>JGI24712J26585_10000156_pt1 | contig 54946 bp, 43 predicted proteins | sample BioPla3DNA2_FD_26585 | JGI IMG/M metagenome (IMG submission 26585) | reverse complement strand
AAGCTTTTTAAATGGAAAATAAGCAAATATCCCCTTGAAATAAAATTCAAGGGGATATTGTATGTTTAGATTAGTCTTGATTAAATAATACTGTACTTAAATATCTTTCTCCGTAACTTGGGGAAATGGTTACAACTTTTTTGCCCTTGCCAAGTCTTTTAGCAACTTTTAGGGCAGCGGCAATAGCAGCACCGGAAGAAATTCCTACAAGAATACCTTCTTCTTTTGCCATTCTTCTTGCAGTCTCTAACGCTTCTTCGTCTGCAATCTTTTCAATGGAATCATAGACTTTCGTATCCAATACGTCTGGGATAAATCCAGCACCGATTCCCTGGATCACGTGAGGGCCTTTCTTTTCTCCTGATAATACAGCAGATTTAGCAGGTTCAACTGCTACAATTTCTATATTCGGAATGGCTTCTTTTAAGACTTGACCGCAGCCTGTAATGGTTCCGCCAGTTCCTATGGCAGATACAAATGCATCAATATCTGTACCCATAGCTTCTAAAATTTCTTTTCCGGTTGTTTTACGATGAATTTCAGGGTTCGCTGGGTTTTCAAATTGCTGTGGCATGAAGTAACCTTCTTGTTCCACCAATTCCTTAGCTTTATTGATCGCACCTGTCATTCCTTCTGCACCAGGCGTTAAATGAAGTTCTGCACCAAATGCTTTTAAGAGTTTTCTTCTTTCTAAACTCATGGTATCGGGCATGGTTAATATAACTCGATAACCTTTAGCTGCTCCAATCATCGCTAAACCTATTCCTGTATTTCCACTGGTAGGTTCTACAATAGTGTCACCTGGCTTTATTTTTCCTGCTTTTTCTGCAGCTTCTATCATATTGAGGGCAATTCTGTCTTTTACACTGCTTCCAGGGTTATACCATTCCAACTTTACATAAACGTCTGCACTGTCTGTATCTACTAACTTATTTAATTTAACAATAGGGGTATTGCCGATTAATTCAGTAACGGAATTATACACTTTACTCATTTCGCTTCCTCCTTTAATCCCTATAATCTTTATCGGAATTTATGGTTTTGGTTTATTTTACTATATATTTTTCTGATTTGTCAATACTTTTTCCATATATTCTTAATTTTTTATTTTCCCATGGTGCGCAGGGCAACCAATACACAAGCCTGAACGGCATTAATACCTTTTTCTTCAGCCAGTGTAAGAAGTTCATCGCTTACTGTCCCCGGCTGAAGCCAAATATTTTTAATTCCTAGTTCAGCACATTCCTTTACAACGCCTAATCCTACCTTTGGATTAACCACAAAATCCACCACTTCAGGCTTTTGGGGCAAATCCCCTAAACTTTTGTAGGCTTTATCCCCGTCGATCTCATCATACTTAGGACTAACAGGATAAACCGTATACCCTGCGTCTTTTAATGCTTTATAAATCTTATATCCATACTTTTCTTGATCAATGGTTGCACCCACCACTGCCCAAATTTTCTTCTCCATTAATTGTTCAGGTGTCATAACTATTCCTCCTCATTAATTTCTTCAATGGTTAGTTGGTCATCTATCCATGCGCCATACACATGTTTTATTTGCTNNATCTGTGCTTGAGCACCACTAATCTCAGTAATTTTACTAATAAATTTTTCTTCATTGCCTTCTTCCACCAAAGTAACAAAAGNGATTTCGTCCGTATAGATCGTATCGTGAATAACATTCCCCATTTGAAGAATTTCATACTGTATTTTCCCCAGTCGAGANTAATCGGTCACTACATGAAAAACAGAATACAGTACCTTTTCAACGATTTTGGCTGCCAAAACCCCTTCCCTGGCACTTCTTCCATAGGCTCGCACCAGCCCCCCTGTTCCAAGAAGGGTTCCGCCAAAATATCTTGTTACGACAATGGCAGTATTTTTAAGCTCATCTCCTTTCAATACATTTAAAACAGGCAATCCTGCCGTTCCGCTGGGTTCGCCGTCGTCGCTAAATCTCTGTATNTGGTCTCTTTCCCCAATTTGATAAGCAAATACATTATGGGTTGCATCCCAGTACTTNTTTCTCATTTCTTCTATAAAAGCCTGGGCTTCTTCTTCATTCTTAACCGGTCGTACCGTGGCNATAAATCTNGACTTTTTTTCTATGATTTCTGCCTCGGCAGGCTGTANTACAGTTTTAAATCTTTTTAGCATAGTTCTTCTCCTCTAAAATAAAACTCGATATGGTAATTATTATATCATATAATATTAATATTTAGTTTAATAAATTTGCCTTTGGTTAACATAACTCAATAAAAAGAAATGAAAAAACACCTTGTTATTATGCCCAAGGTGTTTCATCCATCAAATCATCTATTATATTAAGCATCGAAATTGGTGTAACGGTATTGGCAATGAGTTTATTAATAATTTCCTGCGCNCTTTCTTTTTCATGGGTAAGAGAATCTATCTGATCCGTTTCGGTATAAATTGTTTCTCCAAAATGCATACATTTTTTTACAATTTCGATTCCGTAGGTTTTAGACAAACTGTTTTTGCTTTCTTTCTCCAGTAGAAAATATTCCAGTTGAATCGTTCCTCCGTTTGGTGTACAGCAATTTCTGGTTCCTTCTAAGAATTTTGCAAGCATTACAATAACCCCCCGTAATTATCTTTGGCTTAAAGTACCATTACTTTCAAGGGTATTATAGCAAAACAGAAGAAAAAAACCACAATAATATTTCGCAATATTCAAGTGTATATTCAGGATTTCGACATAATGAATTTTAATATTTTATAATCTCTGTCGAATACCGTTAAACAGTTTGATTATTTGCGATATTTTTTTTTGCATTTAAGAGAAAATCTACTATTTAACTATATATTTCTCCAGCTTACGATAAACTTCTTCATTCACATTGGCTTCTATATAAATGCCATCTTCTCTATAGTCCTCCAGAGTCTTTTCTCCCTGACCTCGTATCAATTGAAGCATCCCCGTATCAGAGTAAGGAATTAAGGCTTTTAGCACTTTTCTGCCCGCTTTTAAGATATTTTCTATTTCTAATAAAACTTCATTTAAGCCTTCCGACGTTTTGGCAGAGACCTTAAAGGTCTTTTCTGCCTTTGGATCTGTAGGAAGATGGTTGGAAACACCAACATCCATTTTGTTATACAAAGTGATGATCGGTTTCCCTAGAGCATTTAATTTTTCTAAAGTTTCATAAACGGTCTTCATATGTGACTCAATGCTTGGACTGGTGCCGTCTATCACATGAAGAAGAATATCGGCGTACTGGGCTTCTTCCAAGGTGGATCTAAAGGCCTTGATTAAATGATGGGGCAGCTTTCTTATAAATCCTACCGTATCGGTAATCAACACTTCTGATCCGCCGGGAAGTATAATGCTTCTTGTAGTTGGGTCAAGGGTAGCAAATAATTTGTCCTCAGCCAATACGTCTGCCTTGGAAAGGGTGTTAAGCAGGGTGGACTTTCCTGCATTGGTATAGCCTACAATAGCAATGAGAGGGGTCCCTACTTTTTTTCTTCTGGTACGAATCAATTCCCGATGGGTTTCTATCTCCTCTAATTCAGCTTTTAATTGGCTGATACGGCCTCTAATATATCTTCTGTCTGTTTCTAATTTCTTTTCCCCTGGACCTCTTGTTCCTATACCTCCACCTAATCTGGATAAAGCAGCCCCTGAGCCTGCAAGTCTTGAAAGCTGATATCTAAGCTGAGCCAGTTCTACTTGAATCTTACCTTCTTTTGATTTGGCTCTTTGCGCAAAAATATCTAAGATAAGCATCGTCCTGTCCATGACTTTGCATTCAAGCATTTTTTCCAGGTTTCTCATTTGAGCAGGAGAAAGCTCATCATCACAGATAATGCCCGTTGCGCCTAACTCATTGATCCTATTTTTAACCTCTTCTATCTTTCCTTTTCCTAAATAGGTAGAGGGATGAATATTATCCCTCTTTTGAATGATTTTATCCAGGGTAACAGCCCCTGCTGTATCCGCCAATTCTTCCAGTTCGTCAATGCTTTCTTCTATATTTTCTTCCGTATCTACTCCCACAAGAATAACCTTTTCAATGGGTTCTGTGTTTTCAAATAATTGTTCGTCCAAAGATATTTCTCCTTTATAAAAAATTTAGAGAATAATTAAAGTTGGAAAAGCAAATCACTGTAAGTGGGCATAGGCCAAATCTCTTCATCAATNATAGTTTCAAGATGGTCTGCATCTTCTCTTAATTTTTTCATTTCCGCACAAACTACATCACGGTAGTAACATGCTTTTTTATAAGAGTCTGCTTCCATATTGGATGCTTTATGGGCAGCTTCTTCTAAATTATTGAGGTTGCGTTTAAAGGAAGCCAAAGTTTTGGTTACCTCTTCTAGTAATTCCACCTGAGCACTTACATCAAAATCGCCAATGTTTTTAATCTTTGAGATGGATTCTGCCACTTGTGCAGAGAACTTTATGCCCACAGGTAAAATCTGACGCTTTGCCATAAGAAGCATCGTCTTTGCTTCAATAGTAATGGTATTGATGTAATCTTCCAGTAAAATTTCAAATCTGGAACAAAGTTCGGTTTTAGAAAGTACTTTATGTCTTTCAAATAAATTAATGGCTTTTTCCGTAATGAGGGCAGGAATAGCCTCAACCGTAGAAGCTATATTGGGAAGGCCTCTTCTGGCTGCTTCTTCTATCCATTCATTAGAATATCCATTTCCATTAAAAATTACTCGTTTATGTTCACGAATTGTTCTTCTTAAGAGTTTTCTCACTGCTTTATCAAAGTCTTCTGCTTGTTCCAGTTCATCTGCCATTTCACAGAGTACATCTGCTACAATCGTATTGGTAATGACATTCGGATCGGATATGGATGCAGAAGAAGGAACCATTCTAAATTCAAATTTATTTCCTGTAAAGGCAAAAGGAGAGGTTCTGTTTCTGTCGGTGGTATCTTTACGCATCTGAGGTAAAGTAGATACACCGATCTCAAGAATTTCTCTTTCTTTAGAGCATACATCGCATCCTGTCTCTATTTGCTCTAAAATCTCGGTTAACTGGTCTCCCAGGAAAATAGAAATAATTGCCGGCGGCGCTTCATTGGCACCTAATCTATGATCGTTCCCCGGATTTGCAGCAGACACCCTAAGCAGATCCGCATGCAAGTCAACCGCTTTAATAATCGCAGTCAGGAATAATAAAAATTGAATATTTTCATGGGGCGTACGACCAGGCTTTAAAAGATTTTGCCCGTCATCTGTAGAAAGTGACCAGTTATTATGTTTTCCTGAGCCGTTTACTCCTGCAAAGGGCTTTTCATGAAGCAGACAAGCAAAGCCATGTCTGTCGGCAACTTTTTTAAGAGTCTCCATAATCAGCTGATTATGGTCGGCTGCTACATTGGTAGTATCAAAAATTGGAGCAATTTCAAATTGAGCCGGTGCAACTTCGTTATGTTTTGTTTTAGCAGGTACCCCCAGCTTCCAAAGTTCGATATCCAGCTCCTGCATGAATGCTGCAACTCTTTCTTTGATGCTGCCGTAATAATGGTCTTCTTTTTCCTGGCCTTTTGGAGGCAAAGCACCAAATAAAGTTCTTCCGGTAAAAATTAAGTCCTTTCTTTTCTCATATAACTTTTTATCTACTAAAAAGTATTCCTGCTCTGCCCCAACGGTGGTAATTACTTTTTTGGTTGTAGTATTGCCAAATAATCTTAATATTCTTAGGGCTTGTTTTGAAATGGCTTCCATGGAACGAAGCAAAGGAGTCTTTTTATCCAGTGCATCTCCTGTATAGGAACAAAATGCCGTTGGAATGTATAATGTTATCCCATTAGCGTCTTCTTTTAAGAATGCAGGAGAGGTACAATCCCATGCTGTATATCCTCTGGCCTCAAAGGTAGCACGGAGTCCCCCTGAAGGAAAGGATGAAGCATCGGATTCCCCTTTAATTAATTCTTTCCCCGAAAACTCCATAATCACACGGCCATCGGATGTGGGAGATATGAAAGAGTCGTGTTTTTCTGCTGTCATCCCGGTCATGGGCTGGAACCAGTGAGTATAGTGGGTGGCACCTCTTTCAATTGCCCAGTCTTTCATAGCATTGGCAACGACTTCAGCAATTTTTAAATCCAAAGTTGCCCCTTCATCGATTGTTTTCTTTAATGCTTTATACGTTTCTTTTGGCAGTCTTTCTCTCATGGTGGAATCGTTAAATACATTGGAACCAAAATTCTCTGTTAATGGGTTTCCTTGATATTTTTTATTCACTGTTTTTCCTCCTATAATCCACTTAAAAGCGTCAAATTGATATATAAAAAACGTCCTCAATGGATCTTGAGAACGCTGTGATTTCAAAGAATGCTGCGACAAAATAACTCAAATTGCCTTATCAATAATCTGTGAGTATATTATCACACTGAAAATGTATATGCAATAGGTATATAAAAATTTATAAGCATTCACAAAACGGGGTTTAACTAAATTTTCCCTATGCTATAATTATTTTTAGTAAAAGATGTCTAGTATTTATTCTACTATGCATCTGCTACATAAATTTCAGGTATAGGTTCACTCTATTACTGAAAAATGGATTACTAAAATGAGAGGATGGATGTTATGGAATATCAGGCATGCAGTACCAGATATGTATCGATGAAATATAACCGCTGCGGAAAAAGCGGACTTAAACTTCCTGCCATATCCCTTGGTTTATGGCATAATTTTGGAGGTGTAGACGTATTTGAAAACAGCCGAGCCATTGCTCGCCGTGCATTCGATCTTGGTATTACTCATTTTGACCTTGCCAATAATTATGGTCCCCCTCCAGGTTCAGCTGAAGAGAACTTCGGAAAAATGATGAAACTGGATTTTAAACCCTATCGGGATGAGATGATCATTTCTACAAAAGCAGGACATTATATGTGGGAAGGTCCTTATGGAGAATGGGGGTCTCGAAAACATATCCTTGCAAGTCTGGACCAAAGCTTAAAGAGAATGGGGCTTGACTATGTGGACATTTTCTATTCTCACAGACCTGATCCCGAAACACCTCTTGAAGAAACGATGGGTGCCCTGGCAACTGCTGTACGACAAGGAAAAGCACTTTATGTAGGAATTTCCAAGTATAAACCGGAGCAGGCAAAACAGGCAATCAAAATTTTAAAAGAATTAGGTACTCCTTGCCTGATTCATCAGCCTTCCTATTCTATGTTTAACCGCTCGATAGAAGATGAAGGACTTCTGGATCTTTTAGAAGAAGAAGGCGTTGGCTCGATTGTCTACTCTCCATTGGCTCAAGGGCTTTTAACCAATAAATATTTAAAAGATATCCCTGCCGATTCCCGGGCTGCTAAATCCACTTCAATCTTCTTAAATGAAAGTGACATTACCCCAGAAAAATTAAATAAAATCCACAGCTTAAATGAAATTGCCAAAGAAAGAGGTCAAAGTTTAGCTCAAATGGCTCTGGCGTGGGTGCTTAGAAAGGGCCGCGTTACTTCCGCATTGGTCGGTGCAAGTAAAGTAAGTCAAATAGAAGATAATGTTGCTGCCCTTAATCATCTGGAGTTTACGGAAGAAGAACTCAATAAAATAGAACAAATTTTAAAAAACTAAAAGAGGCTCATTCTAGGCCTCTTTTTATTTGCAGGGGTATTATTCATTTTGATCGTATTCGTCATATGTTTCGCTTTCTTCAGCAGGATGTTCCTGCTCATTTTGTTCATTTTGCTCTTTTTGTTCTCTAAATACTCTTCCCACTTCTTCAACGGTCTTCATTGTGTTTTGTACCATGATCTGCAGCATTTTTCTTAATTTAGGTTCTAAATCTTTTACTGCACTGCCCATTTTTTGTGCCAATTCTTTGCCCCATCTATCCAAATCTTGAACAAATTCCTCGCCTTTATGTTCGGTTTGATCTTTGTCACTACGTACGTCGTCAGCACCAACAGCCTTTAACATCTCTACAGCTTGCTCCGGTGTAAGTTTGCCTTCATCCACCATCTTTAATATCATTCTTGTTTCTTCGCTCATAATAATCCTCCTTTTTTTATTGTATATTATACCATCTTTTTTTAGCAAAATATTTAATTCTTTATTATATACGCAAATCATCTTATTTTGTTTGAAATAAAATAAGACTTCTTTATATCTTTTCCAAATTTTAAAATATGAATCATCTTTTTTAATCGGGGCAACCTAAATATGTACGGATTCTCTAATAAAGGAGAGCTGATAATGATGTCTAATGATCTTCACAATCCTAATATTTTTCATAATAAAGTAGATTTCGAACACGAAACTTCNACNGCTAGTATGCATTTTCAATCCGGAGACCGTCCAACNGGAAGAGAAGCAAAATCTCAAAAAGCTCANCTAAATTCTAAGCATTCCACTCCNGGAAGAGGAGACGTAAGAATCCAAATGAATGAAAAGCAGACTTAAAGCCGCATTTTATGCGGCCTTAAGTATATATTTCATTATATTAAATAATATTTACATTTTAACTCACTTCTATTTTTTTTCATCATACACTAAAGTATAAAGATTTATACATTCAAAGGTATGTCTATAGGATGGAATACCTATACATTTAATTCCATCTTTGCTTCCTATGCTTGTATTTTTATAGTATTATGTAATTACATAATATTACTTTAATAGATATTTTATTCAGTACATCTAAATTATATAAATTATCCTCTATAATTGAGAATAACTATTATTATTGTAAAAGAGGGGGTATATATGAGTAAAAATAAAAGTTATACGACAGAAGAAATTGAACTTCTAAAAACTGCGTTGGATACTCTATTAGAACAGCGAAACTATAATTTATTAGATCCCCTTGTGCAACAATTAAGTAGGAAATTAGATGCATTAATTTATAAAGTAATTGAACAGCAAACTGTTCCTGGCAAAAAAAATTCTGATTCTTAGTAAGTCAAATGGCTTACTTTTTTATTTTGACTTTTAAGCTTGCCTGCTTATTGTCTTTTATCGGTCTTTGTCTGCCTTCATGATCTATATAATAATTTTTCTTTAGAATAAGCTGGGAAATAGGGACAAGTTCATAGCCCTGCTGCTTTAATCCCGTAATAATCGTATCTAATGCATCCTTGGTGTACTTTGCATTATTATGGAACAAGATAATAGAACCGCTTCCCAGCTGCTTATTACCTAATACTTGCTTAATCAAGGGGTCCGTTCCGAACTCTTTCCAGTCAAGTGAATCCACATCCCACTGAATTGTGTAATAACCACACTCTTCTGCTGCTTCTATGACTGTATTATTGTATTCTCCAAAGGGCGGTCTGAATAAATTCATATCAATCCCTGTAAGCTTTTTCACTGCTTCATGAGCTGCCATGAGTTCTTTTTTATTCCCCTCTTTTGACAATTGCCCCATATGAGGATGTTTATTGGAGTGATTGCCTATATCATGGCCTGCCGCAGCAATTTTCTTCACTTCTTCAGGGTATTTTCTCACCCAATCACCAACTAAAAAGAATGTAGCTTTTACACCATGCTTATCGAGAATTTTTAGGATATCATCCGTATCGTCTGCACCCCAAGCCGCATCGAAGCTTATGGATATCTTATTGTCTCCTCTTTCTACACAATAAATGGGAATCTTTCTTTGCTGTTTGCTGGAAACGTTATTAAAGACTTCCGTAACATAGGGTTTTGATAATCCCATAGAAATTATTATTAGAAGAAAGGCACAAACTATTTTTATAATCCCTTTCATATGAATGACGTAAATTTTCATAAGAAAATCCCCCCTCTTCATATTTTTATTCAGAGGGAGGATTATATATTCTGAAATCTTATAATAATTGGAGCAAGCCTTTTGTTATATCTTTATAAGTTCCATCAGAAAGGTTATCAAGGGCGTCATAGGCTTTACAAATAAATTTATCTTTTAACGCCTTGGTTTCTTTTAAGGCGTTGGTTTCTTTTACTAAATCAATCACTCGATCGATTTCCTCTTTTTCTATATGCTCTTTTTTGCTTAAGAGTTCTTTTATTTCCTGATTGACGTTATTGTCTTGCAAAGCAAATAAAAGAGGCAGGGTATAAATCCCTTGTTTGATATCGTTGCCTATGGGCTTTCCTTCTATTTTTTCCGTAGATGTATAATCCAGAAGATCGTCTCTGATTTGAAACGCCATTCCAAAATAAGCTGCAAATTTTCCAAGGGCGTTTAAAGTCTTTCTCTTACATTTGCCTTCATAGGCCCCTACCAAAATACTCATGACAAACAGTACCGCTGTTTTTCTATATATTCTTTTTAAGTAATCCGTTACGGTAACATTGGTATTGTATTTGATTTCATATTGATCAATTTCACCTTCACAAATTGCCTTAACTCCTTGTGCTATTCTGTTTAAATGCTCAAAAGAGGTTTTGTCTGATAGTATCATAAAAGCTTTTGTAAACAGGTAATCTCCCGTATATACGGCCATGTCCCGTCCATATTTTGCTTGAACCGTCGTTTTTCCCCTTCTAAGCTGCGAATCGTCAATGATATCGTCATGGACAAGGGTTGCTGTATGCAATAATTCTATTGTGGCTCCGAGGGGAATAATCTTTTCGGGATCATATTTGCCGCATTTTGCACCTAAGATCACAAAAGCCGGTCTTAATCTCTTACCTCCGGATTCTATTAATTCTAAACTAATTTCTGTTAGAATTTTCTTTCTGGAGGGAACAGCCTTTTTCATATAATTTTCTACTTTAATTAATTCCTCATGTATTTCAGGATAAGCTTCCCACAAACTCATCTAAATTTCTTCCCTTCTAAGTTGTTTCGCCCAATCTGTTTTTTCAAAATGCTGATACAGAAAACTTGTACTGATTCCTACAAAATATCCTGTGATTACCCCGGATATCAGAAGAATCGGGAGGTAAAAGTATATTCTTAAATCTTGAATAATAAAAGCTGCTACCAGCAGCTGCCCTGCATTATGAAAAATTGCTCCACAAATACTTATGGAGCCCAGTCCTAAAAAATCTTTAAAGTATTTATACAGTAAAATCATAACAATATTACTAAGGAGTCCTCCAACAATACTAAAGAAGAATGCGGAGACACTTCCTCCAAAAATAGAACCCATCACTGTTCTTAAAACCACTATAATGAGTGCTTCTTTCCATCCTAAAAGCAATAATGCAAATAAAGAGATGATATTTGCAAGTCCCAGTTTTACCCCCGGAAAGAGAACCGGAATCTGCGCCTCTATAATATAAATAATAAGTGCGATTCCAACCAATAAAGACAAAAATACCAATCGTTTTGTTTTTACCATGATAACCACCATTCTATCTATCTTTGGCATACTCAAAGTTCATACTGCTCCCCGCAAATACACTCAATAGGATACCTGATCAATTTCTTCGTTTATCCCTTCAATATGGATGGATAATTTATGAGGTAGGCATACTGCTATGGCTCCCGGTTCTGATAACCACCCTGAATGAACACAAACCAAATCGGGACAATCCGCATCAATAAAGCGAATCCTTCCATTTTCCACTCGGATGGTATTGAACCCTCCGTTTTCTTCTTCTATCTTCCATTCTCTTGGTTCTTCTACTGAATTTAAATCAATCACTTCTATGACTTTTTGATTTTGGATGATTTTTGCATTCATCGGTTTTCCTTTATTAAAATATCTGTATAGTCCCACAGTTAAAGAACTGATCAAAATCAAAGCGAATACACCTATTGCAACGATTTTATCCCCTTTTTTCATTTTACTCTCCTCTTTAAAGATCTAGTTGGCCAGTTGGAACTCTTCATTTTCCAATTTAAATCGTTCTTTTAATCCCGATGTAACATAGATTTTTTTATCTTCCGTAACAATAACTGCTTCCACATTCTCTAAGCTTTCTATTAGCTCCATCCCTTTTTCCAGTCCTAAAACGTAAACACTGGTGGAGAGGGCATCTGCATCAATGGAACTATTGGTTACAATTGTGCTGCTTATAATTCCGGCTTCTGCCGGATAACCTGTTTTAGGATCAATGATATGATGGTATCTTTTCCCGTCTTCGATAAAATATCTTTCATAGTTTCCTGAAGTTACAAGGGTTTCATCCACAACTTCTATCACCGCAATATGTTTACCTCTTTCATCCAAAGGATTTTGAACCCCTATACGCCAGGGTGAACCATCCAGCTTGCTGCCCAGGGTAACGACGTTTCCTCCTAAATTAACAAAAGCAGTTTTTATACCATGCTCCTTTAATATCTTTTTTACTTCATCCCCCGCATAACCTTTGGCAATTGCCCCTAAATCAATAGCTTGTCCTTCTCTGTTTAGTTTTACTTGATTCGTACTTTCATCCAGTAGTACATCATTATAATCCACCAGACCAAGTAAAGCATCTATCTCTTCCTGCTTGGGTACCCTGGCATTCTCTGTTCCGATGCCCCATAGTTTTACGATCGGTTCAACGGTAAGATCAAAGGCACCACCTGATAAATCACTATATTTTTTAGCTTTTTGAATAACATAAAATGTATCCGGGCTTACTTGAACGGAATTTATACCGGAATTTTCGTTTATTAAAATAACCTCACTCTTTTCTTTATTAACAGTCATTTTATTTTCTATTTCCTGGACTCTCTTTTCTGACTCTTCTATGGCCTTTTTTGCTTTTTCCTCATCAGCATCATAGATCTGTATTTGAATGACTGTACCAAGAGCATAGATTTCTTCCTTAATTACTGTATTCTTTCCTTTATTGCTTGCACATCCTGAAAGAATAGCTATGATTGTAATTAAGAGCATTAAAAATATATTTTTTTTCATTTATTCACCAACTTATATTTTATTCTCAACTTGTTTATTATATATTATATCGCTTATAATTAATAAATATCAATTGACAATTTTTAAAGGAAGGCATGAAAACAATTCCCCAAGATAACTCTCGGGGAATTGAAAATAATAATTATTTATTATTTTGCAGCTTCTAAAGCCTTTTTAGCCATTTCTTTGAAGCTTTCGGAACCATGAGTTGCACCAGTTACAACATCCACTGCATCTACATCTTGTTTTTCAATTAATGCTTGTTCTAATTGTGGGAATGCTTCTGCAGGTCCTATGTTAACTTTAGCTTTCATATTTTTATTGTATGCTTCATCAGTTTCTTTTAATGTACCTTCTTCGTTGATTTCATTGTAATCAACTGCTGCGATTTTACCATCTTTTACTTCGATCGTAATGATTGGTTTCCAGCCGTGGTCATCAAAAGCGTCACCTTCTGCTGTATAAGTACCATCTTTTAATGCACCTGATGCATCTGCTGCTACTGGTCCTGCTGCTAAAGCTTTCTTAACCATTTCTTTGAAGCTATCGGAACCATGAGTTGCACCAGTTACTGTGTCTACTGCGTCAACATCTTGTTTTTCAATGAGCGCTTGCTCTAATTGTGGGAATGCTTCTGCAGGTCCTATATTAGTTTTTTCTTTCATTCTTGCATTGTAATCTTCGTTAGTTTCTTTTAATGTACCTTCTTCGTTGATTTCATCGTAATCAACTGCAACGATCTTACCATCTTTTACTTCAAGAGTAATGATTGGTTTCCAACCGTGATCATCAAAAGCATCGCCTTCTGCTTTGTAAGTACCGTCAGCTAATGCTGCTCCGCCAGCTTCTTCTTTTGTTTCTGCTGGTTGTTCTGTTTGAGTTTGTGTTGTATCAGCAGGTGGTGTAGCTTCTTCTTTCTTAGCACCGCATCCAGTTAATGCACTAAAGGATAATCCTAATGCCAATGCCAAAGCTATAATTTTTTTCATTATAGCGCCCTCCTCTTTGTAATTAAAAATTATTGTTACTATCACATTGTATTATTGCGACATTTTTTTGTCAAAGTTAACATAATTAATTTTCATATGCTAGAGTCCAAATAGCTCACTCATTCTTAGTAATCCTCTCGAAATCGTTGGTTTTTAAATTATACTTTTTAATTTTATTTTGATATAATTAGTATGAGTTAATGTGCATTGAGTTGTTAATAATATGTCTTATAAGGAGGATGATTTTATGAGTAAAAAAGTAGTAATACTTGGTGCCGGCTACGGTGGAATACAAGCTGCACTAACCTTGAACAAAAAGAAAAAGAAGGCCGATGATATTGAAATTTATATTATAGATAAAAATCCGTATCATACACTTCTTACAGAACTCCATGAGATTGCTGGAAACCGTATTGAAGAAGATGGAGTATTGGTTCATTTAAGAAGTATTTTCCAATATACTGATGTCCATGTTGTTCAAGATTATATCCAAGATGTCGATTTTGAAGGACAAGTATTAAGATCAGAAAACAATACTTATCCCTATGACTACCTTATTATGGGCATAGGAAGTGAACCTAATTTCTTCGGCATAGAAGGTATGAAAGAACATAGCTTTACTCTATGGTCCCATAAGGATTCTTTAGTAATTAAAGAACATATTTTAAAGATGTTCCAAAAAGCTTCTTCAGAAAAAGATCCTGCAAAGAGAAAGTCTTACCTTACTTTTGCAGTAGGCGGCGGTGGCTTTACCGGAACCGAAATGATTGGAGAACTGGCTTTTTGGGTAAACGATTTGGCAGAACAATATAATGTGAATAGAAATGAAGTAAGACTTATTCTTATTGAAGCATTGCCTAAAATACTTCCTATTTTAGATGATTCTTTGATTGAGAAAGCTGTAAAATATCTCAAGAATAAATTAAAGGTAGAAATCCTTACAGAATCCAGAATCACAAAAGTGAATGAAACATCTTTCGTATTAAACGATAAAGAGGTCATCGAATCTCATACACTGATTTGGACCGGTGGGGTACAAGCTAACCGATGCTTCACAGAACTGAAGCTGGAAAAAGGAAGAGGCGAAAGAGTTTGCGTAGATGAATATACAAGAACTCCTTATAAGAACGTGTTTGCAGTGGGTGACTATGCCCTCTTTATCACAAAAGACAATAAACCTCTGCCTGCACTGGTTGAAGCTGCTTTAGAAACAGGAACAATTGCAGCGAAAAACATATTAAATCTTATTCGCAATAAAGAATTGGAAAAAGGCGAACCAAAACTTCATGGCGTAATGGTTTCACTTGGCAAAAACTATGGGGTTGCAGATTTGATGGGTGTCAAATTATCCGGATTCCCTGCAATCTTTATGAAGCATTTGGTTAACATCCATTACCTCTTTGGAATTGGCGGATTTGAACTCATTGTAAATTACTTAAAGCATGAGCTTTGGGGTGTAAGACATAAAAAAGGCATTATCCACAGTCATTTAGAGAGATTAACTCCTACCTTCTGGTTAGTGCTGTTAAGACTATATCTTGGATACATGTGGCTTATGTCAGGTCTTGAAAAAGCTAGTGGCGGATGGCTTGAATACGAAATGCTTGCCGGAAGCAATGCGGATGCAACCACCGGAGCTTCTATCATGCAACTCGTTTCAAATCATACCCCAAGTTGGTACGCATGGATTGTTGATACACTCATTGTTCCTAACGCTATGTTGTTCCAAAAAGTAATTATCCTTACGGAATTAGGACTTGGACTAGCATTTATTACCGGTACCTTTACATTTATTGCAGCGATTGTATCCATTGGTATGAATATTAACTTCTTACTTTCTACAGGACTTAACGATTTATGGTTCTTAGCTTCTTCCATTCCAATGTTAGGCGGAGCTGGAAGAGCCTTTGGCGTAGACCATTATCTGATCCCATATCTTATGAGACAATGGAGATATTTCGTAAACAATAAAAAGATTAAAATTAATCTATGGAAATAATTAAATATAAGTTATATAATAGGGGCGAATATTCTTCGTCCCTATTATTATAGATATTTTAAAAGGAGCGCTTCTATGCAAAATATAAAACTGATGATTGCCTATGACGGAAGTCGTTATTACGGCTGGCAAAGGCTAGGAAATAATGAGCAGACCATTCAAGGCAAAATTGAAAATGTCCTTTCTAAAATGTTAAATGAAAACATAGAATTAATCGGTTCGGGAAGAACCGATGGGGGCGTTCATGCCCGAGGACAGGTCGCCAATTTTAAAACCAGTACTTCTGTTAAGCCTCAGGAAATTATTGAATATTGTTATCAATATCTTCCCGGTGATATTGCGGTATATGATGCCGAAATCGTCGATGATCATTTCCATGCCAGATATAACGCCAAAAGCAAACAATACATTTACCAAATAGATAATGGCTTAATTCATAATGTATTCGAAAGAAAATACCGCTATCATGTGCCACAGCCTTTAGACATTGATAAAATGAAAAAAGCTTCTTCTTATCTTATAGGAGAACATGATTTTAGAAGTTTTACCAACCTTAAATCCAAAAAGAAATCCACTGTTAGAACCATCTCAAAAATAGATTTTATCCAAAAAGATACCTACATAGATATTTCCTTTGAGGGAAATGGCTTCCTATATAATATGGTAAGAATTATCACAGGAACCCTTATAGAAGTTGGGCTAAACAAAATACTTCCGGAAGATGTTAAAGCAATTTTAGGCAAAAAAGAAAGACCTCTTGCAGGTCCGAATGTTCCTCCCCATGGGCTTTTTCTTCAAAAGGTCACGTATTAGATTTCTGCCTTGTATTTTTATTGGTTTGGGTCTATCATATTACTAAAGCAAGAAGGATTGGGGTATTGTATGATTACATTAAATATCATTGACGTAAAAAAAACAATGGGTATGCTTCTTAAAGGCGATTTGTTTGATGATTTTGAAGTGAGAACTGTTGAAGTTCATACCTTTACGAAATTCAATATTGATGGGATTTTGAACAAATCTTTTTTTGATACCGATGAACGGGAAATGTATACTAGGAATTATGTTTTATGGGAAGAAATAAAGCCCTATGTTTTTAACATTATAAAGGGAGAAAAAACCCCTACATATTTTAAATTTGTCTTATCTGCCAATGGTGATACACTGAATAAGTTTTCTAAGGATGTTTCTGCATTATTTATCAACTTAATTTATTCTCAGGAAAAGCTTACCTGCACCACCGGTGTGGCTTTAAAAAATTTTGTCCTTGATAAATCGGATGAATACGAATGGGATGAATATATCCGCTCCTTCTTTAGAGAAGCTCAGATTTTTGTAGAATAAGAAAAAAGATAGAAAAAAGTAAGAGCACAGCTCTTACTTTAATTATTTGAAATATAAAGATCTACTATATTTTCAAGAGAAATCATTCCAACCACTCTTCCATTCTCCATGACAGGCATTCCAATAATGTTATGGTTCCTAAGCCTTTTAGCAGCTTCTTTGACTGTTTCCTCCGGCATGGCTGTTACCACATCTTTGCTCATGGCCCATTCTACAGGACAGGTTTCATAATGCCCTGTTACACCTAAAAATCTATATATATCCGCTTTAACGATAAATCCTACTAATTGCTTCTCTTCATTGACAACAGGCAGCCCGTTGAGTTTCTTGCTTTCCATTATGGATAGAGTTTTTTCCAAAGTATCCTGAGGCATTACCATATGAACTTCATCATTCATAATGTCTTTAATTGTCATGCTTATCCCCCTTTTTTAATTATTAATTATATTATACCATATAAAGCTAATAAAGAAATCTTATATATATCCAAAAGTTTTATTAGCACTCATTCTTATTGAGTGCTAATTTTTTCTTGACATTTTTATTTTTTGTGATATATCATTATGTAAGAAAACAAAAGAAGGGAGAGAATCATATGTCTCATGAAAAAGGCAATTTATCCATACATAGCGAGAATATTTTTCCGATTATCAAAAAATGGTTGTACTCCGATCATGATATCTTTATTCGAGAATTGGTTTCCAATGGCTCCGATGCAATTTTAAAATTAAAGAAATTAGTTGCCATGGGAGAAGCCTCTGTCCCTGAAAATACACAGTATAAAATACAAGTCATATTGGATGAAAAAAATAAAACCATCAAGGTCTGTGACAACGGAATTGGTATGACAGGAGAAGAAGTGAAAAAATACATTAACCAAATCGCCTTCTCCGGTGCAGAAGATTTCTTAGAAAAATATAAGGACAAGATGGATAAAGATCAAATCATAGGACATTTTGGACTTGGTTTTTATTCTGCATTTATGGTAGCAGAAAAAGTTCAAATTGATACCCTGTCCTACCAGGAAAATGCCGCGCCTGTCCGCTGGATTTGCACCGGAGGAACAGAATATGAAATGGAAGACTCCGACCGCAGTGAAAGAGGAACGACCATTACCCTTTATGTTGGAGAAGAAGGCAAAGAATTCTTAAATGAATACAAGCTTCGTCAGATTTTAGAAAAATACTGCGGCTTTATGCCAGTAGAAATTTATCTTGAAACTGTTCAAGAAAAAGATAAAGAGGAAAAAGAAGAACCCAAACCAATCAATGATCCTCATCCTCTATGGTTAAAACACCCTAATGATTGTACGGAAGAAGAATATAAAGCATTCTATAGAAAAGTATTCATGGATTTTAACGAACCTCTTTTCTGGATTCATTTGAATATGGATTATCCTTTCAATCTTAAAGGAATCCTGTACTTCCCAAAACTTAAGAATGAATTTGATACCATAGAAGGCAAGATCAAATTATTTAATAACCAAGTATTTGTGGCGGATAATATTAAAGAAGTGATTCCTGAATTCCTTCTGCTCCTTAAAGGAACTCTGGACTGCCCCGACTTGCCTCTTAATGTATCCAGAAGTTTTCTACAAAACGACGGCTATGTAACAAAAATCTCAAACTACATTACGAAAAAAGTGGCTGATAAATTAACATCCCTCTACAAGAATCAAAAAGATGACTACATTAAATACTGGGATGATATCCATCCATTTATAAAATACGGCGCACTGAGGGAACCTAAATTTTATGAAAAGGTAAAGGATATTATCATCTATAAAACCATTAATGGGGATTACGTAACTCTAAAAGAATACTTAGAAAGAAATGAATACAAACATAAGGATAAAGTGTTCTATGTAACCGATGAACGTCAACAGGCACAATATATCAAATTGTTTAAAGACAATAACATGGAAGCCGTTATCCTAAACTCTAACATAGACAATCCATTTATTTCTCATATTGAAATGCATGAAAGCGGTATTTCCTTTAACAGAATCGATGCGGATATCTCTGAACATCTTAAAGCTGAAGATGACAAAAAAGATGAAGCTGAAAATAATGCCCTTCAAGAAAAACTTGAAAAAATCTTTAAGGACAATCTAAATAACCAAGAGTTAAAAGTTCAGGTTGAAAACTTAAAATCTGAGAATGTTTCTGCTATGATTCTTCTTTCTGAACAATCAAGAAGAATGGAAGAAATGAGCAGACTGTTCGGCGGAATGAATATACCAAATATGTTCCCAAAAGAACAAACCCTTGTGCTCAATAAAAACAATAAATTGATTCAAACCATTGCTGAGAAAGCAGATGCAGAAGAACATAAAGAACTCATTCAAATGCTCTGCGAGCAGGTATATGACTTGGCTATGTTAAGCCATGAGCCTTTAGATTCCGAAGCGATGAATAAATTCATCGACAGAAGCAATCTATTATTATCTAAAGTTGCTCAATTCTAAAGTTAAAGAGCCGTCCACTTCAACTGGACGGCTCTTTTTAATAGAACACAGCTTTTCCTATACTAAATAGGTAGAGGCATTTTTCTTTTACTTTTTTACCTGTAATCTCTTCGATTGCTCTTGCATATAAGTTAACCTGCACCTCGTATTTTTTCATCAATTGCTCTATTTCCCTTTCGGGATTTTCTTTCTCAAAGATGGCATCTGTTTTGTAATCAATCAACACAACCCCGTCTTCTTCTTCAAAATAGCAGTCGATGATTCCTCTCACAAATACTTCTTCATCGGATTGAAGTTCTTTATAAATTTCCCTGGCACTAAGGGAAAGAATAAAAGGTACTTCTTTCTTTACTTGAATGCTCTCTTTAATCCTCTGAGCCAATGGAGATCTGGAGAAATGAAGCAATGCTTTAATAGAAACTGCTTTTCTTTCTTCTTCTGACAGCAGGCCTTTTGTTTCCATTTTAAGCAGTTGATTTTCGATCTCTGTATAGTCCTTCGCTTCATCCAGATTAAGATGCTTCATGACAAAATGCATTAAGATACCTTTTTCTGTGGAATTTAACCCTTGAGTTTGTTCAATGAAAGCGGGCCTTGAAAGTCCGGTTTCTCCAAAAATGGATGTACTCTGCTCTTCAAGCATATCTTTTTCATGCTGTCTTTTAAGTTCTGAAACAGATACCATCACGGATAAAGAAGTTGCTTCTTCATAAGGATATTTCCAGGACAATTTATTAAAAATCTCTTCTTTATAGGGACTGTAGGCTTTGCTCCAATCCCAGTTTAATAGTTCTTCTAATATGCGCTCTTTTTCTTTGGTTTTGTTTTCATCCTGAAGGGCAATATCTTTTTTGGACCAACTATAAATCGTCCATTGGGAAATGTCTTCATAGAGACTTTCTACAGGGGTCTTAAGACAATTTGCCCAGTTCCTTATTCTTTCTCCATCCCTATGTCTAACTAAGCTTAATCCAATCCACTCTAAATATGTCTTAGCTTTTGAAAGGATGTAGGGTGAAAGCTCCTCATTTTTTGAGGTTACCTGCCTTGACCATTTCTTAGCATGGCTTTCTATATCCTTTATGGTTCCTGTTAAAATCAGCTTTTCCTTAGCTCTTGTAAGGGCAACATATAGAATTCTCATTTCTTCTGAAAGGGTTTCCATCATGATCTTATTTTTAACAGCCAGCTTTGGCGCCGTTACATAGGCAATTCTTCTTTCATAATCTATAAAGTCGGGGCCCAAACCTAAATCCTGATGGAGGAGGATTGGCTGATGTAAATCCTGAAGATTAAACTGCTTGCCTAAACCGGAAACAAAAACAACAGGGAATTCCAAGCCTTTGCTTTTATGTATGCTCATAATTCGAACGATGTTTTCATTTTCGCCTACAATCTTAGCCGCTCCCATATCCCCTTGCTTTTTCTGCATTCTTTCTATGAATCGAATGAAATTAAACAATCCCTTGAAGCTGGTATTTTCATAGCTTGCTGCCCGATCTCTCAGGATTCTTAGGTTTGCCTGCCTTTGGGCTCCTCCCGGCATAGCGCCCAAATAATTATAATAATTGGTTTCGGTGTATAGCATCCAAAGAAGTTCATCAATGGAAATATGGGCTGCTTCTTTCCTCCACCTTTTAAGATTCTCAAGAAAGACTTTTACCTTCCTTGTTAATTCGGTTTCTTCCAGACACCCTTCAATATATTTTCGAAGGGATTCATAAAAATCACTCTGAGGAAAGGCTGTTCGAATTTCAACCAATTCGTCAGCATTTAAAAAAACCATGGGAGAACGGAGTACCGTAACAAGGGGAATATCCTGCCGTGGATTATCGATAATCTGCAGTAAACTAAGAATTGTTTTTATTTCCACCGCATCAAAGTATCCCGATGAAACATCTGCATAAGCCGGTATGCCGCCCCTTGATAGTTCTTCCATAAAGATATTGGACCAACTTGAAGTGGTACGAAGTAAAATCACAATATCCCGATATTCTACCCTTCTATAGTCTCCGAGCTTCTTATCATATACCCAAAAAGGTTCCTCATCCCTCATAAGCTGATGAATTCTTTGGGTTACGATTTTTGCTTCCAGTTCAATATTTGTAAGGTCTTCTAGCTCTTCCACGACTTTGTTTTCTTCCCCATTGGCTTCCTCAGATTCATCGTTTATGCTCTCCGACTCGATCAAATGGAGTTCTATAGGCCCTCCCGTATTAAGGGCGTCTCCTTCAGGATAAGCTGCTCCAGGGTTTAGGGCTGCTTTTTCGTCATATTCGATTTCTCCCAGAGCTGGCGTCATTAGCTGTCTGAATATAAAGTTTACCCCGTGAAGAATAGTTTCTCTGCTTCTAAAGTTTTGAAACAAATCGATACGCTGTTGTGTTCCTTGTCCATCATCCGAAAAAGAGTTGTATTTCTCAATGAACAAATCCGGTTTCGCCAAACGGAAACGATAAATACTCTGCTTTACGTCCCCTACCATAAAACGATTGGGATGAGCCGTATCTTTTTTTGAGATTACTCCAAGGATCGTCTCCTGAACCAGGTTGCTGTCCTGATATTCGTCGATTAGAATCTCCTTGTACTTTTCTCTTAAATCAAGAGCTGCCAAAGAAGGTATAATTTCTTCCGGAGTACTTTTTTCGTCTAAAAGAATCTTTAGGCAGTAATGCTCTATATCACTAAAATCTATAACGCCCATTTCTTTTTTTGCAGTTTGGAAGCGATTTGAAAATTCAATGATAACTTTTTCCAAGGCTTTCATAACCGGAAATACTTTATGTACATCTTCCATCATCCCTTCAGGAGCCTTAAAGAAAATCTTTCCTTGTAGGCCTTTTTGTATACCCTCTTTGACNATATCCCTAAGCTTTTTTACTTCATCTATAAAATCAACACCTTCATTATTCCTATAGGTTGCTAATTTCGTAAAACCTATTTGTTGANCAAATGAATATAANTCTTTCGTATTTCCTTCACAAAGGGTGATGATTTTCTTAAGTATCCNGATATCGTCTTCTAGGGCGTCTATATATTTTTCTGGTCCGTTTGGCTCAAAGCAAAAAGCTAGGGCATGATTTGCGATTTCAAGCAATCCCTCCGCTTCTGTTTTGACCTGTTCTTTTATAATGCTTGCCCAGGGTGTACGATCAAACTCTTCATTTCTGTGGGGATTAAAGCGCTCTACCTGCTCTTTAAGCCATTCCTCCGGCCATGGATTGCTTTGAATAAAATCATATATCCGAAGAATCATGTCCTGGAGGTCTGTATCTTCTTTTTTGCCTCCATAGCTTTCTACCAAAGAATGAAATCCCTCTTCTTCCTTTTCATAAAGCTCTTCAAAAAGCACTTCGATTAAGTCATTTTTTAAAAGCAGCATTTCCGTTTCATTGGCTATCCTAAAAGAAGGGTCCAAATCAAGCAAATGAAAATGATTCCTGATCACTTCTAAACAGAAGGAATGGATTGTGGAGATGGAAGCCCTGTTAAGAAGAGTAAGCTGCTTTTGAAGATGTGTATTTTTAGGATCTTCTTCTAATTTTTTAGAGATGGCTTCTCCCAGACGCTCCCTCATCTCTGCTGCGGCAGCATTGGTAAAGGTTACAACTAAAAGAGAATCTACATCGGTTGGATGACTGGCATCCGTAATCAGCTTAACAATACGTTCTACCAATACAGCCGTTTTCCCTGAGCCCGCTGCAGCAGCAACCAACAAATCGCATCCTCGTGTATCAATTGCCGCTTGTTGTTCATTTGTCCACTGCACTATTTAATGCCCTCCCATAATTTTTTAACTTCTTTTGTAATCTGCTCCATGTTTTTTCCCATACATCTGATCATTGCATCTCCATACTTTTCGTACAGGGGAACTCTTTCATCATATACTTGAAGTAGGGTTTGCCCTTTTTGCATGACAATACCCCTTGTAGTAATATTACGGATTCTTTTTTCGATTTCCATATAGGGCAACTGAAGATATACAACAAAGCCGTTTTCTTTTAAATGTTTCATTCCCTCGGGCTTTAAAACTACACTGCCACCTGTAGCTATGACACTGCCCTGTACATCTAAATCTAATATAGCTTTTTCTTCTATGGAAAGAAAGACATCAATGCCGTCCTCTTCAATAATCTCCTGCAAAAGTCTGTTTTGAGTTTGCTGAATGATAAGATCCGTATCCACAAAAGGCATCTTTAAGGTTTTTGCCAAAATAACACCTAAGGTACTTTTTCCTGCCCCCGGCATTCCTATTAAAACAATATTCTTCATACTACGTCCTCCACATTCTGTCTATTAATCGTCTAATCCCTGGCAGATTTGGCGTAAGTTTTCTGCACATTTTTTAAGTTCCTCTTCTGTTTGAAAGCTTGCCTGGGCTTGTGTGGCATTGCCTCCACCCCTGGCATTATAATTTTTCATAACATCTTTTAAGAGATTCCCACAATGAAGAAGCAAGTCCGTGTTATGGGATAAAAATAACTTTTTCTCTTCCAGGGATACCCCTATAAAAATATAGTCTCCCATTTGAAATACTTCTTTTGCAATAAACATAATATCATTTATGGTTTTCTTTTTATAATTGCCGTATACAACCAGCTTTCTTGCGTCTTTAACCAATTTTTGTGCTTCGCAAATGGAGAGTTCCTGGCGAAGTTCCTTCACTAACGCTTCTGTTTTTTTCACATCTTCCATGTATTTTTCAATTTTTTCTAAAAGGGTATTTTCATTGGCTGAAAACTTTTCAAATAAAGCTGAAATAATTTCATGCTTTTTGCCGTAATCTTGAAGAGCCTTTCTTCCGCATTGGAAATAGATTCTTGTCATTCCTTTGGATTTTTCTGTTTTTAAAATCTTTAGGATGCCTACTTCCCCCGTTGAAGCAACATGGGTGCCGCAGCAGGGACAAAAGTCTACTTCTTCAATTTCAACGACTCTAATATCTTCATCTACTTTAGGCTGCTTTCTAAGGGGCAGAAGCTTTGCACCTTCTAAATCTTTCATATAGGTTTTCACCGGAACATTCTTATAAATGACTTCATTGACTGCTTCTTCNACTTCTTTTACCATGGCAGGNGTTACTTCNGGAAGNCTGATATCTATGGATACATAGTCCTCTCCCATGTGAAAAGCATTGCTCACACCCTTATACAGCCGATAAAAGGTTGCTGCCAAAATATGTTCTCCTGTATGCTGCTGCATATGTTCAAAGCGGCGGTTAAAATCTATTTTGCAGTCCACCTTACTGTTATCTGGAACCTTAGGTACGACATGAAATACCATATCGTCTTTTTCAAATACATCTAACACGTCTATTCCGTCAATGGTTCCCCGATCGGAAGGTTGTCCCCCTCCTTCCGGATAAAAATAGGTTTTGTCAAGAACCAACAAAAATTGATCGTCCTTAGGTATAATGCCTTGAATTTCTGCAGTCCACTGGCTTAAATAAGGGTTTTTATAATAACCTTTTTCTGTCATATGTATACCTCTTTTCTATATCCTTAGGAAGTTTATCTCTCATCTTGTTTTAACTTCTGCCAGATTTCTTCTTTTTTTAGATTCTTAAGAATCCGGTATTGATTATCCTCAAGAAGCGTATCAAACTGGCAGACCGACTTATACAGGCAATAATTACAAGACGTATTCTTGCCACTTTTATAAGGGCTTACCTTTACATTTCCTTTTAAGATTTCTTCTCCAAGTTCTGCTACGATATCGCGTACATATTGCCTTAGGGCATTGAATTCTTCCAGGGTAGCAGTGGATGAACGCTTATCCACTCCGTCCTTAGTCAGAGTAACTGGAAGAATGTCAGAATACCTTTTTAGGGTGTTGTCCATTTGTTTAATCACATCTATATCTTCCAATACCATACCGGACAGCTTTAAATTCTTTAACAATCGTTTTTCCATCTCTTCTTCCGATACTTCTTTTTCCAGATGAATTAAAGGATCATCAATTTTAAAATAAAAAACACCTGCCGGCAGCNATTCCTTATGCAACACCTCTTCTCCATGTTCTAAAAAAGCATCCAGATAAAGAAGCAGCTGCAGCTGAATACCGTAAAAGATATCTGCCAGATTAAAAATCCTATTGCCCGATTTATAATCAATAATCTTGATATAGGCTTTATTGTTTTCGTCAAAAATATCCACTCTGTCAATTCTTCCTGTCAGGATAATCTTTTCTCCGCTCTTCAGTTCAACCACTATAGGAGGAAGCTTGTAATCTTCTCCGAAGCCGACTTCAAAGCCTAAAGGCTCAAAATTTCCTCTTTTAATTTGCTCCGTAAGAGCCCAAACGGCTCTTTTAGTAATTCTTTTTAAGCGTACCAGCAAATATTTGTTCCTTGCAGTACTTAATAAAATCTCATTACCGAGTTTAGGGGCAATCTCGTCCATCGTCTGCTCTACTAAAGCATTGCTTGTGTCCTGATCTAAATCCTTCCACTCAATCCCCCTGTTTTGAAGCTTCTGCGAAAAAATATCCAAAGCGCTGTGAAAAAGTCTACCGAGATCAGGCATGTTAATCTGATATGTTTTTCTTTCCTTAGCTTTTAAACCGTATTCTACAAAATACCCAAAAGGACAAGCGGCAAACTTTTCTAATCTGGAAACGCTGGAATATATTCTGTTTCCATATAGGGTTTTTACACTCCTGGTTGTGAGATAATTTTCCTGGTTGGTATGAAAGAGGCCATTCACCGTAATTTTCGCCTTATCTTTCCAAGCTTCCTGTGAAAAATACCAGCTATATACATCCTTCCATATATCGCAAAGTTCTCCCTTTTCAAGGATATCTCTTAATTCCAGCCCTAAATAATGGAATGTAGGTACCGGGGCAGAAATACTTCCTTCCTTGGAATTTTGCAAATCACTGATTTCATGAATATGGGGAAAAATCTTTTTGATCCTTGAAATAATAACGGAAGGTCTTAGGGCTTTTCCTTCTTCGTCCCCCATAGAAAAACTAAGCTGTAGATATTCCTCCGGCTTTGTTAAGCCTGAATAAATAAGAAATTGTTCTTCGAATGCTCTTCTTCTGCCGTCAGGAGCTAATTCCAAGCCCATTTGACTCATTTCTCCTCTTTCTTCATCGGAGAATATGCCCAGTTCTTCGGTTACTGCAGGAAGAACACCGTCATTGACACCAATAACAATTAGTGCCTTTATATGAGGAAGTCTTGACCTTTCCAGGTCTGCCACCACTACCTGGTCCAGGGCAGGAGGCACAAGACCCATTTTGCACTGTTCAAGTCCGGCATCCAGTATTTTGGCATACTCTTTTAAGGTGACTTCTTCGTCTCCTAGTATTTCAACCATCTTATCAAATAATTCCACAACCAAATCCCAAATTTGCACATTTTGCTTTGCTAAAATCAATTGATTGTTTCCCATAAAATGATTGATAAATTCCAGGAGGCGTTCTTTTACCCCTAAATCTTCAATTAATTCATACAAGGCTGCAGTAATCCCTCTAACGGAGTGCTTTTGCCTGTTTTTTAACTTTTGATGGAAGATCAAAAGTGGTGCTGCTACTTGTTTTCTTGTATTATTGATTCTCTCTAAAAGGCTTTCTTCATATTCCTTTTTAATCACATCGTCCAAGTCGTCTAAGGTTTTCTTATTCCAGTCTTCTTTGGTCCATTTATTAACCCCTCTTATACCATAGGCTAAAACATAGTTTTCTAAAATATCTATCTCTTCTTCATCAATACCTGTGAATCTGGTTTTAAGATATCTAAACATGCTTTCATAGGACCAGTTGTTCATTATAATTTCAAGAGCTGCTCGAATGAGTTCAACTAAAGGATGGGACAAGATATCTTGTTTGATATCAATAAAATAGGGAATATTGTACTCTTTGAAAATGCCTTCTATGATTTTTTGATATTTAGAAATGCTTCCCGTAACAACGGCAATATCCCTATAACGGTATCCCTTGTTTTGTACAAATTCTAAAATTTGCTTTGCTGTTTGTTCTATTTCACTATAGGGATTCGCGGCGATGTATAGTTTTATATGTTCAGTTTCTTTTTCATAGGACGTGCAGGGATAATTAAAATATTCTTTTTCCAAGTGAATCAGTTCTGCATTTTTATTGGAAGTGACATTGTTATTGGATAACTTAATGGGTTCTTCTAATTTCACATTGTATAAAGCTGTAATTTTATTGAGCTTATCAAAGGTTTTTCTGCTCTCGCAGAAAGGGTCTCCTTCGTCGCAGGGTGAAAACAAATCCACACCAGGGTCCAAAGTTAGAGCAATATGTACGATTTCTGCCTTTTTAAGAAGCTGGTAGATAATTCTATACTGCTGGGGAGTAAAACCATAAAATCCATCAATCCATATATGCGCTCCTTCCAGGAAGCGGCACTCCTCAATTTTATTTGCCAAGATATCCAGGATTTCCTCGGAGGTGATGTATTTTTTTGTCATGTAGTCTTTAAACCCCTGAAATACCAAACACAAATCATTCAGTTTAGCTTTAAGGATGGTGCTTCTTACAATATCTCTTTTTTCTACTAAAGTCTCTGGAACAATATCATACTGCTGAAACTCGGAAATAATATTTCCCAGGGTCTGCATGAAGCCTGGCTGTTTGACGGATTTATTAAGAATCTGAAGTTCGTCTTCCATTCCGTCAATCACTTTTCTAAGGACCATGTTTCTTCCTAAATCCCCTAACAGCTTCTCGCTAGGTCCTCCGACTTCTTCAAAAACCCTATGGGCTAATCGCTGGAAACTCAGAATCTCAACACCCATCATTCCTTTTTCATCTAATACTTTAATTAAATCCTTATGGGCCTGAAAATTAAATTGCTCGGGCACGATTAGTATCAAGGGCTTGCCGCTTTGTTCCCTAATTTTTTGTTTGATATCATTATAGATAAAACGGGTCTTTCCCGTACCGGAACGGCCTAATATATATCTAATGCTCACAGTTATTCCTCCAAAATTACTTTTATACAAAAGAAGCTGTTTCCAGCTTCTTTTAGTCTTCTATTGTATACACATATAATTCCTTATCTCCTAAATTATCCTTATTAACATTTTCTTCCTCACTTTTAGGTATCGCAATACGATTAGGGTTTCCATCGGAAATATATCTATACTCCGGATGCTTTTCATAATACTCCAAATACCAGCCTAAATCTCCTTCTTCTCCCCTGGAACCTCTGACTCTTGGAACATTCAAGGGATCAAATTTAATATGATTCATTGGAACAAAAGGTCCGCTGGGGCCTTCCCTAAGCCCTATTTTGTAGCTGTATTCTTTGCTGTTATAGCTTCCTTTTTCGATTAGATGCCTTAATTCCTCCTTAGGTCTTTCTCCAAAAGGATAGGAGAAGGAATCTAATATATATCCGGGCAATGCTTCTTTAATCATCTGATCTACTTTGCCAATTTGTTCCTGTATTTCCTCTGCACCCAGTTTTGATAAATGGGCATGGGAATAGGTATGATTGGATACTTCGTATCCATTATTGATTAGATACTCTACCCTTTCTTTAAACGTTCCTGCTCCAGCAAAGGGATCATTATCTCCATTGATATAAAACACCGCATGTCTTCCAAAGTCAGGATGTTCTTCATAAAATCTATTCATAATGTCTACAGCGCTATCAGGGGTCGGTTTGAGTTCTCCATTTTCTTCGATTAATGAAAAACTTGAACTGATGCCATCGTCAAATGTCAGTATAACCGGAGTACATCCTGCTTCTACAGAAATATTATTGTCTATGTAGTCCCTCATGGATATAGGTCTGTAGCCATTTTCATAGAGATATTTTAAATCTTCTTTAAGTCCTTCTACAGTTCTTTGATAGGGGCTCGGTGGATTGCTTTCTACAATCCCATGGTACATAATAATCATGATATGTCCTAATTCATTGGGTCTTACTTTTTGGTAATCTATCTCAACACTTTCTTCTTTTGCTTCATTATCTTCCTCATTTTCTTCTTTCGGTTCTTCCGTCTCATTCTTATCCGGAATCTCAACCCTTTCATTGATTTTTTGTTCTTCTTGAATTACCTTATCATTTTTTGCACAGGCTGTTAGTCCAAACAGGATACTTAGGGCCAATAAGAAGGCTAAACTGTGTTTAAAGCTTTTATTCATTTTTCATCTCTCCTAAGTTAAGTTATGTCATTTTATATTATACCCTTTATTCTACTTCATACCAAGAGATAATTCTGTTTTCCATTATTTCTTCTAAATTATTACAAATAACAAAAAATTTCTCCTTTTCTTTCTATATTATATGATTTATAATAAAGGTTAGCAGATCAATCGTCATAGATTTTTTAAACGGACTAATTTATTATTATGATCATAATAGGTCTATGATAATCTGAAACTATATTACAGGAGGGTTTACTATGGGAATCTTTAGAAAGAAACAAGAAGAAAAAGCAACTCAACAAAATGAAAATCTACAAAAAGAATTAATTCGCCAATTTGACGACGCTTTAAATCCTGTAAAAACCAGTGTGGACGAATTAAAAGATATTATATCTGCGGCATCCGATGCTTCAGAGTCTATTTCATCCCTTTTAAATCAGCAAGCACCTTCTTATATGAATAATGTCTCTCAATTAGCAGATATTACAAATCAGTATGATTCTCTTGCCACTGAAACAAAACATATTTCAGATAGTATTGAATCTATGAACGAGATCGCAGGCAATGCGGTTAAAATTGCAAAAGACGGCCAAGTATATGTTGAAGAATCTATTAATAAAATTAACAAACTGAAAAATACAATTGAAAGAACCAATCATACGATTTCTTCCTTAAACAAAAGTTCCAGCGAAATCGGTAATATTTCTCAGATCATTACCAGTATCTCCAGCCAAACCAATCTTCTTGCTTTAAATGCTTCCATCGAAGCAGCAAGAGCAGGGGAACATGGTAAAGGTTTTGCCGTTGTTGCAGAAGAAGTACGTAAATTAGCGGAACAATCTTCAAAATCAGCAGAAGACATCACCAACTTAATTTCCGGATTACAAAAACAAACAACAGAAATCTCCGAAATTATGTCCAGCAGTGCTGCTGAAGTTACTGAAACAGTTACAGCAGTTAATAAGGCAGGAGATGCTTTTGAAAGCATCAGCCAATTTGTTGACACGATTCTTTCTCAATCCAGCACTATCAATAAAACCATTGATTTGATCTTAAAAAATATGAAATACATTTCAGATACGGTTGATGCTGCTGCGGCTGCGGCTACTTCCCATCAAGGGGACGATATCTATGGTGAATTAAAACAAAACAATCATATTCAAGTGCAATCTATTGGAGAGCTAAAACAATTAAGCGACCATATGGCAAACAAATTGAATGCTCTTCAACAGCTTATAGATACTTATAAAAATTAATAATCATATCCATAAGAAAAACTCCTTTTTGGTTTTCAGATTATGCCAAAAAGGAGTTTTTATATTACTCAATGCTAATGATATAGGAACATTGGGATTCTTCTTCAGGATCAAGGGATAGAATTCCTGCTTTGTCCTTAAAATCTACTGTTTTATCTTTATAGTCTGCAATGCCAAGCCAAGGTTCAATACATACAAACGGTGCTCCCTCAGGCTTTGACCAAATGCCTAAATATCTAAACTCATCAAAGGTAACACATACTGATTTATTGGACTTCGTGCTTTTTAAAGTGATGGACTTAGATGCTGTATCTTCTACAATAAGGGCATCATTAATAAATAAATCCTTTGTGAGTGAAATTGTTTTTTCATGATTTAAGAAGGGTTGTTTTTCTTCTAAAATGAGCCCATTATCCAAGCACATTTTATCTAAAACTTCTTCTTTTTCAAATTCCAAGACATAGTCTTCCATGCTTTCCCCTTCTAAGAGAGGGCAATTAAATCCAGGATGGGCACCAATTGAAAAATATATTTTTTGATCATCGATATTTTTCACGGAATACTTTACTATGATACTTTTTTCTTTTAATATGTACTCCACCCTTAATTGAAACCGATAGGTATAATATTTAAGGGTATCTTCATTGCTTGTCAGCTGATATAGAATATGCTCCTCGGATTCTTCCAGAATATCAAAAGTCATGTCTCTCGCAAATCCATGCTGGGTCATATGATATTCTTTTCCATCAATGGTGCATCTATTTTCTTTAAGCCTTCCTACAATGGGGAACAAAATGGGCGCATGTCTTCCCCATATTTTAGGATCTCCCTGCCATAAATATTCGGTGTTATCTTCTTTTAGCAGAATACTTGTCAGCTCTGCTCCTTCTGCTTTCGTACTGACTTTAAGCCACTGATTTTCCATTGTATCTCCCCCCTAAAAATAGTACTTGCATTTATTATATAACAAAAAATGACGAGGGAATAGTCAAAACTATCTCCTCGTCATTCTGTATTAATTAAGCCCCAATTTCTTTCGTTTTGAAATAATATGTGCTTCTATGTTATTGGCTACTTCTACCGGATTGTCTCCTAATGCTACTTTTCCGCCAGTTAATCCTTCTACATCTTCAGTTAATAATTTAACCAATGCAGGTGCCCCGGTAATAAACGGTGTAGGAGACAGATGGGTATATGCCCCATAAGCTATGGCAAATACTCCGTCAATGGTTGCTTTTTGTTCCATCCATTCCGGCGCTGTTACGGCAATCGGAAGATCCGATACATCCACATCCAAGTGATCCGCTAAAGCAGTCACCAGCATGGAAATTCTTCCTGTATCGGTACAGGTACCAAAGCTCAGTACCGGTGGAATCTTTAAGGCATTGCAAATTTCTTTTAAGCCTTCTCCTGCCAGATTTACAGCATCCAGATTACATAATCCTGCCACTTCTAAGGCGTGGTTTCCACAGCCACCGCTGACAACCAGGATATCTTTTTTAATGAGTTGCTTTGTTAAATTAACAGTATTCCAATCCTGAGGACCGTTTCGCAATGTAGAACAGTTAGCAAGGGCAACAACGCCTTTGATTTTTCCTGCTTTAATAACATCCACCAACGGATCTAATTTATTTCCAAGGGCCTCAAGTACCGCTTCTGTGGAAAATCCGGCAATCGCCTTTGTAGTAATCTTTGGAACCTTAGGCTCTACCTTACCTTTTCTCTTTTTAAAGTTTTCGATTGCCAAATCAATTAAGGTATCTGCCATTTCATCTACTTTATCAGGATGATAAGGAATTGCATGCTCCAGTCCTGGCATAGAGACAATCGTACTTACACTCACCAGGGTGACCTGATATTTTTCAGCATACATGTCAATAGCCGGTGGAGAACAGTTTTCTTCCATCGCCATGACATCTACGGTTCCCGTAGCCAAGAGAGGTTCGATGGCTAGCCAGTTCCCCATAAGCCCTACAAATACATCATCCACTTCAAATCTTTGAAGGAGTTCTTGTCCTGTTTCAATGGAACCTACTATTCTAAGTCCCTTAGCCCCTGCTGCCTTTGCTCTTTCCTGAACTTTCGGATCCCTTACTTTTTGTATGGTTGCAACCCCTGCCCAAGGCTGATGCCCGTTAAATACAATGTTGATATAATCGGGGTCCATAATACCTAAGTCCACTGTAACTTCGTGGGGTTTTGGAGTTCCAAACAATATATCCTGAGTCATTTCCAGGCCTATTTGGGCATTATAAATCGTCGCCAGGCCTAGTCTTAAGGCTTTCTTTGCTAAGGAAACATGGTCACCATCTACATTGGTAAGGCAACTTGCTACACATATTTGTTCTTCATGGGTTACCCCTGCAGGATAAATATGCAGATCTCGCCAGAGCTGCTTTCTTTTTTTCGGCGCAAAGACTTCAACCATAATATTCGGTTCGTCGGTTCCGATTCGCAATTGATGCTCCAGGAAATTCGCCAGTTCAATGGCCATTTTATTCACATCCTGACTTACGCCAATCCCAACTTTTTCACACATCCACTTAAGTTTATCCACATCTTTAATTTTGAAAGGCGTTTTTCCTTCTCCTGTGGCTCTTAGAGTTCTAAAGGCTTCATAGGCATGGTGGCTGTAAGTCCCCGCACCCATAATATTTCTAAGAAGCAGGTTTCTCATTGCCATGGCATCCGGGCCGATACCGCAGACACCTTTATCCTGTCCGCCTTTTTCACTTATTCTGCAAGGGCCTTGGGAACAAAGCTGACAGCTTAAGCCCTCCAGNCAGAATTTGCAGCGTATCTTTTCTTGTAAATCCCATCTATCGAATACATTGGACATACCGTCTTCCCGAATGCGTTTTACCATTTCCTCTACGGAATCATGGTAGCTTATTCTGCCTTCGGGTTTTTCTAATGTTATTTCACTCATATATTGGCTCTCCTTTCCTTTGTATATTGAAAATTTTGTCCTAAAACCAGTTAAATATACATATAAAAAATGCCCTTTGGAGAATCCCCTAGATGAGAGGAAAAAATGAATTCAGTATTGTCAATATTTTCTCTTTAATATATACTATTAATGTTAAAAAGAGTCTTTTTTTAAGTTAAAATCCACTAGAGTAAGACATGATCAAATATGGTGGATAAAAAATATTTTGGTATGAGGTGAAGCAATGAGTTATATTTATCTTTCCTATTCCTCTAATGACAAAGCGGTTGCTGAAGCAATATGTAATGGATTAGAGGAAAAAGGCTTAAAATGCTGGATTCCTGCTAGAGATGTACAACTAGGTCAAAGCTATGGTGAAGCTGTAATTAACGCTATTGAAAAGTGTAATGCCGTAATCGTCATCTTTTCCTCTAATTCCAACTCTTCTCAACAAGTTTTAAGAGAGGTAGGAAAGGCAGTAGAAAAAGACAAAATCATTGTTACACTTAAAATTCAGGATATCCCACCTTCTAAACATTTAGAATACTATTTATCAACTCCTTTTACTTTAGATGCTACAAAAAATACAATAAATGAGACTATTGATCAGCTTGCAGAAATACTTAAAAATATTATGCCACCGTCTGAATATAGCGAATCTAATACGGATTCCACTATTCCTGAAACTAGTGAGCCTGAGTCAGCTATCCCCGAACGTGCTATACCGGAGCAGACTGTATCAGAACTGACTGCATCGGAACAAACTGAACCGCAGCCGACGGTTTCAGAACCAGCTGTATCAGAAGTGGCTGCACCAGAATCCACTATCCTTGAGCAGACTGTATCAGCACAGACCATACAAGAACAGAATGCGCCTCAACCGGCTCTACCTTCAAATCAGATTCCTAATACCCCTGTGACAACATCTTCATATCCTGCTTCTAGCCATGGAGAAAATAAATCTGCAACCAAAGTTCTAAAAACGATAGGCATTTTCTTTGGGGTTGGAATCATTATCGGTTTATTCATGGTAGGAGTAGCATTGTTAGGAATTATAAATACTCCAGTAGAAAATACCGACTCTGAAGGTACCACCGGAGTCAATTATACTGAGTCATCTTCAACAAATATAACGGATATTGTAGACAAGAATGGAATTCACTTTAGTTATTTCAAAGAGGATACGTCAAACTCCAGCAGATTTACAGAAGAAGATATTGTAGAATTCGCTAAAACTGCTGTAATGGAACTTGATCGACTAGACAGTTCCGCTGAGTTTTATGATAAGTATGCTTATCAAGGCCCGGAATATACTTTATTTCCAATACAGGAAGATGTTTTGTTTGCCATGATGGGATTAGAAGTGCGCAGCTTTGAAGATGTCGCCGTCATGGGTAAAAACGAAAAACCCCATGGTATAGAATATCTTGTAAAATTGGACTTTGTATGCTATGCAGACTATGAAATAGAAACAGAAGAAGGGGTTAAACATAGACAGGGAGAAGTCACCTTGTACAATAATGCAATTATCATAGAAACAAAAGATGGTGAATTAAAATACCTTGCTATGGAAGGAATATCTAAAGAAGATCTTGATAAAAGAAACGGAGCAATCGAAGTAGCTTATCAGGAGTTCAAAGGGAATGATAATATTGCTACTGAAGATACCCTGCAATCATTTGTTCCTTCCGGCACTGCAGAAGAGTCATTAAAATCTGTAAAAGAAATCGTACAGCAAAATGATCCTAAAGTAGTGGCAGTAATGGTTGAAGTCCCTGAAGGCGTCTCTCAAGGCAGCGGATTTTTCATTGCAGATGGTTTTATTGTAACAAACTATCATGTCATCGAAGGTGGAACAAAAGCCGCTGTCCACCTTTCAGACGAAACCATACTAGATGTAGATGGAATAGTATGTGCCGATGCAATGCTTGACCTGGCTGTTCTAAAACTAAAAGAACAAGTTGGAATTGAGCCGGTAAATCTTGGTGGAATCAATGAAGTTGAAAAAGGTGAAGTTGCAGTAGCCATTGGCTCTCCTTTAGGACTTTTTAATACTGTTTCTACCGGTATAATATCAAATACCTGGGAAAAGGTAGGTACTTATCTCATTCAAATCTCAATACCCATTACCCATGGTAACTCCGGTGGTGCATTATTTAATGAAAAAGGAAAAGTAATTGGCGTAACCACTTCCGGTATAGGTGAAGCAGATTTGAACTTTGCAGTTTCTGCAGAACATTTAATATCGGTACAAAATCAACTTAAAGGAATAGACTTTAATGAATTAGATATCTATACTTTTGCTGAACTTCCAAATGCTGTATCCGTAGCAGAAAAGGCCTATCAAAATGCTTTACTGGCTTCTGTTTCAACTTCTACATCAAAGGAAAATGCAACTAAAAACACTAATGCTTCGCACGGTAAATATCGCTTTGTACGTTCAGATCAGCCTATTGGGGAAAATTTAACCTATACAACAGATATAAGTAGATTTGACGAGCTGTTCACTAAGACATTCGGTGATTCATACGATCCAGATTATGTCATTCATGATGCCGAATATGCTTTATCCAATATTATAGATTTTATTGGAATAACAGGGGACTATGAAGAATACTATAAGGACCCTAAATCAAAAGAAGATGACTTTCATAAGACATACGTAAAGGAAGACTTAGAATATTATATAAATTTAGCCAGCAAGCTAAAAACTTCAAATGATAATATGGATAATCCTCACACCACTTATGAAGTTGAAAATGTAAAATTATCTGAGCTGGCTCTGAATCAGCAAGGAAATTTGGACGGAATCGTTATTGATGCAGATATAGTAGAATATATCGATTTTGCTCCGGCTACTACTAAATCGCATAAGTACTATTTTAGATTTAACGATGAAAATTATGATTTCACATATGTGGGCGAAATCCAATAAAATCATATGCATTAAACCCTAGATCAATATGATCTAGGGTTTTAGTAAATAATCCTATGGAGGCAATACTCATGAAAAAATATGAAGCATTTATTAGTTATCGTCATACAGAACCAGATAAAACCATAGCAGAAAAACTTCATAAGATGCTGGAAACCTTTAGAGTTCCTTCTTCAATTGCTAAAAAAATAGGTAAAAGAAAAATCAATCGCATTTTTAGAGACAGGGATGAACTGCCAACCTCCAGTAATCTTGCGAGCAGTATTGAAGTAGCACTGATTAATGCCGAATATCTTATCGTCATCTGCTCTCCCCGTACCCCCCAGTCTCAATGGGTATTAAAAGAAATTGAAACCTTTTCTAAGCTTCACGGTCATGGCAAAATACTTGCACTATTAATTGAAGGAGAACCCAGCGAATCTTTTCCTGAACAACTTCGTTTTATTCCAAAACAAACTATAAATGATGATGGAACCATTACAGAAGAACTCATAGAAGTTGAACCTCTGGCTGCTGATATCAGAGGAAAAAACTTAAAAGAAATGTCTAAAAAACTTAAAACAGAAATACTAAGACTCTTAGCTCCCATATTGGGATGCCATTATGATGACCTTAAGCAGCGGCATAGGGAAAGGTTTATTAAAAGAGTGGTAACGGTTTCGGTAAGTGCTGCCCTATTCTTTCTTGCTTTTGGCTCTTTTAGTGCATGGCAGGCTCTAAAACTAAAGCTGCAGGTTGATAAGACTCTAAGGGGGCAGTCCTTATATTTATCCGATTTATCTAAACAGCTTTTAGAAGAAGGAGACAGAAGAACCGCTATGCTTCTTGCCTTAGAAGCACTGCCCATTAATTTAGAGCATCCTGAAAGGCCTTATGTTGAAGAAGCAGAATATGCCTTAAGCCAGGCATTAGCAGCATATAAAACAGATTATTATTTCGTAAGCGATATTGCCTTAAATCACAGAAAAGGGATAACAGATATCAAAATCAGCGATGATGGTTCAAAGGTCTTTACAGTATGTAACGACGGAAATATCTATTTATGGAATACGGAGAACGGAGAACTGCTTCACTCCTTCCCCTATGATACTACTTTTATAGATGAAGGAAACACCTTCTTTACAAAAGACGGTACAGCCATCGTCTCTTTAACCGATCGAGGGGCTGCTGCCTGGGATATAAACTCCGGAACAACGCTCTGGGAATTAGAAGGATATTTTAATCATATCGCCTTAAATCCTGACGGGAAAACAATAGCGTTAAGTTCTGATATGCTCCATTTAATAGATATTAAAACCGGAACAGAATTATTTAGTCTTCCTATCAGCAATTTAGACGACGGATATGTCTATAGCCTGCAATTTAATAACGATGGATCAAAAATCGCCGTAGGAACAAACAATGGTTTAACTTTAGTATTTGATACCATCAACCAAAAGGAATTATACTCCCTTTCCTGTACTTACGAGTATGTTTACTCCCTGGCATTTAGTCATGACGGAAATAAAATCGCTGCAGTTTCTAATTATTTTGATACAAGTGATCCTCTTAGCAAAGGCAAAGGAAGCCTGCAAATTTGGTCAACAAATGACGGAAGTGCTCTTGCCACCATCCATGTTGACAGCTCTTCTATAAAATATCCGATATTTAGTCCTAAAGACTCTAACATCGTTATTTTTACAGAGGATGAAATCGTTCGGGTGATCAATGCTACTACCAAAGAGATGTTATATAGCTTTACCCATGGAGATGCCGTTCATTCTGTAATAGTCACTAAAGATGGAGACTTTATAGTGGCTGCAACCTACGATGGAAATATTCAATTTTACTCTCTACAAAACGGAATGGAAATTGACTGGTGGAGACTTTATCAAAATACTCCTATCAGGAGCATGGATATGGGCAATGGCCTAATAGCTACTGCTTCATCCAATGCTAACAAGGCATATATTTGGAAAATGATAGAGGCACCAAATTTAACAAGACTGGAAGGCCACAGCACTTCTATAAGATCAGGAAAGTTCAGTAATGATGGCAAAAAAGCCCTGACCTTTGATTATGATGAATCTGCTATATATGTTTGGGACATAGAACAAAAAATTTTAATTTCAAAACTTACAGGGCTTGAAGGAGTGGTTGTGGATGCCTGCTTTGACCCTACGGATACCAAAATCATTTCCTTATCTGAAGACGGTTATCTAAGACTTTGGGAGCTTTCAACCCTCAAAGAATTAACAAGTATCCCTGCTGGTGAATTTACCGATTATAGATATAACGCTGATGGCACATTTGCTGCTTTTCAGACAGGAGATGGAATTAAAGTATTGGATATTTTACAGTGCAAAGAAGTTCTAACCATCAGTGATTATAGTTTTATCAGTGATTTCCTCTTTTCTGGCAATGGTAATAATCTATTGGTTATAGATTGGGACGGAAATGCCTATTTATACGATATACAAACCGGGGAAATCATTCATTCCTTTAGTGACTTAATTCTAAGAAAAGGAGCATTTAATAAGGACAGCACGCTTCTTGCTCTGGCAGGTGAAAATGGCATATACCTGTTTGACATGAGCACTTTTAAAGAAATATGCCATATTGAAGCCCCTAATCTCTCCGTAGTTTCCATGGCTTTTAACTATAATGGCTCGGATTTACTTGTAGGTCTTGATGACAAAACGATTCAGGTCTATGATGTGAAAACAGGTCAATGGAAAGCAGAACTTACAGGCCATAGAAATAATTTGAGCCATTGTATTTACAGAGAAGCCGGAAACCTTCTAATTACCATTGGAGAATATGGAGACAGCATATTCTGGAATGCCAGCAATTATAAAAAACTTGCGCAGATAGACAGAATTCTGGATATAGATAGCCATTCAAAAACTATATTAAGCTCCCATAACTCCGAAGTCATCTTAATGCCCCATTATGATACCAATGCCCTAAAAGAAGAGGCAAGAAAACAGCTGGGAAATCGGGAATTAAGTGAAGAAGAAAAGATAAAATATTATATCATTGAATAAAAAATAGACTGCCCTGCCCCCATAGGTTGGACCTAGATATCTGATTTATGGGGGTAGTACAACATCCAACCCACAAAAGTAAGCCATGAGAAAATATGGTGACTAGTAAGTATTTTATATGAGGTGAAATAATGAGTTTTATTTATGTTTCTTATTCCCCTGATGACAGAATAATTGCTGAAGCAATAGGTCATATGCTCGAACAAAAAGGGTAAAATGCTGGCTCCCTNCCANAGATATACAACTCGGTCAAAGCCCTATTGAAGCTATGATAAGCGCTATTGAAAAGTGTCATGCTGTAATTGTCATATTTTCCTCGAATTCTTCTCAACAGGTGTTAAGAGATGTAGGAAAGGCCAAAGAAAAAGATAAGCCCATTGTTACACTTAAGATTGAAGATGACTCTCTTTCTAAGCATTTGGAATACTATTTATCATCACCGTATACTTTAGATATCTCAAAAATTTCATTAAATGAGGCTATTGACCAGCTGGAGAAACTGCTTAAAAATATTGTCCTTCCATCGGAATTCAACCCATCGAATCTAACAGATTCAACGCTGTCCAAAATAAGTAAATCGGAATCGATTATCCCCGGAATCACTATGCCAGAACAGTCTATATCTAAACCGACTATATCTGAACCAACCACATCTGAACCGGCTATACCTTCAAATCAAGTTTACAGCACAAACACGGCACCCTCTTCATCCCCTGCTTATACGGATGAATACACTAAAACTGCACGCAAGTTTTTTAAATGGTTACCTCGTGGTTTTCGTTTGTTTATGCTTGCCCTAATATGGTTAGCGCACATAAACACTTCAACAGACGATATCGACTTTACAAATACCAGTACAGTCAATTATACTCAATCGTATTCAACAGCTATCAAAAATGTTGTAGACAAAAATGGAATTCACTTTAGTTATTTCAAAGAAGATATGTTAAACTCCAGCCGATTTACAGAAGAAGAGATTATTGAATTTGCTAAAACCACTGTAATAGAGCTCGAGCAATCAGAAGTACGCAGCTTTAAAAAAGCAGCCATTATGGGGAAAAACGAAAAACCCCATGGTATTGAATATCTTGTAAAATTGGATTATATATGCGATAGAGACTATGAAAAAGAAGGGATTAACCAGGGAGAAGCCACCTTATACACTAATGCAATCATCATTGAAACAAAAGAGGGTGAATTAAAATACCTTGCTGTGAAAGAAATCTCCGAAGAAGACCTAAATCAAAAAAATGAAAAAATCGAAAAGGAAGCATTAGAATCTGTAAAAGAAATCGTAAAGCAAAATAATTCTAAAGTAGCAGCAGTCCTGGTTGATACTGCTGAGGGTACATCTCAAGGCAGTGGATTTTTCATTGCAGATGGTTTTATTGTAACAAACTATCATGTCATCAAAGGTGGCACAAACGCTATTGTTCGCCTTTCTGACACTTCCACATTGGCTGTGGAAGGAATAGTATGTGCCGATGCACACCTTGACCTTGCTGTTTTAAAATTAAAAGAACAAATTGGAATTGAGCCGGTTACCCTTGGCGGAATCAATGAATTTGAAAAAGACGAATGGGCAGTAGCTATTAATTCTCCTTCAGGACTCTTTAATGATGTTTCTTCCTGTATAATATCAAACACCTGGACAAATAAAGGGATTCATCTGCTTCAAATCTCCATACCCATGACTTATGGTAACTCCGGCGTGGCATTATTTAATAAAAATGGTAAAGTCGTTGGCGTAACCTCTTCTTATAAATCCTTTGGGACTGTCAAGTTATGAAGAAAACTATAAGGATCCTAAAAAACTCAATATTAGTTTCCACGAGACATATGTAAGAGAAGATCTAGAATATTATATAGGCCTAAGCAAAAAAGTAGAGTCCGCCAATGACCATTATAATAATCCTTATATCTCTTATAAAGTTAAAAATGTTAAATTAGCTGAAGCAGCACTCAATCAAGAAGGGAAATTGGATGGAATCGTTATTGATGCGGATATAGTTAAATATGCAGATGATATACTGGATTATACTGAACATCGTAAGTACTATTTCAGGTATAGTGAAGAGTCTTCTGCTTTTAGATATGTAGGTGAAATCCAATAAAATCATATCATAAAGCCCTGGATCAATAGGATCCAGGGCTTTGTAATTTAATTGTTATTATGATGATCATCATGAATGACTTGATCAATGATAATCACAAAGGCTAATATCAAAGCTTGGTTTTCATCGTCTGCGATGTCTACTCCATAGGAATCCCTAAAGGAAAAGAATTTTTTGCTAATGGATGCTATCACTCTTCCCTGCTTAAGAATTCTAAAGTCATATCCGAAGAAATCTCCTTCTATGCTGTATTGTCCAAAAGCACTCTCGATGTGAAATCGAGGTCTAAAGAATGTAAATTCCTTTTTAACCTTCGCAGCATACTGACCTTCAAGGTAAATCGAGTATTCCGGCATAAATTTAAATAATTGCTGATCGATATATGCTTTTTCTACACCGTTGGCATCATAAATTCTAAGCTTATCTCCCAGAGCAAAAACCTTGCCTTTAACAAAGAATTTTTCTGAGCCATATTCATCTTTAATCGTAAAGTTATCCCCAAAGCTTAATATTTTTTGATTGATTTGATATCGCATACCAATTCTCTCCTTTAGGATATTTTTTGATAGGTTGCATTAAAAATAGAGTTTTCAATAATATATACGTCTTCGATATCATCCTGTCTTACTGCAATATAATCATTTGTTTTTCCTGACATATATTTAGTCGGATCCCACTTGGTAAACACTTTTGTATTTTTAAGAAGGGGTTGTGCATAGATATAGACTTCTCCAGTGGATATACAAGCTTTCGCATATGCCCTTAAATCGACGGATTGGCCTGTCTCTCTATTCTTAACCGTTGGGAAGTATTCTACATTTTTAAGGTTAAAAGGTTCCTCGACTATTTTGTAGCTTTTATTGAATTTTTCTTTACTGATAGGATATACTTCTCCTTTAATTCCTATCATAATATAAACATTTTGAGAAGACACTATATCTATATCGCCTTCAATGGTTCTGATAAGCAAAGGCGTCCCTTCTTTAAATACCTCTACTGCCGGAACAAAGCCTAGTACCAAATTCTTCTTTTTATAAAGGGACATTCTTTCAATATCCAGGTTGTTATCATTATGATAAATAATATCAAAGCTGTCAAAATACGCTTTTATACGGTTATGCAGGTATCCATCCTTATTCATTCCTGGATATTGTCTATCAAATTTCGCTTCGTGTATAAAGCCTCCCGCCTTATCCATATGTCCTCCACCGGAACCTATGCCTTCTGCCAGAAAAGCAGCCATCTCCGAAGCCATTACTTCCCTTATGCAGCTTCTTACGGAGAATTTAACGCCAACATTGGTTTCGTTGTAAACAACGCAAGTGTCAATTGCATCCACCTGAAGTGCCAAATCACTTATAAATCCCAATATATTCGGATCACAGGGATGAGCCTTAAAGATTGCACAGCGGTAATCATCAATATAAGAGTATCTAATAAGGGCTATGCCTGCTATTTCGATGTCCTGTAAAGTAAAGTTTGCATTCTTTAGTTTTCTTATTAAATTAATATCATATTCAATATTGTCTCTTAGATCCTTATCTAAAGGATGATGAATTTCTATGAAGCTGTTCGTATCGGTAAAAAGCCCATAATATAAGGCAGTAGCCACATTTTTATTTTGATTGACATCAAACTCCTCATCCAATAACATTTGCCATACTAATGTTGCACAGCTTCCAAGGTAAGACCTGATTTCACTCATAGCCACATCATATATTTCTTGCTGATGATGATCGATGATGGCTATATTTTTTGCATCAAACTTCGTAACATTTCCTGCGCCATATTGACAGTCTACCGTAATCAGGACTCCATGATCCCCCACTGTTAATTGATCCACATATTCTATAGGAATATTCAGTTCTTCTATCATTTTAATAAGATTAGGCTTTGTAACCTTAAAACGTCCCCCGTATACTAATTTCACGTTTTTTTCTTTGCTTTTAAAATACTCATAAAGACCGTATCCTGAACTAATTGCGTCTGCATCAGGATTATCATGGCACTGAATAAAGATATTTTCGTATATAAGTAAGTCTGAAAGCTTCAAAAGATGACCCCCTAATGTATTATATTTCTACTTTTTATATTGCATACTACAACCATTATACTGCCATAAACTTGTATAGAAAAGAGAAAGTTTCAAATATACAAAATACAAGAAAGCATCTGCGTCGTACTTATGAAATAAGAAAGCTTAATTTCCAATATAAAAACTGCCAATCACTATGTATTGGCAGTTTTTATATTGGTTTTATAAATAAAAATCGTGATTCTGTATTCTTTTATAAAATGTTCTGTTCTTAATTACCCAGCTGTTGGTTGACTTTTTAGGATTTAAAAAATATAAGCTTTCTCCGATATTATTGTTTCCTTCCAACGCCATTCTTGCAGCTCTTACGCTCTCCTCGGAAGGAGTATTATAAATTGTACCATTTGCTGTTGGGGTATACTGTACGCCCCAATTTTTATCAAATATAACCTCTTTAATGGTGTTAGGAAAGTCCTTGCTCTTTTTGCGGTTGATAATGCAGTTGGCTACAGCTAATTTTCCTTCAAAAGATTCAGCTTCTGCTTCCGCATGTACCAGTCTGGATAACCAGTATAAATCTTCTTGTGAATAAGATGCAGATTTTACTTCCGTTTGAATGCTTAATGTCTTGTAATCTTTCGTATATAGTTTTACTGAGGCCGTGGATTCCTGCCACTGTACATCTACATTAAATGCTTCAGCCACAAATCTAAGGGGTACAAAAGTTCTTCCATTATATATATTAATCGGTGCATCTAATTTAATGCTCTTATTATCTATCATCGCGTAAGACTGTCTAATAGGAAGAGAAATGGTAACACCGTTTTTCATAAGAATAGCTTCTTCATTTTGACCGTTCCAGTTGATTTGTTCTATTCCTATTGCTTCTGCTACAAATCGAATAGGTACAAAAGTACGGCCATTCTCCATATAAGGGGAGGTATCGGATGTTACTATTTGGTCATTTAAGTAAATTCGAATATCTTTATTGCCGGCAATCGGACGAATTTTTACCAAGCTTCCTGCATATAACTCTTCTTTTCCATTTAAGTTCGTTAACTGATTGTAACTTACTTTATGTTCTTGAGCAATGCTATTTAGGCTGTCCCCTGGCTTTACAGTATGCATGATATAAGAGGATGCAAAAGCACTGGATGGGGCACCAATAAGTATAAGAAGAGATACAAGTTTTGTAATCAATCGTTTCATATTATCATCCTTTAAATTTTTTTTACATTTGTATCAAAGGTGTTAACTTATTTATTAATATTGTAACATTTTCTTAACATTTTGCAAACCGGTTTTTTTTGGAAGGATGATAAATGATTTTTATTACATAGGAAATCCGGAGGAATTTCATATGTAATAAAATAAGGACGGTTCATCACCGCCCTTATAAGCTCTTTCTAAGCTCCTCCATAATGAATGGATTTTTTTCTTTTATATGTTCTAAGTACATATTAATATCTCCATGAAATTCTAATGTTTCTTCAAATAAAGCCATCTCCAATGAATTTCTTATGGCATTGGACATATCCCTCTTCTGTAAGTCTTGGTAATTATCCATAAGATATTTTAATGTAAATTTCAAACTATCTACTATTTTTGCATGATCAAATGCTTTCTTTGCCCAGACTTCACGGCTGTCTGTTTCAATTGGATTTGTTATTGTTCCCTGTTCTATTCCCTCTTTAATCATATCTTTGGTATAACCCACAAGACAGTTTTGCCCCTCACAGTGACCACATTTATTCTCTCCAAGACAGATATTATCAAAGTTGCTTTTCATCTGATTCATGTAGTCATGTAGAGTCATAGCTGCTTTTTGATAGGATGATTTTTCTCCTTTTTTCTTCTTATCTATTATAGGCTTAATAAGGAATGCCGAACAAATCACAATGAATACTATAAATCCAGATACGCTAAATATATTGATATAGTGTTCAGGCAAGGAGGTATACAGTTTCATACTTCCAAAAACTAAGAATAATCCATAGGCAATAAATTTCATGAATAACTCGGGAATTTTATCTCCTATTTTACTTCCTACAATAATGCCTACTCCGCTGGTTAATAACATTCCGCTGACAGTTCCGAGCAATATGACGAAAGGATGAGCAGCGTCTACTGACAGGGTTATGGCTGTCAGCTGTGTCTTGTCCCCTAATTCTCCAATGAAAAAAGCTGCTGCAACGGTAAATACAGGACCTAATTTTCTTACACCTTCCTCTTCATCTTCGTCATCATCTTCCTTTAAAGACCATAACGCAAAGAAGATAAAGGCACTGCCTGCAATGATTTGCAGTACATTGGCAGGAATCATCCCGCCAATTAATGAGCCAAATAAAACCGCTACACCATGATTTAAAAAAGAACCGATTAATACCCCTAGAAGTACTTGTGACATTTTGTATTTTGTCGCAAACATCATAGCTAGAATCTGGGTTTTATCCCCCATTTCAGCTATAAAAATAAAAAGTAATGCTTGTAGATACTCCCTTAACATCTTATTTCCTCCTCTTAGCACATAAAAAAGCGAAACTTTAGGCTTAGTAAAAAAACATACTTTACTAAGCTAAAAGTCTCGCTTCTTTAGAACAGATTCTAAAGCAAATAGAACCAGGCAAAAGCCAGTATGTTGATTCTATTTATAGCATCCGCTACAGCTACTCCCCTTTAACTTTACGAATATAAAGATATCATAAATCTACATAGAATTCAATGAGTATTATTTTTATACATCCTTTTATTACCACTTATCCACATTTTATCCACATTTTATCCACATTTTGTGGATGAAATGTATTTTTATGGTAAACAATATGTATTTATCAACAGCAAGGAATTATACTCTGTGTTCTCTATGATGCTGATCAACAGTAAACTTTCCTTGAAATAAAACGATGCTTTTCATTTTCTGTAGAAATTTAGCTGTAAATATGGATGCTATGATGATCATTATAGGGGCTATTATAGTAAAAAGCGTCAATACTATTGGATTATTGGTTTTTACAATGTCTTTAAGAGCTGTCACAATAAAGGGATGAATCAAATATATTGAAAAAGAATACTTGCCCATTTTATTAAATATAAACTTAATACCGTTATCCCTTAAGGTTATCGCTCTTGATACCTTTAGAATAATGGTGGAGGCAAAAAATACATATACATACCATAACATTTGAAAAGTAAAATTATTAATGGGTCTACTCAGTTCTATATCAAAACACATTTTTATGTAAAACCCCATGGAGATTAACACTATAAAAAGGATGGGTTTAAAATATTTCTCCATGATTTGAAGCCGCTGAGAATAATTGCATCCAATCCAAAGGCCTAACCACACAATTATAAAATACCAATAGAATAAAGTTGCAGGATAGGGAAAAATTTTATAAATATAAAGCTTATTGATCCAATAAAAAATAATTTGTATTCCTATACCAGTAATCAGTGTTACAAAATGATTTTTTTTCAGCCTTTGTATAAGCCCAATCAGTAAAGGTGCTAAGAGATATACTTGAATAATAACGGACATAAAGTAAAGATGGGAATAACCCTTTCCAAATAAAATCCAAAAGGCCCAGTCAGAAACAGAGATCAATTGCTGATATTCTATGGCTCCAACAAAATATCTGCACAAAATATATACAACACTCCAAAACAAATAGGGCATTAATATCACATTAATCTTTCTCTTATAAAACTTCAGCGCATCCATTTTTTCCTGCTCTAAATTATAAGTCATTAAAATGGAAGCGATGAATATAAACCCCGGAACCGCAAACTGAATGGCTCTATTGAATGCATAATATATACTGTAGGTCATGGTTAATGCATTGAGTCTGCTAATGGGAATATATAAAACATGAATAAGCACCACACAAAAGATCAAGATTCCCCTCATGATTTGTATCTCTGGTATCCACTGTCTTTTCATTGTATGCCCCCCTAAAAGATAGAATAAAACAAAGCCGACAAAATACAATATACGCGAGTGTATGTTCTACTCGAAGATTCTTTATTACATAGGAAATTCAGAGGAATTTCCTATGTAATAAAAAACCAACTTAATGAAGTGACTAACTCCATCAAGTTGGTGCTTCATAGGATTCGTTCATGTTAGTTTACTGTTATGATATTAATTGCAATTGGGAGACTGGAGCCCCCTGCATTCATCATTTCAAATTCCAGTACTTCTTCTTGCCCATCTTCTAAAACATACTCTATAATGGTTGATGCATATTCAGAATTCATTTCAGGGGTGTTAAAGAATCCATCATAATTCTTTACCGCCGCTGCGCATCGTCCTCCCCTTGGATTTAGGCGAACACGAATCGTTTTTGTTTCCCCAGTATTGTTTACAACCGGAACCTTGATCTTATAAGTAGCTCCATAATGCCCAATATTGCTGACAGTTCCATATTCTTTTCCCAGGCTGGTTTCAGCTGAGAAAATATTATCTGTCTTTCCATTAGATATTGAATAGGCAGTCTGCCAAGATCCGGCTTCATATGTAGGAAGCTCCGTTGTCAGATTCGCGAAGGTCCAGGTTCCCCTTGGATGCTTATTATCATAATCCAGGGGCAGGGGCTTGTCTTTTATGGAAGTCAGATTCAATCCGTCGTTTTTACTAATAACAGTACGTATAATATAATTGAGTTTTCCGGTTCCTGATCTTTTCTTTACTTTAAATTCATATTGGAATCCAATAAGATTTCCTGAACTCACATAGAAATCGTCAATAACTTGTGAACTTCTAGATCTTATCGCTGTTTTATCCAATGGGATGTAAGGTAGTTGATTGCTTATACTGAGTTCAGCTACTTTTAATCCCACATCGTATATTCCCCAGCCTCTGCTGCTGGTTTTAGCAACACCTCTTGTACTCACAAGCTCAATGTCATTGGTATCCGATAAATTCTCAATTGTAATCCCTATGGTTACAGGCTCATCAAACTTATTTTCATGATATCCGAATACAATGTGGTTGACATATTCCTCATCTTCTTCCACAATATCCTGCCAAAGAGTCGCTGCATCATAAGGAATCGTTCTTTCATTAAGAGTTTCCGGATTGTCACTAATCATTAATCTCGTATTGCCCTCAGCTTTAGGTTCTGGAGCATTGGTAGGAACGACACCTCCTCCAATAAACTCCTTGTCTAAGAATTTCAGGGCAAAGGTTGCTTCTTTATTAAAGATACTTACTTCTTTTGTTGATCCATTCCATACTGTTGTCGCATTAAAAACTTGTTCAATAAATTTTAACGGAACATAGAGTGTCTCATTATAATCTATAATTTTACCTTGGTATGTTATTGGATATCCATTGACAGTTGCTTTCTTATCTCCAATGCTGATTCTTAACTCAACGCCATCTTTAATTCCAACAAATTCTCCTGTTATATAATCATTGAAGGATTTAACACCCATAGCTCTAAATACAGGCTCTGCTGGAACCATACCAACTTTATCACTCATAATAGGACTAAAGGAAGTATTCACTCTTTTTTTATCTACAAGGATACTCATGTTGGTATATTCCTGAATTTTTGGAGGAATAATAAAGTTGGTAGTAATGATAGCGGTTTTATTATTTGCATCCCATTCTACATTCCCACCAAAAGCTTCACCGACAAATCTTAAAGGAACATAAGTACTATCTTTGTAGATGATCGCCGGCTGATCTAATTCAACCGGCTCTTCATTCCTGAAAACCATAGGCGAATCAATGGTTATTTTTACCGTAGTATTTTCTTTACTAGCATATACAGTCCTTTCTTCTGCGTTCCACTCCACTTCGATGCTCATTGCTTCGAAGATTGATCTTAAAGGAGCTAATATTCTGCCGTTTTTGATAATCGGTTTAACGGAAGGCTTGAAAAACTCTTCATTAATAATGATATTGATATCTGTTTCAGAAACTGTATTATCTTGTTCTGGAGTCTCATCTGCGTAGACTTTTGTAAATGTTAGGTTAAAAATCATGCTTAATAAAATGCCAAAAACTAGTACCCTTTTCATTCGCTTCATACCCTACCTCTTTCTAATTTTATACTAAATGATATACAAGTTCATTTACTATCTCTAAATATTCAAATCTCTTTAATTCATTCTTTTGAATAGATGGACTAATGCCTAAACTCTCTTTGTAAAACCTTTCTATGTCTTCTTTTTTTGCGATAGAATCGGCTCTGTCCATTAAATCCAATCTGTTATAGTGCAAAAATCCNAAGTAATANGGTTGCTGCAAGTAAATCGACTTATCCCTTGGAGAATTGCAAATTTGTTCAAGGGCTTTTTTGTAGTCATCTTTTGTTAAAGTCATCATGACCATTTCACCAATAGTCAGTTCTTTATCCGGTTTAAATTCATTGGTTTTATATCCTATTATGTATCCTTTTTGGTCTAAGTCTCTAGCAATTTCAAAATTCTTTGATGTATCACAGAAATCTTCAAAAGGATATTTCTGCTTTAATTCTCTTACAGGAATCACTTTGTATCCGTATCTTTTTAAGATTTCTAATTGTTCTTTTAATGCTGTGGCTACCGGTGTCATTAAAGACATATTATAGCCGTCTTTTTGAAATATGATCTGGCCATCTAATGCATTCGCATCATTCTTTAATGCATTTTCTAAAGGCTCAACCATTCTTCTGACATCTTCTTTATAATCTCCGACTGTAGGCAACCAACCCCCTCCATCAAAGCTTGCAGCTAAATAATCATATTTCATCAATGCATAAGCATCATAAGAAGTAAAACCATCTGGAATTTTGTCAATATAATGCGGCGGTCTTGACATCATTATATCATAATTAAACTCAGTTTTAAGCAAATCATGTAATTGTCTCAAATCCGATACAACTTCATAGATATTGGAAAAATGCTCTCGGCTGCCATATACCAAATGGTTTTTACCAAATAAGATATGTTTGTACCCATGATTTGAAATTTCATGACCATTGTCTATCAGTGCTTTAATGAGTTCCTTTTGATTCTTTGCCCCTGCATACTGATCTTTTCCAAATTGGGGATAGTGGTCATGCTTCACGCCGCTCCAGGTTGGTTTATGGATCATACCTTGTTTATCCGGATAATTATATTCTGTCGTACCAACAACATTAAAAGTTCCCCTTGCTCCATACTCACCCATAATATCAATTAATATTTTTGTGAGTCCCCAGTTTTCATATTTGGGGTCCGGAGTCGGATTGGCCGGCATATTCATCGGGCCATCGTCAAATGTCATCGATACTACTTTTTCCCCAACAGGAACGGAAAATTTTTCAAGTCTTCTTACAGGAGATAAGTATTTTCCTGCGTCTTCTCTTCGTTTTTGTTTAATCCTATGGTTTACTTTCCTTGCCAATGTATATAATCTCATATTGTCTACACCTCAGTACTTTAGTGTAAACAATTTCTAAAATTCCATACATCATTCTTATAATATTTTTGACTATATGCTTTGGCTTAAACTTTTTTATATTATGGATCTTTGCTTTTGATATGGCGTAATTCACTGAGGTCTTATAATATACGATACTTTGGTTAAAAAGGGCTTTCTTAAAGGCCTCTGGATCTAAAGAAAATTCTTTTGTAATCGTATAGCAATGACTTAATTCTTCTAAGGAATGGGCATCAGGCCCCCCCAGATAAATAAAATTCTTTCTATTTAGTAAAGGCTTTATAAAGCTATTGGATTTGTTTTTAAAATAAAATGAGTCTAAGCGAGCGTTGTATCTCTCTATGCCATCAATACTATTTAAAATCTCCATATGCTCTTTCAACTTACTGTTAAAGGGATGGGCCAATATAATCACACCATTGATGCTTCTGATATTTTCTACCAGCTTAAAAAAGTCAAAGCGCTTTTCATCTATCTTCGGGGTATTTTTTTCTATAGAATCATCTATAAAATATGCCAGTACATGTCCGAATTCCGTAGAAAATTCTGCTCCCGGAATAATAGAAACATTAGAATCTTTATATTCCAGCGCTTCTAAGCTCCCTTTTACAGTATTGTGATCTGTAATAGATATAACATCATATCCTAATCTCTCTGCCTCATGGATAATATCTTTTACCGAGACATCAGAGTCATGGGAGTATCTAGAATGGATATGCAAACATATTTTCATTTCATATTTCTCCCAACTAGAGATTTTAAATAATTCATAAACGGTGTTGGATTACTTAAACTAAATACCCCCTCTTTAGCCGTAAGAATATCTCCCAAGGATTTAAGNGCTTGATTTATTTTACCTTTTTTTATAAAGGCTAGTACAGCTAAATAGGCTTGAGGGAAATAGTACATTTTAGCATTCAGTTTGTATGGAACAATGGTTTCATTGATTGCAATATGGGTATTGTCTAAAACTCTAAGATAATTAGTAAAAAAAGAAGACTTAGCCACAAATAGGAGGGGCATACTTCCCCAATACCTGGGATTAATTTCAATCAAATAATCCCCTTTAAATTCTACCATGGCATAGCCTGTCCATTTTAATTCTTTTAAAAGCTTGTATGCATTAGCAACCAATTCTTTTTTATGTCTGGTAATGCAAATGGCACTGGGTCCTCCGGCAACAGGATATTCTAAAAGGCGTTCATGCATGATATAGTCTACCAAATTCGAATCATAATCTAAAAGCATAGAAACGCCAAAACCTTTACCAGTTACATATTCTTGAACCAGTAAATTGCCCTCATTATCCTTCATAGATTCTATAGCTTTTTTGTATTCTTCATCGTTATGGACTATCTTGTATCGCTGCTGAGGCTTTAAATGAGTTTTTTCAGAATTATTGAGTTTGATGACCAGAGGATAGTCTTTTGCATCATTTCTAGGAGCCTTTATGCCTAAATTATAAGCGAGCTCCATAAGCCATCTTTTATTGGTGATTTTTAAAACGGTTTCTTGGTTTGGCACTATGTATTTCATCTGCGGCTGTATTTCATTGACTGCTTCAATGATCAGGGGATTACCCACAAGCAAATAATCCTCGTCTGAAAACTTAAGAAAAACATTTTTTAAGTCTTCTTTGATATTGTCTTTGGAAATTGCAAAAATGGAATTTAGATGATTGCTGATGACTTTAGTATCTCTAAAACAAATCCCATGCACTTCATAGCCTTCGTGCCTAAGGTAGTCTACTAAAGGCGCCGTCATTCTTTTATCAACACTATCAATCAATACTTTTTGCATAATTCCTCCAAATAGCTATGCCATTATTAACCTAGTTTTTAAACTTTACAGGAAAATACAGCAAATACATTATACTATAGATATTATACCCATTACAAGGCTGCTACACTATTTCCATTTTTATCCTCAATAATGACTTCTTGATGTCATTTTTTATAAAAAAACTCTTTTAAAGAACTGTATTGAAAATTGACCATGTGATATTTCCAATCCATTTAGGGTGAAATTCAAAACTACCTGCAGGCAGGTAGTTTTCTTATGCTCTTTCATTAAGATATTTAATTAATAAGTGCATTCCTATTACAACCTCTATGAATGCTGACGACAATAGAATAAAAAGCAGACTGATGTTTATTATCGGTTGCGATAAGAACAGCCACATCCAGCTGCAATCGTTGATTTTAGGTATTAAAATACCTAGCATTAAAGGAATGCCCAAAAAGAACATTTTTGCTAAAAAATTTCTTCGTTTTTTTGCTTGATTGCCTTGATGTTTAAATCTGCGTCTAAGTGTGAGCAGAATGAACTTAAGCAATGTAAAAAAGCGTATGCCACTCGGACATACACTTTCTTACGATACAAAATAGTTTAGCAGATTTTTTTAATAGCGCGCGCTTCGATATAGCCTCTGTCTCCGCGGGGTTCCAGCTGGAAACGGGAGATGTATCATCCCACTCATATCCGTATGTCTGCGGATTAAACGATTGGATAGCTTCTATCACCGCATTCACCTCATCAATAAAGTTTTCATCGTCATAAGGCTGACCGTTGAAAACAAGGTAAGTACACGGGGGGAGTTCAATCATTTCAAATCCTTCAGGAATTTTGCCGCTGTAATCAAAAGGTACCTCGACTCCCTGTACATAGGTACTTGTTCCGGATGGTCTCAGGTTGTCACCGAGCCAGAACCCCGATGGTTCAAAGAGTGCTTTTTTGACGCTGGTGAGCATTCCCCAGACGTCACAGCCCACTTCGCCACAGTAATCGAAGTAATTATCCGCAGAAATACCTCTTTTGATAATTGCTTTTCTTTGCGGTCTTTCAATGATTTGGGTAAAAATAATTGTTTTTTATATTTTTTTCTTCTCCTTTTTCAGTTTTTTAGAAAGCGGAGTAAAAAGCATCTTGTAGGGAATAAAATACGGCACAGGAACCGGATTCTTTTTATATCTGAAGGGCGAAATGCCGAAGCATTTAACAGGAATTTCTTGACCACAATTGCACTGTGCTATATTTGCCATTAAAAAATCCATTACGACTTCATAATATCTCCAAATTGAATATTGTTCAATACAATTATATGTATAACCTCGTATCTGTCAGATATCAAAAAAGGACTTCCGATATGAATTATCGAAAGTCCTTTTTTTGATGCGGATGAAGGGACTTGAACCCCCACGGTATTGCTACCACTAGAACCTGAATCTAGCGCGTCTGCCGATTCCGCCACATCCGCATATAAAAATATGAAATAAAAACCGCAAAATACATATTGATTTCACAGTTCCTATTTCATCGAACGTGCGCAGAAGGATTCGAACCCTCGACCTTCTGATCCGTAGTCAGACGCTCTATCCAGCTGAGCTATGCGCACATGGTGTTATAGGCAATTAAAAATATGCCGGAGACCGGAATCGAACCGGTACGGTCGGTAAGGACCGCAGGATTTTAAGTCCTGTGCGTCTGCCAGTTCCGCCACTCCGGCATAATATGGTGGGCGCAACAGGGCTCG
>JGI24712J26585_10000155_pt1 | contig 55049 bp, 51 predicted proteins | sample BioPla3DNA2_FD_26585 | JGI IMG/M metagenome (IMG submission 26585) | reverse complement strand
TGACAAGAATGAACCAACATTGCGATTAAGTTCGAAACTGGGTTTTGCAAAGTGGGTTGTTACATAGCTAAGAATGTTGAAACAGTCGAAATATAACAGACCCGATGAGAGGTATTTTTTGAGACCTTTTGAGGTTTTTTTCAAATTGAGATTGCCAGTTTGCAAATAGTGCTTATAGACTTTTTCAATAGGAAAAAAATCTGATGGATTAGTAACTTCTGATGCTTTAGCCATTGCCTCTAAATCTGCAACTGAGGCGAGACGGTCATGGTCAAAAACTTTGTTTAGAAACTCATAAGGCGATATTGGTCTGAATGACTGTATTTCAGCAATTGCAGGCATTGCGTTGAATGATTTCTTATAATCTGAGTGTGAAACAGTGGCTCCGTTCATGCAAGCTAATCTGAGAAGACCTACATTGAGAATTAGACCTCCTTGCAAGGGACGTTCAACATTGGCTTTATATCGCCAGTGGTCTATACCGAGAATTTGAAACTCCTCAGTATCAATCCTTGACAAGATGTCGGTAGCTTGTTGTAACTGCTCGTCTGTTACAAACTTTTTTTTGGGATGGACGATAGCTTCGACGTTAGTTTCGTCGTCGCTTAAAACTGCAGTAATTGATGGAAGAGTTCTTAAAACAGGCTCTAAAAACGTGACAGGGGAACGTTCCTGGAAATTGTAAAGTGTAGTACTTGGTACTTTGTAATGGTTAGAAAGGTCTGACAGAGCCTGGGCGGAAACCAGGTGGTCATCTAAGAATACATTCAGTTTGTCATCTTTACGGACAACCTTGAATTTGTCTGAGTTAAATGTTTTTACTTTCATGATTTGTAATATATTAAATTGAACTTATTTTGAATATATTACAAAGATATGGGCGAGCTGTGCCAAAGGCTTGCACACAGAAAACAAATTTTTAATTTAAAAAAGCAGGGCTGATTTTCAATCAATCCTGCTTAAAACAATAGAGTTACTTTATTCAAGAGTTTTATTCAGTTTTATCACAATCTTTAAAATCAATTTCTTTTTCTTTAATCTCACTAAGAATTGCGTCTAACAAAGATGCTATTTCCTTGATAAGTTCGCTATCATCTCCTTTGGATATATCAACAAAAGTGTCGTTATTCCAAAAACGATTGTCTAAATAAATATGACCATAGGGCCACCACGCATTTGACTCATGCTTAAAACAATTAAATTGTTTTTGTACATTTTTTGTTGCATCTCCTTCTGAGTGACTTATTCCTACAAAAAAGTTTGTATACCCAGTTGTTTCAGAAGCAAAATAAATTCTAAATCTACCCCACTCTTCGCGATAAAATGAAAAATACTTATTTTTTTCAGATAGTTTATCTAGGTCGCTACCATCAAATTTTAAATTTCTGTCGTTTGCAAGTTTTTCTAACGATGGTTTTAAATATTTAATGATAATTTCTTGTTTCCAAGCCTCTTGATTTTCTAATATTTTAGCAACATTTGGAATATTTTCTTTTTTAGAAAGAATATCTACTATTTCTTTTTGGCTTTTTGCATCCATATCTTGATTTGTTAATTGTTTTAAATGATTTATATACTGATTGATAGTTTCTCTAACCATTGGAAAGTGTAAGCTAATTTTTGTGCACTCCTCCAACCATTTTACCATGTCACTTGCGTAAGAAATATTTGTATAATCAACACCAGAGCCGCTATCATCGGAAGCATTTACTCCATCGAGTGTTAAGTAAAGTATTAAATAATTTCCTTTCCCATATTTGCCGTAAGCATATTTATCATACCTTTTTAGCTGTTCACTTTGGTCGCCTGCGTATATTTTGTTTTCTATGATTATTGCTTTCTGCTTATCCTTTTGCTCAATAACAATATCTGCTCTGCCTAAATCATTTAATGTCAGTTCTGTATTAACGAGAGCTTTATTGCAGTCGAAAGAGAAATCTTTAGGAATAGTTTGGTTAATAAATTCGCGAAGAAACTTATCCTTAAGTCCATGTGAGCCATTTGGATTTAAGAACTCCGCTATAATTCCTGAATGAGTGTTCTCGTAATGATTAACTCCTACAACACGAAACATATTAAATCGACCGCCTGTAGCATCGAGTATAGCTTCGTTACGAACACGAATTACTTCTATTTCACTTAGTGTTTTTCGAATGTTTTCCATGTTTTATTTTTTAAAATGCTAGTAATTTTACATACTACTTTTGTTACGTGATGTATTTATTTCGTCACAATATTCATCAACAGTTTTTTCAAGTGCTTTTAATGTCCTAATAAATTTTTCAAGTTCTAAATTTCCTTCATTGTCAACTGTAAAAGCATTTTCAACAATTGCCAAAGTTGATGTCGCCCCCGCTCTATACCTGTCAGGCTTTGTTATTGAAATTCCGTTTTTCTTTGCGAAAGGCTCTATTTCTTCTAAAATTTCATAGAGTAAATCGGTACTTGGCTCCCAATCGCTTACTTTTAACATTAATTTTATTCCGTAATCAAATGAGTTTTCAATCTGTATATAAATGCTACATTCCTCTATTCCATTCCAATGATACCAAAATCCTAAAAATCCGCCTGTTGGGTTTGAAACATATCCCCAATCTGTTGATTCAGATATTAGCTCTTGCAATTTCATAAAAAAACCTTCTCCTGCTTTCCAATCAGAAATTATGTTTTCAAATTTTGTGTACGAATTTGTTTGTTCCTCAATAGCAGTCATATATTCTTTGAAATCATTATAAATGTCATTACTAACCTCTCTTTTATTAAAAACATTTAAAATGGCTTTTCTATCAATTGTTGAGTAACCCTTTTTTTTAACCTCTTGAAGTGTTGAAGAACTTTCATTTCCTGTCTTGATATACACGAAAGCAAGTTTATGTTTTTTGTTTTTATAGTGGTTTTTTGCAATTTGTTTGTAACGTTCTAATTGTTCTGAATGTTCGCCGGTATTGGTTTTGTCTTCTATTATAATAGCGTACTCGTCATTGACTTCTGCCCATATGTCAATGTTATTCCACTGTCTGCCTGCTTCAACCTTTTTAATTTGATAGTCTGATGTTTCATCAAGTAGCAATCTTACAAAGTCTTTTGCAGTTTCGTTTAATTGTTGGTTATGCTGAATGTAAGTATTGTCTGCCCATTGTATAAGCCATGTAAAAAAGCCGTCTTGGGACAGTTCTTTAGTTGCAAGTTTAAAAATATTAGGTTTCATAAATTCTTTATTTAAAATTCTACATATTATATTCGGTTTTCAGTTTCCCCGTATATTTTGTTTATTTATCAAAGATACCAAACTGTTTTATTATTTCGAAATCTATTTATTTTCAATTCTTTTAAAATCACTACAATAACGAATATTTATCTCCTTCTGCAAGCCACAAATTTCCAAAATATCATACAAGCTTAAGCTGCTTTTACGGTAAAGTAGAAAAAACGGATAACCAATATGACAAATTCTTGCCTCGTCAAATATTTTGACAGCTTTTTGCGTGTTGTAGGATAAAATTTTGTCGGCATAATTTCTTTCAAAATTGAAAATAGAAATTAGGTTTAAATGCTCTATTCCGTCGAGAGAGGAGATACTAAATGACAACAAATTTTCATTTATAGATGTAAGAGCACAATCAATAAATGGGCTACAGCCCTGCACCACTACTTCTCCGTTGATAGTGAAGTAATATCTATTCTGTTCTTGCATTTGGTTATACAACTCTTCGGTTTCCTTTTTTAGTTCACGACAATAGTTTGTGAGTTTTTTATCAAGTTCAACAATTTCTTGTATAGTTTCCTGATTGAAAACAAACTGTTGATTAAGCTTCCTTTTTCGGCGTAACATAAAAATTTCGTACAGCTCTTCGCTAATATCGTCGCTCCAGCCAAAATTTGCCATTGTTTCCAACTCTTCTACAGAGTGTTGATCTAACTCATCGTAAGTAAAACCGTATCTGCCACAGTGTAGATACGTCAAATATTTCTGATAATCTTGTTGTAATTCTTCTATGTTTCTCATAATTGATACAAATTATATATTTTCGTTTTCTCCGTTTTCTTTGTCCTACTGTGCCACAGTCTAAGGCGATGCCGAGAACAAAACGTAATTTATACATTCATCACCTTTTCAATTAATCTCACAGCCTCCTCTAAACCCCTTTCCTCTTTGATCTTGGCGGAAAGTAACTCTACGTTCTTTTTCTTTTCCTCGTAGGTGCTTTTCATATCTAATATTGCTTCGTATATTGAATTTTCACTCAAGTTCTTAGACTTTAGAGGCTTTGTTGCAACATTAATATTGTACAGTTGCATTGCAAATCCCATTTGATCTAAAACATGTGGTACCGGAATAGATGGAATACCATAAATCATTGTGGCTGCTGAAGTTCCAAATCCACAGTGATGAATAGCAAATAAACATTGCTTAAAAAGAAAGCTATGCGGAATACTACCGCATGAAATCATTGTTTTTGGCAGTTCATAATTCTGAAGTGTCTTCTGAAATCCTTGGATAATAGCTCGATACCCCGATTTGCTAAAAGCACTTACAAACATATCCAATTTTTCTTTTTCAGATTTTTCTTCGAATGACATTGCTCCGAGAGAAAGAATTATTGGTTTTTCTCCACTTGCAAGAAAATTAGCCAACTTTTCGTCAGGTATATAATTTTCCTCTTTATCATACCAATAACCGGTCAAAATATGCTGATCTTCCCAATATGGATTTCTCTCTAATACATGTTTACTAATTGGTATTAAATTCAACTTACGAGAAATAATCTCGTCAGAAGATTTAATCGGTTTTAATCCATATACTTTTCTAATTTTGTTATATGGTTTTGCAACCTGTTTTCCTATAATATTACCAATCAGTTTATTCCAAAAGGTCTGAGGCTTTAGTTTTTCGGCAATCATCTCTTTCTGCAATGTCACGTTAACCGTAGGAATTCCTAACGCTTCAGCCTCTGTTGCACCCATTTGACTATGGCTTACAATAATTAAATCTTTGCCCTTACATATTTCAAAAATCTCATGTGTTGATTTTTGAATAATTTTAAAAACAAAACTCATCATCCTAAGCATACTTAATGCAGGATTTGAATTTTTCCCCCTAATAATTGCTGCCTCTTTTTCTATGTTGATATCCGGACCAATCGGCTCAAAGCGAATATCGGAATCCTCTACTAAGTTTCTCCAACAGGGATGCGAGCCGAGTGTTACATCATATCCGTTTAGAATAAGTTCTTTGGATAAAAATATATATGGCTGAATATCACCTCTTGTACCCATTGTAAACATGGCAATCTTTTTCATAACCTACTCTTTTGTTAGATCGTTGTTAGATTTTATTTGTTATTTGTTAAATATCAATACATTATAATGCCCCATTCTTCGTAAGCCTATCATACAGAACTATTGTGCCAGCTACCGAAACATTTAGCGAAAACTCGCCGGGGATTTGAATAATTTCATCGCATTTTGATAGTGCTTTATCTGAAAGTCCTTTATCTTCGGCACCCAACAGATAAACCGCTCTTTGTGGATGTTTATAAGACATCAACGGAACGCTTCGCTTATCTAACTCTACACCGACAAGCGAAGAGGCTTTTGGTAAAGCATCGTAGAAGTGGTCAAAATCGGAAAACTCAAACAACGGGATATGTTTCCACGATTTCATTGTATCTGTTCTCATTGTATCGTATCTAATATTTATCAAGAAAATAAAATCGGCTTTCAATATCTGCGCAGAACGCCACAAGGTGCCGAGATTTCGTCTGCTACAAATTGCCTCTACGCCAATTCCGCAATATCCTCTAACCTCTTTAGGAACAATTATATTTGGATACTCTTTTGACATAATATCAGATTTTACGATTATATATTTCACTCATCTGTTGCACTTTGTTTGCAAATTCTTTTCTTAGCCATTCGGGTTTTATTACCTCTACGTTTTCGGCGTGCATAAACAGCTCTTGAACGAAATCGTATGTTGGGCAAATGGTATATTGAAACATTGCGTATTCGCTGTTTTCCTCAATCAACGTTTGCGAATGGTGCAATGGAAGTGTTTCAAAATATTTCCGCTGATTGTTATATACTTTCACTTTTACGGTTTCGAGGTCTTGATTAGAACTGGCTATAATTCCAAAACTGTAGTAAAAAAAGCCCTCGGGTGAGAAATCGGCAGGATAATCGAACCTCGAATTTGTAATCTTCAACTCCTGTATTCGGTCTAAAGAGTAAATTCGTAGCTGGTCGTAATATGGACTTCGAGCCAAAACATACCATCGTTGTCTAAAGACTTTCAGACAGTAAGGCTCTATCTCATAAGTGTTTGGCTCTTTCCTTTCAAAACTTTGATAGGTCATCTCAACCTTTAAATTCTCTTTAATGGCTCCTATAAACTTAGTGAGATATTGGTGCCCCGATGGAATATTTTCAAACAAAATCCTATCTCGAATGCCCTTGCTTTCGTTAAGCAAATTACTGATTGCAAAGGCATTTAACATCCAAGTGAGTGCACCATTTTTACTATTTTTGTTTTTATCTTCATCTTCATCTTTTTCAATGTAATAGCGATAACCATTTTGTCTGTCGCACTCTATATTGATATTGAACAACTCCTCAATTGCAATTCTGTGATTATGAAAAGTGCGCAGTGGGATATCTTCTTTTAGTTCGTTTAGATCATCTGAGTTAGTCCACTTTATATTAATCTCTTCATACGTAATTTTTCCTGCTTGTTGGATAGTTTCTACTAACCAAATATAACGCTTAAGCAGTGTGGCGACTTTATTGCTTTTTTTACTTGACATAATTTTGTTATTTTAATTTATGATATTGCAAATATACAACAATGGTATGCCAAATTGAAGCACAAGCGAAAGCAAAGTAGGTAAAAGTTAAAAGGTGAAAGTAGAAAGTGCGTGTTGTGTACAGTCAAGCACAAGGTGGTAATTAATTGAATATCAGTTTATATTAATAGCAATGCCTTTTAAGGCACGGAAACTTTTACCTTGTATAGTATAATAACAAAACGGTCGCTTCGATGAACTCAGCGACCGTATAAATATTTTTAACTTTCTGAACAGACAGCTCATGCGCTGTCTCTACTTTCGACTAATAGTACTTGTCGTTTTTAGGCTCGAAGTATGCTTGTGAGTGTAAGCATGCGGGGCAAGTTTGAAGGGCTTTTTTACCTTTGTGAACATATCCGCAGTTGCTGCATTGCCACTCAATCTCTTCGTCGCGTGAGAAAACAGTACCGTCTTTTACACGTTGCAATAGTTTCAAGTAGCGTTCTTCGTGAATAGCTTCGGCTTTAGCTATCATTCGGTACATTGTGGCTATCTCTTTAAATCCTTCTTCTTCAGCAACATCTGCAAAATGAGGATATAGTTCTGTCCACTCTTCATTTTCTCCTTCAGCAGCAGCTTTTAAGTTTTCGGCTGTTGTTCCGATAACTCCTGCCGGGAAAGTTGATGTAATTTCAAGCATTCCGCCTTCTAAATATTTAAACATGCGTTTTGCGTGTTCTTTTTCTTGCTCGGCGGTTTCCATAAAAATAGCTGCAATTTGTTTGAAGCCCTCTTTATCAGCCTCTCTTGCAAAATAGGTATAGCGCATTCTTGCCTGAGACTCTCCGGCAAACGATTTCATCAGATTTTTTTCTGTTTGAGTTCCTTTTATACTTTTCATACGTCAATGTTTTTTATAATTGTGATTAATAATGGATTTGGCTGTAAAGATATATATTTAGAGACATAAAATAAGCTCGTTTAGTAATTTGAATTCGTTCTTTATAAAAGAAAGTGATTTGCAAATTGCAAATAATAATCAATTAGTTGAAAATTATAATATTATATAAGCTAAGCATTCTCTTCAACTTTTCTTAAAGTTTTAAGAAACATGTTATATTTACAAAAAAATAACGAAAACAGATGAAGGTTTATTCCTTAAGCAAAAATGACACTACCTTAATTAAAGGGTTAGCTATTTTTGGAATAGTTTTTCATAATTTTTTTCACCACCTTTCTCCTTTCACTGGCGAAAATGAATTTGAATTCAACCCTTCGTATGTATATAATTTGTTCAATACTCTTAAAGATTATACCGGAGAGATAATCAATATTCTTTTTAGTTACTTCGGGCATTTTGGAGTTCAGCTTTTCATATTTATTAGTGGCTACGGACTTGCTGTTTCTTTTATCAATCGCGATCGTTCCTGGCTTACTTTTATGATAGAACGACTAAAAAAACTATATCCACTTCTAATTATCGGTACACTTGTTCTATTTCTAACTACATTAGTTGTTTACAACAAATTTCTTTCAATTGAAACATGGAGGGCTATTGGATATAAATTCCTGTTTATTCACACTATTACTCCTTATGAATGTTTAAATGTATCGGGTCCATGGTGGTTTTTTGGACTTATTTTTCAACTCTATTTACTATTTCCTCTTCTTAATTATTTAATAAAAAAATTCAACATCAAAGGTTTTCTTATAATTTGTTTGCTTTCGTATATATGGATTTACATTTCGCAATACGAATTCGGTATATACCGACAACATCTGTATCTTTTAGCAAATTCTCCAGGACATGTAGCTGAATTTTGTCTTGGTATTTGGTTTGCTCACAACAAAAACCGAGAGATTTCGCCCGTTTTTTTGGTATTGGCAATTATTGTTTTTAGTCTTGGAAACTTTTTTCAAAGCTTTTTCCCATTAACGTTTCTCAGCGTTTGCCTTATTTTTATCTTTTGTTATCCAAAAATAAAACAGTTGGCTGGCAAAAAACCTCGACTGCTGCAAACTTTCTTTTTGTTTCTCGGTAAACTCTCAATGATACTTTTTGTTATAAATGCTGTAATACGCGACCCTATAATTTCAACTTATGGAAAAAATAATTTGGGAGCTGTGGGGCATCTCGTTCTAGCAATTCTGTTTTTCGTTTTTATAATTATATTGGCTATAGCCTTAAAACCTGTACATTCAGGCATTGGCTATCTTTTCAATAAAATACCCTCGCCTGAAAAATCTGCCTTTTTTAAACCTGTAGAACGTATTGTACAAACAATGCTAGTACTTTTGTCTATATATATTGTTATTTACCTTATACCTAAAAACAAACAACAAATAACCTCTTCGCACATAACACCCGGGAACATTATAACATATGAAGATACATATAAAAATTTGGCTATACATACTTTTACCAATAATCCCCATGGTATTACTGTAAAAATCTCGTTCGACTACAAACACAACGAGGGGGAAATTCCAAGTGTTGTGTATGACATATCTAATGCTTTATGGAAAAACTTCCACCTATCTCAAGTTAAAGAAAATGAATTTACCCACCATGAGTTTACTCATACCTACTACAAGCCCTTTTTCTTACGCATTAATAATAAAGAAGTAAAAGCTTTTTTCTGGCCAAGAAACAAAACCTCAGGGGAATATAAAAATGTAAATGTTTCTTTTGTAACCACAAATTAACGACATTCTTATAATTCAACTCCCTAATCCGTAATTTCAATTTTTTTCTTTAAAGATTCCATTATATTGAATAAAAAGAGGCTGTCTCAAAATAAAAGACAGCCTCTTTTTTATATAAGTTTCCTGTTCTATAAGAAAATAAGTTGAACAAGAATAAAAATAGGTAGTAAAACTATTAAAGAGAATTTAATCATATAGCCAAAGAAACTTGGCATTTCAATTTTATTCTCTTCGGCAATAGCTTTAACCATAAAGTTCGGACCGTTTCCAATATAAGTCATGGCGCCAAAAAGTACCGCACCCAGACAAATTGCAGTTAAAACCATCTCACCAATACCTGCAACATAGCCGGGACCAGGAATAGCTACTCCTCCATCATTCATTCCGATAGCTAAGTTATAAAAAGAGACAGCAGTAGGTGCATTGTCTAAGAAAGCACTTAAACTTCCTGTTGCGTAAAAATATTGAGCGTTTGAACTTATTCCTAAGTCATGAGCATGTGCTTTTAAATATTGCAAAGCGGGTATCATTGTAATGAAAATCCCTAAGAATAAGAAAGCTACTTCTAAAATTGGTCCCCACGAAAATTTGTTTGCTTCTCGTATTGGTTTTTTTGTGAACAGTAAAGACAAAATAACCATAGCAACAATAGCTCCCTCTCTAATAAATCCTGCCCAGGCATTTTCTTTCATAACAGGCAAATATTGCTCGTTTAGAAATGCAACAGATGCAACAACACCTGCTAAGAAAAGAAAGTTAATATTTCCCTGTAAACTTAAGGGTACAATATTGGCTCTGTCGAATTTGATGTTTTCTATAGGTTCTTTTTTGTAATAATATGAATCAGCAATAAAGTAAATCAACAGTAGCAAGGCATTTACAAAAGCCCATTCCGGTACCATATGGAAAAACCAGGAAAATTCAGCACCCCTTAGATATAACAAGAAAAGTGGTGGATCGCCAAGTGGAGTAAGTAGTCCGCCGGCATTTGCAACAATTGCTATAAAAAATAAAATTGTGTGAACTTTAAATTTTCTTTGACTGTTTGTTTTAATTACCGGACGAATTAAAAGCATTGCAGCACCTGTTGTCCCCATAAAAGAGGCTAAAATGGCACCAATTCCCAAAAAAGTTGTGTTTATCCATGGTTTTGCTTCAATATCACCTTTTAAGTGGATGCCGCCGGTTATTACAAATAAAGCACCTAATAAAATTATAAATGGAATATAGTCAAATAATATTTGATGCGCTAAAAGTCCTGGTAACTTTTGCGCTATCAGATATCCTGCAACGGGAATGCCCAGTATTAAAGAGACAATCAATTTGTTTTTGTTTTTCTCCCACCAGTGTTCAAAGAATAGAGGACCTAGTGCAATGCACAGTAACATTAACACAAAGGGAATAATAGCCCAAAGAGGCATATTTACTACATCATTAGTTGTTGCTGATAATAACATAATCAATTTGGAATTAAAATAATCACAAAAATAGTTATGTTTTTTAAATTACAGTATTTAAAAGCAAAACATTAACATTTTATACCAATTGTAATTTTAAAATAGTCCTGTTTTTTTAAAATTTTACAATTGTAAATGCCGATGTTACAGATACATAGTTCAAACGAACGATAGTGAAGTTTGGACTATAGTAGCTGTCCAATCGGTATTATATCTGTGTTTAAAAGCATTTTTACAGACAACATAAAAGGCTATCCTTCTTTTCTGAAAAGAAGAACAGCCTTTTATGATAAAATGCGTTGTTACAATTAAGCAATAGCACTTCCGATTAGGAAAGTAGCTGCAAGTGCCACGATAGCGTAAAGCTCGGGGAATACCGCCAAGATAAGAGTATTACCGAAAGCGTCGTGTCCTTGTCCGATAGAGACAACACCATTAGCACACACTTGTCCTTGACGGATAGCTGATAGCAAACCGATAAATCCTAATGTTAAACCAGCTGCGAGAGTAGCCATCGCTTGAAAGAAAGTGATTTCAGGTGTAAGCACGTTAAAAATGTTTTGGAACATAAAGTATCCAGCAAAACCGTACAATCCTTGAGTACCAGGAAGTGCAGTTAGAACCAAAAAGTTACCAAACTTTCCTTCCACTTTCTTTGCAGCACCAATAGCCGCATTCCCTACAATCGTAACCCCGTAAGCACTTCCAATTCCCGTGAGTGCCAGCATAATTGCAATGCCAATATAGGCAATAAATAAATTAGTTTCCATAAATTGTTCTTAAAATTATAGTGTTATTGATTTTCATTTAATTAATTTCTAAACGGGTTATATTTTTTCCCTCCTCCTTGAAACTCTGCGTTATTATAAAACTCAACAAATGTTAGACGAACAGGGTGCACAATTGCTCCCAATACGTTCATAAATATATTGATAGCGTGTCCAATAAGGAATATCAAAACATAAACAATGGGTTTTAGTATCGCATTATCGGGGCTCATTCCAGCCGCCAAGCTGTTAAAGACACTTGCAAGGATTCCTCCAGAAAGACCGAGCGCAAACAAGCGAACATACGACAGTACATCGCCCAACAAACCGGTTGCCATATTATAAGTATCCCACAATCCAAGCCCCAAATTCAAGAACGGATTTTTACCCGGAGAATTAAAGAAGAAAATAAGTACAAGAGCGGGGATAATAATTATAATATGAACCAAGCCAAACAATGGCATTACGTCTGGATAAAGTGCACCAAAAATGCAACTTAACAAAAAGACAAGCCAACCAATTGTGGAAAGCGAGTACACAAATCCTTGTTGCTTAATACGATTGGCAACTTTCATAACCATACCAAAGAGAATTTGAATTACCCCTAACACAAGCGAGAGAATAAACATTTGGTTATTGTTGAAAAAAACTTTATCTCTTAATGTCTGCGCAATAGACCAATCGAGTTCATATATTGAGAAACCGAAAAACCCTCCGGTTAACATACCTGCTACCATGGTAGAGGCTCCTAAAACTTGCACCAAAGACAAAATACCTTTCAGAGACATACTTAACTTGTCTTTCATAAAAATTTTAGCCAAACCTGCAACTATCACAAGAAATAGCCCGTATCCTATATCGCCCAACGACAATCCGAAGAAGAGCATATAAAACGGTGCAAAATATGGTGTTAAATCTATTTCGGTATATTTTGGTAGCATATACAGCTCGGCTATCGGCTCGAAAAGCCGTGCGAACTTGTTGTTTTTGAACTTAATGGGGACATCGTCTTCTGGCAACGGCTTGGAAACTTGGTAGTATACCGCTTTTGATTCTAAATAATCGGTTATCTCTTTCTCATTATCTTCAGGTGCCCAACCCTGCAACATCATTAGCTTATCATCTGCTAATGAAGTGGTTGTGCGTTTAACTTTGGTATATTTTATCTTTTGCTCCAAATCGGCTACTACAGCGTCTAACGATGGGATATCTTTCGCCAACTCCTTTAGTTTTGCGCCTTGCTCCTCAACTTTTCCACGAAGCTCTTGGATTAGCTGATTGAGCTTAGTTAGCGAAACGTCGGGCATTTTGATTGTCTCTAAATTTATTTTGCAGGCAATATTGCTCTCTCTAGTAACCGTTATAAAATAGGTTCTTGAAGTTTCTCTATTAATTATGATAGCGTCATACAGCGTTTCCCATTTAGGATTGTATTGATTATCAGGAACAATAAAGAAACTAATATTATATCCAGCTTTTTCCAACCGATCTACACCTTCAGGCTCAAAATTACCCCAAGGTTTTAGAGCGTCACGCTCTTTAGTGCTTACTTGCAGTTGTTGAGTGTAAGTTGATATTTGTGTTTGGATAGCGTCAATCTTTTCGGGAATAGTTTTTCCCAATTCCAAGTCGGCTACATTGTAAGCTATCTCCTCTTTTTTATCTAACTGCTTTTGAAGTATCTTTTTTGATTCGCGTAACTGCTTTAATGTCAAGAAGTATTGATTTAATTCATCGTCTTCAATCACCTTGTCGGCTCCGTCAACGTGAATTAATCCAAGTTCACGCAAATCTTGAAGAAACACCTCATAATCTTTGTGATAGGCGAGAAAAGTGAACTTTTTCATTTTTGCTAACATACACTCTCCTCCTCTTCTTTTTCTCTCTTTTTCTCTAATCTGGCACGCATAATTTTTTGCGAAGCTTTAGAGAGGTTCTCCTCATCTTCTAAGTATCGCTTAATTTTCAATATAGCATCCTTATAACCAGGGATTTGCACTTTCTCGAAAAGGTTAACTTTTTGAGTAGTTTTTTTTCTCGCATAGTCGAGTCGCTCCACTTTCAAGGCATGGAAATCTCTTCTTATTCCTGCTTCGGCAAGAGTCTCAAGGGTTTTTACACCATCTAAATACCATTTTGGTTGATTGAACACGCTAAAAGGTTTCAGTTCAAAATCAACTCTGTCAAGCATTGGGATTACTACTCCGGCGATTTTCTTTTTTGAAAGTTGCACGTCTTTTACGCGAAGCAAGGTGGGGTCGAACTCTACCCACATTCCCATCATTTTGTCGTATGATTGAATCTGTTTCTCTAACTCTTTGTCCAACACCTCTATTTCGTTTCGCGCTTTTTTAACTTCAACACGCAACGCCGTTTCTTTGCTTTGTAGCGTGGGAAGCGCACGCTCACGTATCTTCAGCTGTTTTTCCAACTGCTGACGTGAAGTTTTATTATATTGAAATTTTATCGCCATATATCTTGTCAGTAAATTGATTTACTGTTGGTTATCAAAATAGTTTTACTTTTTCCAGTATCGTTCTACCAGTTCCATTCTCATGTTAACCTCCTGCGGTCTGAAATGCTTAGAGAATAGTCCCCATGTTGTGTCTAACATCTCTACTGTATCTAAGTTTACGTCAATTGCAAGAAGATATTCCGAATAATCTTTCGCAAAATCCAACGCTCTTTGGTCATAGTCGGTAAGGTCGAAACCGTTTTCTAGTTTTGTTCGCGCATTTGCAGCATCGGCATATAGGCGGACAGCTGCGTTCATCACTTGTGGGTGGTCTTCACGCGTTTTCTTACCTTGAACCAACTGTTTCAAACGCGATAGCGAACGGAATGGGTCAACAATCACTTTGCCGATTGTGGTATCTTGTCGCAAGAATAGCTGTCCCTCAGTGATATAGCCCGTGTTGTCGGGCACTGCGTGTGTAATATCTCCACCCGAAAGCGTTGTTACTGCGATAATGGTAATCGAGCCACCATCTGGGAATTGAGCAGCTTTCTCGTAAATTTTCGCCAAATCGGAATATAACGAACCGGGCATTGAATCTTTCGAGGGAATTTGATCCATACGGTTTGAAACAATCGCCAACGCATCGGAGTATGAAGTCATATCGGACAGAAGTACCAACACGTTTTCATTTTTATCCACTGCAAAATATTCGGCAGCCGTTAACGCCATATCGGGAACGAGCAATCGCTCCACGGCAGGGTCTTCGGTGGTGTTCATAAAGATAATGATACGGTCGAGCGCACCAGCATTACTAAACACGTTTTTATAATAGAGGTAGTCGTCGTTGGTCATTCCCATTCCGCCGAGGATAATCTTATCGGCTTTGGCGCGTAACGCAACCGTTGCCATAACCTGATTGAAGGGTTGGTCGGGGTCAGCAAAGAAAGGGATTTTTTGTCCTGATACCAACGTGTTGTTCAGGTCGATACCTGCAATACCTGTGGCAATAAGCTCTGACGGCTGTTTCCTGCGAACAGGATTTACTGATGGTCCGCCGATTTGTCGCTCCTCTCCTTCGGGAACAGGTCCGCCGTCAATCGGGTCGCCATAAGCGTTGAAAAAACGTCCTGCAAGTTGGTCGCTAACTTTCAACGATGGGGCTTTGCCGAGGAAAATCACCTCAGCATTGGTGGGGATACCTTCGGTTCCTTCAAAAATCTGCAACGTAACCTCATCGTCAATAATTTTAACTACTTGCGCTAAACGTCCTTGCACGGTTGCCAACTCGTCGTAGCCCACATTCGTAGCTTTTACTGAACACGTAGCCTTTGTGATTTGGGTAATTTTAGTATATATTTTCTGAAATGCTTTAGCCATAATTTTTTAATTATTGGCTGTTAGCTGATAAAGCAGACAGCCGAGGTTAAGTTTTTAATTTTCCTGTTGTTTGGTTTTGATTAATTTATCCAATTCAGTGCGATATTCATTGAATTTATCCGACATAAACTCAGAGTAATTCATTTGACGACAGATGTTTATTACCTCTTTGAAGTAATCAGCAACCTCAACGAAATTGTCGAATTCAAAATCGGTACGACAAATATCTATTACCATATCTAAAATATATTTTTGACGTTCTATTGGTGTTACCGCATCGATATCGTCAAAAGCATCTTGTTGCAAAATCACGAAATCAATTAATTCTGATTTCCAGAAAGTAACGTGATACTCGGTTAACACGCCGTCATCTCCCAAGATGTTGATCTGCTCTGCAATCTCTTTACCTCGTAGCAAACGGGTTTTTATATCGTTCACTTTTGAAGTCCAATCATTAGAAATTTCTTTTGATATAAACTCCTCAAACTCAGGATATTCAAGGTATTTTGAATAAGATTCAATTGGGTTGATAGCAGGATAGCGTTTTCTGTCGGCTCTGTCTTGTTCGAGGGCGTAGAAACAGCGTGCAACCTTTTTAGTGTTCTCTGTTACAGGCTCTTTCAGGTTACCTCCCGCAGGCGAAACAGTTCCGATAAAGGTAATTGAACCCTCGTGTCCGTTGTTCAACTTAACATGTCCTGCGCGTCCGTAGAAGTTTGAAATAATTGCCGAAATATCCATCGGGAAAGCGTCAGGTCCGGGAAGTTCTTCCAAACGGTTACTCATCTCGCGTAATGCTTGCGCCCAGCGCGATGTCGAGTCAGCCATCAACAGCACTTTCAATCCCATGGCACGATAATATTCCCCAATTGTCATAGCCGTATAAACAGATGCTTCGCGCGCTGCAACGGGCATATTCGAGGTGTTTGCTATAATAATAGTACGCTCCATCAATTTTCTTCCTGTGTGCGGGTCGTCCAATTCGGGGAATTCGGTAAAAATCTCCACAACCTCATTGGCACGCTCGCCACAAGCCGCGATAATAACTATATCAGCCTCAGCCTGTTTCGAGATAGCGTGTTGCAGAACTGTTTTTCCTGTTCCGAAAGCACCAGGGATAAATCCTGTTCCGCCCTCAACAATCGGGTTCAACGTGTCGATTGAACGAACACCTGTTTCTAACAATCTGTATGGGCGTGGCTTCTCTTTATACAACGTCATCGGGACTTTCACGGGCCACTTTTGAACCATATTTATTTCGTACTCTTTTCCGTTTTTATCAACGATTATGGCAATTGTCTGATAAACAGTATATTCTCCCTCAGAAACAACACTTTTAACGATGTACTCTTCGGTCATTGTAAATGGCACCATTATTTTGTGCGGTTGATAGTTCTCGTCAACCTCGCCCAACCACGATGCGGCGGAAACCTTATCGCCAGCTTTGGCTATGGGCTTAAACTTCCACAATCTTTTTTCGTCGAGTGAAGGCGTGTATTGTCCACGTTTTAGGAAAACACCGTCCATTTTGTCGAGGTCGTGCGAAAGTCCGTCCAACTTTTTCTCCAATAGTCCAGGTCCGAGCATCGCTTCAAGCATATGTCCTTGAAAATCTACCTCCATACCCACTTTCAGCCCACGAGTGCTTTCAAAAACCTGAATGTAAACGTTTTTACCATCAACTTTGATTACTTCCGCCATCAGCTTAACGCCATCTAAGTCTATATAAGCTATTTCGTTCTGGGCAACGGGAGCATCAACTTCCACGATTACAAGGTTAGAGATAATTCCCTTTACTTTTCCTTTTGTCATAATATATTTATTGTGCCAATTGTTTTTATATCAATTAATTACTCTTCGGGGATTGTTACATCGCTCTTTAAATTGTCGATTAATTCGCGGAAAATACGTTCGCCCTCTTCGGCATTGAGTTTTACCCAACGTTCCAAAATCTGAAGTTTACACAAATAGGCGAAAATATATTCGATATTGAAATAATCGAACACAGTATTCTCCTCTAACCAATCCCAACGAAATTTATCTATTTTACGCTCGCGTTCATATACCTCCTCCTCTTCAGAGAGACGAACAACGGTATCATATATTTCTAACTCCTGACTTAATCCAAAATCACGCATATTAGAATTTTCCCGAATGATTTTTGCAACGTGATTATTGCCCACAACCACCTGCGAAACGTCTAAACTATATTTTCTTGCAAAAATCGCCGATAAAAGGTTGCCAATATTCAAATTCAGCTCGTACCAACGCGACATTAGCGAGTTTTTTACCTCAATACCGTAATCCATATAGAGAGACGAAAGCAGGTCTTCCCACTGTTTGTTCTCGTTGTGAGCCTCCTCGTCTAACCACGTTCGCATAAACACCTCGTAATAGGCGGGTATCTTGCTGTTTTTCAGTGGTAAATCCTCTTTAATCTGGCTTAGGGTCTCCTCCAACTCCTCTCGGGAGATATTTCCCATTGGATTTTGCTCGCTCTCCTTGTTTTTCAAGAAAGAGAGAAGATTGTCGTTGTCGTATTTTAAGAAATATTTATCGAGCAACCGCATATCTTTCGCCTTAATTTCATCTTCTAACATAACCTTGAACTCCTCCACAGTAAACGGAAGTTTCATGCTGTCGAAATCGAAATCGGGCAATCCTGCAATGAAATAGTAATATTGGTTTTTAAAAAGCATATATTCGGTAGATTTTACACTCGGTTGTTCTTAGATAAACGCAAGTTTCTATTGAATATCAATCAAAAAGTAACTTTTGGATTTGGGGACGTAAAAATTCACGGAAATACTCGATAAATTCAGCCTCTCCAAATTTCACTTTGTACGAACCATCTTCGGGCGACAAAACAAATCCTGTTTTTAATCCGTTAACCGATTCAATTTTTAACCCTTTGTCTAACAGGTGTTTAGCATTGGCTGTAATCTGCTTTTTTAACTCTTCGGGATTTGCCACGCCAACTGTTAGAGCCTCGTTTTTAGCCCAGTTTTGAACCAAGTCGATAATCAACTTTTGCATAAACTCTTTATCTTCGGTGGCAGCCTTTACGTTTGATGTGGCTAATTTGTCCGTAACCAAATTAACAATTTCGGTTTTTAACGCCTCTGAAGCCTGTGTAGCAAATAGTTTCAGTTCCGACTCGATATTGCTTTTCATCTCCTCGGTCTCTTTTTTTGCCGAAGAGATAATATGTTCAGCCTCTCTTTTTGCGTCGCTAATTATCTGATTACTTTGCGCTTTGGCATCTGATACGATTTTATCGGCTTCACTCTGCCCTTTCTCTAAACCTTCACGATAGATTTTGTCGGTTATTTCTTGAAGTTTGTTTTGCATAGCACCGGGTTATATTTTTTGTATTAATATTCTGTATTGCATTATACTGACAAATGTATAAATAAATGAAAAGAATAAAAATGTATTTTGTCATAAAATAAAATATTTTTTGAGTGACAAAATATCTGTAATGCCCGTTGTACAACGCAAATTACTGTTAGTAAGTTACATCAATAGTTTTTATTTTGGTATATTTTGATGTTTTTTACTTTTACTGTTTTTAAACATATTGTATTTGCAACTACTAATGCGTAGAAAATTGGAGAGGGAATTTGCCTGAACTTTGATTTTTAAAATAAAAAAGTATATCAAATGCGTAATCGGAGTATCGATTTCGCTCTGTGACCAAGCGCATTGCTGAAATCAGAGATTTTTCATTTAGTTGCGTTTAAAAATGCAACTTGCTATAAGCCACTACTTTATCAGATTTAAACCCTCTTTAGCCGAGCTGTCGATTGGGGATATTATTAAAACGGTGTTAAACAGGATTTTAGCCTCACTTTTCTTATCTAAAAAATATTTTGTCCAGCCTGCCATCAGATTGGAATAGTAGTCAAAAGGATATAAGCTTATCACCAAATCGAAAATAGTTTCGGCGAAAAAACTATATACATCGTAAGCCAGTTTCTCTTCCTCGCGCATCATTAGAATTCCCTCTTTTTCAGAAGCAGTAAGTTTAATGCTGTTTTGCGAAAATCCTGTAATGGAATTAATTGACAATAAGGTTATTAGACCTGCTTTTAAGAAAGAGCGTTTACTTTTTTTTAAGTTGTTTATATAAAATTAGGGGGCGAAATGCCCCCTAATGTACTCTATTTGAAAGGCTGTTACTTGTTTTCTCGATGATCACAGACACCGTTGTTGTTTTTATCTATAAAGTTCGGACCTTGTCCTTGTCCCTGACCTCTTCTGCCAAATCGTTTGCCTCTTCCTTGGCGGTTTCCACTTTGGTAGTTGTCGCAGATGCCGTCGTTATCTTTATCCACAAAGAATCTTCCCTTAGTATTTCCTCCTTTGGCATTTCTTCCCTGACCACGCCCGGGACGAGTTCCATCTTCAAAATTGTCACATATTCCATTGTTGTTTTTATCAACGAAGTTTGGACCTCTTTGAGTTTGAGCTTTATTCTCTGTTTGGACTACCTTTTCTGTCTGAGCTTTCTCGTTAGCTTTTGCTGGTTTCTCTTCTTTACCGAAAGCTACTACTGTCATCATTGCAAGTGCAATTGTAATTACTGTTGTTTTCATAGTTGTCTTTTTTTAATTATTATTTTTATTTTGAATTTCCCTTTTATAATGTTGCCTTTGTCCGCCTATTCCATGTCTGCCTCTAGTGCTGCCCTTTTGATAAAATAGTGGTTCAAAAACACTCTTTAGTTTTTCAGTTTGCTCTGCGTTTGAAATCTCTTTTAGTTTTAAGTAATACATGTTGGTTTCATCTTTCAACTCCGCATGCAATTCTCCAAATCTTGTGTTTAATTGCTGTAGCCTTACTGTATCGACACTCTGTTTGTTTAACTCTTCGAATATCAACATTTTAAGACTATCCATCTGCCATATTATTTGATTAGATTTCGGCTTAAAATTTCGGTTTATTTGTCTGAACTGTTCCATTTGCTCATTGTCAAATCCTACTTCTTGCATAAAGAACCTTCCGCTAAGTGGATTTTGTCCTTCTCCTGTGACAATCACAGTTTCAGCAGCCTGCCTATCTTTATATCTATGATGTAGGATGGAGATGATTGTCGTCAAGTTTAGTATCGCAAGTAAGACGATAATCCTAATTAATACTTTGTTTTTATTCGTCATAGTCAATCAATGTATAAAGGTTTAGGTTTTCAAGTTGTGCGTCGTTAATATTTATAGATATGTATTCTTTATCGCCTTTTACCATACTTCCCAATCCAAAACCTACTGCAATTACTAAAGCAAAGCTGGCGGCAACTGCTAATTTTTTCCATATCGGAGCGACTGTTCCAAAAACTACGGCTTCATCGTTTTTCTCTAACTTTGCTAAAACGCGTGTTGCAAGATATGGGTTAACTTGCTTCTCTTTCTCTTTGCGAATAAAATCATCTATGTAATTATCGATTTTCATTTTCTTATTAATTTTTTCAACTTTCGTCTTTTATATCATTAGACAATTATTTTTTTATTTTCCTACGAGATAAGCTAATTTTTTTTGCAAACTTTTTTTTGCGCGCACTAAAAGTTGCTCCACTGCCCCTTCGGAGGTTTGCATTATTTCGGCAATTTCTCGTTGCGATAAATCTTCGTATTTGCTCAATATAAAGGCTTTACGTTGTTTTTCAGGAAGCCCGTCAATAGCTTTTTGTATGCTTTTTTCTATTTCTGTGGCTTCAAGTTGCTGATGAGCGTCTCTCTCCTCGTTACTTTTGTTCAATAAGCTCATTAGGTTATTACCCGCATTGGTAAGTAAATTTCGTCTTTTATTTTTATTGATATAGTTAATGGAAGTGTTTATTGTAATGCGATATAGCCAAGTGGAAAAAAGCGACTTCTCTTTAAATGAATTTAACGAACGATACACCCGAATAAAAACCTCTTGTGTAATATCTTCAGCATCTTGCCGTGAATGAACAAAACCGATTGCCACGCGAAACACCTGCTGTTGGTACTTCTCCATCAACAAGCGAAACGCCTCTTTATCACCAGAAAGTATCTTTTCTATTAATTGTTCTTCGGACATCAGTTTAAATTCGGTTTTATATTTTAGACATGGAAACGGAATTTTTCCTACGTTTAGATAAAAAAGTTCATTTTAATCTAAATGACAATGATCATACCACGATATGTTATTAAAATCGATAAAAAACGAACTTTTATTCATTTACATTGTTTAAGATTTGAAAATTGAAAATAGAAGTAAAAATTAATAAAATCAAAAAGAATATGACAAAAATTACATTCAAGGGCAATCCTGCCAGCATTAGTGGCAACTTGCCCAAAGTGGGAACACAAGCACCTGATTTTTCATTAGTTAAAGGTGATTTGTCAGAAGCCAGACTTTCAGATTATAAAGGTAAAAATGTGATACTGAACATCTTTCCGAGTTTAGACACTGCAGTGTGCGCTACCTCTGTTAGGAGATTTAACAAAATAGCATCTACCATTAAGAATAGCGTAGTTCTTTGTATTTCAGCAGATTTGCCGTTCGCTTCGGGGCGTTTTTGCTCCACAGAGGGGTTGGATAATGTTGTTACGCTTTCAATATTCCGCGACCACTCTTTTGCCGAAAAATATGGCGTTATGATGACTGATGGTCCACTCAAAGGGCTATTAGCACGCGCAATAGTAGTTGTAAATCCTGAAGGAAAAGTAATTTACACGGAGTTAGTTCCTGAGATTGCACAGGAGCCTAATTACGATTCAGCTATCAATTCGATAGTATAGTTTTAGTAAGAATTGTGTTAATAATGAGAAGCCTGCGAAGTGATTCGTGGGCTTCTTGCTTTTTGTGTGCAAATAGCCTAATCTTCCGCCTCCAATTCAAAAATATCATCAACTCGTTTGCCAAAAAGTCGTGCTAACTTCAATGCAAGCACTACAGAAGGTGCGTACTTGCCCTTTTCTATGGCATTTATCGTCTGTCTGCTAACGCCAATTTTCTCTGCAACTTGCTCTTGCGTGAGTCCAAGTTCGGCACGTTCTACTCTAATCCTATTCTTCATTTCGACTGCGATTTAATCGGTACATTGCCACTCTAAATTTAATGATAAACAGCGACATTTGAGTAAAATAGAGCAAAACAACCATCACCGTAAGGTATATCGCACCGTAAACAAAAAGGGTAGAGCAAACTATCAGTGCCAAGTTTACATAGGTAGCCCAAACTAATGACTCTAAGCGCAATTGAGCAATATACTCGTCTTCGTGTCGCTCGCGCGTGAAGCCAACTAAAACAAGCCCAACAGTGAGTAGCACAACTATAATCTCGTCAAGAATGCTGTCTTTCTTGCTGAGAGTGAAAAATTCAATGTCTGTGAAAACGTCATCTGTCATTAAAGCGGGCATTTTACAATGCACATCAATAGCGTCTAGAATGCTACTTTCGAACAAAAAGAGCAAGCCTAATACTAAGCCAATTGTTAAAAAAATCCAGCCGACCTTGCGCCAGCTGTGTGGAAGTAAATTTCGTGTGTTCATATATTTATGATTTATTGGTGAGCCACAAATGTAATACTTGTTTTACAATATGACAAATAAAATTGATATTTTGTAAAAAAAACTTTACAAATATGTTCTTAAACCGAAACATTAATAAACTAAGTCACTGGTAAAAAGGTTTGTAAACTCGTAGATAAATTTTTTGTAAATTTGTAAATAAAAGCTGAGTCGAATAGTTGTAATTTCGATTGTTGAAAGTAGAAAAAATGACTGTATAATATGAGACAAATCAAGCAAAATAAAACAAAGGAATTTATCAATCTATCGCACTTTATATCAATTCTTAATCGAAAAAAGAGTGACCCTAAAGAATTTACTTTTACCGGGAATTTAAAGGTTAATAAAATAGATATTCAGCTATTTGAGTATAGAAAGGAGAAGTGTAATGAAATAAAAAGTATTTCACCTGAAAACATCAGTGCGTTTGAAAAAAACGAAAACAGCTACTGGTTAAATATTAATGGATTAAGCGAAACGGAAACTTTAGTCTCAATATGTGAAAAGTTGGGTATTCATAGTTTAGTAATTCAAGATATTCTTGATGTTAGTCAAAGACCTAAATTTCAGGAGTATGAGAACTTTTCGTTTCTGACTTTAAAATCAATACTTCCGTCAGAAAATGAAGTATTGGCGGAGCAGATAAGTTTTGTTTTTAGTTCAAACTATCTAATCTCTTTTCAAGAGCGAAAAGCGGACTTCTTTGAACATCTGAGGGTTAGGTTAAGAGAAAATAAAGGTATTTTAAGAGAGAGTACTGCCGATTATCTGCTTTATACAATGCTTGAGTCAATTCTCGATAACTACTTTAAAACTCTCACAAAGTTAGATGAAGAGATTGAAAATTTTAATTTTACGGATACTAAAAAAGACCCCTTACCAAATGCGCTTGAAGTCATCGAAAATCATAAAAAGTTAGTTCATTTTATCAAAAAGTCTATCCTACCGATAAAAGAGTTTACTTTGATAGTTGAACGTGGCGAATCTCAATTTATCGAAGAGAAGCACTTGAAATATTTTGCTGAAATTAAAGATTTATGTTTAACGCTGATAGATAGCTGCGATATGATTCTCTCATCACTTGAAAGTGAAACAAATTTGTTTTTTTCTGTGCAAGGGCATAGAATGAACCAAGTGATGAAAACTCTTACAATTGTTGCTACTATATTTATTCCATTAACCTTTATTGCAGGAATTTATGGTATGAATTTTTCAAATATGCCTGAACTTGAATGGAAGTACGGTTACTTGGGGATATGGTTAGTTATTATTTGTGTTTTCTTTGGTATGATTATATATTTTCGTCGAAAGAAATGGTTTTAAGTTGGATATAATATCCTTATTATTAAAGGAAAACAAAAAACAGTTACCACCCAAATAAGATAGTAACTGTTTTTATTGTTAAGTAAACGAAAATGTTTATTATTCCTCTTTCATCATTTTGTTTAGTTTTCGCAATTTAAAGGAGAAATAGATGCTGTAACATCCTAACAATATAAATGCTAACGCTGTCCAAATAACTACGCTTACACCTGCAAACATTGGATTCCACAGTAAAATAAATGAAAAAATTAAGCCCAATACGGCGGTTACCATTAGTGTACCCCAATCTAAAATGCCGTATTGTTTCATATCGTAAGCTGTGACCATGCCCGATATGGAGCGGAAAAGTAAGGTAAATCCTATGTAATAGGGTAAAGTAACCATTGTTGTAGCAGGATTGAGCAACAAGAGAATACCCACTATTGCACTTAATATACCTAACGCCAATGACCAGCCCCAATTTTGATGTCTGTTATCAAAGGCAAAAATCACTTCGGTAATTCCGTTAATGAGAAATCCAAAAGCAAACACAAAGGACAAGGCAGCATAAGCATCTGCAGGCGTAGCAAATGTCCAAATTCCTAATACAATAAACACTACTCCTACAATGAGCATCAAATACCATCGTTTAATGGCTTTTTCAATTTTCTTAAATGTCTGTTTCATATGTATATAAATTTATAAGGTTTTGTAACTATGTTGTTATGTTTTTATCATCTAATATATTCATAAATTCTTCTCCCGTAATAGTCTCTTTTTTAAGAAGATATTCGGATAGTTCATGCATTTTGGTCTCATTTTCGCGAATGATATTTTTTGCCTTTTCGTGAGCATTTTTCACAATTGAAAGGACAACATCATCAATTCTGGCAGCTGTTTCAGGAGAGCAACTCAATGACGTATCGCTACTTAAATATGGATTGTTTACAGTTTCCAATGCCACCATATCAAACTCCTCGCTCATCCCGTAGCGAGTAACCATGGCACGAGCAAGTTTTGTGGCTTGTTCAATATCGTTGGACGCTCCTGTTGTAACTTTGTTGAAAACAACCTCTTCGGCGGCGCGTCCTCCGGTAAGTGTGGCTATTCTATTCTCTAAATCCTCTTTGCTGTATAGGTTACGTTCGTTTTCGTCAATCTGCATGGTATAGCCGAGTGCTCCCGATGTGCGAGGGATAATTGTAATTTTATGCACAGGCGCTGAGTGTGTCTGCATTGCAGCAACCAAAGCGTGTCCTATTTCGTGATAAGCTATAATACGTTTCTCTTCGTCGGAAATTACTTTGCCTTTGCGTTGTGCCCCTGCGATAACGGTTTCGATACTCTCTTCCAAGTCGTTTGTTGTTAAGCTGTTACGATTATTTCTAACGGCTCTAAGAGCAGCTTCATTCACAATATTTGCTATTTCGGCGCCCGATGCGCCCGATGTTGCTCGTGCGATTAAATTCAAATCAATTTCGTCGTGCTTAACTTTTTTCAGGTGGACTTGCAATATGGCTTTTCGTCCCTCTAAATCGGGAAGTTCCATTTGTACTCGGCGGTCGAACCTTCCAGGGCGAAGCAGAGCTTTGTCTAAACTTTCGGGGCGGTTGGTTGCTGCCAAAATAACAACTCCCTTTTGCCCATTGAAACCGTCCATTTCTGTAAGTAGCTGGTTTAGAGTTTGTTCACGCTCATCGTTGGTGGTCATTCCATCGCGTCTTTTGCCAATGGCGTCAATCTCGTCAATGAAAATAATACAGGGAGCTTTTTTGTTTGCCTGACTAAACAGGTCGCGCACTTTGGCAGCACCCATTCCAACGAACATTTGAACAAATTCGGAGCCGGAAAGGGCAAAGAAAGGTACTTTTGTTTCACCCGCAACCGCTCTCGCTATAAGCGTTTTACCTGTTCCTGGAGGACCAACTAATAAAACACCTTTAGGCAGTGTGGCTCCTATATCAGCGTATTTTTTTGGATTATGCAGAAAGTCAACAATTTCGCTCAGTGACTCTTTGGCTTCTTCCTGTCCCGCAACGTCGGCGAATGTGGTTTTTATCTCATCTTCGGCATAAATCTTTTCTTTGTTTTGTCCAAAGCTCATATAGTTTCCGCCGAGTTTCCCACCCATAGACCTCATTGCGTTTCGCCATATAAAGTAGAAAATTACTCCGGGCAATACCCAGAAAAGCAGGAAGTTTAAAATTGGGGAGTTTTCGCGAGGAATGGTTTCGCTAAATTCTATTTTCCCGTTTTCGTTAGGACTCTCTGCCAGCAAAAGTCGGTCAACTAAATTGTCATCGCTCATTCTGCCTGTTTGAAAAACGATATCTTGTGGGTCGCCTTTTCTGTCAACTCCGCCGTTGGCTGTGGTAAAAAAGACTTTGTTCCCGTCAATGTTTACCTGTTTGACTAACCCTGAATCAACTTTGTTGAGAAAAGCGCTGTATGTTGTCGGGATAATTTTAGGTTTGAAGAGGTAAGGAAATACTAAAGAGTTAAGTATCAGCAATAATGCCATTGTCCATAAGAAGCTTCTCCAGTTGATATTGGGCTTTCGTGAAGAGTTATCGGTTACGTTATTTTTGTCCATTTTGTTTAAATTAAATTGTTATTTAGTTTTATTAATTATTGCTCATTAGTTTGTCATATTTTATGCAATTTGACAGAATTTTTTTTGCATCTTTTTCATTTAATTTTATTGTTGCAGCATCTTTACCTATTTCCACCAATCTATCCTTGTTGTCTAAATCAAACATTTTCGTATGTTTCAATCCGTGAACTTCAATAAGAATATCGCACAATTTACTATCTTCCAGCACATTAGCGTTAGACATCATTTTGAAAGTATGTTCAACTATTGACCTCATAGTCAATGGCTCAGGAAGTTTCTGCATCAGCGAAACATTGCTTGCAATCACGTATCGACATTGGTCGCGAATAACAGAAACAGGCAGGTTTTTAAAAATACCGCCGTCAGAATAATATTTGCCGTTGATTTTTTGTGGTTCAAAAAGAATGGGTATGCTACATGAAGCAACTACCGCTTCAACCAAATTCTTGCCTTCTGAAAATGTATGTGTAGTAGAATTATACATATCGGTCGCAACAGCAACAAAAGGAATCTTAAGTTCTTCGAAAGATTTTGCCCGTAAATGTTTACTAAGGAAATTTGCAATACCAGAAGTTTTTAAAAAACCCGATGTGGGCTTGGTAATTTCTACTAACTTTTTGAAATTTATATTTGCCGAAATTTCTAAAATCTCTTCAGGAGAATATCCGTCTGCGTAAAGAACACCTGTAAGCGAGCCTACACTTGTTCCTGCGATAATTTGAGGTTTTACCCCATAAGCATCCAATGCGCTTAGCACACCTAAATGCGCATATCCGCGTGCGCCACCGCCACTTAGCGCATATCCCAAATTATATGAATATATAGGTAATTTATCAGCCAAAACATATAAATATTACACTACAAAGTTAACAAACAGTGTGAAAGGTACTTTGTCTAAAATTCACATATAGTTGTCTAAAATTCTCTTTATATCTGTTCTCTTAGTACATGACAAAAACTTTAATTAAGTTGAAAGTCGGAATTGTCCGTAGGACAACATGTGATAAACCGTAAGATTTATCTTACGGAAACTGCACCTTCCCGACTTTCGCCCGTAGGGCGACACTTTGCGTTAAAGCAATGTGCCACCCTAACGGGTGGGATTGTGTGCTGTTGCACACCCATAGGCTTGCGCCTATGGTTAATCAAATGTTGTCCTACGGACAAAAAACATGTGCTAATCCAAAAGTATGAATCTTCAAAAATCAACCATATAATAAAAATGTAGTCTTTCCTAAATATTTCTTAACTCCTTAATGGTTATTTAGTTAACGTCAACTAATTACCAACCACACAACTCGCATCAAAAAATAGCATAGACTTTTTCAGTTAACCATACTTAGATATGTTCTCTAAATTGTGTGGGCGATAATTCGGTTTGCCTTTTGAAAAATTTGCTAAATGAGGATGTCTCTGAAAATCCGAGTTTTTCTGAAACTTGACTAGTGGTTAGCTCTTTATCGGTTAACAAAACCTTTGCATGATCGGTTATTTTTTCATTGATAAAAGTGCCGGGAGATTTGCCTGTGGTCGTTTTAATTGCCTTAATCAGGTGCTTTGAAGATATGTTTAGTTGATTGGCGAAAAATGCAGTTTTATTACTTATTTTTATTGGTTGTAGAAGTAGGTTAAAAAATGAGTCGGTAATTTCTTCGTTTCTTGTAGAATGGTTTTCAACTTTTTTGCTTTTCAGGAAGATTTCGGCTACCTCACAGACAAAAACCAAAAACAGATTACGTAATGTTTCTTGTTGAAATACAGAGCTTTTGGTCTCCCTTTTTCTATAAATTAGTTTATAAATATCGATAAGAATTTTTTGCTGCTCTTTAGTAAGGTCGGTAAGTGTGTACTGGTGATTGTTAATTTGACGAAAAGGCTTTACAAGTTGAGCGTTTACGATGTTTTTAGCAAGAAAATCTCGCGCGACGAACAAAAGTATGCCGTGGTATTCTCTTTTTGAACGAATAATATGTACAATGGAAGAGGGATGTGCAATAAGCAAGGTCGATGCCGTTATATGGTAATCTATTTGATTGATACTTATGTCGATATCGCCATCGGTACACATTAAAATACCAACATACTCTTTCATGTCGGCAGTTGCATTTTCGATTACCGGGAGTACGCCGTGGCAGAAAAAATAATCTTTCTCCTGCCACTCATAGCCAAGATTTATAATAGCCTCTCGTAGCGTAAGATGTGAATTTTGTGAGTGCTTTGTCATTTAGTTATGCCCCTATGTTTTTTATAAATATTTTAAAACAAATATTATTTTCTATTCCACCTTTATAAACCTCTTAAGTTCAAAGTCATAGTCATAAATCTCGCCCTCCTCGATGTGATACCACCAGCCCATTATAGTTATATCGCCATTTTTTACAGCCTTACGGATATATGGGTACTGCATTAGGTGTTCAATTTGCACAACAACGTTCATCTGTTCGGTTAACACGCTGCGTTCTTCAACGGAAATAATGTTATTAGCTATCTGTTCCTCTACAATCTTTTTGACGGGTGCTGCCAGCTCTAGCCATTTTTTTGTATGTGGCAGTGATCTCATCTCTTTTGCGCTACTGTAAAGTGCGGCGCAGCCGCCACAGTTTGAGTGTCCGCAAACAACTATATTGTTCACTTGCAACTGTTTAACGGCATATTCAATTACTGCCGAGGTGGCTACAAATGTATCTTTGTTTCTATCGTATAAAGGTACAAAGTTACCGATGTTGCGAACAACAAATAGTTCGCCTGGAATTGTACCAGTAACCAAATTTGGCACCACGCGTGAGTCGGAGCAGCCAATATATAGCGTATGCGGATTTTGATGCTTGCCTAATTGGGCAAAAAATTCCTTTTTCGGAATATGTTCATTGCTTTTAAAGCCTCGAATCCCCTCGAACAATCTGTTGTAGTTAGGTTGAGGGTGATTGTCGTCTTCGTGTGTTGTTTTCATATTTTTATGGTTTAAATGTGTTTTTATGTTAAAGATGTATTTACTGATAATGGTTTTATTGTATAGCACTACAGCTAATTATTCTAACGGTTCTATTATGACTTTATGGTAACAAAAAATATGTCATTTATTGAGCATTTGTTTATACGTTTTTTCTACGATATCGTCTAACTGTGTGTAGAACTGTTCTATTTCCGATTTAGGAGGTATTTTATTTCTCCATTCGTTTAGTTTCTTATCAGTTTCGTCGAATATGTTTTTCTCAACTGGCTCAATAACCTGAATGTATCCGTTGTTTTCTTTATTCACTAATTTGGATATTTGTAAATAGTGGTATCCGTCCGGATTATCTATTGGATAGCACTCTTTTGACAGTATCCTGTTATAATGATTTAGTTTTGAGTTCTTTAGCGAATCGTCGTAAATCATTGTGTTTGGCAACTCCGCTTCGCTTATCCAAAGAGGCACTGTGATACATGTATTCGGAAACCCTACTGCTGTCCACATTGTTGTGAATTGTGGTAGTTCGTTCTCTTTAACTCCTTGAATAACAATGTTAGAGGCTGAGCCAAAACTTGTAATTAAGTTGTCGGAGTGTATAAATTTATCGCTTGTAGGCTCATTTTCAAACATCTCTCTGTAATTGTTTTTGGTTATTGGATTGTACAAACATCTTGAGAAATTTTGTATTACAGTGCGATAGTCAAGAGGTTTTTCCTTTATAGTTGCAGTAAAAAGTTTTTCGGCTGTTTGTAATCTTACAAAACCGTATCCAACATTGGGTTTTCCTGTTTTTGAAAAGTTAGTTCTCAGAATATATCCATCAGGGGCAACGCTTGGGTCGTTTGCATCATATTTTTTCCAAGTGTAATTGTTTACTTCGTAAAAAGCAGCACCGCCTTTTGCGTCTATCACTCCAAAGTGAGCAGCTAAACCCATTGGTTTTTCGGTGTCAGAGAGTAATTTTTCAAAATCTTCTAAAGTTTTGCATGTCTCTAATGCTTTTTTCATAAAAAATCCCTCTCGGTTTTTAATTTTTACGCTGTCGTTAAGATTTACGTTAAACGATGCGCTATTCATAATTGCAAAACCCACTTCATTGTTTCCTGCCCACACTTCGTTGCCTATGCTATCGACAGAATTAACAATTCCTATAAATGCATATTTCCCATTTTCGGCAGGATACTTTTTTGCGTAGTTTTCTAAAAAATCGGTATCGCGTAACTTCCAAATCAACGCGCGTCCGTCATTAGTGACTTTACCTGATATTACGGCGGTTGTACAGCAATAACCATTTTTCAAAAAAAGGAAAAAGATTATGACAAGAAAATGTTTGATATGCTCCATGTTTCAATAAGTTTTTTCATTAACAAATTTATAAAAATAGTGTAAACTACAAATATAATCTGGTCGTATTTATTATCTTGCAGCCTGTTTCAATGCTATAACATCAAGATATATGAGCAACATATTTTCATCAATTATCAGAAAAGCCGGATTAATAAGACTCGCTGATAAAATCAGATATTATATTCTCTTAATAAGAACATCTAAACAAAGACGTGATTTTAAACGAATAAATCCAGATGTAATTTTGCCGCCTCCATATTTTTTGTATGAAACTTTTAATTTGAATTATTTTAGTTTTTACGACAAAAGCATCGAGACAGCAAAGTGGTTGATAAGTTTTTTCGAGAAATATAAAAAACTTGAAAACGTAAATATTTTAGATTGGGGTTGCGGACCGGGCAGAGTTATACGACATCTTCCCTCTTTTATTGACAGCTCGTGTAAATGCTATGGCACTGATTACAATAAAAAATACATAAAATGGTGTAAAGACCATATACACAATGTTACTTTTACTACTAATCAATTACAACCACCTTTAGAGTATCTATCAAACTTTTTTGATATTGCTTATGGCATCTCAATTTTTACTCACTTATCGGAGGAAATGCACCATGCATGGTTTAATGAGTTAATGCGAGTTCTGAAACCCGGAGGAATGTTGTTTTTAACATTACATGGTTCTGCATTTTCTGAAAAGTTAACCGATGAAGAGAAGAAGCAGTTCGATAACGGAGGCCTTGTAGTAAGGGGTACAACCAAAGAGGGTCATAGAACATTTGCAGCTTTTCAGTCGGAAGCTTTTGTAAAAAGATTAATCGGCGAAAACACTGTTTTAGAGCACGTTGCAGGAAAGGTTGTTGACGGAAAACCGCAACAAGATGTTTGGATTATTCAAAAAACAAAAGATAACCCGAAATAAAAATATTTACGTTGCGTTTTTCAACAAACTTTAATCAAAAACAACAATGAAGGCAAAAATCATTAAAACAGTTCTTCCTCCAATACTTGGAATAATAACAGTACTTGCAATTTTGGTGATACTCAATCTTATTATGTATAACGGAGACGCTTTTAGCAAACCCGACAACGGTTTTTTCACACTGTTTGTGCCGATAGCAACGCTTATAGCAATAATAATTCAGTTCACTTTGACGCTACCTTTTTGGAAAAGATTTCAATCTCGAAAAAAGGTTTGGGGATTAACGCTAATTCCTGTTACCATAATACTTTGCATAATTTCGGGATTGTTTTTCGGACTACTATTTTGGGAGAGGGATTTAGGATTTAGCGAATTTGTAGGCGTTTCATTAACAGGCGTTATCGCTTTTTTTGTCTATTGGACAGTTAATATATTGACACTAAGAAAAATCGACAGTTTGAGCGACTGTGTGAACGGTGGCTGAGCGCGTAGCAATCGAAGCCACCGTTGCGGACATAAGTTTAGCGACAACTCTAAATGGGCACTTCATATACTCGGTGACCTATACTTCTCCCCGTTCTATCATCCAAATAGCATCTATCGTTAGCATAGAATCAACACTAATTTTTCTTGAAGCTGCCTTTTCTTCAATTTTTTTCAACCACTCCTTATCTCTTTTGATTTGATTTCGTAGATTGGTAACTTTAGTTTGAAATTCAGCATCAAATTTCTCTTTGCTTTTTATACCTTTAAAGTGATTATACACATTTTCAATAAAACCCCAACCCAAAGCGGGCAGCGTAGCTTCTGTTGCCATGATTATTATAACGTCGTGTTTATCAATCTCATCTTTTAAATCAAATATACTTGTTTCAGTGGGAGTATTATCATTGTTTGGGTAAATTTGCTTGTTATAAAACCAGAAATGACTATTTGAGAATGCACTTGTTATCCCCATATTGTACATCCCCCAATAGAAGCTATCGGATATAACTAAAACAGTAGGTTTTATTTTTGCCGAATCTGATTGAAATTTAATGTTAGGGTAAGCCATATTGAATGTCTTTAGTTTAACTAAAAGATTCATTCCATCGGCTATATCATAATCACCTTTTTTAGGTTGTGTAATTTCAATTTGGTCCCAATATAAGTTTGGCATATCGATATTTCGGGCATTTTCAATATATCGAATTATTGAGTCAGCAGCTAAGCACATACCGTAATAACTCCAATGTATGCCATATTGAGGATACAGAGGATACGGAGATTTACTTTTGTTTTCTATAAAATAGCTGTTAAAATCTATATGAGAGATACCTAATTGTTGTGCTAGTTGGAGGTGTGTTTCGTAATTGGTTGTCTTTTTTTCTGTAATGTACTCATCTGGGAAATATTCGGGATAAAATGAGCCTTTACCTGCAGCAAAAATCAAGATAATATTTTTGTCGAGTTTCGATAATGTATCCTGAACATATTTCAAGCGTTGCATTCTGTTCATAATGCTATCATAACCAATATAATCGGTGCCATGGTATGCTTTTATATAATTCTCTTCGTACAGATATTTATTTTTACCAATAATAACCCCACTCGCTCTTGGTTTATTAAAAAAACTAAAAGCAATTTGATTACTTAGTCTTAAAAGTGAGCTTCTAAAACCAAAAGTTTCATTAAGATATTTCTCTCTTTGTTCCTGATAAGTTCCTGAAAACCAATCGTTGAAATTAAAGCTATTTTTTACAGGTTCCGTTATAGCTCCTTTTAATGGTTTTAGTTTAACAATATCGAATTTTGCTTGAAATAACGGTGCTAACAGTAAAGCTAATATTAAAAACATTAGCACCTTTTTTATATTATTGATATATTTCTCTTTTATATGCTTCATAATTAAAACCTAAAATAGATAAATGGGTTAAAACCAAAAGCTGTAATTGAGCTAATGCAAAGTATTAAAAGTAATACAGATATTGCAAATACGGCTAAATGTTTTTTAATACAATAATCGTTAAAATAGACTGCATCTTGAATTTTCTGTCCTTTGTTTGAATATGCGAAAAAGGCAAAGAATAAGGCAATTATTAAAAACGTGTAAAACTCTAAGCTAAAGGATTGTGTGTTGTTAAAATCAAATGCAAACATGCGTTTTAAATATGTAAAGGCATCTGAAATTCTTTCGATTCTGAAAAATACCCAACCAACAACTACTATGAAAAATGTAATAATCGTGCTGGGCAACTTGCCAATCTTATTGTAAAAATTGATTAAGAAACTTCGTTCTAAAACCAAAAACAGACCGTGGTATGCGCCCCAAAATATGAAACTCCATGATGCTCCGTGCCACAAGCCGGAAGCAAGAAATACGAACCAAAGATTGAAATACAAACGTCTTTTTGTGGAGACCCTGTTTCCTCCCAAAGGTATGTATAAATAGTTTCGCATCCAGGCTCCGAGAGTTATATGCCAACGTCTCCAAAATTCGGTAATACTTCTAGAGATATATGGATTATTAAAGTTTTCGGGGAATTTAAAGCCAATCATTTTGGCAATTCCTATCGCCATATCGGAATATCCGGAGAAATCGAAATAAATTTGAAATGTATAGGCTAAAATCCCTATCCATGAGGTATATGTATCAAGGCAGGCATAGTCCATTGAGAAAATCAAATCGGCTTGCTGTCCCATTTGGTTAGCTATAAGAACCTTTTTTGCCAAACCAATTATAAAACGGTAAAAACCTGTTAACCTATTGTCAATTGTATCATTGTGAGAGCGATCTTTAATCTGATCTGCCATATCGTGATAACGAACTATAGGTCCGGCAATTAGTTTAGGAAATAGAATTATATACAGTTGGTAATCCCAAAAATTGTCCAAAGGCTTGTGAACACCTCTGTAAACGTCAACCACATAGGTAATAGTCTCGAACGTATAAAAGGATATCCCAATCGGTAGCACCAATTTTACCCAATGAATATGGTAATCGCCGAAAATTGACAACACATAGTTAATATTGTCAATAAAAAAGTTAAAGTACTTAAAATAAAAGAGTAACCCTAAATTGATTGATACAGACAGAGCTAGCATCAACCTACGGTGTAGTTTCTTTCGAGTTTGGGACATCCATCTAACCAAGTGAAAATCAAGAAACGTTGTTCCAAGTATCACAAAAATAAATCTCGGGGCTCCCCAGCTGTAGAAGAAAATACTAAACAACAGAATTACAATGTTTTTGTATCTCTTATCAGCAAGATAGTAGGTAATTAAAAACGCAGGAAGAAAGTATAACAGAAAAACTATGCTACTAAATACCATACTATTTTTTGTTAAAGTGTGCGAAAGTAAGCATTTATAGATTTACATACAACAAAAAGAGATGTTTTTTAATCAAGTCAATTGAGTTATTTTTCTTTGGAATGATTAAAAATATGCTACCTTTGCGATGTAAAAATTTTAATTGAAAATTTCGCAGTTGTTAATCTATGAAACGAACACGGTTATCGATATTTTGTAAATCAAAGCACAGTTATGAAATGTGTTCGTTTTTCACATTATTACGCCAGAAAATATACAAGTATGCAAAACATCTGTTACTGACACTCTTTTTGGCGTATTACAGCAGCATTACGTTTTTCCCTCACTCTCACATAGTTGACGGTGTAACTATTGTTCACTCACACCCTTACAATCCATTTTCAGAGGAGTGTCCGACAAAGCATAATCACCAAAAAAGCGAATATGTTTTAATTCAACTCTTATCATATTTTGTAACTACAGTCTCTTTTGGTGCAATTTTGCTTGTTGTTGCGAAAGTAAGCTTCAAAGATGTCATTTACCCAAAAAATGACGAAGTTTTCTCAAATCTTCACTTTTTCTGTTCGAACGGTTTTCGTGCACCGCCTTTAGCTGTTCTAAACTAATATCACTATCTTTTTTAATTGCTTGGTTTATCATGTTGTAAAATGGCATGTTAGTTTTTTTGCGCATGATGGACGGTGATTAGTGTTTGGTGGATTTTTTTAAATACATTCAAATTTAAAATTTCGCCATAAATGTTTAATTATTAATTATTTAAAACATAAACAAATGAATAAATATATATGGGTTTTAGTTATTGCGCTTTCTATTCCGTGGAGCGTTTTTTCCCAGAAAAAAACAGATGCAAATATCGTAGGAGATGTAAAATGTAAAGGCGAACATCTTCCTTTTATAGCGGTTACCCTAAAAGGTACCACGATAGGAACTACAACAGACGCTACAGGACACTACTTTCTTAAGAATCTTCCCGAGGGAGATTTTACTTTAGTAGCTTATGGGCTTGGTTATAAGCAAGCTGAAAAACAGGTCTCAATCGTATCTGGTAAAACCATTGAGGTTAATTTTGAAATAGAGCCAGATGCCATTCAATTAGATGGTGTTGTTGTTTCGGCAAGCAGGAATGAAGTTAATCGTAAAGAGGCACCGGTAATTGTGAATATGGTTAGTAGAAAGCTATTTGAAAATACTAACTCTGTCTGTCTTGCGCAGGGCTTGAACTTTCAACCAGGTTTAAGAGTTGAGACTAATTGCCAAAACTGTGGAACTCAACAAGTTAGAATAAACGGATTAGATGGAGCGTATTCTCAAATCTTGATTGATAGTCGCCCTATTTTCAGTGCATTAGCAGGCGTTTATGGCATTGAGCAAATTCCTGCAAATATGATAGATAGGGTAGAGGTTATTCGCGGTGGAGGTTCAGCTCTATTTGGTGCAAATGCAATTGCAGGCGTTATAAATATTATTACAAAAGAACCCACGTCAAACTCCGTTGAGGTTGCAAATACAACCAACTTAATTTATGGTGAAAAAACCGATGTAAACACAACTTTTAACGCCTCTGTAGTAACAGATAACCACAGAGCAGGGATAATGGTTTTTGGCACATCTAGACAGCGCAGTCCATTTGATTACGATGGCGATGGTTTTACCGAAATAGGTAAAATAATTGCCAAAAACATCGGATTGCGTAGCTATTTCCGAACGAGCGACTATTCGAAACTGACATTTGAATATCACAACTTAGGAGAATTTCGACGAGGAGGAAATAATCTCGATTTGCCTCCCCACGAAGCTGATATTGCCGAGCAAACCGACCATAACAACAATCTGGGTAACTTGAAGTACGATATTTTTTCAAAAAACGGTAAGCATCGTTTAAATATTTACTCTTCAGCGCAACATATAGTTAGAAAAAGCTATTACGGCGCACAAAAAGACCCGAATGCTTATGGCAAAGCAGCCGACAAAACTTTTGCCGGAGGAGTGCAATACTCATATTCTATTGATAAACTGTTGTTTATGCCGGCAGAATTGATGTTAGGCACCGAGTATCATATGAATCATTTAAAGGACGAAATGCTTGGTTATAACAGGGTTATTGACCAAAAAACAGACTCAAAGAGTGCATTCGTACAAAATGAGTGGAAAAATCAGAAGCTAAGCTTGCTTTTTGGATTTCGTTTCGACAAGCACAATCTTATTGATAATCTTATAGTTAGCCCACGTTTAAATTTACGATATAGTCCAAATGAAAGTGTAAATTTCAGAACAAGCTATTCGAGCGGTTTTAGAGCCCCTCAAATTTTTGATGAGGATTTAGATGTTAGAAGTGTCGGTGGTGAGGCTCTGTTGGTAATAAACAGCCCTGCTTTAGAAACCGAGAAATCACAAAGTTACAGCGTTTCTGCCGATTTATATCATTCCTTTGGCGTTGTAAACACGAATCTGTTAATCGAGGGATTTTATACCAATCTCGACAATGTGTTTGTTCTCGAAGATATTGGTACAGATAGCAATGGTAATACTATTTTAGAGAGAAGAAATGGTTCAGGAGCAGTCGTAAAGGGAATTAATTTTGAAGGAAGAGTTGTCCCGTTTGAAAAAATACAGGTTCAGTTTGGCTTAACTCTCCAGAAAAGCGAATATAAAGAGGCACAAAAGTGGAGCGATAACCCAAATATCGAACCTCAAAAAACGATGTTTCGTGCGCCAAATCAATATGGATATTTAACAGCAAGTTATCAAGTGATAAAGCCAATGCTTATCTCATTGTCCGGGACATATACAGGGAAAATGTTGGTTCAGCATTTTGCAGGTTATATTGCCGAGGATATGGAAAAGGTGACACCCGAGTTTTACGATGTGAATTTAAAGCTCTCTTATGAGTTTAAATTAAATGAAAGTGCCAAACTGCAATTAAATGGAGGTGTTCAGAATATTTTCAACAGCTACCAGAACGATTTTGACAAGGGAGAGTTTCGCGATGCTGGATATATTTACGGACCAGCTATGCCACGTTCATTTTTCTTTGGACTGAAATTTATAATATAGTAAGATTTTTAATATTAAGAAAAAATAACAGTTTTGTAACAATCTTGTAACAACGACTTGCGTAATTGTGTTGCTCGTTTTGAGTAGCACGATGCAACAGATTGCGTAGCAATCGAAGCCACTATTGTGGAATTAATGTATTATTGGTCGCTTCGATTGGACTCAGTGACCAGAAGTTCTGATATTTTCTTAATTATTGCGTTTATATACATCTGTTATTCTCAAGTTTCTAAGAAAAATTTCATATATTTACATTGTAATAAGGGGTAGCATTAACATTACAGATAATGCTGTTATGAAACGAATATGCCAACCTATTTATCAATAAAAAAACTCATAAAATGCACAGAATATTAGTAGTTGACGATGAAGAAGATATATGTGAAATTCTTCAGTATAATCTCGAAAGCGAAGGTTATCTCGTTGATGTAGCGCATAACGCCAAAGATGCTTTACACATCTTGACCGATGAACATGATTTAATCCTTTTAGATGTAATGATGGACGAAATGTCTGGGTATCAAATGGCTAGTATTCTAAGAAAACAGCATAATAATGATATTCCAATTATTTTTATAACCGCAAAAACAGGTGAAAATGACGTGCTTACAGGATTTAATCTGGGGGCAGATGATTATATTTCCAAACCGTTTTCGCTCAAAGAGCTTTTGGCACGAGTTAAAGTTGTTTTAAAACGTACCTCTGCTGCCACAGAAGAAAAATCAACTGAGAATATAGTAGTGGGTAATTTGAATATCGACCTGAACACATTGACGGTATCAGTTAAAGACTCCCCTATAGAACTAACAAAAAAAGAGTACAAGATATTGGTCTTGCTTGCACAAAGTGTAAACAATTATTTCTCGCGAGAGGAGATATTGCAACGAGTTTGGGAAAATGATGTTTATGTTTTAGAAAGAAGTGTCGATGTTCATATAGCCCGATTACGAAAAAAAATACGCAATTCAAATTTGCAGATTGTAAATAAGGTTGGTTTTGGTTACAGCTTGAAAGTAAAATAGTTATGACACACAAGAGAAAACTTCTAATAGCTTTTTTTGCTATTTTTTTAGTTTATGCTTTCGTAATTGCTTGGTTACAGTATTACAAGGAGAAAGAGTATCAAACCAATAGCCAAAAGGAGACTTTGCGTATTTTCGCCACAATGGTCGAAAAAATGTTAGAAAACTCAACCGATGCAGAAGGAACATTACACTATTTACCTCAAGATGTACGTCTTACACTGATCAACTCGAAAGGGGAAATTATGTATGACAATGTTGCCGAAAACGTTAAAGAGAACCATTTGGGACGACCTGAAATCTATTCTGCAAACTACTCAAACGAGGGATATGCTATTCGGAAATCGAGTACTACAAATCAAGATTACCTCTATTATGCCAGAAAAAGTAAGAATGGCTCGTTTTTACGATTGGCTTTGCCATATGTAATTACCTGGACGAATTTTATTCACTTTGATAATATTTTGCTGTACATTGTTGTGTTTCTGTTTTTTATAACACTATTGGTATTGGTATTAATGACAGATAAATTCGATAATGTTATGAGAACTTTGATAAGTTTCGTAACAGATGTTGAAAAAGGAAATATCGACTACAATAAAATTCATTTTCCCGATACCCATTCTGGCGAAATTGGTCGTAAAATAATATCCTTATATAAACAGCTAGAGGACAGCAAGTTGCAAACAGTTCAGGAGAAAGATAGAAATCGTTTGATGAAACAGGAGATGACAAACAATATTGCACATGAATTGAAAACACCTGTTAGCAGCATTCGAGGCTATCTTGAAATATTATTGAATAATAAGGATATAGGATTTGAAAAACAGCAATATTTTATAGAACGTTCGCATGCACAAACTCTGCGTTTGTCGAATCTAATTCAAGATGTGGCACTGATTACCAAACTCGAAGAGTCGGCAAATCTTTTTCCGAAAGAGAAATTGGATTTGCATGAGATTTTTGAAGAGGCGGCTACTGAATTGCATGAAGTATATAAGGAACAGCAGGTTACAATTGAAAATAAAATTCCCGAAAAATCATTCTTTGCTGGAAATTATAATTTAATGTTCTCTGTTTTCCGTAATCTGATTGAAAACTCCATAAGATATGCAGGTGACGATATACAAATTGTTGTTGAATGTGTAGAGCAGGATAAAACAAGTTATCTTTTAAAATACTACGACACAGGGGTTGGAGTAAATAAAGAACATTTGGATAAAATTTTCGATCGTTTTTTGCGTATCGATAAAGGAAGAAGCCGAAAGAGTGGTGGCACAGGTTTGGGTTTGTCAATAGTTAAGCACGCTATACAGTTCCACGGAGGAACAATAGTAGCACAAAACAGACCAGAAGGCGGTTTGCAATTTGATTTTAATATTTTAAAATAAAGTCCTCAAACTACGATTAACTGTCTATATCAGTGTGTCTTGCGTTAATCCCTTCAGTGAGATAAAGTAAATCTTCGGCAATATTTGTACACGAATCGCCTATGCGCTCCATAAAATAAAGAATGCGGCTAAGGTTTAAGTAGGCAGGCATTTCGGCTGCCTTAACGTCTTTTTGAAACAGCATTTGGTGAATTTCATGATAACTTTCATCTATGGAATCATCAGTTGCAATAATGTTGCGTGCGATATAATTGTTTTCGGTATGAAGCGCGTAAACAATGTTGTCAAACATTTTGCTTACCATTCCAAACAGACTAATCAATTTTGGTTGATATTTTTTCCAAACAGATTTTGATTCAATAATAATGGGTAGACGTTTGCAAATACTGTTGAGTATATCACCCATTCGCTCAATGTCAACAATAATATTTAGAGTTGACACCATTCTGCGGAGATCAATAGCACGAGGAGTAAGCCGAACAATATCGTTAATTACAGTTTCACGAATTTTGTTCTCCATGAAATCAATGTTTTTTTCATTCTCGCGAACCTTTTTTAATTCCTCTGGAGTGATACTTTGCTCAAGGTGTTTGCCTACAAGAACAAATTGCTCGGACATAATATCCGTTAAAGCAATAAACTCTTCAGTTAGTATTTTTAATGAATTATCTCTTATCATAACTCTATGTTTTGTCAGTAATAATACAATATTATGGTGAATTATCCAACTTTGCCGATTAAATAATCTTCAGTGCGTTTATCTTTAGGATTAGTAAACATTATGCTAGTCTCTTCATATTCAACAAGTTCGCCCAAATACATAAACATTGAATAATCTGAAATTCTTGAGGCTTGCGACATATTATGTGTTACGATAATAATAGTAACCTGTTCTTTTAGCTGTACAAGAAGCTCCTCAATTCTGAGAGTAGCAATGGGGTCGAGAGCCGATGTTGGTTCGTCCATAAGCAAAAGATTTGGTTTAAGAGCCAGCGTGCGTGCAATACAGAGTCTTTGCTGTTGTCCTCCAGATAGAAAAGTTCCTTTTTTGTGAAGAACATCGCTCACCTCGTCCCATAATCCCACATTGCGAAGATTCTCCTCGACAATTCTATCGCGCTCAGCTCTCTTAAGCTTTATGCCTTTGAGCAGATATCCGGCGATAACATTATCGTAAATGCTCATTGTTGGGAAAGGATTAGGACGTTGAAAAACCATCCCTGCCTGAGTGCGCACATCAATAGGATTCATTTGGAGTATGTTGCGACCATTTAGTATAATATCACCCGTCATTTTAATGCCTTCGTGCAATGCGTGCATATTGTTGATTGCTCTCAGAAGAGTGCTTTTGCCACAACCCGAAGGTCCCATTATAGCAGTAATAGTATTGCGAGTAATATCGGCACTTACATCGCGTACAGCGTATTCATTGGGTGAATAGGAAATGCTTAAATTTTTCAGTTTTAAAACGGGTTCTTGTATGGTTTTCATCTGTTTTTCTATGTTTTAATCGCAATAAAAACTTTGAATTTGTTAAAAAATAGGACTTCTTTTTTTAGCAATGGTTTTTGCCGTAATATTAAGAATTAACACAGCTGCTAATAAAAATAGCGATGCACTCCAAATCATACTTTGCAAATTGGGGTCGTTATAAAACTCCCAGATAAGTAGTGAAACAGAGGTGTTTGGCTTGGTAATATCCCACTGAATGTACGAGCTGCCAAGAATAGTAAGCATAAGCGGTGCAGTTTCGCCCATAACACGCGAAATAGCTAAAAGTATTCCCGTAAAAATGCCCGGGAAAGCCGAAGGTAACCAAACCTTGAAAATCATTGCTGAATATGAAGTTCCTAGCGAAAGTGCAGCCTCTTTAAGGCTGACAGGTAAAAGGTTAAGAGTCTCTTCGGTTGAACGAATAATCAATGGAAGCATCATTATTGCCAATGCCACAGCTCCGGCAATAGCTGAAAAAGTACCCATGGGAATAACAATCCACAAATAAGCAATAATACCAATAACTATCGAAGGTGTTCCCTGCAGCAAATCACTGAGAAAACGTATAATACCGGCAAAACGTTTATTTCTGTTTTCTGAGATATATACACCACAAAAAATACCAACGGGAATAGCAACTAATGAAGCCATAATTACGGTTAGAAACATACCAACTATTCCGTTAGCAATACCTCCCGGAACACGTTCTCCGATACTGTTCGCCATCATAGCCTCTAAGGTTGTGGGCGTGGTTTGAATGAAAAAATCGAGATTTATTTGTTTAATGCCTTTAATAAGTACTGTTCCGATGATAATAACCAACGGCAACGCAATTATGACTGAAAAAACTATAACAAACCATAAAAACAGTTTGTCTTTAATCAATCTCCTCTTATTAAAACTAACATCTAACTTCATACGCCCATAAATTTCGGATTTCGAAATCCTTTATCTTGGTTTCATATTTCTTATTAACATTCGTCCTATCGAGTTTGTAATCAGTGTGATAATAAAAAGCAAAAGTGCAATAGCAATCAGAACAGCAAGGCGATTATCTGAAGCTTCGCCAAACTGATTAGCAATGATACTTGCCATTGTGTTACCAGTATCTCCCAAACTGAGAGGAATAGTGTTTGTGTTACCAATAAGCATAGTAACAGCCATAGTTTCGCCTAAAGCACGCCCTAAAGCCAGAATAAAAGAGGAAATAACGCCCGGTAACACGGTAGGGAATACAATTTTGGTTACCATCTCTTTGCGAGTAGCACCAAGACTGTAAGCTCCCTCTTTTAAATCTACAGGGGTCATTTTAATAAACTGACTGCTTAACGAGGCTGCATAAGGGATAATCATTATTGCTAAAACAATAGATGCTGTTAGAACGCCAAAGCCCTGTTTTGATAATCCAAGATTCATAATCACAGGACGGAGCATATAGAATCCCCAAAGTCCATAAACAATTGACGGAATACCCGCCAAAAGATCAATCATTGTCTCTAAAACGGAAGCTACTTTTGTGCCCTTAAAGTATTCGCCTGTAAAAATTGATACGGGTATTGAAAAAACAATACAGATAGCAAGCGCAAGAAACGATGTTAGAAGCGTCCCGACAATAAATGCAAGTGCTCCGTAACGCTCCGAGCCGGCAGTATAGTTCCATTCGGATGAGAAAATAAAGCTGAAAAATCCGTACTCCTTAAAAGCTGGCATTGCTCCGGTAGTTAGGGAATATATCATTCCTCCTCCTATAATCAAAATAAGAAGTGCTGCTAAAAAAAGTGTTATTTTAAAGATTCTGTCCTTCATAAAATCAATTAACAATTAACAATGAGCAATTAATAATTGAGTTAAAAGTACTTTTCCCTTGCACCTTTTCTCTTTCTCCTCTACTGATTTAGTTGTTAAATGTTTAATATCGTAATAAAAACAAAGGGTGTTGCGAGCAGGAACCGTAATTCATACTATGCACACCCTTTGGTGAAAATATTGGTAAAGAAAATGAAAAAACGTGTTTTTTGTTCCCTTCGGCTCTATCCAACATTGGCTGTTTAACGAACAACTTGGTATTAGATTTAAGCCTAAGTATCTCATTCTTTATTATTTAAAAAAACTTCAATAGTGGTTTAGCTTTCTTTGTTGGTATATACCATTCTGTCAATATTTTTCAGGGCTTGCTCTTTAACCGAAGCAGGAATTGGTGCATAATGTACCTTTTCAGTGCTTGCCTGTACTTCATCAGAAAGCATGTAACGAAGTAGAGATTTAAGTGCTTCGGCGTCTGCCTCTGTGCGTTTACCGTTATTAAGCTCCTCATATACAATAATCCATGTGAACAGACTAATTGGATAAGCACCCGGCTCAGGCGAGTTGGTTATCATACAGCGTGAGTCTGCAGGAATATCGGTATCTGCAGCAATTGAAATTGAGCTTGACGATGGTGTAACAAACTCACCATTAGCATTTTGAATACTTGCAAAATTAAGCTGTTGAGCAAAAGCATACTCAGAACCTATATATCCGATACTTCCGTCAGTTTGGCTAAGTACGCCAGCAACACCGGGGTTGCCTTTAGCTGCAAATCCTGCAGGGAAAGAAACTGATTTGTCGCCTCCATATTTTTCTTTCCAATCGCTATTTACTTTGCTTAGATAATCGGTGAATACGAAAGTTGTACCACTACCGTCTGAACGATAAATAGGGGCAATCTCTTTGTGTGGAAGATTAACACCTTCGTTTACAGCCTTTAGCTGTTCATCGTCCCAATATTTTATCTGACCTGCATAAATTTTGGCAATCAAGTCACCGGTAAGTTTAAGATTTGTTACTCCCTCTATGTTATATGCTAATACTACTGCACCCATACATGTTGGGATATGAATTACCGAAGGCATATCTATCATCTCTTCATCTGTGAGGAAAGCGTCTGTTCCTGCAAAATCTACAATACTCTCTTTTAAACTTTTGATACCACCACCACTACCAATACCTCCATACGAAACAGTGTTGTTTGTAGCTTCAAAATAGGATTTAAATGTCATTAGGTAAAAGGGTTGCGGAAAAGTAGCTCCCGCTCCTGAAAGGGTTACAGTTCCCTTGTTTTGACAACTTACAGCAACAATGCCAAAGGCTGCCAGCATAATAAAAAATGTGTTTCTTAATTTCATTTTCTTTACTTTTATTTATTCATATTTTCTCAACACAAAGTAACCATGACTAAGTTTCATTCCTGTTACGAAATTGTTACGAAATTGTAACAACCGCTTAAACAATCTTACAGCTTGATTTCCAGGTTAATATATCCTGCAATTTTTGGTTCTGTGGGAGTTGCTTTTGGTATTGTAATCCAGATGTTTGGAGATATGCGAATATGCTTATTTGGAGAATACTGAAAACCCAAAATAGCCGCATTTTCTTCTCTATCGATATTCCATTCATTAGCCGAGGAGAGACAGTCCCAACGTGCAAATATTTCAGCCTTTGCAGTAAGGCAGGTATATATAAAGGCTGAGAATCCATCTTGATGTTTACCTTCGGAGTTGCTTGTATTCCAAATAGCGCTATACTCTACTCCTGCGCCGAATTTATTATTTTCGTAGCCTGCGAAGCATGAAAGATTTTCCTGTCCGGTTAAGAAATCGTACCCGTGATCATAATCTTTATATGTACCAGTTATGCGAAGTGTAAGACCTGAAAAGAGTTTGCATGTAAGACCCGCACCGTAAAGGAAATATGGATCAACACTAATCTTTTTAAACCCTTCGCCGTTTACAAACGTCACATCGGCTTCAAAAAGCGAACCGAATTGATACTCGGCTATCATACCCAAATCGGCGACGTGAGCAAATTTGTATTTGTCTTGAAATGTTCTCATAATATAGCGATGTCCCCATGCTTTTAGCTGAGTATCGTGCAATTTCATATCTAAAAGACCAACATTTAGCGTAAAGTTTGATTTTTTCCACTTAAGAAAGGCGTTTCTAAGAAAACCTATTCGCTGTAAATCGCCAACATCAGAAGATTCTCCCGCATCAAAGATGACTGTTGTAGAGAATGATTCTGAAATCATATATTGATAGCCAAGATAGGCTCGCTGAATCTCAAAACCTGTATTTTCAATATCTGTGAATTCCGAATGGAAATTCCCAAAAATCATAATAATAGGTTTCCCGTTTTGTTGTAGTGACACTTTTAGTGAGTCTATCTGAGCAGACGTACGTAGCGAAGCCAGCAATAGAACGAGGAGGAGTATTTTTAGTTTCATTTTGTATTACATTCTGTTTGTCCGTATTGTTTTTCGAGTGTATTATTATGTTTACTCACCATAGAAGTATTTAATCCACTCTTTATATGTGTCTTGCACCGAAAGGCAAGTGTCGAGCAGATATTCTCTTGCCGTGCCGAACTCTTTTAATCCCCGGTAGTAAAATTGTTTGTATTGTTCATCAATAATAAAAGGGATGATATTGTTCCGCAGGCATTCCCGAAACATAATCAAACGTCCGACCCTGCCATTACCGTCTTGAAAGGGGTGAATTTGCTCAAAGCAGTAATGGTATTCTATAACATTCTCAAACTCAATAGTGGGCAATTTGCTATACCAATCATTAAGCTTATTCATTTCAGAGTCAACATCTTGTGGCATAGTGGTTTTCATACCGCCCACCTCGTTGGCTAACTTTTTCCAATCACCTAAACGGAACCAGGGTTTGGCGGCATCGGAAGTACCCGATTTTAAAATTCGGTGAAACGTTTTGATTATTGCATTTGATAATGGCTCGTCTATGCTGTCTAACAAGAAGTCGAAGGCAACAAAGTGATTTGATGTTTCAATAATATCATCAACAGGCACTGCTTCCTCCTCCTTGAATCCTATGGTACGGGTTTCGAAAATATAGCGGGTCTGCTCCTCGGTAAGCCGACTTCCCTCAATGCGGTTAGAGTTGTAGGCAAGATTTATCTGTGTCTTATGGTATAAGCCCCCTTTGCGTTTCGCCTGTTTTTCTTCTATAAGTCGGTTTTTTAAGTTCATTGATGCAATAAAAAGTAGATTCAAATATCAAATGCAATTTTATTCGCAAATTTAAGAAAAATAGTCAGGTTTTAGATTTTTTCTATAACCATTATTTGCTTTTTTGCTGTTGTATAAAGAGTATTATCTTTGCCATTATTAATAAGCTTATACCAAAAAGCAATTGGGCATGAAAAAAGTAAAACTATTTTTATTGATATTCGGTATTAGCGCAATTTGTTTTGCTGAAACGCCAACAAAATTGCGAACAGGGCAAAACAAGTTTAACACCGTATTAAGTGATAATCATGGGGATTCAATTTCTCAGCAAAAAAACAGAACTCCGTTTGTTTTAAAGATATCCCCATTCCATATTATTCAAGGGGATTTTATTACAAAAAGTTTTTCGGCAGGCTTAAGTTTTGAAAAACCAATGAAAAACAGATATAGTTTGCATATTGGGGCTAGATATATTTTCACAGATAAAACAGATGATCTCTTTGACAAAAGATTTACAGTCATATTCGTTGAACGAGTTAACGGTTTTGCCTTAGATGCCGAGCTAAGAAGATATTTTGGAAAAGAGAGGCTGGCGATGTCGGGTGGATACCTATCGGCAAATTTAAAGAATCTTTACACAAAGGCAGATATTGATAGCAAAACTGTGGACAGATTTTCTACAGCAGCTTTTATTAATATAGGATGGCAAGAGATATTCAAATCAGGGACTGTTTTTGATATTGCCGTAGGGGTGGGGGCTAAATATGTAGTCTCAGCTTCTTCAACTGCTCCTTTTTATAGTGAAACGAGACACTTTATGGATTCGGGTAAAAAGCCCTATCATTCAGGCTATGCCTTTTTCCCATTTGTAAATATTAACTTTAATTTGGGGTATTGCTTTTATAAGGGGAATAGATAAAAGTATTCTGAAAATCAAGTGGTTAGATAGCTTCAGTTGTGATTAAAGATTGTTTAAGTAGTCTTTAAAATACAATGGGACTAACTTAATTAAGTTAATCCCAAGGCCAGGGTTGATTAGAGATACTCCGTACAACCAATTACAAATATACAAAACAGTTTTTCATTATACAAGTGGCGAGCAAAATGACATCGTTATTAGGCTGGTTATGGAAGAGTTAAGGTATATTTTTTTCTGTTGTAGAAAAATTAGTAATTTTGTTTATTGTGGTAAAAGACTTTTACAAATAAAAAGGTTTCCACGGGTGTACGCGGAAACCAAGAAAATCTTCGGCTTATAGCCTTATTGTGAAAAGTCTTTCACAATTTGTATCTTTTTATGAAGCAAAGATACAATAAAAATTTGATTTGTCAACAAAAAATAAAATTCGTTAAATATGAAAGTATTAGGTATTGATTTAGGTCCATCTTCAATAGGGTTATCCGTCCGGAATGCTAATAGGGGTAACAATTTACAAGAGCAGTTGGAGTATTTTTCATCAGTTGTTTTTAAATCGGGTATAGGTAAAGGACAATCTGGAGAATACTCTTATGCAGCAGAACGCAGGATAAAACGCTCTTCCAGGCGATTATACCAAGCTAGAAAATATAGAATTTGGGCAACCTTAGAGTTGCTGATTAAAGAGGGATACTGTCCTCTTTCTTTGGAGGATTTGGATAAATGGAGAAAATATGACAAGAAAAAGGGATTAAAGCGACAGTATCCAATTCATGCCCAAGGATTTGAACAATGGGTTCGATTAGATTTTAATGGAGATGGCAAGGCTGATTATTCAAGCCCATACCAATTAAGGGCGGAATTAATGCAGCAACAATTCGATTTTACTCAACAAGGTGACAGATACAAACTCGGCAGAGCTTTGTATCATATTGCTCAAAGACGTGGCTTTAAAAGTAGTAAGGGAGAAACTATAAAAGAGCAAGAGGCTACAGAAACAGACCTTTTGAATGAAGTTGAGGTTGATATAACCGAAGAATTAAAAAAATCGGAAGAAAAGAAATCAAAGGATTTGAAGGCTTATATGGAAGCGAACAATCTGAAAACAGTTGGTTGTGCTTTTGCTAAATTGGAAGATGAAGGTGTCCGTATCCGCGATAGCGTTTATCAGGCTGTACGAACGCAATATAAAGACGAAATTAGGCAGATTTTCGAGTTTCAGAAAGGACTCGATATTAATAGTGAATTTTATAAAAGACTCACAAGCGAAAAGAAAGGAGAAGGAACAATTTTTTATAAACGTCCACTACGTTCGCAAAAATGGTTAGTTGGAAAATGTACTTTAGAGGGTAGTAAACCGCGTTGTCCCATTAGTCACCCTGAGTTTGAAAAATTTCGCGCCTATAGTTTTATCAACAATATTCAATACAGAAAATCTACAGATGATGAGTGGCAAAATCTAACATTAGAGCAAAAGCAAAAACTGTACAAAGACAAGTTTCTTAGGACTGCAAAAGGCTTTGATTTTAAGGAGATTAGAGAGTGGATTGAAAAGGATATTAGAGATAATACTCGTAATTATATATTAAGATATGACAGAGATAAAGAGAAACGTACCATTAATTATGGTGATAAAACAAATGTCTCTGGTTGTCCAATATCTAGCAGATTGAAAAACTTATTGGGGTTGGATTGGGAGAAAGTTGTGTTGACAACGGAGAAAGAACGCATAAATAAAAAAACAGGAGAAGTTCGTAAAATTACTTATACGGCAGAGGATATTTGGCATATCGCATTTTCATTTGACGAACCAGAATTTGTAAGAATTTTTGCCGAAGAAACATTGAAGTTTGATAAAGCAAAATCAGACGCATTTGTCAGATTGCATAACGATATTAAACCAGGATACTCGATGTTAAGCTTAAAAGCCATTAAAAACATCAACTACTTTTTAGAAAAAGGATTCATCTACACCGAATCTGTTTTGTTGGCAAAACTGCCTGAAATATTTGGCGAAAAATGGGGAGAGAATGAATCAGAGATAGTGAGTCAAATTAGTTCAATTATTTCAGAAAATCGTAAAGAAAAAGATATTAAAAGTATTGCAAACGCATTGATTGCCAAATATAAATCGTTGTCTTTAGATGACGGCGAGCAGTTTGCCTATAAAAACCATGAATACAAACTTGGCGAAAACGACCTAAAAGATATTGAAAACGCCTGCATAGATAAATACGGGAACCGAACTTGGAGTAAGAAGAGTGATGATGAGAAGAGAGAAATCATTAAACAAGTTGGGCAATATTATCAATCCTTTTTTAAATCAGAAGATAGAGATTATTATAAGTTGCTGAGATTATCAGATAGCTTAGCTAAATATCTGTTAGATAATTTTGAGTTTTTAAACGTAAAAGAGTTGAAAAAAATCTACCATCCTTCTATGATCAGTTTTTATATACCTGCAAAAGAACAACAAATTGAGGATGGAAGATGGCTTAAACTGCTTGGAAGTCCCGTAGTTGGGGCAATAAAAAACCCTATGGCTATGCGTGTATTACATACATTACGCAGACAAATAAACTCTTTACTTAAAGCGGTGGATGAAGACGGCAACCAATTGATAGACGAAAATACTCGAATTGTAGTGGAGACAGCCCGTGAAATTAACGATGCAAATATGCGATGGGCAATAAGAGCATATCAAGATGGACGAGAAGCTGAAAATAAAGTATATGAGAAAGCAATCAATGAGCTACTAAAAGAGGTACAAGCAACCGATGATAATATAGACAAAGTTCGTTTGTTGTGCGATCAGCACGAAATTTTAGGTAACGATCAGCTTCAAGAACCGAGCAGTGAGGATAAATCTCAAAAGAAGAAAATATATTTCGTAGAGGATTATAAGAAGTCCAAAGAGAATGAAATTAAGAAATATCGTTTGTGGTTAGAGCAGGGTTGTCGCTGTATTTATACAGGTGAAATCATAAACATTAAAAAACTTTTTGATGACAATGTGTCAGATTTCGAACACACTATTCCGAGAAGCAAATCATTTGATAATTCGTTGGAAAATCTGACAGTTTGTGATGCTTATTACAATCGTGCTATAAAGAAGAATCGTATTCCAACAGAGTTGGAAAATTATAATAAAGATGCCACAATTAACGGTAAACTATATTCTGCAATATTGCCACGATTAAAACCTTGGTTTGATAAAGTGGATCGACTAAAAGATAATGTGGAGTTTTGGATTGGGAAATCAAAAAAAGCTGCCGACAAGGAACGTAAAGATTATTGCATTCGTCAACGCCACTTGTGGCAAATGGAACTTGATTATTGGCAAAATAAGCTAAACCGTTTTACAATGACAGAGGTAACCGATGGGTTTAAAAACAGCCAATTAGTTGATACTCGAATTATTACAAAATATGCCTATCACTATCTTAAAACAGTGTTTGACAAGGTTGAGGTTCAAAACGGCAGACATACTTCAGATTATAGAAAGATGCTTGGAATACAAGGCATAGATGAAAAGAAAGATCGAAGCAAACACTCGCATCATGCAATTGATGCAACAGTGCTTACACTTATACCAGCCTCTGCTAAACGTGAAAAAATGCTAAAATTATTCTATGAGATAGAGGAGGATAGACGCTCTAATAAAGATATAACAGAAAAAACAAAGGAGCTTAAAAAAGAGATTGCCCAATGCGGTTTCGGTAGAAACGTAAATGAAATAGGTAATTTTATTGAGGAAAATATTCTGATAAACCACATTTCAAAAGACCAAACTCTTACACCTACACGTAAACGTTGGCGAACAAGAGGTAAGGTTGCTTGGCAACGAGATAAAGATGGCAGCATTATTTATAAAAATGGCGAACCACAGCCAAAACGTTGGATTACAGGAGATAGTATCCGTGGGCAGTTGCATAAAGATTCATTTTTCGGGGCGATAAAATATCCTAAAACAGACAAATATAATATTCCTATACAAGGTGATGATGGTAAATATGTTTATGAAACGGATAAGAGTGGTAATGAAGTTATTAGCATGGTAATACGAGTGCCGATAACGAGTTTTAAAGATGAGAAAGATTTAGATAAAATAATTGATCCGACGGTAAAAAACAGTATTTTGAAGACAATTGCAAAACGCCAATCCGAAGGAAAATCATTTTCAGTATCTATTAATGAGCCCATTTGGCTTTTAGATAGTGACGGCAAAGAAATTAAAAAAGATAAAAACGGACGACTTCTACTGCCTATTCGTCACGTTAGGTGCAGAGTGGCGGCAGGAAGAGGGTTTTTTACTAAAGACAAAGCAATTGAAATAAAAGAACAAACTTATAAATCCAAAAAAGATTATAAGAGATATTATTATGCTCAAAATGATGGAAACTATCTGTGTTTACTTTATGAATGTTATCATAAAGGGAAGCTGGAACGAGAGTTTAAGTTTATAAATTATTTCGAAGTAGCAAAGTTGGGGATAAAATCATCTGATGATATCAAAAATGAACCTTATTTTAATGAATTAAGCAAAAATAAAAAACAGTATAAACTCTCTGCTATTATCAAGACAGGAACCAGAGTTTTAATGTACAGTAAAAAGCCTGAAGAAATATTTGACTTAGAGAACACAGAATTACTTAAACGTTTATATAATGTCTATAAGTATAACTTCACAGGTAGTAACCGCATTTATTTGCAACAACATCTTGAAGCAAGAGAGAATGAAAAAATCAAAAATGATGAAGATTTTTCTGTTTTTGATAATACAAAATATCAAGCAAGATTAAATCTTGTTGCAAGTAACTTTAATTGTATTATTGAAGGACGTGATTTCGAGATTTCCGACAGTGGAAAAATAAATTTTATTAACTAGAGATGATAAAAAAAACACTCTATTTTGGCAACCCAACATATCTTAGTTTGCGAAACAGACAGCTGACAATCAAGTTGCCTGAGGTAGAAAAGTCTGATTTGCCCGAAACTTTTAAAGAGGATTCGGTTATTACTATCCCTATAGAGGATATAGGAGTGGTGTTGCTTGATAACAAACAGATTACCATTACACATGGAGTAATGGAGGCGTTGTTGGAAAATAATGTAGCTCTGATAACCTGCGATAATAGCCATTTGCCTGTTGGTTTAATGCTTCCACTCTGTGGCAACACCACGCAGAGTGAGCGTTTCACACAGCAGATACAGGCTTCGCTACCATTAAAAAAACAGCTTTGGCAACAGACTGTTCAACAGAAAATACTAAACCAAGCAGCTGTTTTAGAGTCTGTTATGGGTGAAGAGGCACGTAATATGCGTGTTTGGGTAAATGAGGTTCGCAGTGGCGACCCTGACAATTTAGAGGGGCGAGCAGCTGTATATTATTGGCGAAATCTTTTCCCAAAAATCCCCGACTTTACACGCAATCGCGATGGTATTCCGCCAAATAATCTGCTAAACTACGGTTATGCTATTTTGCGCGCTATAATTGCTCGTAGCCTTGTATCAAGTGGACTTTTGCCTACATTAGGTATTCATCACCACAATCGCTACAACGCTTATTGTCTTGCAGATGATGTAATGGAGCCGTATCGCCCTTATGTTGACCAAATTGTGATAAAACTTTTGGCAAGCGGTATAGATTGCTCTAAAATTACAAAAGAGATTAAACAGGAATTGCTACAAATTCCAACAGTTGAGGTAATAATTGGCAAAAGGCGTAGTCCACTAATGATTGCCGCGACACAAACATCGTCGTCTCTCTATAAATGTTTTTCGGGTGAACTTAGGCGAGTGGTTTACCCAACTTTAGAGCCTTATAATACAGATGGATAGATTTAGCGAATATAGAATTATGTGGGTTTTAGTATTTTTCGATTTGCCAACTGAGACAAAAAAGGAGCGTAAAGCAGCAGCAAAGTTCCGCAAGCAGTTGATTGAAGATGGCTTTACTATGTTTCAGTTCTCTTTTTATATTCGTCATTGCCCAAGTCGCGAAAATGCCGAAGTTCATATAAAACGAGTTAAAGGCTTTCTGCCGGAGTTAGGCAAGGTTGGAATCCTCTGTATTACCGACAAACAGTTTGGAAATATGGAGATTTTCTATTGTCAAAAGGAGGATAAAAAGCCATCACCCTATCGACAATTAGAACTTTTTTAGAAATAAAAAACTGATATATATAAAGAGAAAATCCCGATTTTTTCTCGGGATTTTTTATTTCTAAAACAGTCTGTAGTTTATTGATTCTCAGCACGGTGTCCATATTGTGCTGTTTTAGATCCTAAAGATACAAATTTCTGAAAGCAATTCACAACTTGCAGAAAAGTATTAAAATATCACTTCCNGCTGTTTTAGATCCTAAAGATACAAATTTCTGAAAGCAATTCACAACTCAAGGAGGCAATGTAAACACGCCCACCGAGCTGTTTTAGATCCTAAAGATACAAATTTCTGAAAGCAATTCACAACACAATCACAAAAAGCAATTGCAAGGCAATTGCTGTTTTAGATCCTAAAGATACAAATTTCTGAAAGCAATTCACAACTAAACATACAGCAAAAACTTTTATCGAACGGCTGTTTTAGATCCTAAAGATACAAATTTCTGAAAGCAATTCACAAC
>JGI24712J26585_10000153_pt1 | contig 55888 bp, 51 predicted proteins | sample BioPla3DNA2_FD_26585 | JGI IMG/M metagenome (IMG submission 26585) | reverse complement strand
GCATGAGGACTTCATCCTTTCTGGGAGGTATTTGTTTTTGTGCAAAAACATTGTACCACAGAGGATTGAAGTCCTCAATTTTCATTTAAGTTTACAGAGCGCATTATAGTTTAGGGAGGAACTATTATGGGTGGTATCGAATCTATTTTACAGGGCTTGGAAGAAAAGAAGTTTCTTTTAGATTTAGTACTTCTTTTAAGTGCCGCTTCCATAGGAGGATGGTTTTCCGGGCTTATAAAAATGCCTAAGGTATTAGGGCAAATTCTTTTAGGAATTATTTTAGGTCCAACCGTATTAGGGTGGCTTGACGGACAAAATGAAATGATTCACACAATGTCTGAAATTGGCGTTATATTTCTGATGTTTTTAGCAGGGCTGGAAACCGATATCAACGAATTAAAATCTTCAGGTAAAGGTGCTTCTATTATTGCAGCGGGGGGCGTAATTTTTCCCTTGTTTTTTGGAACAGCTATTCCTTATTTTTTCTTTAAACAATATCTTCCTGAAGGTACCGGACATCAGCAATTTCTTTTTGCCCTTTATATAGGAACCATTTTAACCGCTACTTCTGTTAGTATTTCTGTATCCGTTTTAAGAGATATGCAAAAGTTAAGCAGTAAAGAAGGTCTTTCCATACTAAGTGCAGCGATAATAGACGACGTACTGGGTATTATTTTACTGGCAGTCATTACAGGAATGGTTAATCCATCAGGGAATAGCAGCATCATTGGACTTGTTATTAGAATAATATCTTTCTTTGTACTAACTTTTATAGTTGGAGTTATCATATCTAAATTAATTACTTCTTTTGCCATGGGCGCGGCTTGGAGTGAAAAGATTATCATTTTTGCAATCATATTATGTTTTCTCTTTGCGTTTATGGCGGAAGTCTTTAAGATTGCCGCTATTACGGGAGCATATCTTGTAGGAGTTATTTTCTCCACTACTCCTTATCAGAGAAAGATTACGGGAAGGATTCAAGTACTGGCATATTCTTTATTTACACCGATCTTCTTTGTAAGCATTGGCTTAAAGGTAGCCATTACATCAGAAATTCTTAAATACTGGAAATATGCCATTGTTGTTGTACTGATTGCTGTATTTGGCAAAATCATAGGTTGCGGATTGGGCGCTTTATTATCTAAATTTAAATTAAGACAGGCAATCCAAATAGGTATTGGTATGATTGCCAGAGCGGAAGTAGCTTTGATTATTGCCAGTCAAGGCGTTGCAAGCAAGGTTATATCTGATGCAACCTTTACAAGCATTGTTCTGCTGGTTGTGATCTCGACTTTGGTGACGCCCCCTCTTCTAAAGTATTCCTTCAGCAATGAGAAGACCGGAGAAGTTATTTAATATTAGGGAATCAAATACTAATTCATAAAGGAGAAGATACAATATGTATGCGTTATTTATTGTATTAAATGAAGTGGAATATCTTTCTGATATATTGTATAAAATACGACAATTGGGTATTAGGGGTGCAACGGTTATAGACAGTATGGGCTCCAGATCAATTGAAGAAAAATCAAAATATGGTATCCCTTTAATTGGAGGATTTATGAAGTCCCTTGAGGGAGGCGTCCAAAGTAATAAAACGATCTTTTCAGTCATAGAAAGAGAAGAACAGGTGGAACTAGTCATGGAGCATGTTGAAAAAATTCTTGGAGGAGATATGCAAAAGCCTAATAAAGGTATTATGTTTGTACTGCCTGTAACCCATCTGCGGGGAGGAGAGCTCCATAGGCATATTGAAAGCAGGGAAAACAAAAAGATCCTCAATAAAGAATTAGAAAGCGAATATTATTAAAATCTGTATGTCAATGGATAAAGGGGCGATTGAATGAAACCAAAAGGATATGTCCTTTTTGTGGTATTAAGTAATGCCAAAAATTTAAAAGCGGTATTAAAATGCCTGAAGAAAATAAATATTACAGGAGCCACCGTCATGGATTCTGTAGGCTCTGCAAGTTTATACAGTATGGACGATATTTATATTCCTATGATTGCAAGCTCTATGAAAAATCTAGATAGCGGCAGGACCTACGGAAAGACCTTATTTTCTGTGGTTAAAGATGAGGCAACGGTACTGAAAGCTATGGATGAAATTGAGCATACATTAAATCTGGACATAAAAAACCCCGGCAAAGGAATCATGTTTTCTATCCCGATTTATTCCATGAAGGGGATTATTGAACATTGAAACTTATATTCTATTTAAATTCCTCACCCCATAAGATAATTAATAAAATTGTATCTTATGGGGTGATTTTATGTTTTGGGCAATATCTAGTTTTGGTTTAGGGTATATGACCGGATTTATTGGTATTTTAACGGGAATTATATTATCCTTTTTAACTTCAAAGAAAGGAAAAAGATTTCAAGGAACCGTTATGGGGTTTACAGCCGGACTGATGATTTCTACTGTTTGTTTCGATCTCTTGCCGGAAGCCTTTTTACGGGGAGGATTATATATTGGAATTATTGGAGTAACTCTAGGCGTACTTATAACAGTAAAGTTGGATCACACCATTAATCATCATATGGAAAAAGTTAAGCACTTAAATGGCTCCCAATACCTTAAAACAGGATTGCTCATGGCTTTGGGAATCTCCATTCATAATTTACCGGAAGGTATTGCAATAGGTGCATTGGCTGGCAGTTCAATGGCTGCAGGTCTTAGGCTTGCCGTTATTGTAGCTCTTCACTGCATACCGGAAGGGGTTGCTATTGCCATTCCCTTAAAAGAAGCAGGAATCAAAAAGAAAGTCATCATTTATTATTCACTTATTTTTGCACTCCCTATGGGTCTGGGAAGTATCCTGGGATATTTAATTAGCGGCATATCCATACTATTTGTTTCTTTTTCTCTGGGATTAGCAGGAGGCATTATACTCTATGTTACTTGTGGGGAAATCCTTCCTGAATCAAAAGAAATGTGGGGAGGAAGATTGTCCACCATTGGAACGATGATCGGAATTATTTTAGGCATTACGATAGCCTCGCATATTGGATAAATTATTTACTTTATCGGCATTTGTATATAAGATTCTATAAATATTGACAAAGAAGAATAGACGTCATATAATTTTACCAATAGAGTAAGTTATAACTCATCGGAGTGGTAAAAAATGGATTTTAATTCCGTTCCTAAAAGAGAAAGCATTGTATTAAATGCCATTGATCTTATTCACGAATTTGGCATCCATTTGGTTTCCACGAAGGAAATTGCAAAAAGATTAGGCATTTCAGAAAGTACTGTTTTTAAATACTTTCCAAAGAAAAACCACATATTTCTGGCAGTTTTAGAGCAGTTCTCGTTATACGATCAGGACATATTCCGTACTTCTTTAGAAAAAGCAAAACAATTATCTCCTAAAAAAGCAATTCTGTTTTATATCGATTCCTATGCGGCCTATTATGAAAACTATCCTCAAATTACTGCGCTTATACAAGCCTGCGAACTTTTTAAAGGCATTTTGGAATTGGAGACTAAAGCTAAAGAAATTTCTCTGAAGCGCTTAGAACATATACAGGAACTTATTAGAATTGCTCAAGGGGCTGAAGGCATAAAACAAGATATATGTACGGAAATATTGGCAGATATGATTTATTCAGTTTTTATAGGTCTTTGTCTTACATGGAGAACAAAAGAGTTTAAATTTTCTCTCAGAAGTGAAACAATGCAAGCCATTCAGCTTTTGTTGGATGCTCTTAGCAATGAAAAAGAATAATTATAAAGCCAGGGGGTGATATTTATGTCTGAGCCATACTCTAACGAGCCGATGCTTGATATGTATATTTTTGAAACCACGCAGAATATCGAGCAGTTAGAGACCCTTATACTTTTATGTGAAAAAAACAGTTCTTATGATCAAGAATCAGTTAATGAGATATTTCGCATCATGCACACCATCAAAGGCACTTCTTCCATGATGCTTTTTAATAATATATCAACCCTTGCCCACTCTATGGAAGACTTGTTTTATTACATTCGTGAACAGAAACCTAAAGACATAGATTATTCTATTGTATCCGACTTGGTACTGGAAGGCATAGATTTTATAAAAGCTGAACTTCAAAAAATAATGGCTGACGAACCAGTTGACGGAGACTGCGCCCACTTGATTGATAACATAAAAGAATTCCTTTCTTTAATTAAGCAGCAGAATCATTCGGATATCGATATTAAAAAACCGGTCTCAAATAGCAAGCAACAGTATTACATAGCACCGGATAAGTCGGGGAATTCTTTACAAGCTAATTATTTTAAAGCAACCATATTTTTTGAAGATGGCTGCGAGATGGAGAATCTTAGGGCATATACCATCATACATACTTTAAAAGAATTGACCCAAGAGGTTTATTTTATTCCCGAAGATATCATGGAAAATGATCAAACGGCAGAAATTATTAGAAAACAGGGATTTAAAGTCTATGTAAAAATAGATCTATCCTATGATGAACTCCACCAATTACTGATGCAGACCATATTTCTTAAGGATCTAGAACTTGTTCAGCTGGACAATGGCGAAGAGCTCAATCAGTACTTTAAGCCAGTTAAAAGAAGTGTAGAAGAAATTCCTATTAAAATCCCTAAGATTCAGCCTCAGGAATCCACTTCAGTTTCTGTTAATCAGAACATGATTAGTGTTAATGTAGAAAAGCTGGACAAACTTATGGATTTAGTAGGTGAAATGGTTATAGCAGAGGCAATGGTGGTACAAAATCCCGATTTAGTAGGATTAGAACTCAATAATTTCTATAAAGCTGCAAGACATCTGCATAAGATTACCAGTGAGATTCAAGATATGGTGATGTCCATTCGAATGGTACCCCTTTCTACCACCTTCCATAAGATGTACAGGATTGTTAGGGATATGACCAGGAAACTCCATAAAGAAGTCAATCTTAAACTTATTGGTGAGGAAACGGAAGTTGACAAAAATATCATCGAGCATATCTCAGATCCCCTGATGCATTTAATTCGAAATGCCATTGACCATGGCATTGAAAGCGGAGATGAGCGGGAAGCCTTAGGGAAACCCAGGGCTGGAAAACTCATCTTGGAAGCTAAAAATGCCGGCGGGGATGTTCTTGTCATCGTAAAAGACGATGGCAGGGGCTTAAATAAAGAGAAGATATTAAAAAGAGCAAAAGAAAATCATCTACTTACCAAACCTGAAAGTGAAATGAGCGATAGGGAAATTTATGAACTTATTTTACTTCCGGGATTTTCAACCAAAGACAGCGCATCCGAATTCTCGGGAAGAGGCGTTGGAATGGATGTGGTTTTAAAGAATTTAGAAACCATTGGAGGATCTGTGACGGTTGATAGTATTGAAGGCAGAGGCACTACCATCACTTTAAAAATTCCTTTGACCTTGGCTATTATTGATGGAATGAATATAAAAGTCGGGGATTCCAGATACACAATTCCTACCGTGGCAATCAAAGAATCCTTTAGACCGAAGGAAACGGATTTAATTAAAGACCCAGACGGCAATGAAATGATTATGGTGAGAGGAGAATGCTATTCCATTCTCCGTCTGCATGAGCATTTTGGAGTGAATACCGACATCAAAGACTTTTCTGAGGGTATTCTGATCATGGTAGAGCAGGGCAATAAATCCCTTTGTCTTTTTGCGGATCAATTATTAGGACAGCAGCAAGTTGTGGTTAAGGCATTGCCTAACTACATAAGAAATTTTAAAAAGATAGAGGGCTTAGCCGGCTGTACTTTACTGGGAGATGGAAGTATTAGTCTAATTCTTGATATAGCTGGACTCATAAGTAAATGACTCTGTTTAAAATAATTCTTAAGGAAGGAGTTGTATATATGGATGAGGTGGTAGTACAAGAATTTATAAAGCAGGAAGAAGATACTCAGAAGGGTAAGTTTCTCATTTTTACTTTGGAAAAAGAAAGTTATGGTATTGAGATTAAGTACGTCACTGAAATAATAGGCATACAGCAGATCACGGAAGTTCCGGAGCTGCCTGAGTATATAAGGGGTATCATTAATTTACGGGGGAAAATCATTCCCGTCATGGATGTAAGGCTGAGGTTTAAGAAGCCTTTTAAAGAATACAATGACAGAACCTGTGTCATTGTTGTAGACATAAGAGAAGTGGCGATTGGCTTAATAGTAGACAGCGTATCGGAGGTTCTTTCTATTAGTGAAGATGAAATCGTTGCTCCCCCTGATATGAGCAAGGGTGGCAATAAATATATAAAAGGTATTGGTAAGGTTGGAAGTGAAGTAAAACTTCTATTGGATTGCGATAAATTATTAAGCGGAGAAGAAGTTGAAAACTTATCAGAAATCTAGGGGGGGTAACTATGAAATGGTTCAATAACATGAAAATATCTGTAAAACTCACAATGAGTTTTATTATTGTTGCAATTATCGCTGGACTCGTAGGAATCGTTGGGGTATTCAGCATAAAGCAAGTTGATAATAATGATACAATATTGTATGAAAATATGACTGTACCTCTGTCAGAAGTCAATCAAATGGCAACTGCATTCCAAAGGATACGTGTTAACATTAGGAATATGACTTTAGAAACTAATATTGATGAAATAGATTATTATTATGAGAGGGCATTGAGTTATTTTCCCGAAATTCAAACATTGGCCGAAGACTTTGAAAAAACTATTTTAGATAATAAAACTCGTGAGGAATATAACAAATTTTCAGCCAGTTTGGATGACTATGAGGCTGAATTAGAAAAACTTTATGCGATGAGTAGAGACAATAGAGACCAAGAGGCTTTCATATTTATTGAAGGCGACATGAAAGAAGTTGAAGATGCAGTACGAGAAAGCCTGGACAACCTGGTTCAAATTAAAATTGAAGATGCTCAGGAACAAGCCATTGAGAACTCCCGTATTGCAAATTCTGCTTCTATTGTTATGCTTTTGGTTATTATTGGAGCAGTTTTAATATCCATTATTCTTGGAATAAGTGTAGCCCGTATTATTAGTAATCCATTACGACAATTATCCGATGCCGCTGAAAAGATTGCCGAGGGAGATTTAAATATTGAACTGGATATCCGTAGCAGGGATGAAATTGGAAACTTGGCAGAATCTTTTAAGAAAATGTCCGATAATCTCAATGAGATTATGACCAATATCACTTATGCCGTTGAACAAGTTGCCACCGGTTCAAAGCAATTGTCAGACTCCAGTATCTTGCTGTCTCAAGGAGCCACAGAACAAGCCAGCTCCATTGAAGAATTGACTGCATCCCTTGAGGAGATTTCTTCACAAGTAAGGCTAAATGCAGATAATGCAAAACAAGCCAATGATTTAGCGGATACTGCAAAGGCAAATGCCGTTCAGGGCAAGGAACACATGAATGAAATGCTAAGAGCTATGGAAGAAATCAATAATTCATCCAATAGTATATCTAAAATTATTAAAGTCATTGATGACATAGCCTTTCAAACCAATATACTGGCACTTAATGCTGCAGTAGAGGCTGCAAGGGCAGGCCAGCACGGAAAAGGCTTTGCAGTTGTTGCAGAGGAAGTAAGAAACCTGGCAGCAAGATCAGCCAATGCAGCAAAAGAGACCACGTCAATGATTGAAGGTTCTATTAAGAAGGTTGAGATTGGAACAAAGATTGCTCAAGAGACTGCGGAAGCATTAAATAGTATTGTTAAGAGAGTTTCAAAGGTAGCCAATCTTGTAGGAGATATCGCTGCGGCTTCTGGTGAGCAGGCCAGCGGGATTTCCCAAGTCAACCAAGGCATCCTGCAGATTTCACAAGTGGTTCAGACAAACTCAGCTACTTCCGAAGAAAGTGCTTCTGCCAGCGAAGAATTAGCAAGTCAGGCAGATATGTTAAGAAATCAGGTTACAAAATTCAAATTAAAACATTCCAGTAATTCAGGATATTCTTATAGAGCATTTGCTTTAGAGAGTCATAATGGCACATCCATGGGAAATCAAAAGAAAGTAAAAAAAGGACCCCTTGAAAAAGATTCTTATACAGAAGGGGCTGCCGGTACTGCCACAAAGATTGTGCTGAATGATACGGAGTTTGGAAAATACTAATCGGTAATTTAATAAAGGATCTGTGAGAGCATATGGAGAGAATCGTTTGATTCTCTCCATATGCTAAATAAAGAATGTGGAAGGTGTCAAAATATGAATACGAATCCAATTCTGGGTGGAGATCAAGAATTCTTAACAGCGGCCTTGGCGAGTATCGGTGATGGTTTAATTATAACCAATACCGAGGGGGATATACTTTATATCAATCAGATTACGACCCAAATCACCGGATGGAATGCTGAAGAAGCCTATAAAAACAATATTCGCGATGTATTTAAAATTGTTGATATGTATACCAATAAAGCATTAAAAAATCCTATTGAAAAAGTGCTTGAGACGAGAAACATCGTCGGTCTTAAAAATCACTCTGCTCTAATCACCAAAGACGGAAGCAAAAAATTCATTTCAGCAAGCTGTTCTCCTATTCAATCTTCCCAAGGTAATCTTCAGGGAGTGATCATCGTATTTAGGGAAATTCACCGCATTAAGCAGATGGAAGAAGAACTCAGACTGGAAAAAGACAATCTGCAGACTTTATTTGAAGTTATTCCCATGGGCGTCATTCTAATCGATAGAGATACTATGATTAAGCAGGTCAATAGAGCCTTTTTAAGCATGATGGGACTGGAAACCACAAATCTTATAGGACAGAAACTAAAAGATGGGGTGCAATGTCTGGGAATCTACCATAGAAGATGTGGATTGGACGGAAGCTGTTCATCCTGCCTTGTTAGGGAAAGCATCAATAAAGTCTTTGAAACGGGGGTTTCCTGTAATGATATCATTATTCCCCAAATTATTATTAAGAATGGAGAAAAGGTTAAGTCCTGGTATCGCATCAGCTTTCTTCCTATAACGATTGCAATGGAAAATCATGTGATGATTTCTATAGAAGATATTACTGAGGACAAAAAGCATTCTGAAACCTTAAAAAGGGCGAAGGAGGAGGCAGAAGCAGCGAATAGAGCAAAAAGTGAATTCCTTGCCAATATGAGCCATGAAATTCGTACCCCTGTTAACGGGATAGTAGGAATGATTGATTTAACACTGCTTACCCCTCTTAATAAGGAACAGAGAGAAAACCTCAATACGGCAAAAATCTGTGCGAAGTCTCTTCTCAATATCATAAATGATATTTTGGACTTTTCCAAAATGGAAGCGGGTAAACTCAAAATTCGTAATACCCATTTTAACATTCAGAATCTAATAGATAAAACCATAAAAAGTCATTTGGTCAGCGCAGATGAAAAAGGCTTAGAACTTATTTATTCCATTTCCTCTAATATCCCTCCTTATTTAGTTGGAGACCCCGATCGACTTCAGCAGGTCCTTAATAATTTAATCAGTAATGCAATTAAATTTACCGATAAGGGGGAAATCGTTGTTACTATAAAAGATACCGTTATTTTCGGCGAAGGGATAGAACTTCAGTTTTCTGTTTCTGATACTGGAATTGGAATTCCTTCGAATGCTATGGATAAACTTTTTAAGAGTTTTAGCCAAATCGATGGCTCCTATACCAGAAGATATAAGGGTACGGGTTTAGGACTTGCCATCAGTAAGCAACTGGTTGAGCTGATGGGCGGAAAGATTTGGGTTGAAAGTGAAGAAGATAAAGGCAGCACCTTTTACTTTACCATTCCTTTTAAGATCGGAAATAAGTCAGAAGAAAAGCTTCCGGAACAGACAGCTATCCATAAAAGTGACAAAACCCTAAATATTCTTTTAGCAGAAGACGATTATATTAATCAAATAGTGATTTCTCGTATGCTGGAGAAAAAGGGCCATTCTGTAGATGTTGTGGACAACGGATTAGAAGTAGTTACAGCCCATAAAAATAAGAAATACGATGTTATACTTATGGATATACAAATGCCTGTAATGGACGGTATTGAGGCGGCAAAACTTATTAGGGAAAGAGACGGTTCTCATAAACATACTCCTATTATTGCGCTTACTGCCTTTGCGCTGCAGGGAGATAAAGAACGATTCCTTAATTTAGGAATGGATGAATACATTGCAAAGCCTGTTAAGATGGAGGAGCTCTTTAGTGTTATCAAGTATGTACTGGAGACAAATCGCCGAGAATTTAACTTTAATGAAATCCCTAAATTAAATGAAAAGGGAGAATTAGTATTTGTTCAGCCATCCGAATTAAAATCTCCTGAAGTCTTAACTTCAATCATTCATGAAGCCGATGAAATGATTAAGATCCTCTTTAGAAGCTTAGAAGACAATAATTTAGATCAGATAGAAATCGCAGCCCATAATCTAAAGGAATTTTTTAATCAAATTGATGCTGAGGAATTAAAGAATCAGGCGTTTAAAATAGAGTTAGCAGTAAGAAGGGGGAATCTTAAAGCTGCTGTAGAAAACTCCATGGAGTTAAGATTTGGCCTCGAGACGTATAAAAAATCTGCAAACCTTTAGGAGGGGTACTATGTTAAAAATACTAATTGCAGAAGACGATTTAATCAGCAGGAAATTTTTAAGCAAATTTCTTTCGCAATATGGGGAATGTGATATTGTAGTGGACGGTCTGGAAGCAATAGATGCTTATATGCTTGCTATGAGGGAGAAAAAGCCCTATGACCTGATTTGCCTGGATATTATGATGCCAAAACTTGACGGAGTGAGGGTATTAAAAGCCATCAGAGACATGGAGACTCAAAAATTTATTTTACCTGAAAAAAGAGTAAAAATTATCATGATTACAGCTTTAGCCGAAGCTGAACTGGTACAGACGGCATTTCAATACGGATGCGAAGCCTATGCTTCAAAGCCGATCAATATTGATAAATTTGTAGAAGTAATGGAAAAATTAGAGCTAATCCCTAAAAAAGAATCCGAGCATTAATCCTATCCATTTTTCCTTGACAAAGCTAAAAACCTATGATACCATTATCGAAAACATAACAATGGTGAAATGGATAGCGCATTTCGACCTTTAAATTGGTCCCGTGAGGCCGGAAAGGAAGAGATATAGATGCGAGGCATCAGTGCGTTTTTTTCTTATGGAAAAATTGAAGCAACAACTGAATACAATAAAGGAATGGTAGAAAAAGCGGCAGCGTTTGATTTTCTGCCTAACTTAATATTTTCTTTTTTAAAAAGGTATAAAAAGGCAATAAAGAGATTAAATTTAATCTCTTTATTGCCTTTTTCTGTGCGCTGAAAAAAGGAGGGAACAGGATGTTAAGAAGTAAAGATATTTTAGGGATAAGAGATTTAAGTTCTGAAGAAATTATACACATTTTAGAAACAGCCAAGGATATGAAAGAAAGAATTGAAAACAAAAAAATAAGAGAAAAAAGCCTTAAGAACTTTAGTGTAGTGACATTATTTTACGAGAATAGTACGCGAACCAAGATGTCTTTTGCTTTGGCAGGAGAATATTTAGGTGCAGATGTTTCTGACTTAGGGGTAGCCACCAGCAGTATCAATAAAGGAGAAAGTCTGGTAGATACCGGAATTACTTTAGACCAAATGGGAATTGACATCATGGTCATAAGGCATAGTATGTCAGGAGCTGCTAATGTATTAGCAAGAAATGTTAAAGCCTCTGTCATCAATGCAGGAGATGGGGTGAATGAACATCCGACACAGGCTCTCTTAGATTTGTACACCATGTATGAAAAAAAGAAAAGCTTTAAAGATTTAAAGGTAGCCATCATAGGAGATATCATTCACAGCCGGGTTGCAAGAAGCAATGTATTCGGACTTACAAAATTAGGAGCCAATGTGGTGGTAGGGGGACCTTCCACTTTAATCTCTAAAAATATGGAGTGCTTAGGGGCAAAGGTTACAACAGATATCAAAGAAGCTCTAAAGGATGCAGATATCGTCATGGGACTTAGAATCCAACTGGAAAGACAAAAGGGAGGGCTTTTCCCTGACCTTAGAGAATACAGAGACTTGTTTGGAATAGATGAAGAAATGCTAAAGTATGCAAAGCCGGATGCTCTGCTGATGCATCCAGGGCCGGTTAATCGGGGTATCGAGTTAAGTACAGAGATTATTGACGGACCTCAATCGGTCATCAATGAACAGGTGAAAAACGGCGTTGCAGTGAGAATGGCGTTATTACACTTATTAGCAGAGGGGAGAAAAAACAATGAAGATATTGATTCAGAATGGACGTATACTAGACCCTATATCCAAAACCGATGGAATCAAAGATGTACTGGTTGAAAATGGGGTTATTACGGCAATTGAAGAAAAATTAACTGCATTGGCAGATCAAATCATAGACGCTAAAGGATGTTGGGTTACTCCGGGACTTATCGATGTGCATGTGCACTTAAGGGAACCGGGATATGAATACAAAGAAACCATCAAAACCGGAAGCAGGGCAGCTGCAAAGGGCGGATTTACAACCATATGCTGCATGCCCAATACAAATCCTGTCATTGACAATGAGATTCTTGTAGAATACATCAAGATGAAAGCGGAAAGGGAAGCCATTGTAAACGTTCTTCCCATAGGCAGTATTACGAAAGGTCAAAAGGGAGAAGAGCTTTCTAATATCGGGAAGATGGCGCAGGCTGGGATTTGTGCCATCAGTGAAGATGGTAAGAGTGTAATGAATGCAGGGCTTCTTAAAAAAGCAATGAAATATGCCAATATGTTCAATCTTCCAGTACTGTCCCACTGCGAGGATAATACCCTTGTGGGGGGCGGTGTCATGAATGCGGGAGAAATGGCAGAGAGAGTTGGAATGAAGGGGATTGGCGCCGATTCAGAGGAAGTGATTGTGGCAAGGGATATTATTCTAGCAAGAAATACTGGAGCCAAGCTTCATATCTGCCATATTAGCACTTCAGGTAGCGTTCAGCTGGTACGGGAAGCAAAACTTAGGGGAGAAAATGTCAGTGCGGAAGTTTGTCCTCACCACTTTTCGCTGACCGACGAAGCGGTTGAAGGGTATGATGCCAATACCAAAATGAATCCTCCCCTTAGAAGTGCCAAGGATGTAGAAAGCTTAAAAGAAGGTTTAAAAGACAATACCATAGAAATCATAGCCACCGACCATGCCCCTCACCATATCGATGAGAAAAACTGTGAATACGACAGGGCGGCATTTGGAATTGTAGGACTGGAAACAGCCCTTCCTTTAGGGATTACTCATTTGGTAGAAGACAATATATTAACACCCCTGGAACTTATAGAAAAAATGAGTACCAATCCAGCAAAGCTTCTGGGGATTGATAAAGGCTCTCTTCAAGTAGGAAAAATTGCGGATATAACGATTATTGACCCTAATGAAGAATATGAAATTGACGTTAACACCTTTGCTTCTAAAAGCAAGAACAGTCCTTTCCACGGACATAGGGTTAAAGGAAAAGTTAAATACACCATCGTTAATGGAAAGATTGTTTTAAACGATGGAGAATTAATATAAACATCAACTGAGCATTAAAATAGGGGGAATAAAAATGATTGATAGATTGATTGAAAAAATAGAAGCTACAAAAAATCCGACTGTAGTAGGTCTGGACCCAAGACTTGGGTTTATTCCAGATTTTATAAAAGAAAAAGCCTATGAACTCTACGGAAAAACGCCAAAGGCTGCGGCTTGGGCATTTTATGAATTCAATAAAGCCATTATAGATGCAGTCTATGACCTTATCCCTGCAGTCAAACCTCAAGTAGCAATGTACGAGCAATATGGTCCTGAAGGGATCAAGGCATATATCAAGACCATCTTATATGCGAAAGAAAAAGGTTTAGTCGTTATTGGAGATGTTAAAAGAAGTGATATTGCCTCTACTGCAGAAGCCTATGCTGATGGGCATATCGGAAGAGTTAAAGTAGAAGATGAAGTGCATGAAGTTTATCATGAAGACTGTATTACCCTTAATCCTTATCTTGGATATGATTCTATAGAACCTTACATGAACCACTGCAGGATGTACGATAAAGGCTTATTTGTCCTGGTTAAGACTTCAAATCCCAATAGCGGAGAAATTCAAGATTTAGACATAGGGGGAGAAAAGCTCTACGAAAGAGTAGGCAAACTTGTTTCAAAATGGGGAGAAGAAGTCATGGGCAAGAGAGGATACAGTCATATCGGTGCTGTGGTTGGAGCCACTTACCCGGAACAAGGGACCAGGCTTAGACAATTAATGCCCCATACCTTCTTTCTGGTACCGGGATATGGCGCCCAGGGGGCAACCGCCAGGGATTTAGCCGGATGTTTTGATAAAAACGGTTTAGGAGCCATTGTAAATTCCTCAAGGGGCATCATCGCTGCGTATCAACTGGAAAAATATAAAAATCAATTTAGTGAAAAGGAGTTTGCGCTAGCGGCAAGAGAAGCAGTTATTGACATGAAGAAAGATTTAGAAGGGGTGTTATGATGAAAGCACAACTTATACTGGAAAATGGAATGATTTTTGAAGGAAAAGCCTTCGGACATATCAAAGAGAGCGTTGGAGAAGTTGTGTTTAATACAGGAATGACAGGATATCAAGAGGTATTAACAGATCCCTCCTACTATGGACAGATTGTTACAATGACCTACCCACTCATCGGGAACTACGGAATCAATCTGGACGATATGGAATCGGACAGTGCCAAAGTAAGAGGATTTATAGTAAGAGAAAAAGCCGATTATCCGAATAATTGGCGATGTGAAATGGAATTGGACGGATATTTAAAACAAAATAGAATTATAGGTTTAGAAGGTATTGACACAAGAGCCTTAACTAAAATTCTTAGAAATCATGGTACAATGAAAGGAATTATTACGGTACGGGAGCTTACCCAAAGTCAAATCAATCAGAAGCTTAAAGCCTTTCATAATAAAAACGCTGTAGCAGAAGTGACAACAAAAGAAATCCATGAAGTTAAGGGAAGTGGAAAACGTATTGCAGTGATGGACTTTGGCATTAAAGAAAATATCATTCGTTCCTTTAAGAAAAGAAATTGTGCCCTGACGATTTTCCCTGCAGATATCTCAGCAGAAGAAATATTAAAAATCAATCCAGATGGCATCTTTCTATCCAACGGCCCTGGGGACCCTAAAGATTTACCTGAAGTCATCCGTACAATAAAAGAACTTATAGGTAAAAAGCCTATCTTCGGAATTTGCCTTGGCCATCAGCTTCTTGCCTTAAGTCTTGGAGGCAATACTGAAAAATTAAAATTCGGGCATAGGGGCTGCAACCATCCTGTAAAGGATTTGTTTGAAAATAAAGTGTATATCACCTCACAAAATCACGGCTATGTGGTAACAGACTTGCCAGAGGATATGATAAAAACCCATATCAATCTCAATGATGGAACTGTAGAGGGCATGATGCATAAAAAACTTCCGATTTTCAGTGTTCAGTTTCATCCGGAAGCTTGTCCGGGCCCTAAGGATACAGCATATATCTTCGACAGGTTTATGGAATTAATGGAAGGAGGATTCCCATGCCAAGAGATAACAGCATAAAGAAAGTACTGGTGATCGGCTCAGGACCAATCATCATCGGGCAGGCAGCAGAGTTTGACTACTCAGGAACTCAGGCTTGTCAGGCTTTAAAAGAAGAAGGGATCGAAGTTGTCTTAATCAACAGCAATCCTGCCACCATTATGACGGACAGAGAAATAGCGGATAAAATTTATATCGAACCTTTAACAACGGAAACCATAGAAAAAATCATCCAAAAAGAAAGACCGGATTCTCTTTTAGCAGGAATGGGCGGTCAAACGGGACTGAATTTAGCCGTAGAGCTTTATGATAAAGGAATACTCCAAAAATATAACGTACGGGTTATAGGAACACCCATAGAAGCCATCAAAGAAGGGGAAGACCGGGAAGGATTTAAAAATTTGATGGAGAGAATCGGCCAACCCATCGTGGAAAGTGAAATTGTAACCAATCTTGAAGATGGCATAAGATTTGCCGGGAAGATCGGATACCCTGTGGTTGTGCGTCCTGCATACACCCTGGGAGGAACAGGGGGAGGAATAGCAGAGGATGAAGAAGAATTAAGGGAAATCCTCTCTCAGGGACTTCATTTAAGCAGGGTAGGTCAGGTACTTTTAGAAAAAAGCATCAAAGGTTGGAAAGAGATAGAATATGAGGTGATGAGAGATAGCTTTGGCAATTGCATCACCGTATGTAATATGGAAAACATTGATCCGGTTGGAGTGCATACAGGGGACAGTATCGTTGTTGCTCCAAGTCAGACCCTTTCCGATAGGGAGTACCAAATGCTTCGCTCGGCTTCTTTAGATATTATCAATGCCATAGGCATTCAGGGAGGCTGTAATGTTCAGCTTGCCCTTAATCCCAATAGTTTTGAATATGTGGTCATAGAAATCAATCCGAGAGTAAGCCGTTCATCTGCTCTTGCTTCCAAGGCGACGGGCTATCCCATAGCCAAAGTAGCCGCTAAAATCGCTCTTGGATATGGGCTGGATGAAATCAAAAATGCGGTAACCGGCAAGACTTATGCTTGCTTTGAACCTACTTTGGATTATGTGGTGATTAAGATTCCAAAATGGCCTTTTGATAAATTTCACGGTGCAAAGCGTTCCCTTGGTACCAAAATGATGGCAACCGGAGAAATCATGGCCATTGGCAATAATTTTGAAGCAGCCCTCTTAAAAGGCATTCGCTCCCTTGAAATAGGCCAATACTCTTTAGAAAGAAAATCTTCTTCCCAAAGAACCTTGGAAGAATTAAAGAAAAGGGTACAAATCCCCGATGATGAGAGAATCTTCGACCTGGCAGAAATGCTAAGAAGAAGCTATCGTGTGGAAAAAGTGTGTCAAATCACAGGAATGGATCCTTTCTTTGTGGAAAAAATCAGATGGATTGTGGAACAAGAAGAAATTTTAAAACAGATGAAAGTCGAAGATTTCACCAAAGAATACCTCTATATGTTAAAGAAAAAAGGATTTTCAGATAAAGGTATCGCAGCTTTTCTCAAAATAAGCCCCCAGGATGTATATAGTCTAAGAATGAAATGGAATATTAAACCGGTATATAAAATGGTAGATACCTGCGGAGGAGAATTTGAGGCGGAATCCCCCTACTATTACTCCACCTATGATGAATACGATGAAGTGGAAGTATCGGACAAGAAAAAAGTCATGGTTATTGGCTCGGGACCAATTAGAATCGGTCAGGGAATAGAATTTGACTACTGCTCGGTACACAGCGTCTTAGCCCTTAAAAAGGCAGGGATTGAAACCGTTATAGTCAATAACAATCCCGAAACGGTAAGTACGGACTTTAATATATCCGACAAATTATACTTTGAACCCCTTACAGAAGAAGATGTTCTAAACATTGTAGAAAAGGAAAAACCAGATGGAGTTATCCTTCAGTTTGGAGGGCAGACTGCAATAAAGCTGGCAAAATTCTTTAGGGAAATGAATATTCCAATCTACGGTACGAAACCTGAACAAATCGATGCTGCAGAAGATAGGGAAAAATTCGATGACCTTTTAGAAAGATTAGATATCAGGCGTCCTAAGGGAAAGGCAGTCTGGAGTCTTGAAGAGGGCTTAAAAGAAGCAAAAGCACTGGGATACCCTGTACTGGTTCGTCCTTCCTATGTCCTGGGGGGACAAGGAATGGAAATCACCTATCAGGAAAAAGAATTAAAACAATACTTAGGAAACGCCTTCGAAAGGGATAGTAAAAATCCAGTACTTATTGACAGATACTTAACAGGACGGGAAATAGAAGTGGATGCTATTTGCGACGGAGAGGACATTTTAATCCCTGGAATTATGGAACATCTTGAAAGAGCGGGAGTGCATTCGGGAGATAGCATTACCATATACCCAAGTCAAAATATATCTCTAAAGATGAAAGAAAAAATTCTTGATTACACGAAGCGAATAGCCCTTGCCTTAGACGTAATAGGCATGGTGAATATCCAGTTTATAGAGTTTGAAAATGAATTATACATCATAGAAGTGAACCCCAGATCCAGTCGAACCGTGCCTTATATCAGCAAGGTTACCGGGGTACCGGTTATAGAGCTTGCCACAAGGGTAATGCTTGGAGAGCGTTTAAGGGATTTAGGATACGGTGTTGACCTCTATAAGGAAGCAGAACTTATAGCAGTAAAAGTACCTGTTTTCTCCACAGAAAAACTCCCCAGGGTAGAAGTCAGCCTGGGACCTGAGATGCGTTCTACAGGTGAGGTATTAGGAGTTGGGAAAACCTTAGAGGAGGCTTTATACAAAGGATTTATTGCGGCAGGCATCAATGTTCCAAAGAAAAATGGCACAATTTTAGCAACTATCAAACCCTACGACCAGAAAGAATTTATACCGATTGCAAAAGCCTTTAAAGACAAGGGCTACCGCTTTATCGCCACGGAAGGGACCGCAAAACTCTTAGAAAAAGAAGACATCCCGGTAACCGAAGTTAAAAAGATCAGCGAAGGAGTTCCTAATATATTAGACAGCATAAGAAGCGGTATTATCGACATTGTGATTAATACGCCCACTAAAGGGAATGACTCAAAAAGAGACGGATTCAGAATCAGAAGGGCAGCCATAGAATCTTCGGTCAATATCTTTACATCCCTGGATACAGTAAATGCCATGTTAAAGGTAATGGATGCCGATTTAACTTTAGCAGAGGCAGGGGTATATGATTTAGGAGGAAGCCATGAAAGAAATTAAACATGTAACCGTATTGGAAAATCAAATGATAGCCCCCTATATGTATAGCATGACTTTGCAGGCTGATGGTATTGCAGAGCTTGCAAAGCCGGGACAATTTGTCAATCTGTACTGCAAGGGAGAAGCAAGGCTTCTTCCAAGACCTATCAGTATCTGTGAAATCAATAAAGAAGAGGGCACTATCAACCTGATTTACGCCGTAGCAGGAAAAGGAACAGAGGAATTCAGCCATATAGAAGAAGGAGAAACCATAGAAATTCTAGGACCTTTAGGGAACGGATTTATGATTGATGAGAGCAAAAGAAGAAATATTGTCGTAGGAGGAGGAGTCGGAACACCGCCTCTTCTTGAACTGGTAAAGCAATTAAAAGGGGAAGTAGATGTTTATCTTGGCTTTAGAAGTTACCCCATACTTGTAGAAGAATTTGAAAGACTTGGGGCAAGGGTGCATATTGCCACTGAGGACGGCAGCGTAGATTTTAAAGGAAACGTTTTAGAGCTGATGAAAAAGGAAAATGTAACGGGAGACATCATCTATAGCTGCGGTCCTAAACCGATGCTAAAGGCAATATCACAGTGGGCAGCTTCTCAAAACATACCCATGCAGGTTTCCCTGGAAGAAAGAATGGCCTGTGGTATCGGAGTATGTGTAGGTTGTGTATGCAAAACCAGGAAAAAAGACGAAGAAGATTGGCAGCATAGAAAAGTGTGCAAGGACGGCCCCGTATTTTGGAGTGATGAGGTGATCTGGGATGAATAAAGAAAATTTGGATCTTAAGGTGGAGATAGGTGGGGTCGTTTTAAAAAATCCCGTAACCGTTGCTTCCGGTACCTTTGGTTCCGGAAGAGAATTTGCAGAGTTTATCGACTTGAATCAGCTAGGAGCAGTTACAGTAAAAGGTGTCTCAAGTGTTCCATGGAAAGGGAACCCCTCTCCCAGAATTGCAGAAACCTATGGTGGAATGTTAAACAGTGTAGGATTACAAAATCCCGGAGTAGAAGAGTTTATCAAAAACGATATTCCTTTTCTTCGTGAGTTTGACACGAAAATCATTGTAAATATTGCAGGAAAGACCATAGAGGAATACTGCGATGTGGCTGAAAAACTCTCCCATGCAGATATCGATTTAATAGAGTTAAATATCTCCTGTCCCAATGTTAAAGAGGGGGGCGTAGCCTTTGGAACCGATGCCAAGATGGCTAAGGAAGTTACAAAAGAAGTAAAACGTCACTCAAAGCATCCGGTTATCGTAAAGTTAAGTCCCAATGTAACGGATATCACAGAAATTGCCAAAGCTGTGGTAGAAGGAGGAGCCGACGGATTATCCCTTATCAATACTCTGCTTGGAATGGCGATAGATATCCATAAAAAAAGACCCATACTAGCAAATACCGTAGGGGGATTTTCCGGGCCGGCCATAAAACCCGTTGCCCTTAGAATGGTGTACCAAGTGGCCAAAGCCGTATCCCTTCCCATCATCGGCATGGGAGGGATCTCTACAGGAGAAGATGCGGTAGAATTTATCCTGGCCGGCGCAACAGCCGTAGCAGTAGGAACGGCTAATTTTAGAAATCCAAGAGCAACTATGGATGTACTGAACGGAATTAAAGAATACATGATGACTTACGGGATTAAATCCCTTGATGAAATAAGAGGAATAGTCTAGACCATTGATTAATAAAATAAAATTGGAGGAATAGAAATGATCAATAAAGAAAGAGCAATAGAGATTTTTAAAGAAACAGAAGTACTGCTTGAAGGACATTTCCTTTTAACCTCAGGAAGACATAGCAATCAATATATGCAGTGTGCAAAGATTTTACAATACCCCAATTATGCAGAAGAACTCGCCAAAGGACTGGCAGAGGAGTTTAAAGAGGATTCTATTGATATGGTTGTTGGCCCTGCCATGGGGGGGATTATCATAGCCTATGAATTGGCAAGACAGTTAAATGTTAAGAACTTATTTACAGAAAGAGAAAACGGAAAAATGACTCTTAAAAGAGGCTTTACTATCCCTAAAGGAGCTAAGGTACTGGTGGCAGAAGATGTTGTTACAACAGGGGGATCGGTTTTTGAGGTGATGGATATCGTAAAAGAACAAGGGGGAGAAGTGGCAGGCGTTGCTGTTTTGGTCGACAGAAGCAACGGAACCATTGACTTTGGAACTAAACTTAGGGCGGCATTAACTGCCGATGTCATATCTTATGAAGCGGAAGAATGTCCCCTTTGTAAAGAAGGCAAACTTCCTATAGTGAAGCCTGGAAGCCGTAGCATTAATCAAAAATAAAAATAAATGAAATTTTAGTAATAGTCTTCCATTTTGCCTCGAAATCAATTATAATTATAATTATATAGATGTGATTATTATTGGTTGAAGGTAGGTTATTATTATGAATTATTGGGAGGATCTTACGCATACCCGGAATAAGCTGGCCATCAAATTCTTATGGGGGTTTTATGTCACTGCAGCCATTATGGTAACCATTCATCTGGGTCAATTCATGAGCCATCATATTATCGGGTTTATTCTATGCTTTATCGCAACTTTTGCCGTTTACAGACAGAAGAACGTCGTTTTTACCATGTATCTTATTATTACCATTATGTTTGTGTACTTTTTGGCTTTGCTGGAACTGCGCCCTCATTTTGTGAATGTCATTTTCGTATGGCTGACGCTTATTTTAAGCTCAATCTACCAGCAGTATAGGGTCATTATGTTGGCGGGAGCTTATTCAGCGGGGATTACCGTTTATTCCTTTGCATTGCATGGTACCGAACTTATAAACAATTTTCAGCATACAGACATGATCTATTTTGTGCTTTTTGGTGCCTTTATGACAGTGTATTTTATCTTTTATACCAAATTTACGAGGGATTTATGGGTAAAAGAAAGAGAGAACGATCGGCATCTAAAAAATATTCTGGATAGTGTCAGTGTAGTGACTTTAAGTTTTGACGTAAACACAAAGAAAATGTCCTTTTCCGAGGGCATCACTCAACTCACTGAGTACAGCCTGAAGGATTTTGAAGACAATCCGAATTTATGGAAGGAAGTGATTTACCCTAAGGATTTTAAAACCATCGCAAAAAATTATAAAGAATTTTATAAGGGTGAATCGAAGGTATTTGATATCCGTATTACTACTAGAATGAAGAAAGAGAAATGGCTGCAGGTCAGAGTGATACCGGTTTTAGACAGCAATAAAAAAGTGATGCAGATCAATGGCGTTGTCATCGACATCACAGAAAGAAGATGTATGGAAGAAGAAATCAAATATATGGCATACCATGATATCCTCACAGAGCTTCCCAATAGAATTCAATTCAACGATTATTTTATAAAAACATTATCCGAAGCAAAGAACGAAAAACAGCAAATGGCTATTTTATTTATTGATTTGGATAAATTTAAAACAATTAATGATACTTTAGGCCATGATATCGGAGATCTTCTCTTAAAAGAAACGGCAAAAAGATTAAAAGCTGCCTTAAGAGAAACGGATTTTGTGTGTCGAGTTGGAGGAGACGAATTTATTATTCTTTTAAATAATATTACGAATAATGAAGTAAACAAATTGGCGCAAAGAATTGTAGATGCATTTAAGGATAAATTTGTACTTCGGGGAAATACCCTTTTTGTAACGCCCAGCATAGGCATCAGTATTTACCCCAACCATGGCAATGACATCGAAACATTAATCAAAAAAGCCGATGATGCTATGTATCTTGCAAAGAAAAAAGGAAAAAACAATTATCAATTTTATAATTCAATGCTAAAAGATGCATAATAGTGAAAGAAACCTCTTTATATAGTATAAAGAGGTTTCTTTTGAATATAGTTATAGCAATGAAAACAAAAAAAGAAGGAAGAAACATGAAGGACTTTTTTGGAATCCAGTATCAAGGAGAGGCTTTTAAAGCGTTTTCCTATGCCCATATCAGTACAATCCTTATTATACTTTCAGTTATTACTTTGATTTATAGATTCAGAGAAAAGTTAAGGGAAGATCGAATCAATCAATATATCAGATATACAATGGGGACGATTTTATTGATTCAGCAAAGCCTTTTATATCTTTGGTATCATGCTAATGGATTATGGTCCTTTGCGGTATCCCTTCCCCTTAATTTATGCGAAGCTGCCGTTATACTATGCATTGTATTATTATTTACACAATCTAAATGGGTATATGAGGTATTGTATTTTTGGGCTATGTGTGGCGTATTGTCTGCAATCATTACTCCTGATCTTGGATACAACTTTCCGCATTTCATGTTTTATCACTTTTTCATTACCCATGGACTGGTAGTTATTGCCGTTTTATTTATGACCTTTGTAAACCGCTATAGACCTCAAAGAAATTCTATTGGAAAAGTACTGATTATAACAAATTTATACATGATTTTTGTAGCCTTTGTGAACATCTTTACAGGAGGCAACTATCTTTTTCTTCGTCAAAAACCCAGTGCATTTTCGATTATGGATTATTTAGGTCCCTGGCCGTGGTATATCCTTTCACTGGAAGGAATAGCCTTAATCGGATTTATATTAGCCTATTTGCCATTCAGGAAAGAGTTTCGCAAGCATACGTAATTAAAAAGACGGTGTCTCTTAATTAGAGGCACCGTCGCTGGTTAAAAGAGTTTTATACATTTCCGGTCTTCTGTCTCTAAATACACCCCATGCAATTCTTTGATTCCTTAATTCATCCAAATCAAATTCTGCAGTCAAGATGGTTTCAGTGGAGCGATCTGCTTCGGCAATCTTTTCACCAAAGCCGTTGGTAATAAAGGAAGAACCATAAAAAGTAATACTGGAGTCTTCAAAGGTTTCTGTTCCTATTCTGTTGGATGCCACCACAGGCATGAGATTAGCAGCGGAATGGCCCTGCATAGTAATTTGCCAGTGTTTTTTGGAGTCATACTCTGGATTTTTTGGTTCTGAGCCGATGGCTGTGGGATAAAATAGGATTTCAGCACCCATGAGGGCCATAGAGCGAGCTGCTTCAGGGAACCATTGGTCCCAGCAGATTCCTATACCTATGGTACCGAACTTTGTATTCCAAACCTTAAAACCTGTATCCCCCGGGGTAAAATAGAATTTTTCTTCATATCCCGGTCCGTCGGGAATATGGGTTTTTCTATAGGTTCCAAGTATTTTGCCGTCTGCATCAATCACTGCCACTGAATTATAGTGGGCATTATTTTTCCTTTCAAAAAAACTGATCGGCAGCACCACATTTAATTCTTTTGCAATAGATGAAAAATGAGAAATTGCCTTGTTGTCAGACAGGTCAGAAGCCAGGGAAAGGTATTCGGGCTTTTCTTCCTGGCAAAAATACAGGGTTTCGAATAATTCCTGCAGAAGAATAATATTTGCTCCTTGTGCAGCTGCATTTCTAACCAGCTTTTCTGCATTTTTTATATTTTCATCTATATTCTTGCTGCATTGCATTTGAGTTGCAGCAACGATTACTTTTCTCATCAGATCACCTCTTTCATATTCACATAAGGTCTGCCTAAAGGCATTTGTTGAGTGATACAGTGAATATTGCCTCCTCCTCTGACAATGGGAAGCCCATTAACTGCTACGATTTCTCTGTCAGGGAATACATTTTGCAGGATGTTGAGAGCATTTTCATCTGCTTCTTTACAGATACCTCTAAATACCGGAACGACAATTCCACCATTGGTAAAATAAAAATTAATATAGCTAAGAGAGAGTCTTTGTCCTTCTTCATACATAGCAGGAGGCTGTTCGATTTCAATGATTTCAAAGGAGCGCCCCTTTGCATCTGTTGAATGCTTTAGGATCTCTATATTTTCTTTTGAAATTTCATAATTAGGGTCTGATGAATCAGAGCAGGTTTGAATGAGGATGGTTCCAGGTTTTGCAAAGCAGGCGATATTATCTACATGACCGTCGGTTTCGTCTCCATACAGCCCTTTTTTCAACCATATTATTTTTTCCACATTTAGATAATTCATTAAAATATCCTCTATGTCTTCTTTTGACAGATGAGGATTTCTGTTCGGATTTAAGAGGCATTCTTCAGTTGTAAGAAGAGTCCCTTCCCCATCGACATGAATAGAGCCACCTTCTAAAACAATCGGTGCATCAAAGCAAGGAACATTTAATGCGTTTAACAGATGGGAGGCAACTTTATTGTCATTTTCAAAAGGATAATATTTTTCACCCCAGGCATTAAATTTCCAATTGATACCGGCTAATTCTCCTTTTTTATTCACAAGGAAGGTAGGGCCGTTGTCCCGCATCCAGGAATCGTCATGGGGAATTTCTAATAATTGAACATCAGAACCGCAGTAATGGGCTGCCTGAAATTTGGTATCTTCATTGACAATCATAACGACAGGCTCGAATTTGGCTATGGCCTTAGCCACATCCCCGTAGGCTTTGCAGCTTTCTGTGAAATGTTCCTGCCAGATTTCTTTTCTGGCCGGCCATTCTAAGAAAGTGCAGGCATGGGCATACCATTCAGGTGGCATTGTATAATGAAATAATTTAGGTATTTTATTCATCCTAAAGACTCCCTTCAACTGGAAAAATCGCAAAGAAGAAGTCTATCGCTTCAAAGCAATAGACCTATAAATTCAATTTCAAACTCCATATCATATTGACAAGATGGATTCATTATAGAAAAAAACTTATATATAGTCAATATAAAAAAAATGGTGAAAGATAAATTTTTTTAAGCAATATTTCCCCATTTGTGATATATTAATTTTATGATAAAATGCCTATAAGTACTGAGGATTTACAGTTAAATGGGGGGAGAAGTGTGCAGACGTTTAAGGATTTAACACCCAAAAAAAAGTTAGAACACATCTTGTACTATTACAAATGGCATATTATTGTGGGAATAATCCTTCTTCTGGCGGGTATCAACTTATTGATAAACATCTCTCAAAAGGATAAGAATATTCCGTTATTCACAATCTCCATTCAAGGCATTCCAGAGGATTATGACAAAATAGAAGCTTGGGAAGAAGATATTACCAATAAAATTGCAGAGCCCGATACCATGCAAAAAGTGAGAGTGGATTATTACCCTATTCGTTTAGACAATCAAGATCAAACCTCCACTGCCTATACTCAGAAATTTGTAGTATTAATGGGGGCAAGGGAACTGGACGTGGTGTGCCTGGATGAAGATGTATTTCTTACACAGGCTGCTATGGGATATTATCAACCCTTGGATAAATTGCCTGAGCTATTTGATGTTTTAGATAAAAATGAGTCAAGAGCCGTAAAATTAAAATCAGAGGCCGATACCACCGAACATATATATGGGATTAAAGCTGATGATTTGGAAATAATAAAACAACTTGAAGAAAATACCGATGGAAAGATTATAGGGATAGTAAGCAATACAAAAAGGTTATCCTATAGTATTGATTTTATTCAATTGCTACTTAAAGAATGAGGAGGGAGCTTAATGAAGTGCAAAGTATTTAAGCTAAGAGCAGTTGGGGAACATCTGGCAGAAGATGAAGACAATTTAAATCAGTTTTTAGAGGCGGTGAAAGTGAATCAAGTTCAGTCCACATTTATTGGAGATGGACAAAATTACTGGTCTATTCTTGTTTATTATGATGAAGTGACTCAAGACACTGTTATAGATTCTGTGAATTCTGCTTTAAATCAAGAAATGCCTCTTACTTCCTTGCAGAAGAAATTATATGATATTCTCATCAAATGGAGGGATACTCAGGCAGAGTATGAAAACTTGCCCTCCTATGTGGTATGTTACAATCAATGGATTCGTGAAATGGTTACCATGCCCGTAACAACCTTGGAAGACTTGGCAAAAATTAAAGGCTTTGGAGAAAGACGAGTTAAAAAATACGGGGATCAGATCCTAAAAATAATGGAAATATATCAGAAGATGGGCTAAATAAAAAGCTAGATCGTCAACATAATTTAATGATAGAGGTGGCATGACATGACAGTAAGTTTATTAAAGCAAAAGCTAGGGATCATTGGTGGAGGACAATTAGGCAAGATGATGATTTTAGAAGCCAAAAAGATGGGGTTTTATGTGATTATCCTTGATCCTACCCTTAATTGTCCTGCCCATAGCATCGCAGATGAACATATTATAGCGAACTTTAACGATACAATTGCCATAAGAAAATTAGCAGATCGAGCAGATATCATCACCTATGAGTTCGAACATATAAATGTAGAAATCTTAAAAACTTTAGAAGAAGAGGGTCATAAAATTTATCCTACTCCTAAAAGTCTTGAGATTATTCAAAACAAATATGAGCAGAAGATGCTTTTAAAGAAAAAAAGAATTCCTGTTCCCGAATTTATTTATATATCTCATGAAGAAGATATGAAGGAAGCAGGAGAGCAATTTGGATACCCCTTTATCTTAAAAAGCTGCAGGGGAGGATATGATGGAAAAGGAAATATGGTTGTACATAGTCCGGGAGAAATTAAAACGGCATTTGAAAGTCTTGGTGGATGTGAGCAGGAATTAATGGCAGAAGAGTATGTTCCTTTTACCAAAGAAATCTCTGTACTGGCCTGCAGGGGAATAGACGGAGAAATAGCGGTTTATCCAGTTGGTGAAAACGAACATGAAGACAATATACTCATTCAAACAAAAGTGCCGGCTCAAATTACAAAAGCCCTTACGACTAAGGCGATGAGCCTTGCCAACAGGGTGATGAAAGTATTTGAGGGTGTAGGTATGTTTTGTGTTGAAATGTTTATGACAGAAGATAAAAGAATACTGATTAATGAAGTTGCTCCAAGACCTCATAATTCAGGGCATTATTCTATCGAGGGCTGTGTAACCTCCCAATTTGAGCAGCATATCAGGGCAATTAGCGGACTTCCCTTAGGAGATACCACTCTTATTCGTCCAACAGTTATGAGAAATATTTTAGGAGACGGGGAAGGAAGCGGAGAAGCGTTTGTTTATGGGGCAGAGGAAGCTCTTAGAATTCCGGGAGCAAAACTTCATGTCTATGGAAAAGAAATTGTTGCACCTAAAAGGAAAATGGGACATTTAACAGTTACAGCTGAAACTTTGGAAGAAGCTTTAGAAAGAGCGGAAAGCGCCGCAAAAGTGATAAAAATTAGCACAAGAAAGGAAAGTTAATAAATGAAGGCTTTAATAGGAATTATCATGGGAAGTGATTCGGATCTTCCGGTTATGAAGGAAGCAGCTGGTATTCTGGATGAATTCGGGATTCCCTATGAATTAACGATTGTATCTGCCCATAGAACTCCTGACCGATTGTTCCAATATGCCAAGGAAGCTAAAGATAAAGGATTAAAGGTGATTATTGCAGGGGCAGGGGGAGCGGCCCACCTGCCTGGCATGGTGGCTTCTATTACCACTGTTCCCGTTATAGGGGTTCCGGTTAAGACCTCAACTTTAAGTGGAATGGATTCTCTATATTCCATCGTTCAAATGCCTCCAGGAATTCCTGTGGCTACGGTAGCCATTAACGGAGCAAAAAATGCGGGGATTTTAGCAGCCCAAATCATCGGAAGTTTTGTACCTGAAATTGAAAAGAAGGTAGCAGACTATAAGATTAGTTTAAAAAATATGGTAGAAGAAAAGGCATCAGAATTAGAGAATATTGGATATAGTGCCTATATAGACAAAATGAATCGATAAAAATCGAACATTAAATGACGAATCTAAAATAAGATTCGATATTTCTATTGACAGTATTTCTTCTCTGTGGTACATATATAGATATAAAAATACTCATATATGCTTAATAATATGGTTTAAGCGTCTCTACCGGGAAACCGTAAATTTCCTGACTATGGGTGAATATGTCTAAGATAATGTTCGTATTATTGCGGTATTGTTATGCCCTTTTTTAGGGAGCAATACATTTATTTATTGGACAGATTTCATGCATATGAAATCTGTCTTTTTTATTACATAGGAAATTCCTCCGGATTTCCTAAGCAATAAAAAGCCCTTCGGGCAGAATGCACTAGAATATATTATATTTTGAAGAAGAAATCATATCCTTAAGGGGGATTCTAAAATGAAAAAGATGGATTTATTGTACGAGGGAAAAGCAAAAAAGGTTTACAAAACAGAAGATGAAAATTTATATATTGTTTCTTACAAGGATGATGCAACTGCCTTTAACGGACTAAAAAAAGGGACTATCAGTGAAAAAGGAAGCATTAATAACCGAGTATCCAATCACTTAATGAAGCTTCTGGAATCTAAAGGCATTCCAACCCATTTGGTAGAGGAAATCAATGACAGAGAAACCATCGTAAAAAAGGTAGAGATTGTACCGCTAGAAGTTATCGTAAGAAATATTGCTGCAGGAAGTTTATCAAAAAGATTGGGCTTAGAAGAAGGAACAAAGCTTAGAAGAACTGTTTTAGAATACTGCTACAAAAATGATGCGTTAGGGGACCCCATGATCAATGAATACCACATCCTGGCCCTTGATTTGGCTAAGGAAGAAGAGCTGGATCGAATTGCCGAACTTTCCTTTAAAATTAACGAAGTTTTAACGGATTACTTAAAGGACGTGAATATTGAACTCATTGATTTTAAGTTAGAGTTTGGAAGAACCCCCCAAGGAGAAATCATTCTTGCCGATGAAATTTCCCCGGATACCTGCCGCTTCTGGGACAGCAATACAAAGGAAAAATTGGATAAAGACCGCTTTAGAAGAGATTTAGGCAATGTTGAAGGAGCTTATCAGGAAATTTTAAGACGCCTTATAGGTGAATAAGATATCGGGAGGAGCTTGGTGATGGATCAAGAATTTTGGGAAGATAAATTTCATGATGAATGCGGTGTTTTTGGGATATATAATAAAAATAACTTCAATCCAGCTGAAATGACTTATTTCGGATTATATGCCCTGCAGCATAGAGGACAAGAAAGTGCAGGAATAGCAGTTAATGACAATGGTACGATCATTTATCACAAAGAAATGGGTATGGTACCGGAAGTTTTTGATGATGTGATCATTAGACATCTGCAGGGGAAAGTGGCGATAGGTCATGTCAGATATTCAACAGCAGGAGAAAGCTTAAAAGAAAATGCACAGCCTTTAGTCATTAAGTATACTAAAGGACATATGGCGGTGGCTCATAATGGAAATTTGGTGAATGCAGATCAAATCAGAGAGGAATTAGAGTCCAAAGGATGTATCTTTCAGACAACCACCGATTCTGAAGTGATAGCTGCCCTTCTTTCAAGAGAGCGTATTAGACATCATAGCATAGAAGATTCATTAGTGGAAGTTATGAGAGAAATTAAAGGGGCATATTCCCTTTTGGTCATGACACCCCATAAACTCATTGCTGCAAGAGACCCTCTGGGCATGAGACCTCTGTGTATTGGGAAAAAAGAAGATTCTTATATCTTTGCTTCAGAAACGGCAGCTTTAGAAACTGTAGGGGCTGAGTTTATAAGAGATGTAAATCCCGGAGAAATCGTTGTAGTGAATGAAGACAATATTCGCTCCATACAAACAGAAGTACCGGAAGAATCCAGAATGTGTATTTTTGAATATATTTATTTTGCTCGCCCCGACAGTGTTATAGATGGCGCTTCAGTTTATGAAGCAAGGCTGGAAGCAGGCAAAATCTTAGCAAGAGAATTTCCTGTAGAAGCAGATTTGGTGTTTGGAGTGCCGGATTCAGGACTGGTGGCAGCTCTTGGGTATTCAAGGGAAAGCGGCATTCCTTACGGGGACGGATTAATTAAAAACCGCTACATTGGAAGAACCTTCATCCAGCCAAGCCAGGGAATGCGTGAACAGAGTGTGAGGCTTAAGCTGAATCCTTTTAAAAGTCAGGTAGAAGGAAAGAGAATCATTTTAATAGATGACTCCATAGTTAGAGGAACCACCAGCAAGCGTATTGTAAAAATGCTGAAGGATGCAGGAGCAAAAGAAGTTCATATGAGAATCAGTTCTCCTCCAGTTAAATATCCCTGTTATTTTGGAATAGATACCCCTCACAGGCAGCATTTAATCGCTTGTCATAACACTGTGGAGGAAATCGCAGAAACCATAGGGGCAGATACCCTGCAGTTTTTAAGCATTGAAGGGCTTAAGAAAACCCCCATAGGTGCTAGATGCGGTTTTTGTACAGCTTGTTTTGATGGAAATTATCCTATTAAAGTTTCAAAGGAGGAAAAATATGAGTCTAAATTATAAAGCTTCCGGAGTAGATGTAGAAGCAGGATATGAAGCAGTACGTTTAATGAAAGACCATGTAAAAAGTACATTTCGTCCGGAGGTATTAACCGATATTGGAGGCTTTGGAGGATTGTTTTCCATTGCAAATCAAACGATGAAAGAACCGGTACTCGTGTCGGGAACTGACGGCGTTGGAACAAAGCTAAAGATTGCCTTTTTAATGGACCAACATGATACGGTGGGGATCGACTGCGTTGCCATGTGTGTGAATGATGTGATATGTTCCGGGGCAGAGCCTCTTTTTTTCTTAGATTATATCGCCTGTGGAAAAAACATACCTAAGAAAATTGCCCTTATTGTAAAAGGAGTTGCAGAAGGCTGCAGACAGGCAGGGGCTGCTCTTATAGGAGGAGAAACAGCAGAGATGCCGGGATTCTATCCTCAGGATGAATATGATATAGCAGGCTTTTGTGTGGGCATAGTAGATAAAGCAAAAATCATTGACGGAAGCACTATTCAACAAGGTGATGTGCTCATTGGCATAGCCTCCAGCGGGATTCACAGCAATGGTTTTTCCCTTGTTAGAAAAATCTTTCATCCCAGTAAAGCAAGTATGGGTGAATATATTGAAAAATTGGGATGTACCCTGGGGGAAGAATTGTTAAAGCCCACAAAAATATATGTAAAAGCCATTCAAGCATTAAAAGAACAGGTCAATATAAAGGGTATCAGTCATATTACAGGGGGCGGCTTTATAGAAAATATTCCTAGAATGCTGCCTGCAGGATTAGGAGTAAGGATTGTAGAAGGAAGCTGGGATATCCCTCCAATCTTTGATATGATGCAGGGACTTGGAAATGTTGACAGAAGACATATGTACAATACATTTAATATGGGTATCGGAATGGTTTTAGCCATTGATGAAAGGGAAAAAGAAAAAGCCCTTTTCGTCCTTTCGGAAATGGGAGAAAAAGCTTATGTTATCGGCAGTGTGATTGAAAGTGAAACAGAGGTGGAGTTATGCTTAAAATAGGGGCATTGGTTTCAGGGGGCGGAACCAATCTTCAAGCCATTATCAATGCTATTGAGAACGGAAGTATAGAAAACGCCCAAATCGTAACCGTTGTCAGCAACAAGCCCCAGGCTTATGCCCTTGAGAGGGCAAAAAAACACGGGATAGAGGGAGCTTGTATTGCATCTAAAGATTTTAGTGACAGAGAAGCATTTAATCGTGCATTAATCAATCACTTTGAAGAAATGCAAGTGGACCTTATCGTTTTGGCAGGGTATCTGGTTGTCCTTGGCGAGAGCTTTGTAAAGCATTTTAGGAATCGGATTATGAATATTCATCCTTCATTAATCCCCTCCTTTTGTGGGGACGGATATTATGGCCTCAGGGTCCATCAGGCAGTATTAGACCGAGGGGTTAAGGTCACCGGTGCTACGGTCCATTTTGTAGATGAAGGCACAGATACGGGGCCGATTATTTTGCAGAAAGCCGTTGAAGTAAAGCAAGGAGATACGGCAGAAACCCTTCAAAAAAGGGTTATGGAGGAAGCGGAGTGGATTATTTTTCCTGAAGCCATTAGATTATACGCAGAAGGAAAGATAAAAGTACAGGATCATAAGGTAGTGATTTGTGACTAAACGGAGGTTAGTGTATGAAGGTATTGGTTGTTGGCAGTGGAGGCAGAGAGCATGCCATCATATGGAAAATAGCTCAAAGCAAAAAAGTGAGTAAAATATATTGTGCCCCCGGAAATGGAGGCATAAAGTCTTTAGCAGAATGTGTGGATATAAAAGCTACAGATATAGAAGCTTTAGCAGATTTTGCACAGAATGCACAGATTGATTTCACCATTGTGGGGATGGATGACCCTTTAATGCTTGGAATTGTGGATAAGTTTCAAGAAAGAGGATTAAAAATCTTTGGACCGACTCAAAAGGCAGCACTGATTGAAGGCAGTAAGGCATTTTCAAAGGACCTTATGAAAAAATACAATATTCCAACAGCAGCCTATGAGGTTTTTGATGATTCTAAAGCAGCCATAGAGTATTTAAAGACCCAGTCCTTCCCCATCGTTGTTAAGGCTGACGGGCTGGCTCTGGGAAAAGGAGTTTTAATCTGCAACTCTTTTGAGGAAGCAAAAGATGCGGTATTTGCCATCATGGAAGATAAGCAATTCGGAGAAGCCGGCAATAAGGTCGTTATAGAAGAATTTATGGAAGGACAGGAAGTATCCATATTATCCTTTTGCGACGGCAATACCATTATTCCGATGGTCAGTGCTCAAGACCATAAAAGAGCTTTGGATAATGATCAGGGACTTAATACCGGAGGTATGGGAACTTTTTCGCCCAGCCGTGTATATACAAAGGAAATCAATGACTACTGCATGGAGAACATATTTAAACCCACCTTGGATGCCATGAGAGAAGAGGGAAGACCTTTTACGGGGATACTTTTCTTTGGACTCATGCTCACTAAAGATGGGGTTAAAGTATTAGAATACAATGCAAGATTTGGAGACCCGGAAGCTCAAGTAGTTCTTCCAAGGTTAAAAGGAGACTTGCTTGAGATTTTAGAAGCCTGTGTAGATCAACGTTTACATGAAGTTAAAGTTGAATGGGAAGACAATGCAGCGGTATGTGTCGTTTTAGCTTCAGGAGGCTACCCTCTTTCTTATGAAAAAGGTTATCCTATTACAGGCTTAGAGGCATTTAACGATGTAGAAGATATTATTATATTCCATGCTGGAACAGCTAAAAAAGGCGATCAAATCGTAACGGACGGAGGCAGAGTCCTGGGAGTTACGGGAATTGCTGCGACCTTGGATGAAGCGATTAAAACAGCTTATCAAGGGGTAGAAAAGATTCATTTTGAGAAAAAACATTATAGAAAAGATATCGGAGTAAAATAAAGAACAAAAGTTTCATGTACACCGCATTAAACTTTTTTTTGCCTGCTTTTCATCCATACATGAGACACGCTTGATGTCAGAAAATCGATCTATTTTGAGTTTACAGAATCTACATAAATCATAGCGTTTATTTTTTGAAAGATTACAAATAATAAAAGCAAGTAGACTTAAAATATGCCAAGACACTTCAAGGTGGGAATTTGAATGCCATATGGACAACGAGAATCTGGTGAGCTTAGGGCAAATATTGAGCAGGTAAGGGAACAACTCAATCATTTAATTGATTTGGATAGCAGTAATATTTCTGATCATGAAGTTTTAAAATTAAGTCAACAACTGGACGAGTTACTGGTTGAATATCTGAGAGAACAGCATAAATAAAGCAGGGAGCATTTCCCTGCTTTATTTATTACATAGGAAATTCCTCCGAATTTCCTATGTTAAGGCACTTTCTGCAAGGGTTACCAATTCGTTCATTAATTGTTTAACGGATATGATTTTGTTTAACTTATAGGCATTGGTTCCTGTAAAGATCAGACCGTTTTTTGTATCACCTTTTACCGCTTGTATAAGCGCTTTTGAAATACAATAAGGGGTAGCGGTAGGATTACAGGGTTTTAGGCAATTGTAGCATTTCGTTATTTTTTGATTCGCTTCTTCCAGTGCTTTTATTAATTCGTTTCTAATGGCTCTGCCGGGCATGCCTACAGGGCTTTTCACAATCTGAATATCTTCTTTGGAAGCCCTAAGATAAGCTTCTTTATAATTTTCATGGGCATCACATTCATGGGTTGCAACAAATCGTGTTCCCATCTGAACTCCTGATGCACCCAATTTTATAAATTTTGCAATATCCTTTCCGTCAAAAATACCTCCAGCAGCAATTACAGGTATTTTTTTATTGTATTTTTCTTCAAAGGGTTTGATGGCTGCTAATACATCTTTTACGATATCTACTAAGTTAGGCAGGGGATTTAAGTTAAGCTGTTCAAGGGAAAAACCTAAATGACCTCCGGCATCAGGACCTTCTACAATCAATGCATCGGGCAGATATTGATATTTTTTATCCCACATTTTAGTAATAACAGAAGCGGCTTTGCCTGAAGAAACAATCGGAATAATTTTTGAAGCAGAGTTCTTTACAAGTTCAGGCAGATCCACAGGAAGTCCCGCACCGCATATAATCAGGTCTATTTTTTCCTTAACCGCTGTTAATACCAATTCTTTATAACTGTTCATTGCCGTTAAGATATTTACTCCGATGATGCCTTTAGGACTTAATTCCCTTGCTTTTCTTATTTCTTTTTGAAGTGCTCTTATATTAGCTGTTTTATTGTCACTTTCAAAATCAGGCTCATTGAATCCTATCTGAACACCGGAAATAACCCCTATGCCGCCTTCATTTGCAACGGCAGAAGCTAATTTTGCTCTTGAAACGCCTACCCCCATACCACCTTGTATAATAGGGATATCTGCAATGAGATTTCCTATCTTTAATGAAGGAAGTTTCATCCTACCACTCCTCTTTTTTGAAAATCAAATATTTTGATAGTCAAAGTATATAGGAAAAAAGTTTCCATGTCAACGGGTCTATTTATTAATGAAGAAGGCTGATAAATCGCTTTGCTCCTATGGAAAGAGGAATATGTTTATGGGTGATGATGCCTAAGCTTCTTTCAGGGATTTCTTCCTTTATATTAACAATAAACACTTCTTTTTTACTAAGTTGTTCTTCAATACAATTTTTCCATACAAAAGTAAGCCCCAGACCGATCTTTGACATTTCAACCAGGAGATCAATGCTCCCTAATTCAATTTCAGGAATAATATGAACATCGTTTTTTACTAACATAGAATCAAAAAATTCCCTTGTGGTGGTCTTATGCTCCAGCATGAGAAAAGGATACTTTTCCAATTCTTTTAAAGACACTATGCGATTCTCTAATTCTTTAAACTGGGTTCCGGCGATAAAGACATCCTGAATCGGTTTAATCGGTTTTGCTTCCATGGAGGAAGTAACATAATGATTGGGAAGGTTTGATACGATAAAATCCACGCTGCCTTGCTTTAGTAAATCCACACATTTAGGGGAAGTACCGTTGGTAACAAGAATTTTAATCTTAGGGTATAGCTTGTGAAAGGCTTTAAAGTAAGGCAGAAGATAGTATTTACAGATGGTATCGCTGGCACCTATGCGGACTTCTCCCTGTTCCAGAGCATGGATTTCATCAATGGTACGTTCTGCACTTTTAATCAGATTATATGCCTGTTCTATGTGCTTAAATAAAATTTCGCCATCCTTTGTAAGCTTTACTTGTTTCGTGTTTCTAAAGAATAATTGAATATTTAATCTTTCTTCCAGGGTTTTGATAGATTGACTCACAGCAGATTGAGAAATGAAAAGTCTTGCTGCCGCTTCAGAAAAACTTAGGGAGGAAGCTACATGGTAAAAGACTTTATACAATTCAAAATTGATATCCATTTATTAATTCTCCTTATAAAATCTATTAGAATCATTAATTTTATTTATTAATCTTACCATGATACAATGAAGCTGTAAATGCCGTAAAAGATATTGAAATAGGATGATAGATAATAAAAATGGGGGTTAAGACCATGAATCATGTAAGAAGAATATTTGTGCAAAAGAAATCAGGTTTTGATGTAGAAGCAAAACATCTGTATGCCGATTTAAAAGAAAATTTGTTGATCAATGCATTAGAAGACGTTAGGATTGTTCATCGTTATGATATAGAAGGAATAGATGAGGAAGCCTATAATCAAGCCAGAACTACTATTTTTTCAGAGCCTCCCGTAGACATGGTATATGACGAGGAATTGCCCGTAGGGGATGATGAAAGAGTATTTGCTGTAGAATATCTTCCTGGGCAATATGATCAAAGGGCTGATTCAGCGGCTCAATGTATTCAGATTTTAACCCGTAAAGAAAAGCCTGTGATTCGTACAGCAAAGGTAGTCTGCCTTAAGGGCAATATAACCGACGAGCAATTTGATGCTATAAAAAATTACTGTATTAATACCATTGATTCCAGGGAAGCTTCTTTAGAAAAGCCGAAAACTTTGGATATGCAGCTTTCTATTCCTGAGGAAGTGGAAACCCTAACTGGCTTTATTCATTTATCCCATGATGATTTAGAGAACCTGAGAAATGAATTGGGACTTGCTATGAGTTTTGACGATGTTGTATTTTGCCAGAATTATTTTAGGGATGAAGAAAAAAGAGACCCCAGCATTACGGAAATACGAGTGCTGGATACTTATTGGTCCGATCACTGCAGACATACGACTTTTCTTACAAAAATTGAGAATATTGAAATCGAAGAAGGGCATTTTACAACGCCTATCCAAAAGGCTTATCAGGAATATTTAGAAGGCAGAAATAAAGTGTACGGCCAAAAGCAGAAAGATATTTGCCTCATGGATATAGCCCTTATGGGAATGAAGGAATTAAGAAAACAGGGAAAATTAGAGGATCTAGAAGTATCTGATGAAATAAATGCCTGCAGTATTAAAGTTAAAGTTGATGTGAATGGTGAAGATGAAGAATGGCTTGTGATGTTTAAAAACGAAACCCATAATCATCCTACAGAGATAGAACCCTTTGGGGGTGCTGCTACCTGTCTTGGTGGAGCCATCAGAGACCCATTATCGGGAAGAGCTTATGTGTATCAGGCAATGCGTGTAACAGGCAGCGGAGACCCTAGAACTTCCGTACAGGATACCTTACCCGGAAAACTGCCCCAAAGAAAAATCACAACAGGAGCTGCTCACGGCTACAGTTCCTATGGAAACCAAATTGGTCTTGCCACCGGTCATGTGGCGGAAATCTATGATGAGGGCTACGTGGCAAAAAGAATGGAAATCGGTGCGGTAATTGCTGCAGCACCTAAGAAAAATGTCGTTCGTGGCGTACCGGAAGAAGGGGATGTCATTATTCTTCTTGGAGGAAGAACGGGAAGGGACGGTTGTGGCGGTGCAACAGGTTCTTCTAAAGAACATACGGAAGAATCCTTAACCAGCTGTGGTGCTGAAGTACAGAAAGGAAATCCACCAACTGAGCGTAAAATCCAAAGATTATTCAGAAATCCTAAAGTAAGTACCATGATTAAACGCTGTAACGATTTTGGTGCCGGAGGGGTATCTGTTGCCATTGGAGAATTGGCAGACGGACTGGAAATTAATCTGAATGCAGTACCGAAAAAATATGAAGGATTGGACGGAACAGAACTGGCAATCTCCGAATCCCAGGAAAGAATGGCAGTGGTGATTGAGCCGGGGAATGTAGAAGAATTTATTGCACTGGCAGAAGAAGAAAACCTGGAAGCTGTAGAGGTTGCCAAGGTAACCTCTGACAATAGATTAAAAATGTTCTGGAATGACAAAGCCATTGTAGACATTAGCAGGGAATTTTTAAATACCAATGGAGCGACTCAAAGGGCCGATGGATTTATCGTAGCTCCTGAAGCGGACAAAAATTACTTTAATGTACTTAAAGAAGATATTAAAGATAAACTTGAAGATCTTAAAGATGCCTGGATCGCCAATTTAAAAGACCTAAATGTATGCAGTCAAATAGGACTAGTGGAACGCTTCGACAGTACCATTGGGGGCGGAACAGTTCTTATGCCTTTTGGAGGCAGATATCAATTAACCCCTGCAGAATGTATGGTTGGTAAAATTCCTGTTTTAAACGGTGAAACAAAAAGTGGAACCATTATGAGCCATGGCTACAACCCCAGATTATCCAAATGGAGTCCCTTCCATGGGTCCGTATATGCCATTATAGAAGCTGTGGCAAAGGTTGTAGCAGTAGGGGGAGACTACAGAAGTATTCGTTTGACTCTCCAGGAATACTTTGAACGTTTAGGAAAAGACCCTAAAAGATGGGGTAAACCTTTAGCCTCTCTGCTTGGGGCATATTATGTGCAAAAGAAATTGGGAACTGCGGCAATTGGCGGAAAAGACAGTATGTCAGGAACCTTTAAAGATTTAGACGTTCCTCCTACCCTTACGGCTTTTGCAGTGGATATGGTTAATGTAGATACAGTTATTTCTCCGGAATTCAAAAAATCCGGAAGTAAGATTGTTTACAGTCCTCTTAAAAGAGATGCCTATGAGCTTCCTGATTTTGAAGCATTAGATAGAAATTATTCCACAATAACAAGACTCATTCAGGAAGGGAAAATACTATCTGCCCATACTGTAAAATTAGGTGGCATCGCTGAAGCCATCAGCAAAATGAGTTTTGGAAATAAAATAGGCATGAAGTTTACAAGAGAAATCAGTCCGGAAGATCTGTTTGCTCCGAATTACGGCTCATTAATTCTAGAAATCGAGGAAGAGAATATTGAGCTTCTTAAAGAAATCAACTATATTCTATTAGGAGAAACTCAAGACAGCCCGTATATTTGGGTGAACAATATTGAACTTTCTCTTGAAGAACTTCTAAAAGCCTGGGAAAAACCGCTGGAAAAGGTATTCCCCACAAAAGTTGAAGAAATCAAAGAAAAGCCTATTAATAAGGTTTATACTGAAAGGAATCTCAACAGAGCTAAGATTAAAATAGCAAAGCCGCGCATCTTTATCCCGGTATTCCCAGGAACCAATTGTGAGTATGATACTCAAAAAGCCTTTGAAGAAGCGGGAGGAATTGTTAATGTATCGGTATTTAAAAATTTAGTGCCTTCCCATATAGAAGAATCCGTTGATCATATGGTCAAAGCAATTAATAATGCTCAAATTATCATGATTCCCGGAGGCTTTAGTGCCGGTGATGAACCGGAAGGAAGCGGTAAATTCATAGCTACAGTGTTTAGAAATCCTCGAATCAAAGAAGCGGTCATGAACCTTTTAAACAATAGGGATGGGTTGATGCTTGGAATTTGTAACGGTTTTCAAGCCCTGATTAAATTAGGCTTGGTACCCTACGGAGAAATAAGAGATACAGATGTTGATTGTCCGACTCTTACATTCAACACCCTCGGGCGTCACGTATCCAATATGGTTACGACGATAATCACATCGACAAAATCTCCCTGGTTTGCCCATGTAGAAGCAGGGGATCTTCATCAAATCGCCGTATCCCATGGAGAAGGAAGATTTGTTGCCTCTGAAGAAATGATGCAGCAGCTCTTTGAAAATGGGCAAGTGGCAACTCAGTATGTAGATTTAGACGGTAATCCAACCTATGATATTGCATTTAATCCTAATGGCTCCATGCATGCCATAGAAGGAATCACCAGTCCTGATGGAAGAATCTTAGGTAAAATGGGACACTCTGAAAGAATCGGAAGCAATGTAGCTAAAAATATTCCAGGAGAAAAAGATCAAAAAATATTCCGATCAGGCGTCGAATATTTCAACTAAATACTTTAACTTATAGTGAAATAAATCAATAGGGACAGTTCTTTTGATTGAAAAATCAAAGAGAACCGTCCTTATTAATTTTTCAATGAAAAAGCCCTTAAAAGTCTTAACCGACAAAGGTTTTGATAATGAATTTCATTATTGACGTATTGGTAAAATTATGATATTATGAATTTCAGTAATGATAATCAATTTCAAAAATCAAAAAATTTCATTTTATATAGGAGGAATTGTCATGTTATTGACGATGGCAAAACCAGGAGAAACCAATTACATAAAGAAAATCACGGGAAAAGATCAGGTGCGTAAGTTTTTAGGGAGCCTTGGCTTTGTTGAGGGCGAAAGTGTAACAGTTGTTTCAGAAATAGGAGGCAATATGATCATCAATATCAAAGAAACTCGAGTAGCACTGGATAAAAGACTGGTAAACAGAATCTATGTTTAGGAGGAATAGGATGAAAACCTTGAGAACTGTAAAATGTGGAGAAACCGTCACCGTTGTTAAGCTCCATGGAGCAGGACCGGTTAAGAGAAGAATTATGGATATGGGCATTACCAAAGGGACTGAAATTTTTGTTAGAAAAGTTGCTCCCTTAGGAGATCCCATTGAAGTCAATGTACGCAATTATGAATTAAGTTTGCGAAAAGCCGATGCAGAAATGATAGAAGTTATGTAGGATTAGCACAGTTATAGGAGGAATCAATAATGGGAATTAAAATTGCGCTTGCCGGAAATCCCAATAGCGGTAAAACAACCATGTTTAACAGTTTAACGGGAAGTTCACAATATGTAGGGAACTGGCCCGGTGTAACAGTGGAGAAGAAAGAAGGCAAATTAAAAGGTCAAAAGGATGTAGGGATTATAGACTTGCCCGGCATTTATTCTCTTTCACCCTATACCTTAGAAGAGGTGGTTACAAGAAATTATCTCATTACAGAAAAGCCAGATGCGATCATTAATATTGTAGACAGTACGAATATAGAAAGAAATCTTTATCTTACAACACAACTTTTAGAAATAGGCATACCCATGGTGATAGCCCTTAATATGACCGATGTGCTGAAAAAGAACGGCGATACCATCGATATACATAAGCTTAGTAAATACATAGGATGTGACATCATAGAAACCTCTGCCCTTAAGGGAGAAGGCTGTAAAGAAGCAGCCGAGAAGGCAGTGGAATTGGCTAAAAAGAATAAGAAAATGATACCTCCTCAAATGTTTTCACAAGGAGTCGAAAAGGTCCTTTCTTCTATTGCAGAACTTATAAAAAATGTTGTAGAACAGAATACTTTACGTTGGTTTGCCATCAAGCTTTTTGAGCGGGATCAAAAGGTTATGGAGCAAGTGAATTTGTCCCAGGATCAAAAGGATCAGATTGAAGCGTTGATTGTACAATTAGAAGAGGAATTAGATGACGACAGTGAAAGTATTATCACCAATGAACGCTATAATTATATCAGTGGCATTGTCAATAAATGTGTACATAAGAAAAATACTTCAAAGATGAGTACCTCTGATAAAATAGATACCATTGTTACAAACAGATTTTTAGCGTTGCCTATTTTTGCTGCAGTGATGTTTCTTGTGTACTATGTGTCCGTAACAACTGTGGGAACTTGGGCTACGGATTGGGTAAATGACGTATTGTTTGGAGAAATCATTCCACCTGCTGTGGAAGGCTTTTTAACCTCTGTCGGTACTGCTGATTGGCTTACATCTTTGATCCTTGACGGTATTGTAGGGGGTGTAGGAGCGGTACTTGGATTCTTGCCTCAGATGCTTGTACTTTTCTTTTTCCTGGCGATTTTAGAAGACTGTGGATATATGGCTCGTATAGCTTTTATTATGGATAGGATTTTTCGCAAATTTGGTCTTTCCGGTAAATCCTTTATTCCGATTCTTATTGGAACAGGCTGTGGGGTTCCCGGAATTATGGCGTCCCGAACGATCGAAAATGAAAGAGACCGTAAGATGACCATTATAACAACAACTTTTATTCCTTGTTCGGCTAAACTGCCTATTATTGCATTAATTGCAGGGGCTTTATTTCCTGGCTCTGCCTGGGTTGCTCCATCCGCATATTTTGTAGGTATGGCTGCAATTATTACCTCAGGAATCCTATTAAAGAAAATGAGGAGCTTTTCCGGAGATCCTGCACCCTTTGTTATGGAATTGCCCCCATATCATGTTCCGGGGCTTAAGGGCGTATTGATTCATATGTGGGACAGAGGAAAGTCTTTTGTTAGAAAAGCCGGTACAATTATTTTCCTTGCCTCCGGTCTCGTATGGTTTTTAAGTACATTTAACTGGACAATGGAAATGGTAGATACTTCAGAATCCATGTTGGCTTCCATCGGCAGTGTGATTGCACCTTTGTTTACGCCTCTTGGTTGGGGAGATTGGCAGGCAGCGGTTGCAACGATTACAGGACTTATTGCAAAGGAAAATGTCGTTGGTACCTTTGGAGTTTTATACGGATTTGCTGAAGTAGCAGAGGATGGTACAGAAATTTGGGGCAATCTCCAAGCTTCTTTCACAGCTCTTTCAGCATACTCTTTCTTAATTTTTAACCTGTTGTGTGCGCCATGTTTTGCCGCCATTGGTGCTATAAGAAGAGAAATGGGCAATGCAAAATGGACATTGATTGCCGTAGGCTATCAAACAGGCTTTGCTTACATTATTTCTTTAATCCTCTATCAATTAGGAATGACATTAACAGGCCATGGATTTGGCATTGGAACTATAATAGCTCTTATTCTTACCGCAGCGTTTATTTATTTATTAGTTAGGCCATATAAAGAAACAGATAAATTATATCGCACCAAAGAAGTCGGTGTATAGGAGGTGTTCTCATTGGCAACATGGATTATTGGTTCTATTGTATTAGCTGGTTTTGCTTGGGTTGGATACAGGACATTTAAGCAATTAACAAGTGACGAGGGCTGCTCAGGCGGCTGCTCAGGCTGCTCTCATTCCCATGGGTGTGGAAAAGAATAGGCGACATAGGAGTATCTCATCCTATTAGACTTTTCTTAAATAGAGTAATATAATAATATATAAGAAAAGCAGTAAAAGATCATTATGATAAAAAGGGGATGCTCCTATGGAATCTTTTGAATATTTGATGCCTACAAAAGTTTTATTTGGGAAAGAAGTTATACGCAATCATTCTACTTTATTTGAAAATTATGGTAAAAAAGCGTTAATTGTAACAGGCAGAAGTTCTGCCAGGAAAAATGGCTCTCTACAAGACATCGTTGATGTGCTTGAACAAAATGAAATAGCATACTGTATTTTTGACGAAGTAGAAGAAAATCCTTCTATGGAAACGGTTCAAAAGGGCGGAGACTTTGGAAGAAAAGAAAAAGTAGATTTTATTATTGCCATAGGGGGAGGTTCTCCTCTGGACGCGGCAAAAGGTATTGATATTCTTGTTGCCAATAAAGATAGCACCAAAGAAGATCTTTTTATTACAAAGCCTATGAATACGATTCCTCTTATTGCAGTACCTACCACGGCAGGCACTGGTTCCGAAACAACACCTTATGCCATATTAACCGACCATCAGGCTAAAACCAAACGAAATTTCGCCCATACGGTATTTTTTGATATCGCATTTTTAGATGCAAAGTATATGATGGATATGCCGGATGCTATTACCATCAATACGGCAGTGGACGCCCTTTCTCATCTTGTTGAAGGCTATCTGACCGTTAAAGCAAATCTCTTTAGCGATATTTGGGCAGAGAAGGGACTAAGTTTTTTCTCAGAATGTATGGAAGCCTTAAAAAATAAGAATTTTACCTATGAAATAAGAGAAAAATTATTGCTCACTTCAACCATTGCCGGAATGGTAATTGCCCATAGCGGAACATCTCTTCCCCACGGTATGGGTTATGCACTTACATATTTTCATAATGTAGCCCACGGCAGGGCGAACGGTCTTCTAATGAAAGCCTATTTAGAAATGCATCCGGACAAACAAAAGGTACAAAAAATCCTAAGATGCTTAGGACTTGACAGTTTAGAAGACTTAGGAGCATTTCTGGAACTATTGTTAGGAGAAAAAGAAAAGATTACTGCAAAAGAAGTCTCTGAATATGTTGAAGGCATGATCAGCAATGAAGCGAAATTAAAAAATCATCCGGGAAAGGTATCACAAGAAGATCTTTACGCAATATATAAAAAGAGCTTTAATATCGTTTAATTATAGAAAGGTAGTCAAAGTCTTGCTTTGGCTACCTTTCTTGCAATTTTTGAGTTATTTTTTTCAAATTTCTACATAATTTTATGCGAAGTCATTGACAAGTAAAACGATAGGTATATAATGGAACTACAAGGTGAGTGAAAATTCACTCTCAGGAGGGATTAAATGATAAAGGGATTTCCAACAAGAAGAGACAGCATCATTTTAGCTGCAATAGATATTATCAGCGAAAGTGGCGTCCAAGGCTTATCTACTAAAAAGATAGCTGAGAAACAAGGAATATCCGAATCACTTTTATACAAGCATTTTAAAAAGCTTGATGATGTTTTGGTTGAAGTAATCCGGTATTTTTCACAATTTGATGCTATGATTGCTAATACGATTATAAAAAAGGATATCTCTTGTAAGGACAAAATTCTGGAATATACTAAGTCATTTGTAGAATTATATGAAACCTATCCTGCTCTTGCGGCGATTCTTTTAAATTATGAAGTATTAATGCATTATGATCACACCCGCCAATTGATCACAGACGTCATAACGAACCGTATAGAGTTTATTACTCAAGCAATAGTGACAGGGCAGGAAAGAGGGGAAATCAGTACTTATTATACCCCCGAGGAATTGGCTGACATTATCAAAGGGATTGTTTTAACAAGTACGTTTCGATGGAAAATGACGGACTATACATATCCACTGAAAGACGGCATTCTGTTAACTATAAGAAAAGTGCTGGAAACCAGTCCATTGAGCAGAAATGAGTAAACAATCAATATTTAATTTAGTTAAAATGGGGGAACTATAATGAGGATACTAATTGCTGAGGATGATTATGTCAGCAGGAAATTATTATTTAAGCTTCTTTCTCAGTATGGGGAGTGCGATATGACAGTGGACGGCATAGAAACCTTTGAGGCCTTTGCAATTGCCCATGAGTCAGGAACTCCCTATGATTTATTATGTCTTGATATTATGATGCCAAAGATTGATGGACTCAAGGCATTAAGGGCTATTAGAGAGCTTGAGAACAGAAAGAAAGTTAAAGATTCAAAGAGATGCAAGGTTATTATGATTAGTGCCCTCAACGAAACAGAGATCATGTTTGATTCTTATAAGACAGAATATGAAGTCTATAAAACAAAGCCCATTGATATAGACAGCATTATAAATGCCATGAAAGAATTAAAGCTGCTGAATTGAAAAGTACATAGAATTTCTACTCGTTTAGGAAGAGGGTGTGAAAGAAGACATTAACAAACAAAGGGTTTTGAAAATACAAATAGATACATAAGAAAAGCAGTGGAATTTATAAAAAATGAAGAGGAATTTATAAGTGTATAGGGGGGTATATATGAAAAAAGTATTAATAGTTGATGATACAATGTTTATAAGAGGGAGTCTTAAGCTTATTCTTGAAAGAAACGGATTCGAAGTAGTCGGAGAAGCGGAAGACGGATATGATGCAGTAAAAATGTACAAAACTCTTAAACCGGATATTGTCACTATGGATATCACAATGCCTGGAATGGATGGAATAGAGTCCCTTAGAAGAATAAAAGAGTTTGATAAATCTGCAAACGTGGTTATGATTACTGCTTTGGGGCAGGAATCTCTTGTAAAAGAATCGGTTCTTTTGGGCGCAAAAGGATTTATCATAAAACCTTTTGATGAGGAAATGATTGTAAAAGCATTAAGTAAGCTTTAAGCACTTGAAAGTTATGGCAAAAGCGCTGCCTTAAAAATAGATTCGAATGATTGGTAAGGTATAGATCCTCGCTTTTCTTGATCTTAAGTGAAGGGTGAAAAAAATGTTCAATATTACAGAAAAAGAGTTTAAAAGGCTTGCCGAATATATGAAAAGCTATTATGGCATCAACTTAAAGTCAGAAAAAAAGAGCCTTGTTATTGGAAGACTGCAGAATGTTTTGTCTCAAGGACAGTTTGATAGCTTTTCCAGCTACTTTGATTATATTCACTCAGATCAATCAGGAGAAGCAGTAGCGACTTTAATTAATAAACTCACTACCAATCATACTTTTTTTATGAGGGAATCTGAGCATTTTATGTATTTTAAAGAAGAGATTCTTCCTTATCTCGCTTCCTCAGAAGCATTGAAGAGAGACTTAAGGATATGGAGTGCAGGCTGTTCCAGTGGAGAAGAACCCTATACATTGGCAATGATCATGGCAGATTATTTTGGACCCAGCAAGGGTCTTTGGGACACTAAAATTTTGGCAACGGATATATCCACGAATGTTTTAGAAAAAGCCAAACAAGGGGTATATTCCAGGGAGAGTCTTTCTGCACTCCCTAAACATTGGCTGATGAATTATTTTAATCGTCTTAATGATCGAGAATACATTATTTCGGACATAATAAAAAAAGAAGTGATTTTTAGAAAATTTAATTTAAATACTATGGACTTTCCATTTAAAAAGAAATTTCACGTGATTTTTTGCAGAAATGTTATGATCTACTTTGATTCTGAAACAAAGAGGCAATTAGTCAATAAGTTTTATGAAATTACCGAGCCGGGAGGATACTTATTTATTGGTCATTCGGAATCCATTAATCGCGGTGAAACAGGCTATAAATATATTATGCCTGCTCTTTATAGAAAGGAATAGATTACTTTGATGACTCAAAAAAAACTAAAGGTACTCATTGTGGATGATTCTATCGTGTTTAGACAAATGCTTGCAAGAAGTCTTTCCGAGGATAAAGGGATAGAAGTCGTTGCTACAGCGTCTGATCCCTATGATGCAAGAGATAAAATTTTGCAGTACCAACCTCATGTCATGACATTGGATGTGGAAATGCCAAAGATGAATGGCATAGATTTTTTAAAAAAGCTTATGCCGCAGTATCCCCTTCCCACAGTAGTTGTAAGTTCTTTAAGTGAAAATGTGTTTAATGCTCTAAATGCCGGGGCAGTAGATTTTGTGTCAAAACCGCAGCCGGGAGATCTAAAGGCAAGAGAACAGTTTATTAAGGAATTGATTTTAAAAATAAAAATTGCATCCACTGCCAAGATATTCAATAAAAAGACTGGCCGGGAAAACGGCATTGTGATGACACCTTTCTCGCAACAAAAGCGAGATATCAAGATGATTGCGATCGGTGCTTCTACGGGAGGAACCGAAGCTTTATACAATATTTTAACTAAGCTTCCTCCAACAATGCCTGGAATAGTCATCGTACAGCATATGCCTCCGGGCTTTACTAAAATGTACGCAGACAGATTAAATAATTCCTGTCTGTTAGACGTTAAAGAGGCTGAAACTGGGGATGTTGTGCTGCCGGGGAAAGTATTCATTGCTCCGGGAGCTTTTCATATGAAGGTAAAGAAATTAGGAACTCAATTCATTATTGAGTGTTTCAAAGGTGAGAAGGTCAATGGTCATTGTCCCTCTGTAGATGTACTGTTTCATTCTGTTGCCGACCATTTAGGGGATCAGGCAATGGGAATTATTCTGACAGGCATGGGATACGATGGGGCAAAGGGACTTCTTGCTATGAACAAAAAAGGCAGCATTACTTTCGGACAGGATGAAAAATCCTGTGTGGTTTATGGTATGCCTAGAGTGGCATTTAATATAGGAGCAGTTCAAAAACAACTTCCATTAAATCATATGGCAGATGCTATTTGCAAATTAGCTGCCCAATAAATATGAGACGCATAAGGAGAAGTCAGAGCTGAATTTTATTGAGGAGAATGAATAAATGTATAATATCTATCGGTATTTAAAGAATGTCTTAATGTTAACTTTAATTTTATCTATAACCTGCTCAAGCATTCCTTTAACCTATGGGGCTGAAAGCGGAAATTATATCAATCATGCCCAAACTTTAAAGGAGTTGGGGCTTTTTCAGGGAACGGAGAAGGGCTTCGAATTAAATAGAAAGTCCAATCGTGTTGAAGCAGGGGTAATGCTGGTAAGGCTATTAGGAGCAGAAGGTATTGCCCTTGAGGAAGCGGACAGGAATTTCCATCCCTTTGCAGATGTACCCCAGTGGGCAAGTCCTCATATAGCTTATTTGTACCAAAAAGGCTTAACTAAAGGGATGAGCAGTACCTTATACGGCTCGAAAAATGAAATAACGCCCACCCAGTATACTACAATGCTCCTAAGAGCTTTAGGATATAGGGATGATGAAGGAGATTTTGATTACAATACAGCACTGGAGTTTGCTTTTGAGATCGGTATGCTGGATTATATGGAGCTATATACTTTAAAATCCATGGGCAATGGGGGCATTATTAGAGATTATATGGCCCTGTTATCTTATAATTGCCTTTTTGAAGAAGTAAAAAATCAAGGCAAAAGCTTAGTTGTTTCTTTGATAGAGGACAATGTCATTTCCAGCAGCGATGTTGAAAAAGCTTGCAGGAGAGATGATTCCCTGGGGGCCTTTTTAGTTTCTGAAGGTTATTTTAAAGATTATGACATAGAAAAGCCAATATCAAAGGATGATGAGACAAGAGCTGTTTGGATTTCTTATTTAGATTTACAGAGGGTTTTACCCAATAAAAGCAAAGAAGAATTTAGAGCTTCCATTCAAAGTATATTTAAAAATATAGCGGATGCTCGTTTAAATACAGTCATTGTACAAGTAAGACCTTTTGGGGATGCATTCTATCCTTCAAATTATTTTCCATGGTCCTATATTATAACGGGAACAGAAGGGACAAGCCCTGGCTTTGATCCTTTGGAAATTATGCTTGAGGAAGCCCATAATAAAGGTCTTAAATTTGAAGCGTGGATTAATCCTTATCGCATAAGAGCAGGTTCCAAAAAGCCTTTAAGTGAACAAAACCAGGCACTAACATGGCTCATGGATGGAAGCAATAGAGTCATTGAATTAAATAGTGGCATTTATTACAATCCAGCAAGCAAAGATGTCCGAGAACTCATTACAAAAGGCGTTATGGAGATCGTGAAAAACTACGATGTGGACGGTATTCACTTTGACGATTACTTTTATCCTACAACCAGTTTAGAATTTGATAAAATAGACTATCAAAAATATATTGAAGAAGGGGGAGTTTTAAGCCAGGGAGACTGGAGAAGAGAAAATGTGAACCAACTGATTAAAAATGTATACAGCTCGATTAAATCCTATGATTCTTCTATACGTTTTGGCATAAGTCCCCAAGGAATTATAGACAAAAACTATAACGAGCAGTATATAGACGTAGAAAAATGGCTCAGCAGTTCGGGATATATCGACTACATTTGTCCTCAAATTTACTTTGGATACAATCATTCTACACAACCCTATGCTAAGCTTCTTGAACAGTGGAATAGTTTAATTAAAAATGAAGCGATTGATTTATACATAGGGCTTGCAGCTTATAAGTTAGGCAATGAAGATACTTGGGCAGGAAACGGTAAAACAGAGTGGATTGGTACGACAAATATGCTTCAAAGGATGATTGCAGACGGCAGAAAACATAGCCATTATGGAGGCTTTGTACTGTTTAGATATGATTCATTGTGGAATCCTCCAGCGTACTTAAAATCTCAGATTGATAGTGAAATCCATTCTATTAGATATTAAGTTTATAAAATTCTTTTATTTTCGATAATAAATCTATAGAAATGCCAACTTTGTTTATTTGTTGACAAAGTTGTCGACATAATATAAGGTGTATGTATAGACTATTTTGAGGGGGACTATATTATGAAGAGTACAAGAGGGAAGTTAACGATTTATTTTGGTTCCTTATTTATTGTTGTAAGTATTCTGATTAGCTTATTTGGATACGATCAGGCGGCACAAGCTATAAAACAGGTTGTATTAGATGCAAAACTTAAAAGTGATTTATATGCAGCAAGGCTAAGCCTAAAAAATCATTTTGGTGAATTATCCCTTAAAGATGGGAAACTATATGATGCATCAGGGAAGGAAATAGATGGGAATTTTCAAATGGTAGACAGTATTTTAGAGGACCTGGGAGATGTTGCTACGATTTTTGCTAAAAACGGAGAAGACTACTATAGGGTAGTAACCAATGTATTAGATGAGAACGGACAAAGAGCGGTAGGTATCTTACTGGACAAAAATGGACAGGCGTATGCTGCAGTAAAAGATGGTAAGACTTATACGGGAGAAGCAGATATATTAGGAAGACCTTATTTAACGATATACGAACCTATTTTAGATCAGCAGGGAGCAGACATAGGAATTTTATTTGTTGGAATTTCTATGGATCATGTGGCAGAAATAATACGGACAGATTTAGCGAGTTTGGGTTATGTTTTCTTTATTATGACTATTATCGGGATTGCAGCAGTAATACTTGTAACCATAGTCATTGCCAATAAAATTACCAACCCCATTACTTCTATTGCAAAATATGCTCAAAAAGTATCTGATTTAAATGTCCAGGATGATATACCCCAGGATTTATTAGCGAGAAAAGACGAGATAGGAACCTTGTCCAAGGCATTTCAAATGGTTATTGAAAGTTTAAGAAATTTTATAACCAATGTGGACAATATTTCTCAGCAGTTGGCAGGTTCTTCAGAGGAATTATCAGCGATCAGTGCACAAGCCTCTACGTCTGCAGAAGAAATTTCTAAGTCCATAGAAGAAATTGCAAATGAAGTAACGGAACAGGCAAAGGAAGTTGAGCAGGGAGAAATTCAAGTTGAAAAAATAGGACGCATCATTGCAAAAGAATGGGAAGAAATGAAAAAATTAAATGCAACTGCAGAAGAAGTGAATGCTTTAAAGAATGAGGGCGTAAAAATTGTTAAAGAATTAGTAGAACATAATAAAGAAACCAATGAGGCTGTACAAGATATTTATAATTTAATTATTAATACCAATGAAGATGCCGAAAAGATAGAAAATGCCAGTCAAATGATCAAAAGTATTGCCGATCAAACCAATTTGCTTGCATTAAATGCAGCCATCGAAGCAGCTCGAGCAGGAGAGATGGGAAAAGGCTTTGCGGTTGTAGCAGAAGAAATAAGAAAATTGGCAGAACAGTCAGATCAGTTTGCAGAGGAAATTGCAAAAATTATTAAAGGATTAATTGATCGAACGGAACAAGCTGTGAACAGAATGGAAACTACCAGTAGAATTGTATCTAATCAATCCCACAGCGTTGAAATGACCCAGAATAAATTTGAAGGGATTGCAGAAGCTATTGGAAACATGAAGAGTATCACCGAAGCATTACATCGGCTGTCTAATAAGATGGCACAAAGAAAAGACAGCATGATTGAAGTTATTGAAAAATTAAATGCTGTGTCTCAGGAAAATGCGGCAGCTGCAGAACAAATAACAAGACCGATGGAAGAACAAGCCGCTTCCATAGAAGAAGTTGCCAATGCCAGTCATGCACTGTCAAAATTAGCAGAAGAAATGAGTCAAAGTATTTCTTCTTTTAAATATTAGTATTGAGAATTCGTTCTATAAAAAACAAGTCGGTTTAGGAGGGAACCGGCTTGTTTTTTATGTATTATATATAAATAGGGAGGTAAATATAGTATTGCCAAATAAAAAAATAATTATACAGCCAGAATAAAAAGTTCCCATAAATACACTAATAAGATTGAACTTATGGCGACGGTCATCAGTCCTTTTTCAAAATAAGCCAAAATAAGTGCAATGGTTAAGCCGGCAATCGCTGAATATATGTGACTGGTGGAATAAAGAATGTCCGGAAAAGTCATAGCCCCTAATACAGCAAAGGGTACATAAAATAAAAAGGAGCGAATAAATCTTGACTGTAATTTTCTTTTAAAAACAGCAATGGGCAAGACTCTGGGTATATAGGTTACAATGGCCATAAGTATTACGGCGGTAAAAGCATAACTCATGACTAATCCTCCTCTTTTGGAAAGAATATCGCTCCAACAGTAGAAGCAGCGATTGTCGCAGCAATAATTCTAAATCCATCGGATATTTGATTGATGTATGGGAGCCATTTAAGCAGTGAACTGATCAAGATACCGGATAGTACAACCATAAGAGCAGCCTTTGATTTTTTAGCAGAGGGAACCACCAAAGCTATAAACATGGCATACAGTGCTATTCCCATGGCACTTTGAACTTGTTCGGGAAGAATAGAACAGGCGACTGCACCGACAGCAGTACCTAAAACCCATCCTAAAAATGGTCCCACAATAAGCCCAGACATAAATGAAAAGGTAATCTCTTTTTCTTCAAGAGATGCTACGGCAAAGGTTTCATCTGTAATGCCAAAAGCTATCGTACATCTTTGTAAGAAAGACATTTTAGGGACAATTTTTTGAGATAAGGATAAAGACATTAACATATATCTAATATTTATTATGAAGGTCGTTAAACCAATTTCAAATAAAGAAGCGTTCACAATAATTAGAGAAGTTCCTGCAAATTGTCCGGCGGATGTAAGATTTGAAAAAGAAATAAAAATAGCGAGCCATACGGGAATTCCTCCGTTAACCGCCATTAACCCGAAGGTAAAAGAAACAGGAAAATATCCAAGGGCAATAGGAATACCCAGTTTGAATCCGCGGGAAAAATCATTAAAATGGTTAACGTTATATTTTAAAGATTGATCAATTTGACAGAATTGCTCTGCTGAATCCATTTCTTTCCCTCATTTCTTTAAGTTTCTAATGATTTATTATAGCTCATAAAACCAAATAGTCAATGATTCATTCATCCGAAAAAGTGTAACATTTATCACAGACTTTTTCTAAAGAGATGATATAATGAAATTAATAAAGGTCTTAAAATAGGAGGATGTATCATGATAAGAAAGATTATAACCATAGATGAAGAAAAGTGTAATGGCTGTGGATTATGTGTAGACGCCTGCCATGAAGGAGCTATTGAATTAATTGACGGTAAAGCAAAGCTCATTTCTGATGAATACTGTGACGGTTTCGGAGATTGCTTGCCTCAATGCCCTACCAATGCGATTACAATTATTGAGAGAGAAAGTCAACCCTATAATGAAGAATTGGTTAAACAAAAAATGGCTGAAAGAAAAGCAAAAGCTGCTTCTGCCTCCAGCCCCATGCCTTGTGGCTGTCCTGGAACAATGGCAAAGGCCATTGAAAGAAAGCAGCCTGCAGCTGCCAAAAAGGTTGAACCTAAAGACGAAGTTAATGTTAAACTTCAATCTGAATTAATGCAGTGGCCGGTACAATTAAAGTTAATCAACCCGGATGCAGCTTATTTAGACAATCCTCATTTGCTGATTGCAGCAGATTGTACAGCTTATGCCTATGCTAATTTTCATCAAGACTTTATTAAAGACCATATAACCATGATCGGCTGTCCTAAATTGGACGACAATGACTACTATGTACAAAAGCTTACGGAAATTTTCAGCAAGCACAATCCAAAGAGCATTACGGTAGTAAGAATGGAAGTGCCTTGCTGCGGTGGAATAGTGGCTGCTGTAAAGAAAGCAATGCTTCAGTCACAAACCATTGTAAACTATAGAGAAGTCATCATCACCACAACCGGTGAAATAAGAGAATAATAAAAGACCGTTTTACGATTGAATACTTCCAGTGCAGAGCGTAATAGATACTCTGTCTGGAAGTATTTCTTGTTTCTTATGCAGTATGGGTGATTAAGTATATTATTATGCGGTATAATAAATAATAAGTACGTTGAAACTGCATATAATTTATGTTACGATGGAATACGATAAAATATATTATAATATTAAAATAGACGTATTGAATTACAAGGAGGACAGTTATTCATGGAGTCGGAATTTACGAATTTTATTCATGATATTATTGAAAAAGATTTAGAAGAAGGAGTGTACGATAAGGTACATACTCGTTTTCCCCCAGAACCAAATGGGTATTTACATATAGGCCATGCAAAAGCTATTTGGCTCGATTTTAGCACTGCCCAAAAATACAACGGACTTTGTAATTTAAGATTTGACGATACGAACCCAACAAAAGAAGATATCGAATATGTAGAATCCATTAAAGAAGACGTAAGATGGTTAGGCTTTGATTGGGAAGACAGACTTTACTATGCTTCTTCCTATTTTGATCAGCTTTATGAGTATGCGATTCAGCTGATCAAGCAGGGAGATGCCTATGTGGATGATTTAAGTGCCGATGAAATCAGAGAATATAGAGGAACTTTAACAGAGCCCGGAAAAGACAGTCCTTATAGAAATCGTTCTGTAGAAGAAAATTTAGACCTGTTTATCCGAATGAAAAACGGAGAGTTCCCTGACGGTTCAAGGGTTCTTCGTGCTAAAATAGATATGAGCTCTCCAAACCTTAATATGAGAGACCCGGTTATTTATCGTATTGCCCATACCTCTCATCACACAACCGGAGATAAATGGTGCATTTATCCTATGTATGACTATGCCCACCCAATATCCGATGCGATTGAAGGGATTACTCATTCCATCTGTACATTAGAATTTGAAGACCACAGACCTTTATACAATTGGGTTTTAGAGAAGCTAGGCTTTAAAAATCCTCCTAAACAAATCGAATTTGCAAGACTGGAAGTAACCAATATGGTGACAAGCAAGAGAAAGCTTCGCCAATTAGTCGAAGAAAAATTTGTTGACGGTTGGGATGACCCAAGAATGCCCACTATATCGGGATTAAGAAGAAGAGGATATACCCCTGAAGCCCTAAAAGATTTTTGCCTTAGAACCGGTGTTGCAAAAAGCAAAGGTACTGTTGATATTGCACTCTTAGAACACTGCATTCGTGAGGATTTAAAACTAAAAGAACCAAGAATCATGGCGGTATTAGATCCTCTTAAAGTAGTCATTACCAATTATCCTGAGGGACAAATTGAAATGCTTGAGGTAGAAAATAACCCTGAAAATCCTGAAATGGGTACGAGACAAGTACCTTTCTCCCGAGTGATTTATATTGAGCGGGACGATTTCATGGAAGATCCTCCTAAAAAATTCTTCCGTCTGTCTCCAGGAAAAGAAGTAAGACTTAAAAATGCCTATTTCATTAAATGTGAAGAAGTTATTAAAGATGAAAAGACAGGAGAAATTATAGAACTTCGCTGCACCTATGACCCAGCAACAAAAAGCGGAAGCGGCTTTGAAGGAAGAAAAGTAAAAGGAACCTTGCATTGGGTTTCAGCGGATCATGGCATTAACGCTGAGGTAAGATTGTATGATTATTTATATATAGTAGATGAAGCCGGGGGAGAGCCAAAACTAAATCCCGATTCTCTTAAGATTTTAAAGAACTGTATTATTGAACCTTCTATAGCAGAGGCAAAACCGGGAGATAAATTCCAGTTTTTAAGACACGGTTATTTCTGCATTGATACAAAAAATACTACAGAAGAGAATTTAGTAATCAACCGTATCGTGTCTTTAAGAAGTTCCTGGAAGTAGTAGATTTGCGAAAAAAAACAGTTTCCCTTTGGCGGGTGTTCATAAGGATACTTTGTGAACCGCCTAAAAATGCGGGGTATAAGGCGGACAGTTTCGGCTGTCCGCCTTTTGCTATGCCTTAAAT
>JGI24712J26585_10000147_pt1 | contig 57493 bp, 68 predicted proteins | sample BioPla3DNA2_FD_26585 | JGI IMG/M metagenome (IMG submission 26585) | reverse complement strand
GGCTTTTTTGATGATTATTTGGCTGGCGGGGGCGTTTGGGATTCCAGCGATTGGCAAGCCGCATCCGACGGGAGGGATAGTGGGAGAATGGTTGAATAGTCTAGTAATACAGATCTTGGAGCCAGGCGTGGCAATGTTTATTTATATTGTATTAATTTTTATTACAGTAATTTTTATTTTACAGATTAGTCCAAAAACGGTGTTTAAGGCAATATTTAGTTTGTTTAGCTCTACTAAGAAGTCTGAAGATATGGAGAATGCTAAGATAGCGCGCAAGGCAGAGGGTGGCAAACTGGAAGATATTGATATTAAGGTGAGTTCTGGTGTAGCGACGATGGGTACAGCTAAGGCTGCGGCAGCTAAAGCTTCACCGGCAGCAGCGCCATTGCCCGCACCAGAAGAAAAGGCTCTGGTGGTGGTGAGTGATCCAGACTGGAAGATGCCATCAATTGAATTGTTAGAGAAGAAGCAGTCGCCGGCGGATGCGGGGAATATCCAACAGAATGCGTTGGTAATTCGGTCGACATTGGCGGAATTTGGGATTGATGTGGAGATGGAAGGGGCAAATATTGGGCCGAGGGTGACGCAGTATACGATGCGGCCGGCCTCTGGTGTGGGTTTGTCTAAAATTACAATGCGTGACAAGGAATTGGCGTTGAACTTGGCAGTGGATAAGATTAGAATTGAAGCACCGATTCCAGGGACGCGGTTGGTGGGGGTAGAAATTCCGAATGTGCGCTCAGCGGATGTGCGTTTGCGGGGAATTATTGAAAGTTCGGAATGGAAGAATGCTACGGCGCCACTAACTTTTGCGGTAGGGCAGGATATTTCAGGTAAGGCGGTAGTAGAAGATTTGGCGGACATGCCACATCTTTTGATTGGTGGGACTACGGGTTCGGGTAAGTCTGTGATGACGAATGCTTTAATTACATCATTATTGTACAGAAATTCACCGAGTGATTTGAAATTAATTATTATTGACCCGAAACAGGTAGAAATGGCGCAGTATGATGGAATTCCGCATCTTTTGGCGCCAGTAATCACGACGGTGGAAAAATCTTTATCGGCTTTGAGTTGGGCGGTAAATGAGATGGAGCGGCGCTATACCTTAATGGCGGAAGAAAAAGTAAAGACTATTGCGCAATATAATACTAAGATGGCGAAGAAGAGTGGCAAGGTGAGTGATGGGGATAAGGAGGGTGAAGACGAGGTTAATGAGAAGATGCCGTATATTGTAATTGTGATCGATGAGATGGCAGACTTGATGATGATGGCAGGGAAGGAGTTAGAGGCGCGGATTGTGAGGGTGGCACAGAAGGGTCGGGCAGCGGGGATGCACTTGGTGTTGGCAACGCAGCGTCCAGAAGCGAGAGTGATTACTGGTTTGATTAAGATGAACGTGCAGGGCAGGATTGCTTTTGCGGTGAGTAGTAACTTAGATTCCCGAATTATGTTAGATACGGGCGGAGCAGAGAAGTTATTGGGTAAGGGTGATATGCTGATGCTGACAACTAAGATGCGGAATCCGCGGAGAATTCAGGGTGTGTTGGCGAGTGATGAAGATGTAAGTAAGTTGACTAATTTCTTGAGAGAGCAACGGGCACCAGAGTATAACGATGATGTGATATCGCAACCAGTACAGATTAAGGGTTTGGGGCCGGCGATGGGTGGATCGATTGGTGATCTTGGTCGGACTTATGACCCGAATGATCCGTTGGTGCGAAAGGCGGTGGAGATTTCTATAGCTAAGGGTAAGTTTTCGACAGCGATGTTGCAGACTTATCTAGGTAAGGGGCATGGGTTTGTGTCGGGATTAGCGATTTGGCTGGAAGAATTAGGTGTGATTGGGCCATCAAATGGGAATAAGCCTCGAGATATTTTGATAGCTTCACTAGAGGAGTTTGACGAGTTAGTTAATCTGTGATAAGATGGGGGCAATATTAGCTCAGCAAGCGAGTAGAGCTGCGCTTGCTTTTAACCAAAGGAGTACAATGAAGAATTACGAACTCACGGTTCTGATTCATCCGGATTTGGAGATGAATTTAGAGCCAGCCCTCGATAAGGTGAAAAAACTCATCGAGGACAATAAGGGTAAAATCACCAAGGAATCCAACGAAGGCAAAAAGCGTTTAGCTTATGCTGTTGGTGGACAGGATTTTGCCATCTACTATTATTATGAGCTGGAATTGCCAGCGGCAGCACCAGCTAAAATATCTAGTGTGCTAAATATTACCGATGAGGTACTAAGGTATTTATTAGTAACAGTGGATGAGAGAAAAATTAAATTAGCAGCCAAGCGAGCAGAGCGAGAAGCGAGCGAGCAGGCTAAAAACAGCGAGGAGGAATAATGCGCGGTTTTAGTAAAGCAATTATCACAGGAAATCTAACACGAGATCCAGAGGTGCGAACCACGCCGAGTGGAGCATCAGTATGTAGTTTTTCAGTGGCAGTAAATCGAGTTTATAAGGACGCTAGTGGTACCCAAAAAGAAGATGTATCGTTTATCGATTGTTCAGCTTGGGGTGCACTGGGTAACATGATTGGTCAATATGCCAAGAAGGGCTCCGCAGTCTTAGTGTCTGGGCGGTTAGATCAGAGAAGCTGGGAAGATAAAAACACTGGCCAGAAGCGTTCACGTGTAGAAATTGTGGTGGAAGATTTTAACTTTATTGGCGGCAATCGGAACACTGGCGGAGCGGAAAATGAGTCGGTAGCGGCAGATACGGATGAAGTAGTACCAGATGAGGTGCCAGCCGACGTGGATTTGTCGGAAATTCCATTTTAAAACTATAAGAGGGAGAGGAAAGAATGAGAAGAATCAAGAATGACCCAAATCTTTACTTTGATTATCGTGATGTGAAAACTTTGCAACGTTATCTAGATGTTTATGGCCGGATTGAGCCGATTGCGAAGACTGGCCTGTCGGCAAAACAACAGAGACAGTTGGCGGTAGCGGTAAAGAGAGCGCGACATTTGGCGTTGTTACCATTTACGACTGCTGTTTAGGGGTGTGAAATGTACGGGCCAACAGATTTGAAGAAAAACGTTTTGATTACCTTGGACGGTCAGCCGTACAAGGTGGTGGAGTATGCGCAGAAAGTGATGGGACGGGGTGGGTCAATTGTGAATGTGAAAGTGAAGAATTTAATTACTGGAGCGGTGTTGTCTAAGACTTTTAAAGGGCAGGAAAAGATTGAGCCAGCTGAGGTGACTACCCGGAAGGTACAATATCTTTATACGGATGGTGATAAATTTTATTTTATGGACCCAGAAAATTTTGAACAATATGAGTTATTGGCCGAAATGGTGGGAGATGCGAAAGATTTTATGCGTGATGGTGATGAAATGGAAATCCAGTTTTATAATGGCACAGCGATTAATTTGGTGTTGCCGAAGAATTTATGGTTAGAAGTTGCTTATACGGAGACTGTAGTGAAGGGCGATACTTCATCAGCAGTGATGAAGGATGCAAAATTGGAGACTGGTGTAGTGATTAAGGTGCCAGCGTTTGTAAAAACTGGGGATGTGGTATCGGTAGATACGGAGACCTATGCCTATCGCGAACGCAGAAAGTAAGGGGAGTCGAGCGGAGAAGAAGCTGGCGGGGGCGGTGAAATCTTTTCGGTTTGATTTTCGTGGAAAAACAGTACTAGATATTGGATCTTCTACAGGTGGTTTTACAGAGCTAGTTTTGAAGTTGGGGGCGAAAAAAGTGATTGCGGTGGAAAAGGGAACGAGACAGATGAGAGCGCCGCTTAGATATGATAAGAGAGTAGACTTACGAGAAAAGACGGATATTTTTGAGGTAGTAGGTTTAGGGCAGAAGATAGACGTGATTTTGGCGGATGTGTCGTTTGTAAGCTTAAAAAAGGTGCTAAAGCATGCGAAGAAGTGGTTGGCGGACAAAAATACAGATTTTTTAGTGATGCTGAAGCCACAATTTGAGGCTAAGCCGACGCAACTTAATCGAGGGGTGGTGAAAAATGAAAAAATTCGGCGAGAAATTATCAAGGATTTTGAAAATTGGTTAGTGCCGAATGGGTTGATGGTAAAAATGAAGCGAGATAATGAAACTACGGGTAGAAAAGGCAATTTAGAGCGGTTTTATTGGTTAAAAATATATTGATTTTTATTTACCTTATGCTTATAATATAAGGTATGAAGTTATTACATGGAGTGGGCGACTTCTTTTCGTTAGATATTGGTACCAACTCAATCAGATTAGTGCAATTATCCGGAGACCAAAAACGGGGGTGGTCGTTGGAGCGATATGCTTATGTGCCAATTGATGCTAAGACCACTAATGACACTAATGAACTAACAAGGCGGAAGCTGAGCGAAGCGATTTTGGGAGCGGTGGAACAGGCGGGAATTCGGACGAAGAATGTGGCGGTGGGGATGTCACCGAAAAAAACTTATACGGCAATTATTGAGGTGATGAATCGACCAGAGAAAGAACTTCAGAAAATAATTCGTTATGAGCTAGATCAATACATTCCGATGCCGATTGATGAGGCTAAGGTGGATTATGTGCTGCTGGGGACCAGCCCGAATGACGCCTCGAAGGCGGAAATTTTGATTTCATCAACTGCCATTACTTACGCTGAGCAGTTAATGGAAATGGTAGAGTCGGTGGGGTTAAATGTGATAGCACAGGAGCCAGAACAGATTGCAATGGCGAGGGCCCTGATGCCGGTAGGGGTAAATGATGCGCGGATGATTATTGATTTAGGTGAAATGTCTACAGATTTAGTAGTGGTTTATCAGGGGGCGCCGCGATTGGTGCGTTCGATACCAGGTGGTCTATCAATTTTAGTGAAAACCGTGGCTTCGTCTCTGTCGGTGCGTGAAGATCAGGCAAGGCAGTTTATTTTGAAGTTTGGTTTGGCGCAGGACAAATTGGAGGGGCAGGTTTTTAAGGCTCTAGATTCAACTTTAGAAAATTTTGCTTCAGAATTAATTAAATCAGTGAGGTTTTTCCAGACAAAATATTTGAACATTACGGTGGGAGGGATTGTGTTGTCAGGGTTTGCAGGGATGATTCCGTTTATTGCAGAATACATTGAGGCGAAGACGAATGTGCCGACGATTCAGGGTAATCCTTGGCAATTTGTGAGAGTGACTTCGGAGCAGCAGAAGGCTTTACAGAATGTAGCGAGTGAGTTTGCGGTAGCGATTGGGCTAGCGGAGAGGAGTAATGACTGATGGCGCATGAAATAAATTTAGTTCCGGATGTTAAGCAAGAAGTAATTAAGACGCAGAAGATGCGAAATTTGGTGTTTTTTATCTGTGTAGTGGTGTCAGCGGCTGCGGTGGGATTAGTGGTGCTATTGGCTAGTATTTCGGGGGGTCAGAGTTTAGCGCTTAGCTCTCAGGATAGTCGCATTGAGGCGATGTCTAATAAGCTTAAGGAGTATGATAGTTTACCAGAATTCTTGACGATTCAGTCGCAGCTTGGCAAATTATCGCAGATTGGTGATAATAAGAAAGTTTTATCTAGAGTGTTTAGTATTTTAGATGTGCTATTGCCGAATGGGGTGGATACGATTTCTATTTCGGAATTGAATGTGAACTTAGAGGAGAGCACGTTGACTTTTGATGGTCAGGCGGACGCAAAAGAAGAGCCATTGATTGATTATCGAGTATTAGATGCATTTAAGAAGAGTATGACGATGATGCGATATGACTACGGACGGTATGTGGACGAAAACAATCAAGAAATTCCTACTCGGTGTATTGAAGAGGCTGATGGGTCTGGTAAGGCTTATATTGAGGACGGAAAAACTTATGCGATATGGAAGAAGGGAGAAAAAGGCTGCAATCCATCTGCTGAGGAGGGTACTCTGGTAACTAATGAGCGAGTGAGGATTTGGCGAACACCTAAGCTAGAGGAATGGGTAGAGGCGGGCCACGTAGAGGCATTAGATGGCCAGGCGGTGATTTCTGGAGTACCGCATTTTGATAGTCAATGTATTAAATATTTTGGGACTAGAGTGGATAATGTGGTGAAGTGGACGGCTAATAATGAGTGTAAGTTAGTAGTTGATGAAGTAAATGTAACAGATTCATCAAACGGTCGAGATGCGGCTGGTAATTTAGTGCTTCGGTTTTCGGCGATGATTAAGTTAACACCAGAGGTGTTTAAGTTTAACAATAAACACATGGTAGCAATTGGACCAACGGGACGGCAAAACGTAACGGATTCTTATATCCAAGTAAAGAAAATGTTTGAGGAGCGAGCAAGCGACTGCGCCGTGGATGATGAAAGCTGTAATGTGACGGAGGATAAAGATGGCACGAGGTGAAGTCGCAATCACTAAGCGCTTGAAGATTTCGAAAGCGCAACAGTTAACGATGCTGGCAGTACTAGGAGCCTCTTTGGTAGTAGGTATAGCATTCTCGTTGATGATATATTTGCTACGAGTAATTATTTTTAACGCTGAGGTATTAGCAGCAAAAGATGAGTCGATTGTAAATTATTCAAAAACCATCGCCAATACTGGTGTTTGTAAGAAGCCGGCGAATGGTAAGGTTTATAGCGCTGATGAAATTAAGAAATGTGATCCGAACAATTTATCAGTAGATAGTGTGGAGGGGTCTTTGCGGTACAATGTATTAGTGAATATGGCGGGGAATAAAAATCTTGAATCAGTAGGGCGAAGCAGTGTGTCGGAGTGTTATACGACGGCGGGCAACAAACGTACGTATAGTGAATTAAAAACGAAATATGATGAGGCGGAGAACGATGATGATAAGGCGTATTATTTAGCGGTGATAAAAATGTGTTCAGCCCTTAGGGTGATTCCAGATGCGTTGCCGGCGCAGAAAAATGAAGAGGCTTTAATGTCGAGTCTGAATCAAATCTTTCTTTTATCGGGATGGGAGCCAGAATCTCTGTCACCGAGTGGTTCAATCTCTAGTGCGGCAGTGGCTGGGTTGGGCACGATACCAGTAAGCTTATCAATTAAGGCAGGTGTAGAAAAAACTATGAAGGTGCTAACTAACGTTGAGAGCTCGATTAGGGAGTTTGCGATTAGTACTGCACGGATTGAGTGGAGTGGTGGCGCTGGAATCGAGTTGAGGGCTCAAGCTACGGCTTATTATACGCAAGAATCTGAAATTAAAGAACAAACCAAGACAATCTCGGCTTCTAGGAGTAGGAGGAAGCGATGAAACAGATAAACTTGATAACGATTATAGCAATTGGGGTGGCGGGGATGATTGTGTCGGCGATTGTATTTAATGCGATTTTGGGAGATCCGGGAGATAGGTCAGTGAGTTTTAAGACAGTAGAAGTAGTGGACGGTAGTTTAATTAGTCCAGACCCGGAAATGTTTAATGAACAAGCAATTAATCCGACAGTTGAGGTCTATGTGGGGGAGTGTGAGGATTTAAATCATGATGGTAAGTTGGATCGAGCGGAATTGGTGGCTTGCGGTAAGGAAAAGCCGATAGAGAGTACGGTAGAGCCAGAAAACTTAAATAAGGAGCCAGAAGGTGAAGGGCAGGATGAGGGTGAACCGACTGAAGGAGGGGATGCGGAAGGCAATAATCAACCTGGAGACATTCAACCAAATCAGCCAGAGAATCCGAATACTCCCCAAGAAGCAAATGGGGGATAGAGATGGTTTTATTGGCTAAAGATGCACAAGAGAGGGTGGTCAGCTTACTCGTGGATGAGGGGCTGGCGGATGGAGCTTTGGCTAATAAAGCTAAAGAGGAAGCGGAACGGACCAAGCAACCAGTTTTACCACTATTATTATCTCGTAAAATAGTGCGTGATGAGGCGATGTCGCATGCTACGGCAATCGTGATGGGGGTGCCGTATGTAAGTTTGAAGAATGTGAAAATTGATCAAGAAGTGTTGTTAATGTTGCCATTAGAGGTGGCAGAACGTTCAATGTCGGTACCATTGGGTGAAGTGAATGGCCAACTAGTGGTGGCGATGCTAGATGTAGCGAATATTCAGAATATTGACTATCTTTCCACTTTAACGCAGAAGCCAATTCGGGCGATGATGTCATCCGAGGCTGGCATTAGAGAAGTTCTACTGCAATATAAGGGTGATTTTACGAGTGTAAAGCGAGCTGTGAAGGCAACCAAAGCCGAAGTGGCACAGAAGCAGGCTAGTGGTGAGATTAAAACTATTGTTCAAGATTCACCAATATCTAAGGCTTTGACGACGATTTTGGAGTATGCGGCCAAGTCTAAGGCATCAGATATTCATATTGAGCCCCAAGAGGATGCTTTAATTATTCGTTGTCGGGTAGACGGGATGCTGCGACGAATTATGGAACTACCAAAGGCGATTGAGCCGGCTTTGGTGTCGAGAATTAAGATTTTGGCAAATTTAAAAATTGATGAACATCGGGTGCCGCAAGACGGTCAATTTACAGTGATAGCGGCAGGGAAAGAGATAGATTTAAGGATTGCGACAGCACCAGTGGTATGGGGTGAGCAAGTAGTGATTCGGTTATTAGATAAGAGTGGTTCAGCGATGGAGATAGAGGCGATGGGGATGACGGGGCGAGCGTTGCGAGCTGTAATGACGGGGCTGAGCAAACCAAATGGGATGATTTTAACCTCAGGACCAACGGGTTCTGGTAAAACTACTACTTTGTATGCTTTAGCTAAGAAAATTCAGAGTGAAAAGATTAATATTATAACTTTGGAGGATCCGGTAGAGTATAAGATGGAGGGTGTGAACCAGATTCAGGTAAATGTGGATGCTGGGTTGACCTTTGCTTCGGGCTTACGATCGATTTTACGTCAAGATCCGGATGTGGTGGTGGTGGGGGAGATTCGTGACTCAGAGACCGCAAATTTGGCGGTACAGGCGGCTTTGACGGGACATTTAGTGTTCTCAACACTTCACACCAGTTCGGCAGCAGGGATTTTACCGAGGCTTCTAGATATGGGAATTGAGCCGTTCTTGATTGCTTCAACGTTAAATACGGTAATTGGACAGCGCTTAGTGCGACGGGTGGCAGAGAAGCGGGAAAGCTACACCTCTAATGAGCTACAGACTCAAGCTATTAATGAGTTGGTAGGAGGTATTTTGCCTCAGACTTCGGACATGGTGGAGGCAGTAAGTGAAGATTTAGGTTATCCGAATCTGCCAATGACTGGACAAAAAAGTTATACATTAGTTAAGGGTATAGAGGATAAGGATACCCCAGGTGGTTTTTCAGGACGTACAGGCTTATTTGAGGCGATTGAGGTGGATGAGGATATTCAAAAACTGATTGTAGCTCATGCGACAGCGCATAATATTATGCGAGTGGCAAAAATGAAGGGTGTGGTAACGATGCGACAGGATGGGTTTTTGAAAGCCCTATCTGGAATGACGACGCTAGATGAAGTTAATCGAGTGGCGAGCGACTTAGCGTAATGGAAGGGTTTATGGTAAAATAAGGCTATGGAAAGTGGGCAAGCAACGAATCACATGGTAGGCGCGGTGCCACCGTCATCTGGATTGAGGATTGAGACTTTACTAGAGGAATGTATTAAGCGGAAAGCATCGGATTTACATTTACAGGTGAGTTTGCCGCCGATTTTACGGGTGGATGGAGCTTTGATGGCGATAGGTGGGATGCCGGCCCTGACTCAGGATACTGCGGAGAGGTTAATATTTACTACTTTAGATGAGCAACAGCAGAAAATTTTGACTAAAGACAAGGAATTTGATTATTCTTTTGCGTTTGGTGACTTGGCGCGTTTTCGAGTGAATGCTTTTCATGAGCGAGGTAATATAGCGGCGGCTTTTCGGCTAATCCCTAATCAAATTAAAGATATTAATGAGTTAGGGATGCCGCCAGTAGTGGCAACGTTTGCGGATTTTCCGCGGGGATTGGTGCTGGTGACTGGCCCGACGGGCTCTGGTAAATCTACAACCTTAGCAGCCTTGATAGATAAGATTAATAACGAAAAATCGCTACATATTATTACAATTGAGGATCCAATTGAATTTACACATCGGTCAAAGCGTTCGTTGGTGGCGCAAAGAGAGGTGCATTATGATACTTATTCTTTTTCGGCAGCACTGAGGTCATCATTGCGGGAAGATCCGGATGTGGTGATGATTGGGGAGATGCGAGACTTAGAGACAATTTCTTCGGCGATTACACTAGCGGAGACGGGGCATTTAGTGTTTGCGACTCTTCATACGAACTCAGCGGCGCAATCGATAGATAGGATGATTGATGTATTTCCAGCACATCAGCAGCCACAAGTACGTTCACAGTTGGCGAATATGTTGATGGCGATTTGTTCACAGCGCTTAATTCCAGCAATTGGTGGTGGTCGGGTGGCGGCGGCAGAAATTATGGTGAGCAATCCGGCAATTCGGTCAATGATTAGGGAAGGGAAAACGCATCAATTAGATACGATGATTCAGACTGGTGCAGATCAGGGAATGCAGACGATGGATAGAACCCTAGCAAGATTAGTGCAAACTGGGGTGATTAGTTATGAAAACGCTCGAGACTATGCAGTAGATATGACGGAATTTGAGAGGCTAGTGAGGGGTTGATGAAAAGGTTTAATTATCGAGCAAAAGATCAGAAAACGGGGAGGATGGTAAGTGGTACGATTCAGGCTGAAAATGAGCGTATGGCTGGAAGGCTGTTGATAGAGCAGGGATATTTGCCGGATAAGATTGCGGAAGAACAGACTGGTGGTATTTTGGCGAGACTGACCAATAAGGTAACGACTAAGGATCGGATTACTTTTACCAGGCAGTTTGCGACTCTAATTGGTGCGGGATTGCCGCTTTCTAATAGCTTAATTACAGTAGCGGGGCAGACGGCATCTAAGCCGATGCGAGTGATAGTAGAAGAAATTTTAGCAAATGTGGAGGCGGGGCGGTCATTAGCTGAAGCCTTTGCTAAGCATCCGAAAGTTTTTAATAAAGTCTATGTCTCCATTATTGCGGCGGGTGAAATGAGCGGTAGTTTGGATGATTCTTTGAAGCGATTAGCTGAACAGGAAGAAAAAGATGCTAGTATGATGTCGAAGATTAGGGGAGCAATGACCTATCCATTAATCGTGTTGGCGGTAATTATTATGGTAATTATCTTTATGATTATCGTGGTAATTCCGCAAGTAGATGATTTATATAAGAGTCTGAACGAGACTCTACCACCCTTAACAGTGGCATTGGTAGGTACGGCGGACTTTTTGGTGCGGCGGTGGTGGTTTATTATTGTGGTGCTAGCCTTGATAGCCTGGGGTGCGAGAACGTTTTTGAAGACGGAAAAGGGAGTGAGGTTTATGGCTAAGTTGAAGCTACACATTCCGCTATTTAACACCTTGTTTAGGCGACTGTATACGGCACGATTTGCGAGGACGGCGCAGATGTTGTTGGCAACTGGTGTGACGATGCTGGATGCGATTAATATATCAGCAGAAGCTGTGAATAATATATTGGTGGAGGAGCAATTTAAGCTGGCGATGGAGAAGGTAAAGTCGGGGAAGCCCTTGAGCGAATCCTTGCAAGATAGACCGTATATTATGCCGATGCTAGGGCAAATGTCATCTATTGGTGAAGCATCTGGTAAGATTGATGAAATGATGGGAAGAGTGGCAGATGTCTATGAGGCGGAGCTGGATGAGAGAATTGCGACACTCTCTACGATGATTGAACCAATTTTAATGGTGGTGATGGCAGTTATGGTGGGCGGGATGATGGCGGCAACATTACTGCCGATCTATTCATTGGTGAACAAGATTACTTAAGTAGAGATAGTAGGGGAGCTTGGCAAGCTAACACAATAACGAAGGCAATAATGAGGAAAGGGCCAAGTGGGAAGTGGCGGGCGGATTGGGGTTTTTTGAAGAGAAGAGGGAGATTAATGATACTGGCAAGAGTATTAGCGATGAGCATCATAAAAAGACAGAGCCACCAATTGCTGAGAGCAAGAGCAAGAGCGAGGGCGAGCAGCCAGTCGCCACCACCCACCCATTGCTCACGAGAGATTAAGTAGAGAATAAGATAGGTGCCAGAGGAGAGGAGGATGCCTGGGAGGAGACTGATAAGGGGTGGCTGATTGAGAATGGTGATAGCGAGACCAAGGATGACAGCTAAGATAAGTAGGATAGTGGGGAGTTCGTGCCATTTAGCATCATAGACGGCGAGAACGGTAAGAATGAATAATAAAATTAAATGTAGGACGAGCAGGAGCCATTGGTTTTGGAAAATAAATCCGGCTGAGAGAAAGGCGAGACCGAGACCAAGCTCAGAGACAATCTCGGCATAGCCAATGGGTTTACCGCAGTAGCGGCAACGACCCTTAAGAGAGAGCCAAGACCAGAGGGGGAGATTGTCAAACCAAGAGAGTTGATGTTTGCAGGAGAGACAGACAGAGCGTGGACCAAGAGATGATTTATGGTGGTTCTTATAGTAAATTCGCCAAGCTTGACAGCAAGCAAAAGAGCCGAAGATACTGCCGAGAAGAAATAGGCTGAGAAAAAAGAAAATGGACATGTTTTGATTATACACTACTTGATTTTTTAACATAAACGTCATACAATAAACATAAGTACTTACTAGAAAGGGTATTATATGACTAAACAACATATTAAATCTAAAAAAGGCTTTACGATTATTGAGGTAGTCTTAGTACTCGCGATTGCTGGGCTGATTCTGTTAATGGCGATTATGGCTTTCCCACGCTTACAGAAGACTACATATGATACGCAACGTAAAGATGATATGGACACTCTAGTAGCTTCTTTGATGAACTACGAATCTAGTAACCGAGGTGTGTTGCCCAGTGCAACTTGGACTGGTGTAGTGACTGGGTACGAAAGCAAGTCGGAGGCAGAGAATCATTATATTGCTAATAATGAGGCTGGTGAGTGGGGTCGGTTCTATGTGAACTATATCTTGACTGGTAGTGAGGCTTTCTTAGATCCAGACGGTACTCCTTATAATATTGGGGTTTACCAGTGTGGTGCCACAAATACTGGTGATGATTGTGTTGCAGGAGTTCAGGTGCGTGACCTAACCTTTGAAGATAACGATCATACTGCACGGGTAGTGGTAAACGCTAAATGTGATGGTGACCGAGCAGTTAAATCTACTGGTCCACGACAGTTCGCGGTGCTGTATCGCTTGGAGATTAACGGTACCTTCTGCGCAGCTAACTAATCACTGAGTTGATTCTCAAAAATCCCCCTTCTGGGGGATTTTTAGTTGGCTTAGTCGGTTTCGCTGTGAAACTTTTTATGGATTTCACGGAGATGGGGATCGGTAACGTGAGTGTAAATTTCAGTAGTACTAATATTGGAGTGACCAAGGAGGGCTTGGACGGAGCGGAGATCGGCGCCATTTAAGAGGAGGTCGGTGGCAAAACTGTGGCGAAAGGTGTGAGGTGAAACGGACTTATTAATGCCAGCGAGACGGGCGTATTTTTTGACAATACGGGCGATGGAGCGAGTGGTGATGCGGCGGAAGTCGCCAGAGGTGTCTGGAGTTTGCTGATTACGACTATTGTTAAGGAATAGAGGGATAAGGGAATCGGTGCGGGCGGAGAGATAATCTTTAATGTGTTCGGCGGCGGAGGGACTGATGAAAATGGGGCGGTCCTTATTGCCTTTACCGCGGACAACAAATTCGCGACGTTCGAGGTTAATAGAGTCACGATTGAGTTTAACTAGCTCAGAGACGCGGAGGCCGCTAGAGAAGAGAAGTTCTAAGATGGCACGGTCGCGAAGGCCAGTTTCGGTGTCGCTAGGGATGGTTTGAAGGATGCGGTTGATTTCGTCGTAGTGCAGGAAGGACACTTGGGGGCGAGGGGCTTTAGGGAGGTCTACTAGAGAAGGGTCGAGAGATTTAATGTTGCGACGAGCGAGGTATCTGAGAAAGCCACGTAGGGCGATGAGGTGATAGCTTTGGGTGGTGGCAGAGAGGCGAGTGCCGTCGGTACTCTGATAGCGGTTGAGGTTGAGGCGGTATTTACGGAGTAGTTGGGGGGTGATTTGTTCGGGATGGAAATCGCCGCTGTCGAAATCAGCGCCAGCGAGCTCTAAAAAACGGGCGAGGTAGAGACCATAATTCTCGGTGGTCTTAAGGGAGCGACCCTTTTCGATCTCTAGATGCTCGAGGAAGTCGTTGATGAGGTCGGAGACGTACATATTGAGTCCATTATAGCATTAGTGGGAAGGGTGTGGGTGTTGGAGAAGAGTGCGGAGTGGGGTATAATAGTCAAAAGGAGAAATCAAAATGGGAGAAGCGAAAAGTTTAATTCAGCGCAGTTTGGTAATTTGTAAGCCGGACACAGTGCAACGGGGAATTGTGGGGGATGTGTTGCAGAGATTTGAGCGAGTGGGCTTAAAAATTGTGGGCATGAAAATGGTGATGCCAGACGAAGATTTATATGAGAAGCATTATGAAGAGATTGGCAAGATGATTACGCGGCGGGGCGAGCAGGCATATCGTTATAATGTGAAATATATGATGACGGGACCGGTGATTGCGATGGTATTAGAAGGAGTGGAAGCGGTGCCTTTAGTACGAAAGATTGTGGGGCCAACTGAGCCAAAATCCGCAGAGATGGGCACGATTCGGGGTGACTATTCACATATGAGTTTTGGTTATTCTGATGCTAAGGGGATTGGGGTGCCAAACCTGGTGCATGCGAGCGGCAATCTGGAAGAGGCAGAACAGGAAATTGCGCTATGGTTTGAAGAAGATGAACTCTATGATTACTCAGATGTGCACGAAAAGTTTACGCGCTAGAGGACTTTGCTGAGGAATTCTTTAAGGCGGGGGGTTTTGGGATGATTGAAGAAGACGTCAGGGGCGTCTTCTTCTTCAATGGTACCGTTGTTTAAAAAGCACATGCGAGTGGCAATTTCTTTAGCAAAAGAGATTTCGTGGGTGATAATTAGCATGGTGAGGCCGTTTTTGGCTAATTCGCGGATGAGGTCTAAGACTTCACTGATAGATTCGGGGTCAAGGGCGGAAGTGGGTTCATCAAAAAGGAGAAGCTCAGGATCCATCATCAGGGCACGAATGATGGCAACGCGTTGTTTTTGGCCACTAGAGATACGGGAGGGGTAGGCGGAGGCTTTGTCTTGGAGATCGAAATGGCGGAGGAGGCGCATAGCTTTGCGTTTGGCACCGGTGGGGGTAAGAAGTCCTAACTCAGTAGGGGCGAGGGTGAGGTTTTCTAGGACGGTGAGATTATTAAAGAGATTAAACTGCTGAAAGACCAGGCCGATTTTTTGGCGAACCGCTTCGGCGTTTTTGGTGGTGACGAGCTGGTTATGAAAATAGATTTCACCACCAGTAATGGGCTCTAAGAAGTTAATACAGCGCAGGAAAGTAGATTTACCACAACCAGAGGGGCCGAGCACTACTACGCGTTCACCCTTAGAAATCTCTAAGGAGAGGTTTTTGATGACGTGGTTGTTGCCAAAGCTTTTGGAAATATTTCTAATGGAGATCACCGGCTCTTAACCTCTTTTCAATTTTTTTAATCACGAAGGTAAGGAAGTAAACCACAATGAGATAGGCGGCGGCAGCGACAGACATGGGCACTAAGTAGCTCGCCATATTGTTACCAGAGCCGATAATTTTGGCGGCCATGGTGAGGTCGTACATACCAATCATGCTGACGATGGAGGTTTCTTTGATGAGGGCGATAAGCTCATTGCCGATGGCGGGGATGACGTTTTTAACAGCCTGGGGAAGGACGATTTTTTGCATAGTAGTACGGTGAGAGAGTCCAAGAGCGAGACCAGCTTCGGTTTGACCGATATCTACAGAGAGAATGCCAGCACGGATGTTTTCAGAGACATAGGCGCCGGAGTTGATACCGAAGGCTAGAATGGCGGTGATGAGTTCGGGAAAGCCGCGAAAAGTAAAGACGACATAAAACATAATGAAAAGCTGAAGCGCCATAGGAGTGCCACGAATGACGGTAACATAAACACGGGCGAGGAATTTAGGGATTTTGAGCCAGGGAGTGGGTTTGGCGATGCCAATAAGAGCTACAGCGGTACCAATGATGAGCCCAGTAAGAGCGGCGGCGATGGAGATTTGGAGGGTGAGCCCGAGACCGCGTAGGAGCGCATTTAGATAAACCGGATTGTTGAATAATTCGGCGATTTTGGTAAAGAAGTCGCCCACCATTACCTCCTATTCACTAAGATCCATGTATTTTAGGACGAGTTTTTCGATTTCATTATAACCGGAACTGTCACGAATAAGCATTTCGGAAAGAGTTTCGTTGATGGCGGAAAGGAGTTCGGGCTGGTCTTTATTAACAGCGATGGCGTATTGTTCTTGGACGGGTTCGATGCCAGTGGAGGTGGTCTGGTAGAGGGGTAGACAGGCGAATTGAGGGGTTCTATTGACAATGTATTTGGCTGGGAGTTCATCGACGATGACCACATGGTTTAAGTGGCTTTTGATGCCATCGGCAGCGAGTTCGGCGGAGTCGAAATTTTTGAGGACGGTACTAGTGTCTTGTAGAGAGCCGGAGGTGATTTCATCATTAGTAAAAATCCAACCGGTGGTGTCGGTTTGGACGCCGATGGTTTTGCCGGTGAGGTCTTGCCAAGTGAAATAGTGAGGATGGGAATTAAGAGAAACGCCTTTGGGATAAATGACATATTGCACAGAGGTGTAATAGGGAATGGAGAAGTTAACCTTTTCGGCGCGCTTTTCGGTAATAGTAATACCAGCAGCACCCACATCGCAGACTTTGCCTTTTTCGACATTATCAATGATAGCGGAGAACTCGACGTTAGTAAAAGCGACGGTTTTGTTGAGTTTTTGACCAACGCGATTCATGATGTCTACGTCTACACCGATGATTTGATTACCTTTATAGAATTCAAACGGAGCAAAGAAGGCATTGGTGTGGACGATAATATCTGCCGGACGGCGAAATTTCATGAATAAGAAGATAGATAAAATGACGAGGAGGATAGGAATGGCGATTTTGGCGACTTTTGGCCAAATAGTAGGAGATTTTTTTGAACGAGATAAAGATTTTTTGCGCTTCATAGCTTGAGTTTATTTTACAACGTAAATAAGATAAGCACAAGAGTTTTGTGGTGACTCGGGTGCGAGTCGAACGCACAACCTTTTCCTTAGGACGGAACTGCTCTATCCATTGAGCTACCGAGCCGTAGGGTGATTATAGCATAATATGTTATAATCAGGGGTATGAGCGAACTACAGTTCGATGGGCAAAGAGAGGGGGAAAAGCTGAAGTTTATCTTTCGGAGACATATTTTAACAGCGCGTAAGGGTGCTTTGTGGTTAATAATGATGATTGGACTAGGTATGGTGCCACTGTTGATTTGGCCGGAAAATACAGATATGATGATAGTATTTTTAGCTTGTGTGGTGGTGGGTTTAATTGGTTTTTCTTATGCATATATATTGTGGTATTTTTCAATTTATATTGTGACAAATGAGCGATTAAGGCAGGTGTCGCAGAAGGGTTTGTATAAGAAATCAGTGGTAGATTTGGGTTTAGATAAGATTCAGAGCGTGTCCTGTCATGTACCAGGGGTGCTGGGTGGGATTTTTGGCTATGGGACGATTTTAATTCAAACAGTAGCGGGAGATTTAGTGATTAGTATGGTGAGAAAACCAGAAAAGATTCATAATAAACTACAGAATTTAGTGAGAAAGGCCTAAAATGAAAAAATTATTTAAGCGGCGGGAAAAAGAAGATAAAAAGACGGAGAAGGAAAAGATGGAGGAGCGTCGAGAGAAAGTTCTGGCGCAAGGACGGAAGTTTAAGTACCCGCTACAATATGCGAAGCATACGATTATTGCTGGGGCGATGGTGGTGGCAATTTTGGCAATTGCGATTTCGGTGGTCTTGGGATGGACGTTGCTATATAAAGTGCAGAATACTAGCGATGTACTGTATAGAATCAGCAAGGTAATACCATTGACGGTGGCAGAAGTAGATGGAGAAAAGGTGAGATTTTCGGATTATTTAATGCTGTATAGGAGTTCACTGGCTACGGTGGAACAGCAGTCTGGCCAGTTTAGTGGTGAAGAGGAGGTGGCGAGCGTGAAGGAGCGATATAAACGAATAGCACTCGACCGAGCGGAGGAGCAGGCGTTGGCGTTAAAGTATGGTAGAGAGTTGGGTATTGAAATTAATGATGAGCAGATTGATGAGCTTTGGGATGAACATCGAAAAATGGGTGGCGTAGATAGGAGCGAAGAGAGTTTTCTGAAGATTTTGAATGACAATTTTAAGTTGAGTCGGTCGGAGTACCGGAGGATGTTGTATTTGTCATTAATGAAATTAGAGGTAGAGAAACAGATTGATAAGGAAGCGAGTGGTTTGGCAGCGGAGATTAGTGGATTGGTGGGGAGTAAGGATTTTGCGACTTTAGCTAAAATTTATGGTGAAAGGGTGCAGTTTGAGGAGACGGGTGGTTTGATTGATAATAAGAATGTGGATGGGGGGAGATCGAATAAGGCAATGTCGCTGGAGCCTGGGCAGGTGAGTGAGCAGTTTGTATCGAACAATGGTGAGGGATACTTCTTTGTGAAGTTAATAGAGAAAAATAAGACCCAAGTGAATTATATGTCGTTGGCAGTGCCATTCGGCGAATTTACTAAGCGAATGGAGGAAGTAAGAGAAAAGGGGTTAGTGAAGGAATATATCAAGCTGAGCGAGGAGTGATGCTGTGATATAATAGAGGGGTCGCGGGTATCGTATAACGGCTATTATGTATCCTTCCCAAGGATGAGACGAGAGTTCGACTCTCTCTACCCGCACCAGATGGCTTAAACTTTGGAGGAATTTTTTGTTTATGTTAAGAAGTTATTTTACCAGCGCCCACACGAGAGATTCCAGGTTGTACATTTAGTTTCATTGAGGGCAAAACCTTTATCTATTGTTTCTTGCCAAGTCCAATCCCTTATGATGTCTCCCATACCACCACAACCCCATCCATCGTGAAATGGATACAAATTTTTTGCTGTTGCGTAATTATCAGCTTGTTTGAAGGTTTTTTCTGTTCTAGTTGGGGTGACATGGGGCCTGTTTCTACCACCTTTACCTGTAAAGTTGCCTATTTGATAAAAGGTTTTTGTTTCTACAATTGGTAATATGTCTAAATATTGATGTCCCGACTCGTTTTCTTGGCAAATGTCGGTAACACCCTCAGGTAAATTATAAAAATTGAACTTATCGGTCTCTATAACATATCGAGTATTTAAATTAAAATCGCAATTTTGTAGCTCGGAACATGTTTTTTGCGATTTTGGCGAAGTGGGTTTAGAGGGTTGCTTTGTTTGAGGTTGTTTTGGCTGGTCGTTTAGCTCGCTAGTTTGAGGTTCAACATTTTGGATTTGAGACTCTTCGTTTTGATTTTCTTGTTTTATTGATGAGATTACTCTGAGTCTGTTCAGATATTGACTGCTTATTACGGTCGTTATTATCCTTCCGCCCACCACTATAGCCATTATAACTATTGAGGTGAATTTTGTGGCAAGACTAGTACTTTTAATAATTGCAAGTATTTTAGTAAGCATAACATTCCTACATTATTTATTATATTACAATAATAATATATATTCTTTTACTGAGCAAGAATTTGGGGATATCGTCGGACTTATTGTTTTTTCGTCTACCAACTTCCGCTGGCGCCGCCGCCACCGAAGCTACCACCGCCACTAAAGCCACTAGAGCTACTGGAGGAACTGGATGATGAAGAGCTGGAACCGCCTCTTTTGCGTTTAGAAGAAAGTGGGGGAGTGGCTGTACTGGCGATAGTGTTGCCTTTGTGTTTGCTATGACGAATCAAGATGAAGATGATGAGAGCTAAGAGTAAAAGAAAGAAGATGAAAGTAAAATTGCTGTCACCTTTCTGAAGGTCTGAGATGTCAATACCCTCAGCAAGATTTAAGATGCCAGCAATGCCTTCTAGGCCAGATTTGATGCCGTCATAGTAACGAGATTGTTTGAACTCTGGAGCAATGCGCTCCCTGATAATTCGACCACTATAAGCGTCGGTCAATTCACCTTCGAGGCCCTTACCGACTTCTATGCGAATTTTATGATCGTCTTTGGCGATGAAAATTAGGACGCCGTTTTTACGCTCAGACGTGCCAATACCCCAACTTCTAGCGGTGGCTAGGGAGGCCTNTTCTATATAGCTGTCGCCTAAACTACTAATCATTAAGATGCCGAGCTCGGCTTTTTGGTTTTGTTTATAAGTATCTAGTTGTTGATTGAGGTTTTGGATTTCGCTTGCGGTTAGAGTGTTAGTTTGATCTAAAACGTAGCCGTTTTCAGGGGCTGCTGGAGGGTTAAATGCGGCAAATACAGGATGGGCTAGAGAGATAGCACAGACTAGGGTGGCTATGACGGTGGAGAGACTAAATGAGGTTTTGAAAAATTTGGAAAACATCTAAACCCCACAAGCTTAGTCAAGGTTGAATTCAACTTTGGGAGCTTCTTGGTTGTCGGCTTTGAAGTAAGGATACTCTTTGAAACCAAAGATACCAGCTAGTAGATTAGTGGGGAAGGATTTAATTTTGGAATTGAATTTTTTAACAGTATCACCATAATCGCCACGGGCTACTTGGATGCGGTTTTCAGTACCTTCTAGCTGAGGCATTAGGTCTTGGAAGGCTTGAGTGGATTTGAGTTCTGGATAGTTTTCGGCTACGGCGAGCAGGCGAGAGAGGGAAGAACTAAGTTGGTTTTGTGCTTCTTGATATTTAGCTAAGTTTTCTTCGGTAAGATCGTCGACATTTAAGGTGACTTGGGTGGCTTTAGCGCGAGCTTGGATTACCTGATCAAGCGTGCTTCTTTCGAAGTTTGCTGAGCCCTCAACGGTACTGACAAGGTTAGGAATTAGATCGCTCCGCCTTTGGTATTGAGTCTCCATGTTATTAATGGCGTTTTCGACGTTTTCTCGTTCGCGGACTAAACCGTTATAGCCACCTATTAGAGACAGTACGGCTAGGCCGATAATTACTGCTATCCAGGTAATAGGTTTTTTGTTCTGCTTCATATTTGCCCTTTCATTTAGACTGTTTTTATTATAAACAATAAAAGTGGTTTAGCCAACTAATTGATTTTGATAATGGCTAGGGATTTTGGCAAAATTTACCGAAGTATGTTATAATTATATGAGTGGACCCGTAGCTCAGTTGGTTAGAGCGCTGCCCTGTCACGGCAGAGGTCGCGAGTTCGAGTCTCGTCGAGTCCGCCAAAACCATGAGGTTTTGTCGTCCTCGAACGTCCCAAGGGGTAAACGAGTCCGCCAAAACCATGCGAGAGGCGCCCAGGGGGCGTTTTTTGTGGGGTGTGGGTGGTGTAGCTATGATATAATGAGTCTAGTGCCGTTGTAGCTCAGTTGGCAGAGCAACTCATTCGTAACGAGTAGGTCGCTGGTTCAACTCCAGTCAACGGCTCCAGAAGTAATAATATGAAACAATTTGCAACTACTTTTAAAAAAATTTATCAAGAAGACAGGAATTTATTTTGGTGGTTGTTGGTAAATTTTTTAATCAGTGGGGTATTATTTATAGTGTCAGTAGCGACTTTAAACCCTAAGAGTGCAACAGTTAAGCTGGGGTATAGCGATATAGAGGGATATAGAGACGGGGCATGGAATAATCGGTTGGTATTTCCGATGTTTGCGGTACTATTTGGCGTGTTGCACAATTTTTTAGCGATAAAGATTTTTGATAAACATGGTAAGGGGTTTGCTAAGGCTGTGGCGATGATAACTACTGGTTTAATACTAGGGACAATTATCGTGATGAGAAGGCTGTTAGGAGAAAGCTAATGGCAAAGAATTTAGAGATACCACTAGGTAAGCGTACTGCTGGGTATCGATTTTTAGAGATTCTGCCAGGGGCGTTAAGCTATACAGCGGTAATTTTATTATTTATTTTGTCTTGGATTAATCCTATGTGGGGCGCGGTTTACATTTTATTAATAGTAGCAATTACTTTAGTGAAGGCGGTTGCGGTAGCTTTTAGGACAGTGCAAGGGTATAAAATTATGAAACAGGCAGAAAAAGTGAATTGGTCCAAGAGATTAGATGATTTGGCACACCCACATGAAAGTTTTCAAGCGCTGCATGGGAAGGAAGATTTGAGTTATGGGTTTGATAAGCATGTAAGTAATTTAAAAAAGATGGCGGTGGCACCATCAAATATTTACCCAGATCCACAAAAAATTTATAATGCCGTGATTATGGTGGCATATGATGAGGGACTAGAAACGTTAGTGCCATCGGTAGAGGCGGTGCGTGATAACACCTTTGATAATAAAAGAATAATTTTTGTACTCGGATATGAGGAGCGGGGTGGAGAAGCGATGGAGAAGAATGCTTTAGAATTAAAGAAGCGTTTTAAGGATACTTTTTATGACTTTTTATTAGTTAAGCATCCAGATGGGATAAAAGGCGAAATAAAGGGTAAGGGTCCGAATTTGACTTATGCAGGGGAGCATTTATCACGCTATGTGGCCAAGAAGCGGCTTAATAAAGAAAATATAATCGTCACCTCATTGGATAGTGATAACAGGATGAGTAGGGAGTATTTGGCTTATTTGACATACGAATTTGTGGTGCATGAAGAGCGGCAGAGGTTGAGTTATCAGCCAGTATCGTTATTTATGAACAATATTTGGGATGCTCCGGCGCCGATGCGGATTATTGCTATTTCTAATTCATTTTTTAATATTATTATGACGATGAGGCCACATGCTTTGAGGAATTTTGCATCGCATGCACAACCCTTGAAGGCCTTAGAGGCGATGGGTTTCTGGAGTAAACGCACGATTGTGGAGGATGGGCATCAATATTGGCGGAGCCTTTTCTTTTTTAAGGGGGACTATGAAGTATTGTCAATAAGAGTGCCAATGTATCAAGATGCAGTCTTGTCTGATACGTTAGGGGACACCTTGAAGGCTCAATTCATTCAGTTAAGGCGATGGGCTTATGGTGCGAGTGATGTGGCGTATGTAGGCTCGAGACTATTTGATGGAATTATGCCATTCTGGCTATTGTTTTCTAAGTTTTTGATGCTACTGGATGGACATGTAACACTGGCGGTTTTGGCGCCGATTGTGGCGTTTGGCGGTTGGGTGCCGATGGTGATGAATCTTAGTTCAAGAGAAATGGTGGCTTATAGCTTGCCAAATATAGTAGGAATAGTTCAGACTATAGCGACGATTGGTTTGATGATTACAATTGTGGTGTCGTTAAGGATGCTGCCAGAGCGGCCGAAGAGGTACAAGAGGGGTAAAACTTGGTCGATGGTGTTGCAGTGGTTTCTGATGCCAGTGGTGGCGATTGTGTATCAAAGCTTTGCAGCATTTTATTCACAGACTAGACTGTTGATAGGGAAGTATATGGAAAAATTTGATGTTACTAAGAAGGCGGTGAAGCGATGAATAAGATGAAAATGAATAAGCGCTATGTAAAGTCTGCCCTAAAGATTTTTGTTCTGTCAGTGATGGTGATTGTGGTAGTACACAGTGTGTTTGAAGGACATGGGCTTCATTTAGAGTACACGCTTAGCCGTTATGTGGGCTTGGATTATTGGAGCTGGATTGCCTTTGCTACCTGTAATGTGGTGGTTTGTGAGTTGGCATTTAAATATTTGGCAGGAGTAAAAAATGAATGGGGAATGTCTCTGGGTTGGTGGATTTCGGCTCTATGGATGTTAATGATGCTTCTGGGCTTAAGTTTCTTCCCGATTGGGCTGTTTGATGAAGCTTGGGGTGATTATGGAACAATTAGTCAGATACATAGAGTGACTGCTTGGTTGATGTTTGCCTTGGCTGTGGTGACGATAGTGATTACTTTGACGAAGTTTAAGGAAGAAAAAATGCTTTGTAATTTTGGCTTTTTTATGGTGATTTATGGCATATTATTAGGTGGCTCAATCTTTTTAGGTATAGAACTGATAGAAAACTTGTCTTTATTGGTGGAATGGGGGTTTATAGTGATGTATTTAGCCTTTCTGTTTTATATACCGGACTTTGAGCCAGAAAAAGAAAGTCAGGTTAGCTAAATGGAGTATGTATATAATAAATTAGTGCGGGATAAGATACCAGAGATTATAAGGAAGGATAATCAGGTGCCAGTGACGCGTATTTTGCCTGAGGAGGAGTATCAGGTGGAGCTGGAGCGGAAGATGTTGGAAGAGCAAAAAGAATTGATGGAAGCAAGGGGTGCGGACAGGATTGAAGAGTTAGCTGATTTATTGGAATTAATAAGGGCAGATGCGGAACTCAACAGTTCATCGCTAGAGGAAGTGACTAGGGTGGCTGATAAGAAAAAAGCTAAGCGTGGGGGTTTTAGTCAGAGAATTTATCTTGAGAAAGTGATAGATAAGTAATTTGAAACGGTTTTTATTTTTGATATTACACCTAAGTTTAGAAAATGAAGGACTAACAGAGGGTCAATAAAAATCCCCAACCAGGGTTGGTTGGGGTGATAAGTAGATGTTTTAAAGGTCATAGGAGTAGGGGCGAGGGACTCTGGTGAGTTCCTCGGCAGGTGGTTGTTCCAAAGGTTTCTCGTCTCTTCTTTTTCTCTTAGGTACTTTTCTTGAAGCAGTTAGCTTTTCTTGTTCGAAAATGCTGATATTAAGCTTATCCTTTTTACCACGAGTGTAGCGACGAACGAGTAGTATATTTCTACCATCTTTGGGTTTAGAAATGTCTACTCGCACTCTTTCATCACCTTCATCACCTGGGATTTTAAAGACTTCTAGGATTAAGCCAGCTACGCTTTTAATTATTCGGGAATTTTTGGATTTGCCATTAAGATTGGTGTCGATTCTGATATTTGCTTTAGAGTCTTGAGGATTGATGACAACTTGTTGAGGGTCGTCTGGTTTCTCTTCGGTTTGATACTGCCAGTTTCTGGGAATTGTGATATTGCATTTAGGTACCGTGGTAATGGTGTTCATTTAACTTCCTCCTAAAAAATTTTTTATGGGTATCTACTTATTAAAAAACATGATCCTGTAAGGATTCTCCACAGGATATAGTTTTATTTTACCACACTTTATTCAAAAATCAAGGTTTTGGTGGGGTGTGAGGGACTTGAACCCCCGACCTTCTCGGTGTAAACGAGACGCTCTAGCCAGCTGAGCTAACACCCCAATAGGGTTGATTATAGCATAAAATAGTCTAATAGGGATGAGAATCTGTAAAAGAGTGATATAATAGGGGAATAAAGAAAGGATAAAGAATGGATAATTCTGAACAAAAAATGCGACATACCCTCAGCCATGTTTTAGCAGCGGCAGTGAAAGAACTTTATCCGACAACTATGTTGGGGATTGGCCCGACGGTAAAGGATGGTTTTTACTATGATATAGATTTTCGGGAAGTGAAGATTTCGGATGCAGATTTACCGAAGATAGAGCAGAAAATGCATGAGATTATAAACCAGAATTTAACTTTAGAGAAGGTGGCGAAGTCGCGAGTAGAGGCGTTGAATTGGGCTCGAGAAAATGGGGAGAAATACAAGATTGAGTTGATTGAAGATTTGCCAGAGTCTGAAAAAGTGTCATTTTATAAACTAGGTGAAATATTCGAAGATTTATGTAAGGGTCCACATATTAAAAATACTAATGAAATTGGAGCTTTTAAGTTAGTACGAGTAGCAGGAGCTTATTGGCGAGGCGATGAGAAGCGTGAGATGTTGACGCGAATTTATGGGGTGGCGTTTAAGACGCAAGAGGAGTTAGAAACTTACTTAAAGCGGCAGGAAGAGGCTAAGGCACGGGATCATCGGAGGTTAGGCAAGGAGCTAGATTTATTTTGTTTTTCAGAATTAGTAGGGGCGGGCTTGCCGTTATTTACACCACGAGGGACTAGATTACGTGATTTATTGACTAGTTATTCGCTGAGTTTAAGGGAAAGAGAAGGGTTTGAGAAGATTTGGACGCCGCATATTACTAAAATGGACCTTTATAAGACTTCAGGGCATTATGCGAAGTTTGGTGATGAATTGTTTATTGTGCATTCGCAGGTAAATGGTGAAGATTTTGCGATGAAACCGATGAATTGTCCGCATCAAATTGAGATTTTTGCAGCCCGACCGAGAACTTACAGAGAGATGCCAGTGCGCTATATGGAGTTGACGACTGATTATCGGGACGAGAAAACTGGTGAATTAGGTGGGCTGTCTCGGGTGAGAGCGCTGACGCAGGATGATTCACATGTGTTTTGTCGAGACTCGCAACTGAAAAATGAGGTAAAGCTCTTGGTAGGAGTGGTAAAAGAGTTGTATGGGACGATGGGAATGAATAAATTGAGAGCTAGATTGTCTTATCGTAATGATGAGGATAAGTATTTGGGTAATAAAGCACTCTGGGATCTGGCAGAGAAGCAGATTAAGCAAGCAGCGATAGATAATAAATTAGAATATTTTGAATGTGAAGGTGAGGCGGCGTTTTATGGTCCAAAGATTGATTTTATGGCGGAAGATGCGATTGGGCGGGAGCATCAATTGGCGACTATTCAACTGGATTTTGTGATGCCAGAGCGGTTTGGATTGGAATATGTAAATGAAAAGGGCGAGAAAGAGCGTCCGGTAATGATTCACCATGCTACTTTAGGGTCCATTGAACGGTTCTTATCGGTGTTTATCGAACATACGGCTGGCTGGTTGCCGTTTTGGTGTGCACCAGAACAGGTGAGAATTGTGACGGTGAACGATGAGACTAGTGAATACGTAGCGGAAGTAGAGAAAGTTTTACAGGGAATAGTGCTGGAAAAGCCTTTGAAGCACAATGAATTACGTTATACGGTAGATGAAGGTAGTGATAGTTTGGGTAAGAAGATTAAACGTGCGACGGGAATGAAGATTCCAGCAGTATTGGTGGTGGGACCAAAAGATGCTGAAGCTAAAGAGGTTAGTGTGAGACTAAAGAATAAAGAAGAAAAAGTAAAACTTAAAGATTTAGATGGTTATCTCAAAAAAATACACTAAAACCATAGTAATTGTAGGCCCGACAGGGTCAGGTAAGACGGGGGTGGGGATAGAAATAGCTAAGGAAGTGGGGGGAGAAATTATCTCGGCGGATTCGCGGGCGATTTATAAGGGGATGGATATTGGCACGGCAAAACCGAGTCTAGAAGAGCAGGATGGGGTCCCACATTGGGGGATAGACTTAGTGGAGCCAGGAGAGAGGTTTACGGTGGCGGACTGGAAAGCCTATGCTGAACAAAAAATTCAAGAAATACGAGCAAGAGGGAAAGTACCGATGGTGGTGGGGGGTACAGGGCTGTATGTGGATGCATTGGTGTATAACTATCAATTTACGGAAGAGGCCAAAAAGAGTTATGCAGACAGGAAGGAAATTGGAACAGAGTTTTTGATGGTGGGAATTAAGTGGACGGATGTTGAACTGAGAGAGAGGTTGGTAAAAAGAGTGAATAAATTATTTAATAAGGATTTATATAAAGAGGTTAAAGAGGTAGTAAAGAAACATGGCTGGGACAATCAGGCGATGAAGAGCATATTCTATCAGTTTGTGTGGCAGTATTTAAGGGGTGAATGCAGTCTAGAAGAGGCTAAAGAAAAAGCAGTGTTAGGTGATTGGCATTTGGCTAAGCGTCAAATGACATGGTTTAAACGAAATCCGCAAATTGTATGGTTAAAACTTGCGGAAATTAAACCTTACGTGCTAAAATGTATACAAGATGAGCAAAGAAAATAATATACCAATGGAAAAATTGTTTGGGTCGAAGACACGAGCAAAGCTCCTACAGTTATTCTTTGAGAATCCAAATAAATCTTATTATGTTCGCGAGATTACTAGAGTGATTGAAGAGCAGATTAATTCAGTGAGACGGGAATTGCTTAATCTGGATAGCCTGGGTTTGATAAAAAATGAGACCTTTGATAATAAAGTTTATTATTCAGCTAATAAAAAACATCCATTCTGTCGTCCATTTATGGATATTTTTAGTAAAAAAGTTGATATAAGTAGAGAAAAGGATGTTAAGAAGAGTACATGGGATGAATATGTGAGGCCGGTGAAAAATTATCTGAAGGCATTACTGGTGACTAATCGCTTACCAGGGCAGGAGGGGATTGATATGATGATTGTAGGGGATGATAAGACGAAAAAACTATCGCGCTGGGCGGAAGTGGTAGAGAAGAAGTTTGGTAAACCGATGAACTATGTGATTTTGAGTCGAGATGACTATTTATATCGAAAAAATGTGCGAGATCGGTTTGTGATGGATATTTTGGAGATGGAAATAAGCGATATTTATGATCCAGAGAAAATTATAAAGGAGGATTGATGTTTGAAATTGAAAGTAAAAACCCAGACGCCATCACGATTATTACCAAGAACACAGAAATCACCTTTAACATAGAGGATGCTTCGATTGATGCACAATTAGCAGTAGGTAAGATTACTGGTCCTGGGGAGTTTGAGATTGGTGATGTGACGATCAGGGGTATTGCCACAGATAGTGGTAAGACGATTTATGATGCGGAAGTGGGCGGCGTGCACGTGGGGATTATTGGTGGGATAGAGGAGAAACTGGATGATTTAGGGGTAGCGGATATTTTATGTACGTCGTCTGTGCGGGCGGTGAGGGAGATTGAGCCGAAATTAGTGATTGCGATGGGAAACATTGACGGGATGGTGTCTGAACTAAAGTTATCGGCACGAGTGGAGAAAAAGCTGAAAGTTAAAAATATTGACGCACTTCCAGCGGCGTTGGAAGTTGTAGTATTGAAATAATGGCAATTGTGGGCATATTACTGGTTTTAGGGATTATTTTGATGTCGATGACCCTACATGAATTGGCGCATGCGTATGTGGCTTATTGGTTAGGGGATGATACGGCAAAGCAAGAGGGGAGACTGACGCTGAACCCATTTAAGCATCTAGATTGGGGGCTGTCGGTGTTGTTGCCACTATTTTTATATATAGCTAAGGCGCCGATAATTGGTGGGGCTAAGCCGGTGCCGATTAATGCAGGTAATTTGAAGTATAAGGAGTGGGGAATGGCGTTAGTGGCGGTGGCGGGACCGATGATGAACTTCTTACTAGCTTTAATGAGTTTTTTGATTGGGCATTTTTCGGGATTAATGTATGATGGGGGCTTGGTTGGGTTATTCTTTACGGAAATGGTCTTGGCGAACTTGGGTTTTATGGTGTTTAATCTGTTACCGTTGCCACCACTAGATGGGTCACGGGTAGTTTATGCGATTGCACCGGATGGTGTAAGGAGACTGATGAGTGGATTGGAGGGGGGCTTAGGGTTGATGTTGGTGTATATAGTGATTTTAGTCTTGGGGGGTGCGCTGGGAACGGCAATAACTAAAGTGATTTTTGGTATCATTAAGGGATTTTATTGGCTGGTGGGGAGTTAAGTGCTATAATAGAAGTGTCCTAGTGGCGACATGATTTTCCTGAATAATCATGTTCTAGGGATTTCGTGGCTTTACTTCCGTGGAAGTATCGCATAAGATTTTACCCACCTGTAGTTATTACGGGGAAAAACAAGCTACTAGGACGCCTGAAATTGATGAAAAGTGGTGGTAAATGAAACAGCGAATTAGAGTAGTGGGTATAGTTAGGGATGGGGATGAGTTTTTGTTTTTGAAGCGTAGCCAGGGAAGGAAGGAAGGCCTACCACTGTGGGAGTTGCCAACTAGCAAGATACAGTTTGGGGAACAACCTGAAGAGGCGATGGCGAGAGCCTTTTTTGAAGATTTAGGTGTGAATGTGAAAGAAGTAAGGTTGAAGGATGCGGTGACTTTTTTGGCGTTACTCGGGGCGAGTCAGTTAAGTAATTTATACATTGTATATGATGTAGAGTTTGAGCAAGAGACCAAAATTGTCTTGGGTGAGAGGTATTCTGCCTATAAGTATATTAAGAAGGGTGAGCCGGGAAGCCTAAAGTTAGACGAAGCAAGTTTAATGGTGATGGAGTTTGAGGATGGGGCGCGCGCAGAAGGTGAGAAAGTCAGTCTTAGAGAGGTGGCGAATGCGGCGATGGTCTATGTGGATGGGAGTAGTCGGGGAAATCCTGGGCCATCAGGGGTGGGTTATTACATTAAGGGTGAAGATGGCCAAGTGTTGCGGCAGGGCGGGGAATTTATCGGTTTTGCGACATCGAGAATTGCGGAATATTATGCCCTGAAAGAGGGTTGTGAGCAGGCGATTGAATTAGGGATTAAATCAGTGCGATTTGTGAGTGATAACTTAATGCTGGTAAACCAGATGAACGGGATTTATAAGGTAAAAAATAGGGATTTACTGCCGATTTATAATGATATACAGGAATTGTTGAAGCAATTTGAGGCAGTGGCATTTGTACATGTGAAGCGTGAGCAGGTAAAAGAGGCAGATGCAGAGGCTAATTTGGCAATAGATAGACATTTTAATCAAGATTTGCTAAAATAGGGGGCAAGCCCGAAAGACAACCGCTGGGGGAAACCCGAGAGGAAAGTCCGGGCAGCACAGGGGACAGTAGTCGCTAACGGCGACCGTTCGTAAGAATAGGGACAGTACCACAGAAACTAATACCGCCTCTGATCCGTCAGGGGTAAGGGTGAAAAGAGTGAGGTAAGAGCTCACGGCACGATGTGGCGACACAGCGTGAGGGTAAACCCTACTGGCTGCAAGGAGTGCTAGAAACTTTGACCCGAAGATGCACGTTCACCGCTGAAACATTAGAGCAATTTGATGTTTAGATAGATGGTTGTCGGTCTTTAGCGCGAGCTAGAGATTACAGAACCCGGCTTATTGAGGGCTTAAATATCAAAAAAGTTAGGTGTAACCTAACTTTTTTGTATGGTAAGAAAATTATTTATGCGTTTTTGGGGATTTCTTAGGGTCGTCTAGGAGACCTTTTTTCTTCAAAGTACGCAGAGCGGCAGCAGAAATGTTACACTTAACCTTTTTCCCGTTGATAACCAAGGTTCTTTTAGAAACATTAGGTTTAAAAACCTTACGGGTATGGCGCTGAGAAAAAGAGACGTTGTGACCATACTGCTTACCTTTACCGGTGATTTCACAAACAGCCATGATTATTTCTCCTTTACAGAATTAACGATAGATTTGAAGGCTTCAGGGTGATTAACGGCTAATTCGGCAAGAATTTTACGATCTAGCTGGATGTTTTTAGCCTTGAGTCCAGCGATGAGTTGCGAATAGGAAAGACCAAGCTCTCTGGAGGCATTATTAATGCGGGTAATCCAGAGACTGCGCAGGTCGCGTTTTTTATTACGACGATCGCGGTAGGCGTACTGTAGGGCTCTAATGACACCTTGCTTACCAAGACGGTAGCTACGGGTGCGATAGTGCTGCATCCCTTTAGTTTGGCGGAGGACTTTCTTGTGTTTTGCGCGCGCAGGCACGCCACGTTTAACTCTCATCTTAAGCTCCTAAAGCGGTTTTAAGGTTTTTAGCAATTTTGCCCTGGACAAGCGCGGGAGTTTTGATGTTGCGCTTTCTGGCCTTTGATTTTTTGGCAAGGATATGATTACCATAGGCACGACCACGAATTAGCTTACCAGAGCCAGTGACTTTGATGCGTTTGGCAGTACCTTTATGGGTTTTAAGTTTAGGCATGATATTTCCTTTAATATTTAGTTAATATAACGCTTTAAAGGCGCGAAGCGCGAAAAGCGTGAGGTGCGATCAGGGTGCCGTGGAAGTAGGAAATTACTTCTTCCGTACACCGACTGATAGATTGCGTCCGCTAAATTGGGGTTTACCATCAGGGATGGCGACATCTTTTAAGATATCAAGAATTCTGTCTAGTAAAGCTTGACCGATCTCTTTATGGGCCATCTCGCGACCACGGAAAACAATAATAATTCTGACGTGATCACCATCTTCAAGAAAACCTTTAATTTTACGGATTTTAATGTTCAGGTCGTTGTCGCTGATTTTAAGGCCAAATTTCATTTGCTTAAGCTCGGATTGTTTTTCGCGAGCTTTTTTGCGCTGTTTGGCGGCTTCTTTCATTTTTTGGTATTGGAATTTACCCCAATCAATGATTTTAACAACGGGCGGCTGGGCATTAGCAGCGATTTCTACTAAATCCACACCTTGCTCTTTCGCAAGAAGTTGGGCTTCTCGGCTAGACATAATGCCTAGCTGTTCACCATGAGTACCGATTACGCGAACCTTGGGATAACGAATTTCTTCGTTGATTCTAGTCCGTGATGTTTTACTGATGGTGTTCCTTTCTTCTCTTGAATTAACCTGGTAATTATTATAGCAAAAAGTTTAGTAAATGCAAGGGAATTAACGCTTTCGATAGGTGAGAGCTTCAGAGAGATGGTTGGCTTCAATAAGTGAGGAGTGGGCGAGGTCGGCGATGGTGCGGGCGACTTTGATGACTTTGAAGTAGCTACGAGCGGAGAGATTAAGGGTTTTAGCGGCGCGAGAGAGGATGTCCTCGGCTGGTTTAGAGAGGTGGAGTAGGGTGGAAGCCTGGAAAGAGGAGAGGGAGCTGTTGTAGAGATTATCTTGATGATAGCGGATGTGTTGGAGCTGGAGAGCTTGCTGGATGTGGCTTTGAACGGTTAGGTGTTCGTGAGTTTGAGTAGGGAGGGGTTGAAGGAGGTCTTTTTGATCTACTTTTTGGACGGTGACGAACATGTCAATACGGTCTAAGAGCGGGCCAGAGAGCCTCTTTTGATAGCGGGCGATCTGCTGGGGAGTGCAAGTACAGGGGTGGGTGGGGTCGTCGACATAGCCACAAGGGCAGGGGTTCATGGTGGCAATTAGCATAAAATCGGCGGGGTAGGTGGTCTTTTGATGGGCGCGAGTGATGGAAATCTGCCTATCTTCTAGGGGTTGACGAAGGGCTTCTAGGACACTGCGTGAATATTCGGGAATTTCATCTAGAAATAGGATGCCGTGATGAGCCAGCGAGATTTCGCCAGGGAAAACTTGGCTGCCACCACCGATAATGGCTACGTCGCTGGCGGTGTGGTGAGGGGCGCGAAAGGGGCGGGTAGAGAGGTTTTCGTTGGTAGGGTGAATGAGAGAGTGGATTTTGGTGATGGCGATTTGTTCGGTGGGGGTGGGTGGTGGTAAGAGGTTAGCGGCAGTTTTGGCGAGCAGGGTTTTACCGGCTCCGGGTGGACCGGAAAGCAGGATGTTGTGGTGGCCAGCTATAGCGATGGAGAGCGCGCGCTTGGCGAGAGTTTGACCGCGGATATGGTCGAGTAGGGGTGTGCTAGGGTTGGACGCAGAAGATAAGCTTGAGAGTTGGTTAGAGGTAGTTTTGAGCGGTGTTTTAAGCGTGATTTTAGGTGGTGTTTTGGGGAGGGGTTTTTGATGTTTGAGGCATAAAAAGAGCTCTTGGAGGCTAGAGACGCCGATTAGTTGGATGTCTGGTACTAGGGAGGCTTGGGGTAGATTAGTTATAGGGAGAAAGATTTTGGAAAAGCCGGAGGCTTTGGCGATTTCTACGACGTTAATGATGCCGCGTACAGGCCTTAAGTCGCCATTGAGAGATAATTCACCAACGAAAAGGGAGTTGGTGAGGTCTTGACTGGATAGTTGTTTTGATAAAACAAGGATGTTGAGCGCGATAGGAAGATCTAGGTGGGAACCGTCCTTAGTGAGTTCAGCAGGGGCGAGATTAATGGTGACTTTGCGGTCGGGGAAAGTGAGTTGGGAGCTTCTGATGGCGGCACGGACGCGTTCTTTGGCTTCGCTGATGGTTTTGTTGGCGAGCCCGACAATAAAGAAGTTAGGTAAGCCTTGGCTGATTTCGCCCTCTACCTCTATAAGGCGGCCTTCGTAGCCATAGGGAATAGCAGAGTGAACTTTGGCAATCATAGATAAAGGTTAGGATAAGAATGTGGAGTAGGGCAACCACAAGCGTTTTGTGCGATCATAATTAGTAGATGAGGGGTTTTAATGTTGCAAATTAAAAGGATAAGTGGTATAATAGGGTAGTTGGGGCTGAAATAAGCTTAGACGGATCGTTAACAGATATCAGGCACGACGATTGATACCGTAAGTATTGATAAGTGTAGAAAATTCTACCAAGCATGTGCTTTATGCACCTGCGTATGCTTAATTTAAATTAAGCTGGTCCCTTAGCTGAGGCTTCGTAGGCTGGGGATTATCATAGAACGAGGATAAGGTTCTTTGGCAAGACGGTCGGAGAGCACGAAAATTTAAGTCTAGGTGATTAGTAGTTTGGTCTTTTGCAGCTACTAATTAAAGCCGAAAACGAAACAGAAGACTATGCGTGTAGAATGATATCCATGTGGCAATTCGGACGCGGGGGCAGTATCCGCCAGCTCCACCATATTTGAAAAAAATCCAGACAAAAGAGTCTGGCTTTTTTGATGGCAGAAAAAGGTGGTAGTAGAAAAGGCGAGTAGTGAAGGGTAGGGTAAGGAGAATTTTGATAAAGAGAAAGACCGGTAACTGCGAGGAAAACCGGTCTTTCGTGTAGAGTGTGGAGTTATTTTGGCTGTATGTTTGTTTTTGGCCCTTGAATAAAATTATTATTCAAAAGCTACCTCTATAATATGTCAAAAAAATGCTTATGTCAAGGACTTTTTGCACACTTTTTTTATGATTTTTGCAAAGTTTTCCACAGAAAAAACTTGAACAGCGGTAGACAAGGGGTTGGCGAGGAAAGTGTGGCGGCGTTTAGAAAGTTGGCAGAATCAGACTGGGCGAATTTTAAAAAAAGACTTGATGTAGGGATTGGTGGACTATGTATAACAAAAAGGATTATGGATGATTCGTGAATAGTAGGGATTTTAAAAGAAAAGACAGTAAGGAGAAGTAGAATAATGGAGTCGTGAAAGTTTTTTAGAAAAACCGTGAGCTGATAAAGTGGCTAGAAATAATAATAAAAACTAGCAAAACCATGACGATTAAGTGTGACAAATTATAACAAAAAAGGGTCGTGATGCTGTATGAAGAAAGTGCCAAATGTGAACTTAAATATAAGGAAATTTTTTGGTGAAATAAAAGTTGAGCAGGAAATCACGTAAAAAGTTGTATGAAAAATTATATAGAAAATGTTGGTTTTTAATTGAAAAATAATATAAAAATGTAAAGAAAAGTCACAGTACAAAAAATAGAAAAACAAAGATATTAAAATTTGGTTTATGTAAAAAATAAATGACGAGAGATTGTAAAAAATACAGAAAATAGTTTTTGGGTTTGTTGTAGTTTTTACAACAATTAGGGGATATTTTGAGTTTTTGTTGTAAAAAACACAACGAATTTAGAGATAGAGATAACCAGAGAGAATTAGGAGTTATGTTGTAAAAAATACATGATTTTTAAGGTGCAAAAGTCTTGATGTTTTAAGGGAAGTGTGATAGGATAAAAACAACAGCCGATCAACATAAAAACTAAAAAGCGAAGCGGAAAGAGGACAAAATGCGAAAGCAAAAAATCCCGAAATTGAAAAAAATAGAATAAAGTTTGACGGGCGAAAAGGTAATTTCTAGCCATAAATTACACGAGAAGGAATTACCTAGAGCTCCGTGAAACGAGGAGCGCATTAGTAAACGTTTTGTTCGTACCTTAGATTTTAGAAAACAAAGCGGGAACTAATAAGGACTATGCTTCGCTAAATGCGGAGCGGTCAGACCTAGGGTGGCGCAGTTGTGGTCAAAAGTCATAAATTTAGCACCAGATAACTAGCCACTCTGGTCCAGAATCTTGGGGGCGAACCAGCTACATGATATAATGAGGTTATGCTTAACCGGGTATTTATTTTCTTAAGTCCAGTAGCGGCAATCATTCTGTTAGTGATGATGCACTTTACAACTCCCACACAGGTTGGTCCGTTGGGGGTGTTAGTGTTTTTTACGATTTTTTATGTATTGATGTTTAGCGTGGCACTACTGTTAGTGCAATTAGTTAATTGGCTATTGGGACGCAAAACATTAATTACCCAAAAGAGTTATTTTTATGCGGCGGTGATGGCGTTTGGGCCGATTATGTTGCTGCTTTTACAGTCGTTTGGGATGATGAATTGGGGGACTTTTGCCTTGACGGTGGTTTTTGTGATGATTGCGAGCTTCTTGGTAAATAAGCGAGCTTGATGTGGTAGAATAAGCATATGGACAATAAAGGTGTCATCGTTGGAGGAAGAGGGGGGGCTGAGTCGGGGTTGCCTGGAGAAGCGAAGCGATTTTTGGGTGGAGAACAGATGGAGGGAGGTCGGGTAGAGGAAGGGCGGGAATTTCAGGAAGCAGGTCAAGAGAGATTAGAGCGATTAGAGCAACCAGGGGAGCGTCAGGAGTTTTTGGAAAAGAAGGCGGAGCAGTTGGGGGTGGAACAGGAGCGCTTAAAACAGGGGCAGGAGCAGTTAAGGGAGGATAGGCCAGAGATTGATATGTTGCCACCAGGGATGACTTTGAATGATAAGGGGGAAGTGGTGCCAATTCAGCGGGATTTGGGTGAGGAATTAAGAAACATAGAGATGACGCGGAGCAAAGAGAGTTTAAAGCCAGAGGCGGTGAAAGAAATTAATAGTATGATTAATGAGAATAAAGATAATCCATCTGAGTTAATGGAGGATTATCAAAGAACTAGAAAGGCATTTCTGAAGAGCTCTTTTGGGTTAGAAATCGGAGGTGATAGCTAGATGGAGCGGTGGGTGAGAATAGCTGGGTTGGTGGTACTAGCAGTGGTGTTGGTGGCGTTTTTGGTGTCTTTGAAGCTAAATCAAATGAGGAAGGCCAAGCGGTATGAGCGTAGCTTGAAGATGGTGCCGATGTTAATTCATCTACCTCCACCTACGGACGATGTGCAGGTAGGGAGTCGAGACGAAAGAGATGTGTTGAATGAGGAGTTGAGCAAGGCGCAGGCAATGTATACAATCATTGCTTCAACGATGACAAAGGGGTATAAGACGAAATTATATGGACAGCGACACTTAGCTTTTGAGATGGTGGCAAAGGATGGTTTAGTGAAATACTATGTGGTGTCGCCGGCAGTGATGATTGAGACGGTGAAGCAGGCAGTCTTGTCGGCATATCCGACGGCGCAATTAGAGACGATGGAAGAAGAAAATATTTTTTCAAAAGAAGGGAAGATTGATGTGGTGGCGGGNGGGGAGTTGACTTTAAAAAAGGATTATTGCTACCCAATTAGCACCTATGAGGAGGTGCAGCGAGATGCTACTTTGGGGCTATTAAACGCCATGTCGACAACAAAAGAGGGGGAGGGTTTGGTGTTACAGATTTTGGTTCGGCCGGCACATGAAAAATGGATACAAAAATCATTAAGGCATGTACAAAAAATTAAAGATGGCAAGAAAAAGACCAAGGGTGGCAATACGGCGCTAGATAGCTTTTTCTTATATCTGCGAGATGTAACAGAGGCTTTATGGAAGCCACCAGAGACTCATGAGAGTGAAAAAATTGAAGAAGCTGAAGCCTTAACGGGGCTGGAGAGTGAAGAAATTGGGGTGATAGAGGGGAAGACTAAGCATCCTGGCTATGAAACTTTAATTCGGGTGATTGCTAGTGCTGAAACTAAGGCGCGATCGGAGGCGATGGTGGGGGGTGTAGTGTCGGCGTTTGCGCAGTTTGATTCGCAGAGATATAACGGTTTTCGTTATAATATCCTAAAGAGGCCAGAAAAATTGGCGACAGATGTGATTTTTCGCTTCTTTCCAAAACAGAGAACGAGCGATATTTTAAATAGTGTGGAGCTGGCGACGATTTTCCATCTGCCGTCGCAAACGGTAATTCCGACTGGCCAGGTAGAGCGTCAGATGACGAAACAAGTAGATGGGCCAGCCAACTTGGTGACAGAAGGTTTATTACTGGGTGTGAATGAATTTCGGGGTGCACAGAAGGAAATACGGTTATCTCAAAAGGATCGGCGACGCCATACCTATGTGATTGGTGCTACGGGTATGGGTAAATCCACTCTGCTAGGGAACTTGGCATATCAAGATATGATGGATGGGAGGGGTTTTGCGTTTGTGGACCCACATGGTGATATTGTAGAGGATATTTTAAGTAAGGTGCCGCCAGAGCGGATTGATGATGTAATTTATTTTGATCCGGGAGATATGGAGAACCCCATTGGGATGAATATGTTTGAGTTTGAATCGCCGGATCAGAAGGATTTCATTATTCAAGAGGGAATCAATATGCTGTATTCACTGTATGACCCAGGACATACGGGGATTTTTGGGCCGAGAGGTGAGCATATGTTCCGTAATGCGGCATTACTGCTGATGGCGGATCCGAATGGGGCGACTTTTGTAGATATTCCACGAGCATTTATTGACCCAGAGTTTGTGAAGGCAAAATTGCAGTATGTGACAGATAGAACAGTGTATGATTATTGGACTAAGGAGTTTCCGGCATCACAGAGGAGTACAGACGCAGGAGAAGTAACAACGTGGTTTATTTCGAAGTGGGGACCGTTCCTGTCTAATACGATGATGCGAAATATCTTAGGGCAAGTAAAATCGGGCTTTGATTTTAGAGAAATTATGGATGAGCAGAAGATTTTGCTAGTAAACCTATCGAAGGGTAAGATGGGGGAACTAAACTCGAAGCTTCTAGGTATGATTTTTGTAATGAAGTTTCAAACAGCGGCAATGTCTAGGGTGAATGTACCAGAGGAGGAACGGAAGGATTTTTGTCTGTTTGTGGATGAGTTTCAGAACTTCTCTACAGATAGCTTTGAGTCCATTCTATCTGAGGCGCGGAAGTTTAGGTTAAATTTAATTGTGGCGAACCAATTTATTACTCAGCTGACAGATAGGATTAGGGAGGGGATACTGGGGAACGTGGGAACTTTTATATCTGGACGCTTAGGGGTAACTGATGCGGAGTTACTAGAAAAAGTGTTTGCGCCAGTATTTAATGCGGAAGATTTGCATAAACTACCAAACTATCATGCGATTACGACGGTGATGATGAATGATGTGCCGACAACACCCTTTACGATTAGGCTGCTGCCGTCAATGGGAGATAAGAACCCAGAAGTACTAGCGTCGTTAAAGAATTATACGGCAGTGAAATATGGTAGGCCGCGGGCAGAGGTGGATGCGGAGATTAATAAGCGATTAGCTCCAGTAATGAAAAAAGAGGAAGAGTTGGAGTTGGCGGAAGCGATAGCTAATGATAAAGCGATTAGAAAAGCCCCTACTGTGAGCCCACAGGAGGAGTTTCTAGCGACTTGGGATAAAAAGAAGCAGGAAGTACGGGCTGGGGCACAAAAGAGCACTGAGGGGCTGGAGAGGCCGGCTGGGGGTATTGAGGCAGTGGAGGAGGTGCAGCCAGTGGTAGAGGAGCCACAGGCAGTGATGGAGGAGCCACAGGCAGTGATGGAGGAGCCGAGAATTCAGGAAACCGAGCAAAATCCGCCAGAAGTCAGTGTGAAATTGCGTTAAAGACTTGAAAAATAGAGATAAGACGTGTATAATTGATAGGTAATTAAAGCTGAGGTATTATGTCTGAAGTGAAAAAAAGCGGTGGAACCGAGAAGTATGACTCGTCCGAAATTCGGGTACTAGAGGGCTTGGAGCCGGTGCGTTTGCGACCGGGTATGTATATTGGTTCGACCGGATATGATGGACTACATCACTTAGTGAAGGAGATTGCCGATAACTCAATTGATGAAGCGATTGCGGGGGAGGCTAATCATGTGAAAATTATTTTGCAGCAGGATGGTGGCTGTCGGGTAGAAGATGATGGACGGGGGATTCCAGTAGATACTCACCCTAAGACGGGTAAATCCACGCTAGAGACTGTACTGACGGTATTGCATGCCGGAGGGAAATTTGGTGGAGGGGGGTATAAGGTGTCGGCAGGGTTGCACGGAGTGGGGTCATCAGTGGTGAATGCGTTGTCGTCAGAGTTGATTGCCGAGGTGTATCGAGATGGCAAGATTTATCATGTGGAATTTGCTAAAGGTAAGACCACTAAGAGTTTAACGGTTACTGGTAAGACAGAGAGGCGAGGGACGAGCATTGTGTTTTATCCTGATCCAGAGATTTTTAAAGAATCTGCTGAGTTTGATTATGAATGGGTGTCAAAATATGCAAGACATCAAGCCTATCTGACCAAGGGGGTGTTAATTTCAGTCTTAGATGAGCGGACGGGAGAAAAAGAGGCTTTTTATTTTGAAGGGGGAATTAAGAGTTATGTAAAGAGATTAAATAACGGCAAAGAAGTGCTGTCAGATGATATTTTTTATGTAGAGAAGAAGATTGAGCGCACAGAGGTAGAAATTGCCGTACAATACAACGATTCCTATGCGGAAATTATGAGGCCGTTTGCGAACAATGTGTTGACACCAGATGGTGGGATGCATGTGGTGGGCTTTAGAACGGCGTTAAATCGAGTAATTAATGACTATGCGCGCAAGAATGGCTTACTGAAAGAGAAAGAAGAAAATTTAACGGGTGATGATATTAAAGAAGGTCTAACAGCGGTGATTCTAGTGAAGCTGGCTGATCCGCAATTTGAGGGGCAGACCAAGAATAAGTTAGGTAATCCAGAGGTGAGGGGTCATGTAGATAGGGTAATGTCGGAATATTTTGGTTATTATCTAGAGGAAAATCCAGCGATTGCTAAGAAGATTGTCGGCAAGGCGACGCTAGCGGCACGCGCGAGGAAAGCAGCACGGGCGGCGCGGGATAATGTGATTCGCAAAGGCGCGTTTGAGGGGTTGAATTTGCCATCTAAGTTGGCGGATTGTTCTTCGCGTGACCGGGCAGAGTGTGAATTATTTATTGTAGAGGGTAACTCAGCGGCTGGTTCGGCGAAAGAGGGGCGAGATTCTAGGACTCAAGCAATCTTACCGTTAAGAGGTAAAGTGTTAAATACTGAGCGGGCGCGATTAGATAAGATGCTGGCTAATGCGGAGATAGTTTCGTTAATTAAAGCAATGGGGGTGGGAATTGGCGAGCAGTTTGATATAGAAGGCTTGAGGTATGACAAGATTATCTTTATGACTGATGCTGACGTAGATGGGGCGCATATTTCTACATTACTTCTAACCTTCTTTTTCCGCTATATGCCAGAGGTAATTGAGGGTGGACATGTGTATTTAGCTAAGCCGCCACTGTTTGGTTTGATTAAGGGAACTGGCGCGGGTCGGAAAATTGATTATATTTATAATGAAGCAGAACTAGAAAAGACCTTAAACGAGAAGATTGCTGAGCGGAAAGAGTCTGGTGTGCAGGCTGATGAGAGTGCAGAGCGATTTAAACAGGCGGGCTATACGGCGCAGCAGCGCTTTAAGGGTTTGGGTGAAATGGATGCAGCGCAACTTTGGGAAACTACGATGAATCCTGAACATCGGACGCTGATTCAGGTAAAGATTGAAGATGCCGAGCGGGCAGATTCCGTATTTTCGAAGTTAATGGGTGATCAGGTGGAAATGAGAAAAAACTTTATACAGTCAAGAGCGACATCAATCAATCTTGAGGATTTGGATTTTTAAGGAGGAATGATGACTGGAAAATTGGATAATGAAAAGGTAGAAAAAGGGCTGGAACTGCGTACCGTTGAGAATACGATGGAAGATTATTTCCTGCGGTATTCGATGTCGGTGATTATTGATCGGGCCTTACCAGATGTGCGTGATGGTCTGAAGCCAGTACATCGGCGGATTTTGTATGCGATGAACAAGAACGGCTGGAAGGCGCCACATGCTACGGTAAAGTCCGCGCGCATTGTGGGTGAGGTGATGGGTAAGTATCACCCCCATGGTGACACTTCGATTTATGATGCGATGGTGAATTTGGCGCAGCCCTGGAAGATGCGCTATACCCTAGTGGAGGGGCAGGGTAACTTTGGCTCGATGGACGGTGATGAACCAGCGGCATCACGTTATACTGAGGCGCGGATGGATAAGGTGGGCGCAGAGTTGTTGGCGGATATTGAGAAGGATACAGTTGATTTTAGAGATAACTTTGATGGCACAGAGAAAGAGCCGGCAGTTTTACCGGCAGCAGTGCCAAATATTTTGCTAAATGGCCAGATGGGGATTGCGGTGGGGATGGCAACCAATATTCCACCGCATAACTTGGGAGAGGTGATTGATGCGACGGTAGCGTTGATTGATGACCCGGAGATTTCCTTGGCTGGATTAATGAAACATGTAAAGGGACCGGATTTTCCTACGGGAGCGGAGGTGTATGGTGGGGAGCCGATGCGCCAGGCTTATGCTACGGGGAAGGGTTCGGTAACAATTCGAGCGGTGGCGACAATTGAGGAGCGTAAAAACGGTAGGTACAATATTATAATTACAGAGGTGCCTTACGGGATGAGTAAGGAAGGTTTTGTGGAGAAGGTGCGAGATTTGGTCTTGAGTAAAAAACTTGATCACATTGCCGATGCGAGGGATGAATCAGCGCGGGGTAAGGTGCGGGTGGTAGTAGAGTTGAAAAAGGATGCTTATCCAAAGAAGACTTTAAACCAATTATATAAGGCTACAGGGCTACAGACGAATTTCCATTATAATATGCTGGCCTTAGTGGATGGAATTCAGCCGAGAATTTTGGGGTTGAAGGAGATTTTGTCGGAATTTGTGAAGCATCGCCAGAAAGTGGTGCGCAGGAGGACAGAATTTGAGCTGACTAAGGCTAAAGAGCGCGCACATATTCTAGAAGGCTTAAAGATTGCGCTAGATAATATTGATGAGGTAATCAAGACGATTCGGGAAAGTTATGATGATGCCGATAAGCGCTTGATGAGTCGGTTTGGGTTGTCGGAGATTCAGGCGGCAGCGATTTTGGCAATGCAGCTGCGACGACTACAGGGGCTGGAGCGCGATAAAATTGAGACCGAATTGAAGGAATTGCATGAATTGATTAAGAAATTAGAGGCGATTTTAGCAGATGAGCAGGAAATTCTCCGGTTAATTAAGGAAGAGTTATTAGTAATGAAGGAGAAATATGGGGACAAGCGACGCTCGAAGATTATTAACCGAGAGGTAGGGAAGTTTTCGGAGGAGGAGTTGATTCCAGAAGAAGAGAGTGTGATTTTGTTGACTACAGAGAACTATATGAAGCGGGTATCGCAAGATGATTTCCGGAGACAGCATAGGGGTGGTGGTGGTAGGCGGGGGATGACGACCAAGGAAGAGGATGTGATTTCGCAGATTGTGATGGCGAGCTCGCATGACTATCTATTATTCTTTACTTCACAGGGGCGGGTTTTCCGATTGAAAGCTTATGAAGTACCACAGGCTTCACTGGCAGCTAGGGGGACGGCAGCGGTAAATCTTTTGAATATGCATCCAGAGGAGAGGATTACGGCGATTATTAAGCAGGGTGAAGGAATGGAAGACGGGTTCTTATTGATGGCGACTAAGAAGGGGACGGTAAAGAAGACACCGATTAAGGGATTCTTAAATATTCGCTCTAGTGGATTAATTGCGATTAAGCTAGATGAGGGTGATGAACTGCGGTGGGTGCAAGAGACAGACAATGATAGTGAGGTGGTAATTTCGACTTCGGCGGGTCAAGCAGTGCGCTTTAATGAGGAGGAACTTCGACCAATGGGGCGGGCGGCGCGGGGGGTAAGAGGGGTGAGGTTGCGCCCCAAGGATGAAGTAGTGGGGATGGATATTATTACTGACCCAAATCAAAAATTATTGGTGGTGTCAGAGAATGGCTATGGTAAGGCGACATTGGTTTCTAATTTTCCGACTCACAAAAGAGGTGGAGTGGGGGTGAAGGTGGCAGCGGTGAATGATAAAACCGGCCCAATTATAGCAGTACACACATTGGATCCGCTAGCTAAGGAAGTGATTATTATGTCGACAAAGGGTCAGGCGATTAGGATAGCAATGAAAGAGATTCCGACGCTGGGAAGAGCTACGCAGGGCGTGAGGATTATGCGTTTAGCAGAGGATGATACTGTGGCCTCTCTTGGATTGGTGCTGCCAGAGGAAGAAGAGGAGCCTAAGGCTAAAAAAGAAGTGAAAACTAAGGTCAAAACTGAAACTAAAGCAGGGACAAAAACCAAAAGTGGGGCTAGGCCTAAAAAATAGATAACTATAACTGAAATTGGTTATGGTTGTAAGTTTTTGATGAAGTGTTTTATGCTCGCGGCATATCAAAATTAACGCGAGGATAATATGCGTGAGAGTTATTTGAGAGCCGGATTGGTTTTGGCTGTGGTGGCGAGTATTAATATATGGTTGCCAGTGAGAGCGGTGACGGTCAGAGATAATGTGATTTGGCGGGAAGCGCAGGAGGCGCTAACGTTGGATGAGGATGAGAGAGCGAGCTCGGTGCAATATATGAGGTTTTTGGTGACTGGGGTAAATCCGAGTAAAAATACAATAAAGATTTTTAATAACGAGGCGCATTGGCGCCAGATGATGGGAGGGGAGGAGATTCAACCGATTAGGAGCTTGAAGGTGATGATGCGAACAGGGTCGCTACCTTATGTGTCGACTTGGGGGTTGTTAGATGCGGAGCATGAGCATGCGGTGGCGATGATTTATGATAGCGAGACAGAAGTGGGGTTTTTGGCTGATGGGCTACCAAGAGATAAAGAGGTGGAAGTAGTAGTTCCTCAAGAGGGACTATTGGCGGGGAATATGCGGAAGGTAATTGAGTATGTGATGGAGAGTAATGGGGGCTCTGCAGGGGGCTTGGACTACGGGATGTGTTTAGAGGCGAATGACTATCGAGAAGGGATGGAGTGCAGGATGATGATATCGGATGAGGGGAGAATAGCGTATTGGCCGGTGGAGGTGGTTGATGAGGTAGGCGAAGATAGTGGGGTTACTGACGTGGGTGAGGTGGGTGATATGGTTGATGTGACTGATGTGGTTGGTGTGGTGAGCGAGGTGGGCGAAACGGTGACTAGGCCAGTGGTGACAACTAAGGCGGCGACACCAGTAGTTAGAAGTCAGGCTATGGAAAGATCAGAAGTTAGGAGTTTTGGGAGCGAGGAGAAGAAAGAGGTAGAAAATGGAGAAAGTGCTGATGTTGTAAAAAATAATGAAACAGGGGTAGAGCCGGAAATAAAGGTGCCGGATTTGAGTGGCGGAAAGGAGTGTGTGGATAATGGTAGGTTGTGGCAGGATATGTGGTGGCTACTGCTAATTTTAGTGGGGCTAGATGTTTTAGTGATGTGGTGGTTCTGGCCTGATCAGAAAGTAGCAGGAAAATCATCAGATAAAATGCTATAATAAGAGTATGAATGGACCAGTGATATTTTTAGGGGCGGCGCTAGCTTGGCTAGTGGCGCAGGTGACGAAAGCTGTAAGGATAGCTCGGAAGTGCAGTCGGAAATTAAGTGGTAGGGATTGGTTGAACTTGTTGACAGAGCCGGGTGGGATGCCATCGGGGCATTCAGCGAGTGCGACAGGATTGGCGGTGACGACGGGATTGTTTGAAAGTTTTGAATCGGTTTATTTTGCTTTAGCTTTAAGCATGGCAGTGGTGACGATTTATGATGCGGTGAATGTGCGAAAGGCAGTAGGGGAAATTGGTGAGTTTCTGGTAGAAAATAAATCTGCGCAGATGAAGCAGGCACCGAAGATTGTAAGGGGGCATAGGTTTAGTGAGGCTTTGGCGGGAATATTGATTGGTGTGATGGTGAGCATTTTAGTGTATTTAATTGTAAAAATATAGTAAAAATTCCCCAAGAAAAGTATTGACAGGTAGATAAGAGTGTGCTAGGATAGGAACAGTCTAAAACTGCGAAGGTTATTTTAGTGGTCTTAGAATTATTTTAACAATTTAGTTGTGCAATTATGTTGGAAACATCGTAGAACCTTGTCTCGGAAAAGTAAACTTTCCCTCGGCGGCGGTTCTTCGATGAAATTGGGAAGCTTTGCTTCCTGATTTTACGAAGTAAAATCAAAAAACTTCGTTTTTTCAATTTCATCGTCAGTTTATTTATAAATTTGAGTTTTCAAATTCAAAGTAGATTACTTTTGTAATCTTTAACGGAGAGTTTGATCCTGGCTCAGGATGAATGCTGGCGGCGTGCCTAATACATGCAAGTCGAGCGGTAACAGGGCTTCACCGTTTCCTTGTCGCACTTGGCCTAGTGCAAGTGATAGATACGAGGGAACAGTGAAGCTGCTGACGAGCGGCGAACGGCTGAGTAACGCGTGGGAACATACCCCAAACTGAGGGATAACTACTCGAAAGAGTGGCTAATACCGCATGTGGTCTTTAGATTAAAGCCTTCGGGCGGTTTGGGAATGGCCTGCGTAGGATTAGATTGTTGGTGAGGTAATGGCTCACCAAGTCGACGATCCTTAGATGGTTTGAGAGGATGATCATCCAGACTGGGACTGAGACACGGCCCAGACTCCTACGGGAGGCAGCAGTAGGGAATCTTTCACAATGGGCGAAAGCCTGATGGAGCAACGCCGCGTGCAGGACGAAGGCCTTCGGGTTGTAAACTGCTTTTATATCCGAGAAATATGATGGTAAGATATGAATAAGGACCGGCTAACTACGTGCCAGCAGCCGCGGTCATACGTAGGGTCCAAGCATTATCCGGAGTGACTGGGTGTAAAGAGTTGCGTAGGTGGCATAGTAAGTAGATAGTGAAATCTGGTGGCTCAACCATTCAGACTGTTATCTAAACTACTAAGCTCGAGACCGTTAGGGGTAACTGGAATTTCTAGTGTAGGAGTGAAATCCGTAGATATTAGAAGGAACACCGATAGCGTAGGCAGGTTACTGGGACGGTTCTGACACTAAGGCACGAAAGCGTAGGGAGCGAACGGGATTAGATACCCCGGTAGTCTACGCCGTAAACGATGGATACTAGCAGTTTTGGGTATCGACCCCCGGAGTTGCGAAGCTAACGCGTTAAGTATCCCACCTGTGTAGTACGATCGCAAGATTAAAACATAAAGGAATTGACGGGGACCCGCACAAGCGGTGGAGCGTGATCTTTAATTCGATGATAAACGATAAACCTTACCAAGGCTTGACATCTCGGGAAGGCTCTCGAAAGAGAACTGTGCTTTTTAAGAACTCGAAGACAGGTGATGCATGGCCGTCGTCAGCTCGTGTCGTGAGATGTTTGGTTAAGTCCATCAACGAGCGCAACCCTTGCAGCTAGTTGTATTTTTCTAGCAGGACTGCCCCGGTAACGGGGAGGAAGGAGGGGATGATGTCAGGTCAGTATTTCCCTTACGCCTTGGGCGAGAATCGCGCTACAATGGCCGGTACAATGCGAAGCGAAGCAGTGATGTGTAGCAAACCGCATCAAAACCGGTCCCAGTTCGGATAGGAGGCTGAAACTCGCCTTCTTGAAGTCGGAATCGCTAGTAATCGCAGATCAGCATGTTGCGGTGAATACGTTCCCGGGTCTTGTACACACCGCCCGTCAAACCATGAGAGTCACCAACACCCGAAGTCCGCTTCGGCGGCCGAAGGTGGGGGAGATGATTGGGGTTAAGTCGTAACAAGGTATCGGTACGAGAACGTGCCGATGGATTACCTCCTTTCTTGAGAAGGAATTGATGCGCCTGAAAGCCGTAAGGCTCGCAGGTAGCTAGGTCGGTTACGGTTATGTCAGTAAGCTTAAGACATAACGCATCTTTCGCTTTATGCGAGAGACGTAACGCAAGCTGTACTCGACGATGAATTGCACAACTGAGTTGTTAAAGAGAAGCTGCCCTCTAAGGGTGGTTTTTTGTGCTATACTGAACTTAAATAAGGGAGTAAAGGGATGGCAGAAAAAAGTATTGTACAGAAAGCTCTGCAAGTAACAGGTGTGGTGTTGGCAGGAATTTACACCTCTTTTTTTATGATTATATTAACGTTGGGGACCCTCTCTTTAATTACTAGTTGGGTGATTAGGCTGAAGAATCCAGTGAGTTTAGTAACAGGTGCGGAAATAGAGTGGCCAGAGGAAAATAATTCATCAGATCAAGATAGTTTAAGGAGGGTGAGTTGGTGGGAGATTGGTATATGGGGGCAAAAAGTGAAAATGAGTAGACTAAAAAGACTAGTTGAGGAATATAAAGAAGAAGTAGAAGTAGAGATTCCGATTTTTGGATCGATTGAAGCACTTTTGGAGTTTTTTACGCCACTTAATACCAGTGCTATTGTGTTGGGTTTTATATTGATTTCATATCTCTTTTTTAGCCTATTGTTTTGGAATTTTCAGAGAGCATTACAGATGCTAGGTGTGGGTATATTTTTGAGTGGAGGATTATTGTTAATAATTTTCTTAACGCCAGGAGCGACGGGTAATTTAATTTTGGCACAAGGTTTATATCGATTAAGTAGTTTAGTACATTGTTGGGCAGATGCGGTGCTTGGGCTGCTGATATTACCAGGCGTGTTGTTGGTTTTGATTGGAGTCTTATTAATTTTATCACCGCGAATTTATCAACGAATGCAAAAGCTGAGAGTTCGAAATGGGGGCACTAAAACTGTTTAATTTAATTAACGCAAGAGAAGGCAACTTGTGTGCTATACTAAACTCAAATAAGGGAGTAAGGAGATGGCAGAAAAAAGTATTTTACAAAAAATTTTAAAAGTAGTAGGAGTGATACTGGCAGGGATTTATACCTGCTTTTTTGTAGCTGTCTTGACGGCAGGGACGATAGCTTCTACTGTTAGCCAGATGGCAAAGCCAGAGAAGTTGGCAAATTTAGCGACGAATACGATAGCGGAGGCATTAGAGAAGGATAATCTAAAGAAGATGACGGTGGCCGAGATGCGAGAGTTTTTACCAGAGGAGTTGACGCAGGGCTTGAGGCCGACAGACACTGCCGATAAAGCGTTTAGTCGAGGCCTAGTAGAGCTTAGTCAAGGGGGAATTAGTGCGGAAAAAGCTGAGCAAATGGTTAATGATAATGTAGTACAAGATATGGTGTTGGCCTTACTGCAAGATAAAGATTATGATTTAGTAGCGCTGGCGGATCGTTATGGAATTCCGATACCTGAGGAGGCGAGAAATTCTGACGAGATGAATTTACGGAAAATTATACAGCAAGAGACGGGGATGAAGGGTATGGAAAAAATGATTAAGGAGCAGATAAGCGAAGCAGAGGTGGAATTACCAATCTTTGGGTCGGTGGAGTCGTTCCTTGAATATTTTACACCGCTTAATGTAGGTCTTTTGGTGTTGGGCTTTGCACTGGTTTCATATTTGGTGTTTAGTTTGTTGCTTTGGAGTTGGGGGAGGGCATTACAATTCTTGGGTGTGGGCGTATTCTTGGGTGGAGGTTTGATATTAGGGGTTTACTTGGCTCAAGGAGCGGTGGTGGACTTTATGATAGCGCAGGGTGCAGATTTGCCACGGAGTATATTAGAGTCGGTGGCGGGTTCGGTGCTTGGGTTATTGGCACTACCAGGGGTAATATTAATTTCGATTGGGATTTTACTATTTTTCGCAATACCAGTTTGTCAGGGAATTAAGAAAGCTACTTCAGGGCAACGGAGGAAGTAGATTAAAAAAGAGCCTAAAAAGGCTCTTTTGGTGTGTCAGTTTACTGAGCAGTTTTTTCGAAGCGATCAGTGTCTCTGTTGGTGTTTTTATCCATATTACGCCGAAAGGCAGCTTCGAGGTCGATATTTTCACGGTTTGCTAGACAGATAATTGAGAAGAGAAGGTCTCCGATTTCATCCTCGAGATTTTTTAAGTCTTCGTCAGTTTTGGCGCCTTTATCGCCGTAGAGGCGATTAAGAATGCGGGCTAGTTCTCCGACTTCTTCGATGAGGCAGGCGAGACAGGATAAGGGGTCAAAATAAGGTTTTTGAAACTGCTGGACCCAGTCATCAACAGTTTGCTGAGCAGCTTTTAAGGTACAAGCTTTATCCATTTTGTCACCTCCGATAAAGTTTTATTAATTATAGCAGGTATTGGGAAGTCGCGCTAATTATTGTGTTAAGGAGATTAGTTCAGGGTGGGTCTTTGACTTTTTGGTTAGTTATATTATAATTATAAAAGTTGCTGGAGTGGCAATATTTTTATAAAGGGGGTTAGAAAATGTTCTTTAAAAAGCGAAGAGCTAGAAAGTTGGCAGAAAAGGGTTCTGTGGTGCAAGAGTGGTTGAGTGGTCCTAAAATTTCATGGAAGCAGCAAACGGTCGTATTGTCGGCATTAAGGGGTTGTGATGGACAGTCCAAGTATGATTTATCTAAGAAAATGACTAGAAAGCTGCGGAGTGTGATTTTGTATAATGCTGGTGCAGAAGATACGACCTTTATGCGGGATACAATGACTTTGGAAGAAGTTAGAAAGATGGCGGAGGATAGCGATAAGTACCCAATACATTATTATATGCATATGTGTCATGCATGCGAGGTGATCGGCTTTAAGCATCCTGATGAAGAGATAAGAAGTTGGTTTCATGAGGCTTATTTAATCATAGTGGATGCCTTGCACTTAAGACCAGAGACGGAAGAGGAGTGTGATGATAGGCTTAGGGATGGAGTAAATACTCCATTTACGGAGATAGAGGATGAGTAAAATTAAGCTGTTCGCTATTAAGGTCGCAATTTTGCGGCCTTTTTAAATGCGAGTTAGATTAAGAGGTGGTAAGAGTGTTATAATGGTTGTTATGGAAAAATATAAAACAAATTGAGGAAATAAGAATGAAGATTTTACAGCTTAATGTCTGGGGTGGGCGGTTGAAAGGGGCGGCGTTGGATTTTTTGGCGAAAAATCAGTTTGATGTGGTTTGTATGCAGGAAGTAATGGAGTCGGAGGACCAGCCGGTATTTGTGAACCATTTTTTTGATCGGGCGGAGCATTATCAGAAGGCTAGTGAGCTACCTCATGCTTATTTTTCGCCGAATTATAGTGTGGAGATTGCTAATGGTGCGGGGGAGATGAAACATGGGAATTTAATATTGAGTCGCGAGGAGATGGTAGAGAAAAAAACGGAATTTGTGAACGATGAGTATATAGAGAAGATGATTTTTGAGTCGCTACCTAAGAATAATATGAATGTACAGATTGTGAGGTTAAAAAATGGTTTGACAGTGGTGAATCATCATGGAGTTTGGCACAATGATCCGATGGGAAATGAGTTGTCGGTGACGACGATGCGGAAGGTGGCGGAGTTGGTGAAGAAAGTTGAAGGGCCGTTGGTGATGTGTGGGGATTTGAATTTACAGGCGGAGGCGCCGGCGATGAGGGAGTTAGATTTTCTGCGAAACCTGACGGCAGAAAATGGAGTTGAGAATACTCTAAACGATGAGATTAGAAAGCGTGGGTTAAGGGTGGCTTGCGACCATATTTTGGTGAATGATTTAGTGAAAGTGAAGGATTTTCGAGTGTATGAGGGTGTGATGATGTCTGATCATTTGGGATTGATGGCGGAAATTGAGATTTAGGGCTTATAGCACGGAGTAGGCTGTTTAGGGAGGGGGTAGGGGTTAAACTTGACATTTTGTAGGTTTTGGTGTATAATGAGGGGGTAAGCAATAATTATTATTTTTTATGGGGAGTGATAAAATGTTCTTTGAGAGACGAGAAGTTATGAGGAAAAGTCAGGAAGCGGTTAGAGTTAGACGAGAGGGTGGAAAATTGGCTGAACAGGCTATGACTTTATGTCGGCCGATTATCCAGAGCGGGGAAGGTTGCTTTAGTTACGAGAGAGCTGATGGCAGCGTTGAAATTTATCATAAAGATGAATGTGAATTAAGACTTAAAGACGGCACCAAGATTAATATTCGTAGCCGCCACAAAGGAGACGCTGATTTTGTGACGGTTTTCAATAATGGCGAAGAGGTTTTACATGCAAGAAGAGAATCTACCAATCCGTATGTTCCTCTTAGGCCGTGGCAGGTAGAGGTCTATATCCCTGGTGATTGGGGAGAAATTGTTAGAAGAAAGTGTAGTAGGGCCTTAGCTTCATGAAAGTCTTAAAGTCTGGACAGATGTCCGGACTTTTTTTATTAATAAACGACTGAGATAGGGGTGTAATTGACGTTTTATCTGTTTTAGTATATAGTAAAGGAAGCAGAAATTGCTAAATATTTTTATGGGGAGTGATAAAAAATGTTCCTTAATAAACTCTTGAATAAATTCTCTGAGCTGCTGAGTAGGCCAAGAGCAAGAGAGTTAGCTGATAAAGCATTTTCTAAGTGTTGCGATTATGGCGAACGAGAGACTAATTACCTTGATAAAGAAAAGACAGCTACTACATATTTACTGAACTTGGGTGATGGTATCGAGATTAAGGTGGAACGAAGGAAGCTCGGCCTCCATTATTATGGTGGAGAGACGGTTAATGATGAGGTGATAATTTTTTATAAAGGCAACCAGGTGTTGGTGGCTGGTAGATATGTGGTTTATAGGGGAATGATCCTCTCTGCGGCTGCAGATTGTAGAGCAATTTTTACTGATAATCGGTGGCAGATTGCTATTTATGTCCCTGGAGATGGCTGGGAGACAACAGTGTTTAAAAACTGGAGTTGATTTTATAAAGTTAACTCTAAATCAAGAGTTTGAAGCCTGGATAAATGTCCAGGCTTTTTTATTAAAAAACTTCGGCATGGGGTGTGCCGAAGTTGGTATGCTTGTGACGATTTATTTTTGGGCGAGTTTGTTGAGCTCGGATTGGACTACGCCGGGCATAACAATAGAAACAACGAAGAACACTAAAAACCAAATTACGCCGTTATTGTCTTTCTTGACGTGGGTAGAGAAAGCGTCAGAGTATTTGTAGAGCCAGTAGATGTTAGCAATTGGTACGATTAATAACCAACAAGTAGGGATGTTGCCGCCGAGCTTGTTGATTTCTTCTTTGGTTTGGACATACCAGTAGAGCCAATAGATGCCAAAGGTGATAAAAGATAATAAATAAATTGCTACGATATTGCGATGTTTAATCATGAGGTTTTTCCTATTAGGTTGATAATTATATTTAATAATAGCAAGAAATGAGTGAAAGCACAAATAGTTGAAGGTTGTGGGAGCGGGGGAGTTTTATAATTGCAGGGATGTGTCGTATAATGAGAAAAAGGAGCTAGCAATGAATGAGGAAATTGCAAAAAACTTGAGTGGGATATGGTATTTAGCGACGAGTGAGGGTGAGCAGCCGCATGTGAGGCCGATGGATAGCGCAACAGTGGTGGGAGAAAAGGTGTATTTTGGCACGGCGAAGGATAAGAATGTATATCAACAGATGGTGGCAAATCCGAAAGTGGAGGTGTTTGCGATGACGGATTTTGGGATTTATCGCTTTATGGCGGAGGTGGAAGCGGAGACGGATGCGGAAATTACTAAGCGTGCGTTTGAGCAGATGGGAAAGGCCTTTGATTCGGAGAAGTCAGTAGCGATGAGTTTTGAGAAGGTACAGAAGGTTTAGTGGAAGCTGGAGGTTTTGCCTTAGTTTGGAGAGGAATATGGAGGACACGAGAAATTTGATAGATGAATTGAAGGGTTTATCTAATGAGGAGGTGAAGGCGCGACTAGGGAAGTGTCGGAATGAGCTGGAGGTGGCAATTGAGAATGTGTCGCATGATTTTAATGCGGGGACGATTGTGAGGAGTGCGAATAATTTTAATGTGGCTAAATTACATATTGTAGGGAGGCGGAAATATAATCGGCGGGGGGCGATGTGTACAGATAAGTATTTAGAGATTGTGTATTGGGCGAGTGTGGCGGAGTTTTTAGCGGAGCAGAGGGCGCGCAGACGGGAGGTAGTGGCGATAGAAAATAATACATCACGAGCGAAGAGGTTAAGCGAGAAAAAATTGGTTAAAAAAACGACACTGGTGTTTGGTAGTGAGAGTGATGGCTTGTCTTCGGAGATGTTGGAAAAGGTGGATGATGTAAGGCTAATTGAGAGTTTTGGGTCTACACGATCGGTAAATGTGGGGGTGGCGGCGGGAATTGCGATGTATGAATGGGCGAGGCAAAATGTCCTCTAAAGATTTAAGTAAGATGAAAAAATGCGATGAGGTGTCGCGAAAGTATTCGGGTAAAAAAGCGCGGAAACAGACTAAACGGCAAAAAGAGGTGGATGAATGGTGGATTGTTTGGAAAAAATGGGTAAAGGTGGGGTTGGTGTTGATAATTTTAACGACGGCAGGCGTGGTGAGGTGGGTAGTGAATCGAGTGGGGGAAACACAGGAGGTGCTTCGGGCGCCGAGTGGAGCGAGAGTAGAGGTGCCTGAGGTGCCGTTCACGCATTGGGTGGCGAGCAAGAAGTTGGTGGCGCTGACCTTTGATGATGGACCAGAGGTAGAGACAACACCGAGATTGTTGGATGTCTTGAAAGCGAGGAATGTGCGGGCGACTTTTTTTGTGATGGGGCGACAGGTAGCGAAATATCCGGAGGTGGTAAAGCGTACGGCGGAAGAAGGTCATGAAGTGGGGACGCATGCTTGGTCGCATGTGCCACTAACGAGGCTGTCGGCTGGTAATATTGTTGCAGAGGTGGCAGGGGTAAATGATGCGGTAACGGCGATAACTGGTGTGAGACCGACATTGATGCGGCCGCCATATGGGGCGATGAATGGGCGAGTGCGGGCGAATGTGGGGATGCCGTTGATTTTGTGGTCGGTGGATACTCTGGATTGGAAGTATCAGCAATCAGAGGTGGTGCGGGAGCGGGCCTTGGCTTCAGTGGAGGACGGGGCGATTATCTTGATGCATGATGTGTACCCGACCACAGTAGATGCGGTAGATAAGATAATTGAAGATTTGAGAGTGCGAGGGTACGAGCTGGTGACGATTAGTGAATTAGCGAGGATTAGGGGCAGGAAGTTGGTGGTGGGGGAGAGTTACTTTCATTTTAGGCCGTAAAGGAAACGAGTCTTTAGTTGTTTTTAATCTGTAGATTGGCTATAATGGTTGATAGGTAGGCAGGACATTAAATACTTAAAAACTAGACTGTGAAATTTGAAATAGGAGGGGATAGTATGTCAAGGCCACTTTTTTCGTTGTTAACCCTAGTGCTCACATATGCTCATTATGCAAAGGTTTGGATTATACCAGAGAGGGAATTAACCAATTATAGAAATGCTATTGCGAAAGCTGTAACAGAGCAGTTGGGGCGCAGTGTGGAATTTAGAGTGGGACGAGACGATTACGAAAGATTAGGTCGTGAAGGTGGTGACTTGGAAATTCTTCATTTTAACGAAGCGATCTATCTGACAGGGAGGGATGTTGACGAGAAAGATGTGAGCTTTCGGCTTGATGGGTACAGCAAGGAGCTTCAGGGCATTTTAAAGGAGGCGGTTAAACCAGCGCGGGAGCAATATCTTGAATGGGAGACAAGAGAGAAAGAGTTGAGGAGAAGAAAGGCAAAAGAAGAAGTATCGGAGACGTAAAGAAAGATTAGTTAAAAATCACAGTTAGTTTTAAACTTAAAACCACCCAAATGGGTGGTTTTTAAGCGAAAATTAAAATGGTGGGGATATGTGGACTTGAACCACAGACCTCGTCATTATCAGTGACGCGCTCTGACCAGCTGAGCTATATCCCCAACTCGTTGTATTTTAGCGTATTTTGAGGGAATTGACAAGAGGGGGAGGAGTATGTTAGTAGTGTGGGGGCGGTATTGATTAGCGGGCGATGCAGCGCACGGAAAAACCATGAAAATGTTCGTAATTGTATGGCGGATCAACCCAGTCAGCAGAGAAAGACAGAGTGAAAGCTTTGACATCAGCGGCAATACCAGAAGACCAATAGTAACTATTGGCACCGCTGGTATTATGGCCACCACTGTAACAAAAACCGGAACGAGTAAGGAATAATGGGTTGGCGCGTATATTGACAAAGCCATTTGATAGATAAACATTACTACCGCTAGCTCCGTAATTAATAATACCGTGAGCAGCTAATAAATCATTAAAGTCTGTATAATCACTGGAGCTGGTTGGCCCATAGGGTAATCTCCAGCCTTTTGGACAAATAGAGTTTGGCGCCTGGGTGTACTGCGTAGTAAGTGAAGAAGTGTTATTGCTAGCTACTGCAGCAGACCAGTTGTAAAGATTACCAGCGTGGTAGTGACTACACTCAGCGGCAGTATGGTTGGCGGCGACACAGCTTGCGATAGAGTTATAGGTAGTGTCATTGTCGTTTGTGCCACTGGTGTAGTAGTAGGTATATCCAGGGTTATATGAGTAGGGATTATCATTATTGTCAATCCAAGTGGAGGCACTGAGATTGTTTGTAGGTATAGTATTTCTCTCTGGTGTCCAAGAATTGACCGAGTTTAAATCGGTGTCAGTATTAGTGAAAGATACGTTGGTGAAAAGGTCTAGGTCTAGGTTTTGACTCATCCAACAGTTGTCGTCGTTGGCTTTGAAGATAGAATAAACCTTATCGTCCCTAGTATCTTGGAGTAATCCGGCGGTGCCCCGAGAAGCGGCTGAGCAGATGGATGAGGTCATCTCTTGCATAGTGGTGATGCCGGAGTTGTTGAAACCAAGGTTGTCGCCCCATTTAGCATAGAGGGTAGTAGTGGGTGAAGTGCTGGAAACGGAAACTGTAGCGCCTGGCTGATAGACTACCTCGCCATTTGGTGAGGTGGCATAGCCGAGGAAGTTGTAGCCTGTCCTGGTGGGGATATCAGAACTGGTGGTGAAAGTGTAGGTAGAACTTGCGTTACGGGCCGTTTGTCTAGAAGGGAGGTTTGAGACATTAGCGCCATTAGATGAATAGTTTAGAGAATATTCGTAAAGGTTATTAGCGAGACAGCGGACGGAAAAGCCTTGATAGCGCTCGAAGTCCCAATTATCGTGTATCATCATGGAGCCAGGAGTAAAGGAGAGACCATAGGAGTCCCAGCCGCTCTCAACACCAGCCGACCAGTAATTACCTATTTCACCACCAAGATTGTGATATTTAGAGACAATTGAGCCTGCACGAACTAAGAATAATGGGGAGATTCGGATATTTTTAAAGCCGTTTGTAAGATAGCTGGTAGATGAGCCTGTGGATTTAATACCTTGAGCGACTAATAGATCATCGAAATCTGAATAGTCACTGGCGCTGAGGGGCCCTTGGGGTAGTCGCCAGCCTCTAGGACAGATGCTGTCTGGTGCTTGAGTGTATTGAGTGGTGAGTGCAGAGGCGTCATTGCTGGCTATCGCAGCAGGCCAGCTATAGAAATTGCCAGTATGATAATGTTTGCATTCGGCTTCGGTGTGTGGGGCAGCTTTACAGGTTTCGAGGGAGTTATATTGAATATCATCGGCTGTGGAGTTGCTGGTGTAGTAATAAATATCGCCAGGGTCGTAGGAGTAAGGGTTATCGTAATCATTGCCCCAATTAGAACTAGAGAGGTTCCCTGGGGTAATCGTATTGCCATTAGGTGATTCAGGGGTCCAGGAATCTACGCTATTGAGGTCGGTGTTGGTATTGTTTAGGGTGATAGAGCTAGACAGGTCTAAATCCAGGTTCTGATTCATCCAGCACTTACTATCTGGGGCTTTAGATTTAAAGATGGTATAGGTTTTGTTATCTCTTATGTCTACTAGAGTAGTTTGTTGTTCATTGGCGGTGAGGTCACAGATAGATTTGTTCATATCTTGCATGGTGTAGTAGTAGTGGTTATCTACAGCTTGAGACTTAGTTTTACCAGCTAGAGCATAGGCTTGGTTAAAGG
>JGI24712J26585_10000146_pt1 | contig 57708 bp, 59 predicted proteins | sample BioPla3DNA2_FD_26585 | JGI IMG/M metagenome (IMG submission 26585) | reverse complement strand
TAGTATAAAAAAATTTATAAATTAATATAATAGCATAGGAACTAGAAAATATTATTTGCAATATATTAGTTAGCTATACTATAAATAATAATGATATTATTTTTAAAGTTTAAGAGGGGAAAATATGATATTATCAGGGAGAGAAATTAAAAAAAGATTAGGAAAAGAGATTATCATTGAACCTTTTATTGATAGTCAGCTCAATCCTAATAGTTATAATTTAAGATTGCACAATGAATTGCTTGTATATGAAGATTCTGTTTTAGATATGAAAAAAAGAAATAAAGCTAAAAAAATAGTTATACCTCCAGAAGGCCTAATGCTTGAGCCAGGAAAGCTTTATTTAGGAAGAACAATGGAATATACTAAAACAGACGGCGTTGTACCTATGTTAGAAGGAAGGTCCTCTATTGGCAGATTAGGCTTATTTATTCATGTTACGGCAGGTTTTGGAGATATAGGATTTAGTGGTTATTGGACATTAGAGATATTTTGTGTTCAACCAATAATAATCTATCCTAATATAGAAATCTGTCAGATATATTATCATAGTATTTTAGGAGAATATGATAAATATTCAAGTGGGAAGTATCAAGATAATACAGATATTCAACCAAGTTTGCTTTTTAAAGATTTTGAAAAAAAGGCGAATCTTAATTAAAACATTATATAGTTTGCCTGTCACACCAAATTATATTGAACCAAAAGGTAATATAATATTGGTGTTTTTATTTTAATATTTTAAATTTGAACAATATATGTCAACGATTCATGGTATTGGCTAACAGCTAGCTCTTTGTAACATTTTATCAAATTTGAACGTGTTATATGTATTGGACAGTGGTCATACTTTATACTCTTGCTTAAGTTAACTTATTAATATATGCTTTATATTAAAAATAATAATTTATAGAGGTGTAGCTATGAATAAAAAGACTATTTTTGGGGTAGATGAGTGGAAAATAGTTGAAACAAACTTGCATAAAGAAAACATGAGATTGGCTGAAAGTATTATGTCTTTAGGTAATGGCTACATGGGGATGAGAGGTAACTTCGAGGAAAAGTACAGCGGGGATATGCTAAGGGGAACTTATATTGGAGGCGTGTGGTATCCAGACCCTACCCGTGTTGGCTGGTGGAAAAATGGATATCCTAAATATTATGGAAAAGTTATTAATAGTACTAATTTTATTGGGATAGATGTCTTGCTGGAAGGGGAAGAGTTAGATTTGTTTAAAATTCCCCTTGTAGAGTATTACAGAGAGTTAGACATGAAAAATGGTATTCTTTATAGGCGTTTTATTATAGACCATAATGGTAAGAAAACTAAATTTGAAGTTAGACGGTTTTTAAGTATTGTCAAAAAAGAATTATGTGTTATTTCTTATGAGGCTACGCCTTTAAACTATAGTGGAGAAATTAGTTTTATTCCTTATTTAGATGGAGATGTAGAAAACGAAGATTCAAATTATAATGAAAAGTTTTGGCTTGAAATTGATAGGGGAGTAAGTTTAAAAGAAGGCTTTTTAACAATGAAGACAAAAGAAAATTCTTTTGGCACTCCTAGATTTACCGTGTGTAATAGAATGAAGCTTGAAGCTTCTAAGGACTGTGAAATAGAAATAATTAAAAAGGATAAGTATGTTGCCAACAAAATGACTTTTAAGACTGAAGAAAATGAGGCTATTAAGATCATTAAATATATATCGGTTGTTAGCTCTAGAGATTATAAGGAAGAAGAACTTACAAGTAAATCCTTAGAACTAGTGGAGCAAGCAGCAAGGGTTACTTTTGATAGTTTAAAAAAAGAACATATGGAAGCCTGGCAAAAACGCTGGGAAAAGGCGGATGTTGAAATTAGTGGAGACATGGAAGCTCAGCAGGGAATTCGTTTTAATTTATTTCAAATGTTTTCAACCTATTATGGGGAAGATTCCAGATTAAATATTGGACCAAAGGGCTTTACAGGAGAAAAGTATGGTGGAGCTACTTACTGGGATACAGAAGCTTTTGTTTTTCCAGTGTACTTGTCTGTTGCAGATAAAGAAGTTGCAAAAAACCTTTTGCTCTATAGATACAATCAATTAAAAGAAGCTTATTATAATGCCCAACAGCAAGGCTTAAAAGGAGCCCTGTATCCTATGGTGACTTTTACAGGAGTAGAGTGCCATAACGAATGGGAAATTACTTTTGAAGAGATTCATAGAAATGGGGCCATTGCCTATGCTATTTATAATTATGTAAACTACACAGGAGATAAATCTTATTTAGAAAATTATGGTATAGACGTATTGATAGGCATATCTAGGTTTTGGGCAGACAGAGTTCACTACCATAAGAAAAAAGATGTTTATATGATTCATGGGGTTACTGGTCCTAATGAATATGAAAACAATGTCAATAACAATTGGTATACCAATACCATGGCTGCATGGACTTTGGAATATACTTTAGAAGTGATTGCTTATTTAAGACAAATAAAAAAAGATCACAGAGTGGCTTATTATCAAGTAAGCAAGGAAGAAGAAAATAAGTGGAAAGATATCATAAATAAAATGTATTATCCTTATGATAAAGAATTAGGAATTTTTATACAGCATGATACTTTCTTAGATAAAGAATTAGTGACAGTAGATAATTTATCTGATAAAGACAGGCCACTTAATCAAAATTGGTCATGGGATAAAATACTTCGTTCTTGTTTTATTAAACAGGCAGATGTCCTTCAAGGCTTATACTTTTTAAATCATAAATTTACCTTTGAAGAAAAGAAAAGAAACTTTGAATTTTATGAGCCTATGACAGTCCATGAATCTAGCTTATCTCCTTGTGTGCATAGTATATTGGCAGCAGAACTAAAAATGGAAGATAAGGCAGTAGAAATGTATAAAAGAACAGCACGTCTTGACCTTGATAATTACAATAATGACACAGAAGATGGCCTTCATATTACTTCTATGGCAGGAAGTTGGCTTTCTATTGTCCATGGATTTGCAGGCCTTAGAACTTTCAATGAAAAAATATCCTTTTCACCATTTATTCCCAAGGATTGGGATAGCTATTCATTTAAAATCAATTATAGAGACAGATTAATTAAGGTTTATGTAAACAAAGATAGTATAGTAATTACCCTAGAAAAAGGAGAAGCCTTAAAGCTAAATGTATATGATAAGGAATATAACCTTATAGATAAACTTTGTTGTAAACTAATTAAAAATGGAGGGCTATAATGCTTAAAGGGGTAATATTTGATTTGGATGGCGTTATCACTGATACAGCTGAATATCATTATCAGGCCTGGGCTCATCTTGCAAATGAAATTGGAATAAAAATAGATAAAAAGTTTAATGAAAATTTAAAAGGGATTTCAAGAATGGAATCTCTTGAGCTTATTTTAAAACATGGAAACAAAGCTGATGCTTATACAAAAGAAGAAAAAATAGCTTTAGCAGATAAGAAAAATAATCATTATAAAGAATTAATTAAAAAGATGACGAAAAAGGATATCTTACCAGGGATAGAAAATTTACTTCAGGAGTTAAAAAATAATAATATAAAAATAGCCTTAGCTTCTGCTTCAAGAAATGGACCAATGATATTAAAAAGCTTAGAAATAGAAGATTTTTTTGATTATGTAGTTAATCCTGTTCATATAAAAAATGGAAAGCCCGCACCAGATATTTTTTTAGATGCACTAAAAGGGATTAATTTAAAAGCTTATGAAGTCATAGGAATTGAAGATGCCATAGCAGGAGTTGAAGCAATAAAAAGGGCAGGGATTATAGCTATAGGAGTAGGCGTTAAAGCAGATGTAAGGGTTAACTCCACGGAAGAATTAAATTATGATTTTTTAGTTAAGGTAGCGGAGTCTTACACTTAGGCTATTAAAAAATAAGAAATATTTGACATATTTATAAGCATTTCATATAATAATATAAGAAGAATATAAATAAGTTTTAAAACAAGTAAAAAGCGGTGTACCCTACCGTCAAGTGGGAGCTAAAAAAGTGAAAAAGTTCTTATAAAAGACAGCCTTTTGGGCTGTCATTTTATTTTTCTTCTTGTTTTATATATAGTTTTTCATAATATTCTTCTAGCATTCTTTTTATAGAAAATTGATCTTTAGTTGATAGAATACTGTTTTTCATCATTTCTATCCATTTATCCCGATTATTATAATATGTTGGGATAACTTCTTCTAAGAGCACTTTATAAAGGGCTTTTAAGTCATGAGCATCTAGTTCTTTTTCATCTTCACTTTCAAAACCATCTCCAAATTGCCAGCCGTTTATTCCATGCTCACAAGCTTCAGGCCACCAACCGTCTAAGGTACTTAGGTTAAGAACTCCATTCATGGCTGCTTTCATGCCAGAGGTACCACTAGCTTCTTTAGGCCTTCTAGGATTATTTAACCATACATCGGCTCCTCTTGTAAGCATTGCCCCAATAGTCATATCGTAGTTTTCAAGGAAAACAACTGATTGAGGATATTTTTTTGTCATAGCTATAATCTTTTCTACGATTTCTTTTCCTGTATCGTCTAGGGGGTGAGCTTTACCAGAGAATACAATTTGTATTTTCCCTTCTTTTAGTAAAGGCCCTATTATACTCTCATCGCTAAAGATAAAGTCACTTCTTTTATAAGGAGCAGCTCTTCTAGAGAATCCTATAAGGAGTTTATTTATATCCAATTTAACATTGGTGCGTTCTTTTACAAAGTCTATTAATTTTTTCTTATTATCCATATGGTTATCCCATAAGTCTTTAGCTTTTTTGGTACAAGCAATCATACGCTCATCTACCCATGTAGGAAGGTGAATACCATTGGTTATTCCAATGATTTCTGAACGATTATCTATATGGGCCCACATTTTATTAGCTGTTTTATTATGAAGTTGTGATACAGCATTGGACATTCTGGAAAGTCTTAGGGCACCCACAGTCATATTAAAGGGAGCTCCACCAAGAGATATCAGTTGTTCTAGGGTTAAACCATTGTTTGCCCCCATATACATAAGTCTATCTAGATAGTGAGATTCGTTACCTTGAACTATGGGAGTATGGGTTGTAAATACTATTTCATCTCTTGAAGCTTCTACGGCTTCTTCAAAGCTCATACCAGCATCCATTTTTTCTTTAACAAGTTCAAAGCCTGCAAAAAGGGCATGCCCTTCGTTAAAATGATAAACATCTATATCAATACCTAAGGCCCTAAGAGCTCTTACTCCTCCTATACCTAAAACCATTTCTTGAGCAATTCTTTCTTCGCCAAACCATCCATACAATTGACCGCTAATCCAAGAGTCCTCATTTTCAGGTAAGTCTGTATCTAATAAATAAAGAGGTGCATTAGCAAATTTGGTTAGTTCCCAAACTTTGCATAGGACATCTCTTTGACGGATTTTTACAGATACTTTTACACCAGTATCTTTTAAGCAGTCGTAGTTATAGTTATAATAGCAATCATAAGGTCGGCCGTCTTCTCCAATTAGTTGGTCAGTATATCCTTGTTTCCACTTTATACCTATCCCTACAATAGGGAAATCATAATCCTTAGCACCTTTTAGGTAATCCCCTGCTAAAATACCAAGGCCTCCAGCATAAATTTTTAGGGACGTATCAAGACCATATTCCATGCAAAAGTATGCAACTTTAGGCAAGTTCTTTTTTACCATACAGCACCTCCAAAAAATTCATTGTACCTTAAGTATATTATATAGTTTGATAAAATAATATGCCATAGGTAAAAAAGACGGCTTTTGATGAAATAATTTTTACTTATATGGAAAATATATATATACACATATTCATTAATAGGAGGAAAAGTTTATGGCAAACCAATATAAAAGAGAAAAAAAGCCTATTTTTAAGAGATGGTGGTTTTGGCTACTATTAATAATATTAGCTCTTATGTTAGGAAGTTTGCTTGGTGATAATAATAATGAAAATAAGGAGCTTACTCCTCAGGAGCAAACAGACGTTACAGAAGATCAAAATCAAAATGATTTAGTAGATGAAGAAGATCCGATAGATAAAGAGCCAGTAGAAGAACCCGCTCAGACAGAAGAGCCAGATGAAACAGTTACAGATGAAACAGAAACTGGAGAAATTGATTTTTCAAATGTACTTGTCCAATCAGATATGGGTATAACAATGGTATATGGAGAAGCAAAAAATAATGATTCAAAGGCTCATTCTTTTACATTAAAAGTAAGCTTTTATGATAACAATGATAATTTAATTGGCACTGCTACAGGAGCAGTTAATGATTTAAATGGAGGCGAAACTAAAATTTTTGGTGCAGTAGGTACTGATGATGTGGCAGATGCAGCAAGCTATAAGGTACAAGTAGATACGATGGTTGAAACAAAAGAAAATCAAGCTGATTTAATTAGTTTTTCTAAGCCCCTTGTAAGATCCGATTTAGGAATTACTACAGTTGATGTAGAAGCAACTAATAATGATACGAAGACACACTCTTTTACAGTTAGTATAGGATTTTATGATGATGACAACAAATTAATAGGGGTTGCTACGGGAGCTATGAATGACTTAGGAGCCAAAGAAACAAAAACTCTTTCAGCAATTGCTACGGGAGATTTATCCACTGCAGCTTCAAATAAAGTTTTCGTAGATACCATGGTTGAATAAAATATAGAGCAATAAAAAGTGCCTGTCTGTCTACTCTCATAACAAGTTTAAAGTAGGCAACAGGCATTTTTTGATTATTTTTTAGTTTTTAAGATTCTTATGGAATTTAATATAGCAATTAAGGTAACGCCTACATCGGCAAATACGGCGGCCCACATTGTAGCAATACCTAAAGCACCAAGGATTAGTACAAATGCTTTTATGGCAAGGGCAAAAATTATGTTTTGCCAAATGATAGTGTGCGTTTTTTTAGCTATTTTGATTGCTGTTGCAATTTTTGAAGGTTCATCGGTCATAAGGACGATATCAGAAGCTTCAATAGCAGCATCGGAACCCAAGCCGCCCATGGCAATACCGATATCTGCTCTAGCAAGAACCGGAGCATCATTTATTCCATCACCAACAAAGGCTAGTTTTTCTTTAGGAGATTTTTCTTTTAAAAGTTTTTCTAGTTTTTCTAGTTTTTCATGAGGTAAAAGCTGGCTATAAAATTCATCTATCTTAAGTTCTTGAGCAATGGTTTTTGCTGTAGTATGATTATCTCCTGTTAGCATAACAGTTTTCTTTATACCTAAAGATTTTAGTTTTTCTATTGCTTTAAGGGAGTCTTTTTTTATTTCATCAGAAATTATAATCTTTCCTTCATAATTTCCATTAACGCTAATAAAAACAATAGTTCCTTGAGAGTCTTGGTCAACTTTAATATTGTGTTTAGCCATTAGCTTTTCATTTCCTAGTAATAGTTCATTACCATCAATTATTACTTTAAGTCCGTAGCCTGAAATTTCATCAACCTGCTTTATTCTGCTTTTATCAATTTCCTTTCCATAAGCTTGTATTATAGAAAGAGCAATAGGGTGAGTTGAATAACTTTCAGCTAAAGCAGCATATTCAAGTAGTTCATCTTTAGATAAATTTCCCATTGTCTCAATACTTGTTACTTTAAAAACCCCTTTAGTTAATGTTCCTGTTTTATCAAATACAATAGTGTGGATATTATAAAGGGCTTCTAAGTAGTTACTGCCTTTAATGAGAATGCCTTCTTTTGAGGCCCTGCCAATTCCTCCAAAAAAGCCAAGGGGGATAGAAACAACAAGGGCACAAGGGCAAGATATTACAAGGAAAATTAGAGCCCTGTAAATCCAACTNGAAAAACTTTCCCCTGGAATTAAAAGGGGAGGGATAACTGCCAAAAATGCAGCTATAGCTACAATTACTGGGGTATAATATCTTGCAAATTTAGTAATAAAGTTTTCGGTTGGAGCTTTTTTTGTGCTGGCATTTTGAACCAAATCTAATATTTTAGATACAGTAGATTCACCAAAAAGTTGAGTAACTTTAATGGTTAATAAGCCTTCTTGGTTGATAGAGCCAGAAAGCACTTCATCATTAACTTTAACTTCCCTAGGCAAGGATTCTCCTGTTAAAGCAGAGGTATCAAGGCTTGAGCTACCTTCAATTATTATTCCATCTAGAGGAATTTTTTCACCGGGTTTAACCACTATTAGATCTTCCACCTTTACTTCTTCAGGAGATACCTTTTTAATTTCATTATCTACTTTAAGATTGGCATAATCAGGACGAAAATCCATTAAGGCTTTAATTGATTTTCTTGATTTGTTAACCGCCATATCTTGAAAAAATTCTCCTATTTGATAAAAAATCATTACAGCTGCAGCTTCAGGAAATTCTCCTATTAAGAAAGCCCCTAAAGTAGCAATGGACATTAAAAAGTTTTCATCAAATATTTGCCCTTTAAGTATATTCTTAATTGCTTTAAGAAGAATTTCAGTTCCAACTAAAAGATAGCTAATTAGAAACAGTATATTCTTAGATAAAGAAGTTATTGGAAGAATATAGGCTGATACAAATAATATTACACTTAAGCCAAGAATAAGTATGTTACTTTTATTATTATTTTCATTTGTTTCTATTTTAAGATTATCGCGGATAGAAATATTAGATTCTATTGATTTAGCAATGCTTGTAGTCTTTTTGACTATGGAATTTACTTCATTAAAATCTAGAATTTCTAAAGTAAGTTTTTGAGATATAAAATCTATATGAGCATTTTTAACTCCTGGAATTGTTTTAACCTTATTTTCAATTTTTAATGCACAATTTACACAATCTAAACCTTCTAAGAGCAATTCTTTTTTTACCATATTGGCCTCCTAACCAACTATTCTTTGACGTGTTCTAAACCTTGAGCAAAGATTTGATTTACATGGTCGTCGTCTAAAGAATAGTAAACAACTTTTCCTTCTTTTCTATATTTAACTAACCTTGCTTGCTTTAAAATTCTAAGCTGATGAGATATAGCTGATTGGCTCATATCAAGAAGGGCTGCTATATCACATACACACATGTCAGAAGCAGATAAGGCATATAGTATTCTTATTCTTGTACTGTCACCAAAAACTTTAAACAATTCAGCTAAGTTATATAGGCTTTCTTCTGGTGGCATATTTTCTTTAACCTTATTAACTACATCCTCATGAATAATGGTAGAATCGCACTTTTTTATTTCATTATTTGACATTTTATTTCCCCTTTCATTTGAATACATGAATAGATGTTCATATGTACATTTATATTATATATGCAGTCACATAAAAAGTCAAAAAAAAATCTTGATTTTCTCAAGATTTTTTTAACTAGAAAAAGAGTCTTATAAAGTCTAAATCTATTTCAATTAAAGAGTATTATGAGAAAATGAGACAATCATATATATGGGGATATTAGTTATAGAACCAGTAGTATAAATTCCATCATATTTTCCGTAATTTTCATATCCTCCACCATAGGGATAATTGCCATATTTGCTGCAGCTGTTTCCAAGAGGGCAAGAGGGTGCAGGTCCTTTACCTGTAACTAAGGTCACAAAGTAAGGGTTAACTGCTATTAGGACACCAGTAAATCCTGAGCCAGATTGGCCCCCACTGGCAGTAAAAATGGTAACCGTTTCTCCTATATAGCGGCTTAGTTGATTAAGCAGTCCGCCATATCCATAGCCATAGCCGTAACTACAGGACATAATTTTGCCTCCTTTTAATTATTTTAAATTTTACAATTGGGATCTTATACAGCATTGTGAACGAAAGAAACAATAGAATCTATGGGAATATCTGCGATTGAACCTACAGTAGAAACAGGATATCCGTTCCAACCTCCTGCATTAATTGCCCCAACGTTGTCAGCAGGATAGAAAGAACCATAAGCTCCGTAAGGATAATGTCCACCATATCCACAGCTAGGATTAAAGCCTGCACAAGAGTTGCCAAGAGAACAACCAGGAGGAGGACCAATACGAGTAAGAAGTCTTACGCAGCAGTCAGTTACTCCAAGAACAACTCCTGTAAATCCAGAACCAGATTGACCTCCGCTAGCAGTAAAGATTGTAACAGTTTCACCAATATACTTTGAAAGAAGAGCATGAAAATTTCCACTAGAAAAAATAGTAGCCTTTGACATATTATTACCCCCTTATTTTAAATTGTTATACTATAATATATGGGGAGTTTTATCAAAAGGTTACGAATAACGTCAAAAAACTTATTATTTTTTATAAAAATGCATATAAGATAAAAATTAAAAAAGATATGATGGATGAGTATAAAAAGATTGTAAAAAAATGATTAGATTATTAAATACTTTAGTTGAATTCTATGATACAATAAGGGTAAAATAAACAAGGAAGACTGACACAAAGGAAGAGAAATATGGAGACGATAATTAGAACTATTGATTATGATAATATGGATTTAGAAATAATTAAACAAGCTGCTAAAATAATAAAAGATGGTGGAATTGTTGCTTTTCCTACTGAAACTGTTTACGGTTTAGGGGCTAATGCATTAAATGAAAAAAGTGTCGAGAAAATATATAATGCAAAAGGAAGACCTTCTGATAATCCACTTATTGTGCATATATCTTCAAATAAAGAATTATATTCCCTTGTGGAATCTGTAAAACTAAAGGCTCAAATGTTAATGGATTTGTTTTGGCCAGGACCCCTTACTCTTATTTTTCCTAAGTCTAACTTAATTCCTGATACTATTACTGCTGGACTTTCTACTGTGGCTATAAGAATGCCCGATAATAAAATTGCAAGAGAACTAATAAAATATTCAGGAGTTCCTATAGCCGCCCCTTCTGCTAATATTTCTGGAAGACCAAGCCCGACAAATGCTTCTCATGTAATAAAAGATTTAAATGGAAAAGTTGATATGATTTTAGATGGAGGAGAGGTAAAAGTCGGACTAGAATCTACGGTTTTAGATGTTACTGGAGATATTCCTACCATTCTAAGACCAGGAGGCATTACAAGGGAAATGTTGGAAGAGGCTATAGGAGAAGTTTTAATTGATCCAGCAATTATTTCTGATAAAGAGCTTCTTTCTACTCCTATGTCACCAGGAATGAAATATAAGCATTATGCTCCAAAGGCACAAGTTATTATTGTAGAGGGAGAAATAAATAAAGTTATAAAAAAAATTAAGTCCTTAGCAGAAGAAAAGCAAAAACAAAATATAAGGGTAGGAATAATGGCTACAGAACAAACAAAAAACAATTATAAGACAGGCTTTATATTGTCTGTTGGTGACAGAAATAAGCCAGAAACTATTGCAGCTAAGTTGTTTGACTGCTTAAGAGCTTTTGATGAAGAGGGAGTGGAAATTATCCTTTCAGAAAGCTTTTCCTATGAGAAAATAGGCTTTGCAATTATGAACAGGCTAAAAAAGGCAGCAGGTCATAATATTTTAAAGGTTTAGAGGTGGATTATATGGCGAATTGTATAAAGAAAATAATATTTTTATGTACAGGTAATACTTGCAGAAGTCCTATGGCGGAAGTTTTAGCAAAAGATGAAGCAAAGAAAAACTCTCTGGAGTTAGATATTAGCTCAAGAGGGATTGCTGTATTTTTCCCTTCTAATGCCAGTCCTCATGCCATTGAAGCTATGAAGGAATATGGACTTGATTTAACTAATCATATTTCAAAAGCAATACTAGAAGATGATATTAAAAATGCGGATATTATTTTAACTATGACAAACAATCATAAAAGAGACTTAATTAACAGATTTTCAAACTATACTGATAAAATATTTACTTTAAAAGAATTTGTTGGTGAATCAGGTGATGTAGAAGATCCTTTTGGAGCTAGTCTAAAAGTATATAAAGATTGTGCAAATAGTATAGAAGATTTAATTAAAAAACTTATGCAAAAACTAAGCAAGATGTGTTAAATTATGGTTTGCTATGGCGTTATAGAAGTGTTATTATAAAAAGAAAAAATTAAATCAAAAATGGAGGGACTAGAATATGATAGCTATAGGAAGTGACCATGGTGGGTATACTTTAAAACAGGAAATAATAAAATATTTTAAGGAAAATAATATTGAATATAAAGATGTAGGATGTAATTCCGAAGAGTCTTGTGACTATGCACAATTTGGTAAGGCAGTAGCTAAACTTGTAATTGATGGAGAATGTGAAAAAGGTATAGTAATTTGCGGTACGGGAATAGGTATATCTATTGCTGCCAATAAGATTAAAGGTATCAGAGCAGCTCTTTGTCATGATTGTTTTTCAGCTCAGGCAACAAGGGAACATAATGATGCAAACATATTGGCATTAGGAGCAAGAGTAGTTGGTCCCGGACTTGCAATTAAAATAGTTGAGACATTTTTAGGAACTGAATTTTCTAATGATGAAAGACATGTAAGACGTATCTCACAAATTGAAGAATAATAGAAATAAGTAAGGAGGAATAACATGGGGCAAGTACATGTAATGGAACATCCCCTTATTCAGCATAAGGTTTCTATGCTAAGGGATAAAGCAACAGGATCAAAGGAGTTTAGAGAGTTAGTTGAGGAAATATCTATGCTTATGTGCTATGAGGCAACTAGAGATTTACCTTTAAAAGAAATTGAAGTGGAAACTCCCGTTGCAAAGGCACAAGCAAAAGCTTTGGCGGGTAAAAAATTAGGAATTGTTCCTATTTTACGGGCAGGCTTAGGAATGGTTGACGGTATGCTTAATTTAATACCTGCGGCAAAGGTTGGACATATAGGATTATATAGAGACCCAGAAACACTAGAACCTGTAGAGTACTATTGTAAATTGCCCTATGATTCCCCTACAAGAGATATATTTGTTTTAGATCCAATGCTAGCAACAGGTGGTTCGGCATCTGCAGCTATTAAATTTATTAAGGACAAGGGAGTACAAAGGATAAGATTTTTATGCCTTATTGCTGCTCCAGAAGGAGTAGAAAGGCTAAGAAATGATCATCCGGATGTAGACATTTATGTTGCTGCTTTGGATGAAAGATTAAATGAGCACGGATATATAGTTCCAGGTTTAGGAGATGCCGGAGACAGATTGTTTGGAACTAAGTAGTTGGGGGGATTATGTGAGACCTAGTTGGGACGAATATTTTATGGAAATAGTCGATTTGATTAAAGAAAGATCAACTTGTCTTAGAAGACAGGTTGGTGCACTTATTGTAAATGATAAAAGAATATTATCAACAGGATATAACGGGGCTCCTACTGGTTGTTCTCACTGTGAAGAAGTGGGATGTTTAAGAGAAAAATTACAAATTCCTTCAGGGCAAAGACATGAGCTTTGTCGTGCTCTTCACGCAGAACAAAATGCCATTGTGCAAGCTGCTATGTATGGTATATCGGTGCAAGGAGGAACTTTATATGTTACTCATCAACCTTGTGTGATGTGTGCAAAAATGGCAATTAATGCAGGAATAAAAAGAATAGTGTTTAAAGGAGATTATCCTGACGAACTTTCTAAAGAGCTTCTAGAGGAAGCAGGAATAGAAGTTATAAATTTTAAAGGATAAAAATATGGAGACCGGTACTTTTTAAGTATCGGTTTTTTAAAAAATATGATGTAATAAAAATTTAATTTGACAACTAATACATAAAAACATAGAATATACATGACTAATTATTTACAAATTACATAATGTGATATAATAAGTCTAACAAAATATTGTTATAATTTAACAAAAATTAAAATTAAGCTTTATTAAAGTACATAATTACGATTTAATATTATATGGAATTGACCGTTATTATGATATATAATTTTTCATGTAACAATATACATGATTTATTATATTAAGAATAGGGAAAAATATTAATAACGGATTTTTTAAGGAGACGATATCCGATGAAATTGCTTCAAGGAATTATAATTCAAGAAAAATTTTATATATATTTAATTGCTTTTGCTATGGCTTTTTTAATAAGTTTGCTTACTACTCCCTTAAGTAAGTTTATTGCTTTTAAAGTTGGAGCAGTAGACCAACCTAAAGATAGAGGGATGCATAAAAAGCCAATGCCTAGAATGGGTGGAATAGCAATTTTTTTAGGATTTATACTTACTGTTATATTGATTACTCCATCCATTGAAGCCTTTGAATGGAAACAAATTTCAGGACTCCTTATTGGAGGAATGATTATATTTTTATTAGGATTTTTTGATGATATTTATAATCTTAATGCTAAATTAAAATTGTTGGTACAGATTATTGCAGCTTTAGTAGTTATTTATTCTGATATTAGAATTGAGTTTGTTACTTGGCCTTTTGCAGAAAGTAATATTTTGCTATTACAAAATATAAGTGTACCTATTACATTGCTCTGGATTGTGGGAATTACTAATGCCGTTAACTTAATTGACGGTTTAGATGGATTAGCTGCAGGTGTATCTTCTATTGCAGCCATATGTCTTATGATTTTATCTATGTTTTCTCCAAATCCTATAGGACCTGTTGCAGCTTTATTAACTGCGGCACTGGCAGGCTCTTGTTTAGGATTTTTACCTTATAATTTTAATCCTGCAAAGATATTTATGGGAGATACAGGATCTACTTTTTTAGGTTATGTATTGGCAGTTACTTCAATACAAGGACTTATTAAAGGATATACGGCTGTTACAATAATTATTGCAGTATTAGTTTTAGCTNTTCCGATTTTTGATACAACTTTTGCGATATTTAGAAGGATTCTTACTAGAAGACCTATCATGGAAGCGGATAGGGGACATCTTCATCATCGCTTAGTGGACAAGGGATATAGTCAAAAGAGAGCTGTAATTACTCTTTATGGTATAAGCGGAGGATTTGGAATAATTGGAATACTGTTAGCTAATAAGGATACACAAATGGCCTTTGGAGTCTTTATAGCTATGGGAATAGTGCTATATATGATTACAAAGAATAAATAATTATAAAAAAGACATACTTTTAGTATGTCTTTTTAAAATGCTTAATTTTATTAAACTTTCAAAGTATTTTAAATTTAAACCCTATTATAAATAGTCATTAATCCCTATATATAGCTAATCTATGTTGCAGAAATAAAGAGTATATGATTAAATATTATTAATTATATATAATGAAATAATGAAAGGTTGGAAAATTAATGTCAATTAAAGTAATGAGCATTTTTGGGACAAGACCTGAAGCTATTAAAATGGGACCTGTAGTAAAAGAATTAGAAAAAACTGATGGCATAGAAAGTATTGTGTGTGTTACTGCACAACATCGGGAAATGTTAGACCAAGTTCTTGAGGTTTTTGATATAGTACCAGATTATGATTTGGATATTATGAAAGAAAGACAAACTCTAAAGGATATTACTATTCATGCCTTAGAAGGTCTTGATAGAGTAATAAAAGAAGTGCTTCCTGATATTGTTTTAGTTCATGGGGATACTAGTACTACCTTTGTTGGAGCCTTGGCGGCATTTTATAATCAAGTAAAAGTAGGCCATGTAGAAGCAGGTCTTAGAACTTATGATAAATATCAGCCTTTCCCTGAGGAAATGAACAGAAAACTTACAGGTTCACTTACAGACCTCCATTTTTCACCAACTCCTTTAGCAAAAGAACATTTATTAAAAGAAGCTATAGACGAAGAACAAATTTTTATTACTGGAAATACAGTTATTGATGCCCTAAAGACAACTATTGAAGATAATTATACTTTTACTTTACCTATTTTAAATGAAATTGATTATAAAAATAAAAGAGTAATAACAATGACGGCCCATAGAAGAGAAAATCTTGGAGAACCTCTAAAAAATATTTGTAGAGGGGTATATAGATTAGTAGAAGAATTTGACGATGTAGAAGTGGTTTATGCAGTCCATAAAAATCCTGCTGTACGAGAGACTGTTTATCCTATCTTGGGAAATCATTCAAGAATTCATTTAATTGATCCTTTGGACTTAAAAGATATGCATAATTTAATGAATTTGTCCTATCTTGTGCTTACAGATTCAGGAGGACTACAAGAAGAAGTTCCATCTATGAAAAAACCAGTATTGGTTCTTAGGAATGTAACTGAAAGACCAGAAGGAATAAAAGCTGGTACATTAAAGCTAGCAGGAACTGATGAAAATAAAATTTTTACCTTGGCATCAGAACTTTTACAAGATGAAAAAGAATATAAAAGAATGACAGAAGCCAAAAATCCTTTTGGTGACGGATTTGCTTCAAAAAGAATCGTAGATGCAATATTATACAGCTTTGGAAAGATTGATAAAAGACCTAAAGATTTTATCATAATTTGAAAATAGTATTGTAGACACTAAAAGGATAAACGTGTATAATTTATAATATCTGAAAAATTAACCTTGCATAAGGTGGAATATATGAAGAAAAAAACCAATATTCTTGCAGCGTTTTCTTTGATTTCACAAATCGGTATTATGATGGCACTTCCAATAATATTTTGTATTATAATTGGTCACTTTATTGATAGTAAATTTAATACTGGTGCATTATTTCTTATAATATTTTCCATATTAGGAATAGGAGCAGCTTTTCGTAATTTGTTTGTTTTAACTACAAAAACTTTTAAGAATGGAGATAAAAGAAAGGATTAAAAACAATGAAACGGCTCATTCTTCAGATATTAGCTATTAGTTTTTTAATAGGAGTAATAGGACTTTTTTTTGTGAATGAACCGTTAGTTTGGGTAAAGGGTCTTTTATTTGGTACTATCTTTTCAATTTTGCGATTACTTCTAATAAATGCTACTATAAAAAAAGCTATAAAAATGACTTTTATAAAAGCAAAGAATTATACAATATCTCAATATTATATCAGATATTTCATAACAGCTCTTTTACTTTTTATTGCAGCAATTGAGCCAAGTATTAGTTTGGCTGGTACTATAATAGGATTATTTACAATAAAAGCTTCTGTTTACTTAACGCTGATTACAGATAAAAAGAAGCCTAATAACTCAAAATAGTATATTTTTATTGGAAATATACACTAATTATTTGGCAATAATCTAGGAAGGGAGTGTAGGCCTTGGAAGGTTTAGATTTTTCCAACAAATATGTCTTACCAGTTCATATTGGAGGAGAAGAGTTTTATATTACTCAAAGTATTATAAGCACATGGATAGTAATGCTTGTTCTTATCATACTTGCTTTAGTTGTTAGATTTTATATTTCCCGTTTTAAGGCAATTCCAAAAGGCTTTCAAAATGTAATAGAGCTAATTGTCGAAGTTGTTAATTCATTTACTATAAGTACTATGGGTGAAAGGAATAAAAGATTTGCTTCATTTTATGGAAGTGTGTTTTTATTTATTCTTTTTTCAAATCTATGGGGTCTTCTTGGCATGAGGCCGCCTACATCAGATTTGTCTACAACTTTTGCAATGGCTTTAATGACTTTTTTAATGGTTCAGTATTATGGAATTAAAACTGGCGGTATTAAAAATTATTTAAAAGGTTTTTTAGATCCACTGCCATTTCTGCTCCCTTTAAATGTAATTGGAGAATTAGCTAATCCTGTATCTCTTAGTTTTCGTCTTTTTGGTAATATTGTTGGAGGCGTTATAATTATGGGACTTATTTATGCTGCTTTACCAGGACTACTTCAAATAGGGATTCCGGCAGTGTTGCATGTATATTTTGATGTATTTTCAGGGGTATTGCAGGCATTTATTTTTGTTATGTTAAGCATGATATTTGTCTCTGGTGCAATTCAAGAGTAATTATTTATTAGTAACAAGCTATTTTCTTAAAGAAAGTAGTTTTATGATAAAAATTAAGAAATTATTATTTATATGAATTAAGGAGGAATTTATAATGGAAGGTATCGATGGAAGAGCTTTAATTTTAGCATGTTCAGCAATAGGGGCGGGACTTGCAATGATCGCAGGTATAGGACCTGGAATTGGTCAAGGATATGCAGCAGGTAAAGCTACTGAGGCTGTGGCACGTCAACCTGAAGCACAAAGTGATATTACAAGAACTCTTTTATTAGGTGATGCAGTTGCAGAAACAACAGGTATCTATGGTTTAGTTGTTGCTATGATTTTATTATTTGCTAATCCTTTAATAACAAGATATCTTTCTTTATTAGGCCAATAATTATGAAGGGGTCAATCCCCTTCATTTCATATGGTAAAACTAGTTTTATAATAAATCTTTTTGTAGAAGGTTAGACAGAGAAAGGAGGATTTTTCTCTTGGGCGGAAGTCTTCTTAGTTTTGATAAGCAATTTTTATTTAGTTTAATAATTCAACTTATAAATACACTTATTCTCTTTTTTGTACTTGGGAAGCTTCTTTTTAAACCATTAACTAATTTCATGGAAAAGCGTTCTGAAAGAATAAAGGAACAAATTGATTTTGCTAAATCAGAAGAAGAAAAAGCATTAAAATTAAAAGAAGAATATGAAGCAAAATTGCAAAAGATTCAAGAAGAAGCAGATGCTATTTTAAAAGAAGCAAGAGAAAAGGCATTAAGAAAAGAAGATAGCATTATTGAAGAAGCAAGAAAAGAGTCAGAAATTATAAGAAACAGGGCATTAGCTGATATTGAAAGAGAAAAGGCAAAAGTACAAGATGAAATGAAAAAAGAAATAATAGAAATAGCTTCTTTAATAGCCGAGAAGTTTGTTGCGGAATCTATAGATGAGCAAAAGCAAAAAGCTTTAATTGATGAAGCCATTTCTAAAATGGGGGATGTATCATGGAACAACTAATTTCCAGCCGATATGCAAAAGCCTTGTTTGATTTAGCTGTTGAAAGTAATAAGATTAATGAATTTGAAAATCAAGTACACAACCTTTATGAAATTTTAAATTCTGAAAAGGATTTTATGCAGATTTTGCAACATCCTCAAATTGTAGCTGACGAAAAAATTGAGCTTTTAAAAAAGGTATTTGAATCAAAGGTATCGGATGAAATCATGGGACTTTTGGTATTAATTATCCGTAAAAATAGAGAAGAATACATCTTGGATATTTTAAATTCCTTTTTAAATCGGATAAAAGAATATAAAGGTATTGTTACTGCAACGGTGATAACTGCAGTAGCGTTGTCTAATGAGCAAATTAATCTAATTAAGGCTAAGCTTACTAATAGTTTAAAAAAGCAAGTTCAAATTGAAACACAAATAGATCAATCAATTATTGGAGGACTTATAATCCGAGTTGGCGATAGCATATTAGATGCAAGTATAGGAGGCAAGCTTCAATCTTTGAAGGCAAGCCTTTATGATTCGCAACTGGTATAAAGGGGTGTAAGAAAATATGAATCTCAAACCGGAAGAAATCAGTGCTGTAATTAAGAAACAAATAATGAATTATCAATCAAAATTAGAAATATCAAATGTTGGTACTGTTTTGCAAGTTGGAGATGGAATCGTAAGAATTCATGGTTTAGAAAAGGCTATTGCTGGGGAACTTCTTGAATTCCCTGGTGGAGTATATGGAATGGCCTTAAACTTAGAAGAGGATAATATTGGGGCGGTTCTTCTTGGATCTGATGAAGGGATAAAAGAAGGAGACATAGTAAAATCTACAGGTAGAGTAGTTGAAGTTCCAGTAGGTGATTCTCTTATTGGACGTGTTGTTAATGCACTAGGACAGCCTATTGATGGAAAAGGACCTATTAATTCTATAAAGTATAGACCTATAGAAAGAATAGCTCCTGGAGTTATTGAAAGACAATCTGTAGATACTCCTCTTCAAACAGGTATTAAAGCAATTGATTCAATGGTACCTATAGGAAGAGGTCAAAGGGAATTAATTATAGGAGACCGTCAAACAGGTAAAACTGCTATAGCTATAGATACGATTATAAATCAAAAAGGACAAAATGTTTTATGTATTTATGTTGCAATAGGACAAAAAGCATCTACTGTAGCACAGATAGTAAGGGTTCTTGAAGAAAACGGAGCAATGGATTATACAACGGTAGTATCTTCTACTGCCAGTGAACTTGCTCCACTTCAATATATTGCTCCTTATGCAGGATGTGCTATGGGAGAAGAATGGATGGAAGAAGGCAAGGATGTATTGATAATATATGACGATCTTTCTAAGCATGCTGTAGCTTATCGTGCTATGTCTTTATTGCTTAGAAGACCACCAGGAAGAGAAGCTTATCCTGGGGACGTTTTTTATCTACATTCAAGACTTCTTGAAAGAGCTGCAAAGCTTTCCGATGAAAGGGGAGGTGGCTCTTTAACAGCACTTCCAATTATCGAAACTCAAGATGGAGACGTATCTGCATATATTCCAACTAATGTGATTTCTATTACTGATGGGCAGATATATCTTGAAACAGAATTATTTAATGCAGGAATTCGTCCTGCTATAAACCCTGGGCTTTCTGTATCAAGGGTAGGGGGAGCTGCACAAGTAGAAGCTATGAAAAAGATTGCAGGACCTATCCGTGTAGAATTAGCTCAGTATCGGGATTTAGCTGCTTTTGCACAGTTTGGTTCCGAACTGGATAAATCTACAAGAGATGCACTCGCTCAAGGAGAACGGATAGTTGAAGTTTTAAAACAAGCTCAATACAAGACTATGTCTGTTGAACATCAAATATTAATTTTATTTGCTGTAACTAAAAAATATTTGATGGATATTGATGTTGCAGACATTATAAGATTTGAAGAAGAATTCTTAGAGTTTGTTGACACTAAGTATTCAGATATCGTTGATACTTTAAAAGCCCAAAGAAAAATAGATAGTGAATTAGAAAATAAAATTGATAGTGCAATAAATGAATTTAAAAAAATTTTTAAAAACGAAATGTAAGGGGGTGTTATAATGGCCTCCATGCGTGATATTAAACGACGGATTAAAAGTGTAAATAGTACAAGCCAGATTACAAAAGCTATGAAATTGGTTTCAACTGTTAAAATGCAAAAAGCAAGAAGAGATTTAGAAACAACGAGACCTTTTTTTAACATAGTGCAAAATACAATCTCTTCTATTATGAGTAGTACTAAGGGCATAAGCCATCCATATCTAGAACAAAGAGAAATTAAGAAAACAATCTATATTGTAATTGCTTCAGACAGAGGATTGGCAGGAGGATATAATAATAATGTATGTAAATTAGCCCTTGAACATATGGAAAAAGGCAATAAAAATGATATAGAAGTCCTTACAATAGGCAGAAAGGCAAGAGACTTCTTTGATAGAAGAGGATACAAGATTTACAATTCGTATTTGGGGCTTTCAGAAAATCCTCAGTATTCGAATGCTAGAGAAATTGAAGAGTCAATAATGCAATTGTACTTAGAAGGAAAGGTAGATTCAGTATATTTGGTCTATACAACTTTTAAGTCCACAATTGAACAAAAACCAGTTTTAAAGAGACTACTGCCTGTTGATAATTCAGATTTTAAGGATGAAAGTAAAGAACAAAAACGCACTTTAATGATATATGAACCTTCCCCTGAAGGAGTGTTGGATTATATTATTCCTAGATATATAGCAAGTGTTATTTATGGAGCTATGATTGAAGCTGCCGCCAGCGAGCAAGGGGCAAGGATGACTGCGATGGATTCGGCTACGGAAAATGCTAAAGAAATTATTGATGATTTAACTTTACATTACAATAGAGCAAGGCAAGCTGCAATTACGCAGGAGATAACTGAAATAGTAGGTGGAGCTGAAGCTTTAAAATAAAGTCATTAATTCAGTGAAGGAGTGAAAACCATGGCGGATGCAAATATAGGGAAAATTGTACAGGTAATAGGCCCTGTATTAGATATAAAGTTTTCCCCTGAACATCTTCCTGCTCTTAATAATGCCATAATTATTGAGAATCAGAATGGAGAAGTATTAACTGCAGAAGTTGCTCAACATCTTGGGGACGATATTGTAAGATGTGTAGCTATGACTTCTACTGATGGTCTGATGAGAGGAATGGAAGCAAGGGATACTGGAGATTTTATTAGGGTTCCTGTTGGTGAAAAGACCCTTGGTAGAATTTTTAATGTTGTTGGAGAGCCAATTGATAATAAACCAGCACCAGAAGTTGAGGAAAGGTGGTCTATTCACAGGCCAGCACCTGAATTTTCGGAGCAATCAACAGATATTGAAATATTCGAAACAGGTATTAAGGTAGTAGACCTATTGTGTCCTTATTCCAAAGGTGGTAAGATTGGTCTTTTTGGTGGTGCTGGAGTAGGTAAAACAGTACTTATCCAAGAACTTATTAGAAATATTGCTACTGAGCACGGTGGCTATTCTGTTTTTACAGGTGTTGGTGAAAGAACGAGAGAAGGAAACGACCTTTATTATGAAATGATGAATTCAGGGGTATTGGATAAGACTACAATGGTGTTTGGTCAGATGAATGAACCTCCAGGAGCAAGAATGAGGGTAGGGCTTACAGGTTTAACTATGGCGGAATATTTTAGAGATAAAACTGGAAAAGATGTTTTGTTATTTATTGATAATATATTCCGTTTTATCCAAGCTGGTTCTGAAGTATCAGCTCTACTTGGACGTATGCCTAGTGCTGTGGGCTATCAGCCTACTCTTGCAACTGAGGTAGGTGTTCTTCAAGAGCGTATTACTTCAACCAAAAGAGGTTCAATTACATCAGTTCAAGCTATTTATGTGCCTGCAGATGACTTAACAGACCCAGCTCCTGCAACTACTTTTGCTCACCTTGATGCAACTACGGTACTTTCCCGTGATATTGTTGAGCTTGGAATTTATCCTGCAGTAGACCCACTTGATTCTACATCAAGAATATTGGATCCTGCTATTGTGGGAGAAGAGCATTATAGGGTTGCAAGAGGTGTTCAAGAAGTTCTTCAAAGATATAAGGAACTTCAAGATATTATTGCTATGTTGGGTATGGATGAATTGTCTGAAGAAGATAAGCTAATTGTAAATCGTGCAAGAAAGGTACAGCGTTTCTTGTCACAACCCTTCTTTGTGGCTGAAACCTTTACCGGAATGCCCGGAAAATATGTACCTACATCTGAAACTATAAGAGGATTTAAAGAAATTTTAGAAGGAAAACACGACAATCTTCCAGAAGCAGCATTTCATATGGTTGGTACCATTGATGATGCAGTTGAAAAGGCGAAAGCTCTGTAGAGAGCACTAGGTGGTGATTGTATGGCGAATAAGAAAACTTTGCTTAAAATTATTACACCAGAAAAGAATTTTTTTGATGAAGAGGTAGATATGGCTATTTTTAGAACGATTGAAGGGGATATGGGTGTACTTCCCGGCCATACACCTTTAACTACTATTCTTTCTATTGGGATTATTAAAATAAAGCAAGGTGAACAGGAAAAAAAAGCAACATTAATTGGTGGTTTTGCTGAGATTCAACCTGATAGGATTACTATTTTGGCTGATGCTGCAGAATGGCCCGATGAAATTGATAAAGAAAGAGCTGAGGCTGCAAAAAGAAGAGCCGAGGAAAGGTTAGCTATAAAGACAGCAGACATTAATATTGCTAGAGCTGAGGCTGCACTAAAGAGGGCTTTAGTGAGGTTGGAATTAAGTCAGTATACTGATTAAAAACAGTTAGACCATATTTGTAAAGAATATTCCTCTAGAATTCAAGATAAGTTGGAAATTTTCTTTAGCAAATATGGTTTTTATGTTAGTGTAATATTTAAATGTAAAAAAAATATATATATAGCAAAGCTTTAATAATTTTAGTTGTAGGGTAAAGCCCTACTTTTTTGTTTTATGAGAAGTTTATAAGACAAATTAGAATTGTAATAATTAAGAATATATTAAATAATTGATAGTTATGAAATCCTCTCCCTATATCAATATAATAGAAAATATTACCATAAAAGTCAATAAAATTTTGAAATTTATTGGAAAAATATTTGTTTCTAAAAAATTCTACCAAATGAATAAATGATTATTAGTTGTCCATAATTTAATTAAGTGACTTTTAATTTAGGTGGAGGATAATATGAAGAGAAAATATAGTATTTTTTTAGTTGTTTTACTAATTCTTTATAGTGTATCTTTTTTAGAAAAAGGAAATAATAAGATTGAGGAAGAAACTTTAGTTACTACTTTTAATGATTCTAACTTTCAGCCTATTCAAGTTAACGTTAATACTTGGGGGACCGTAAGCAATTCTTTTTCAAGTCTAGAGGATATGAGGAATTTATCCCAAAAAATCACTGATGCTTTAGAGATTTATCATTTTGATAATATTGAAGAAAAGGATAGTGAAAGTCTTAAAGAAATAACTGTTGTTAGGGTTTCGAAAAATGCTAAAACTACAGTAAAAGTACAATCTATTAAGTATGATACAGCTAGCACTTATTTAATTATTGATATTATTTTATATGACAAGTACAAAGGACTAGTTTATCTTAAAGAAAAACTTGATGAGATTTATGCCCAAAATGGTATTATATCTAATACTAATATTACTATCATGGGCAATATGGATGGAAATTTAACCAGAGAAGAAAAGGAAAAGGTATGCCAAAGAATTATGAGAAATATTAATGCTAAAGTAGAAGATGTTTATGATACAGGAAAGATTTATAGTGCATATGGATATACTAGATTAATCGATGATTATATTGTTTCTAACAATAAAAAAATTAATGTTAATTGTGCATTTCGTTATAATGAATATGAGGATAAAACATATCTTTATTTTGCAACTCCTTTAATTACCGTAGAATACTAGAAAGGAAAGAGTAAATCTATGAGGCTAATAGTACGGAAAAGTCCGCCGTTAAGAGGTACTGTTAGAATAAGTGGTTCTAAAAATTCTGTTCTTCCTGTCCTTGCAGCTTCTTTGCTTGCAGAAGGCAAAAGCAGGATTGGAGATATTCCTAATCTAAAAGATGTTGTTATTATGCAGGATTTATTAAAGCATTTTGGAGCAGATATTAAATGGGATAAAACAAAAGGTATAATAGATATTTGTGCAGATAATATTACTGAATATGAGGCACTTTATGATTTGGCCAGCCAAATGAGGGCTTCTTTTTTGGTGATGGGTCCTCTTCTTGCAAGAATAGGAAAAGCAAAAGTTCCTCTTCCTGGAGGTTGTGCTATTGGAAGCAGGCCAGTTGATCTTCATCTTAAAGGTTTTGCTGCTTTAGGTGCAGAAATAATACAACAAAATGGATATGTAGAAGCATATGCAGCTAAGCTAAAGGGAGCTAAGATTTATTTAGACTTTCCCAGTGTCGGAGCTACGGAAAATATTATTATGGCAGCTGTTTATGCAGAAGGCACTACTATTATTGAAAATGCAGCTGTTGAGCCTGAGATTGTTGATCTTGCCAATTACCTAAATGCAATGGGTGCGGATATAAGGGGAGCAGGCACGGATTCTGTTAAAATAAATGGTGTTAATTGTCTTAAAGGTACTAATCATAATGTAATTCCTGATAGGATTGAAGCAGGTACATTTATGGTTGCCGGAGCTATTACAAGGGGAGAAATTTTTCTTGAAAACGTCGTTAGTGATCATTTAAAGCCTGTTATCGCAAAACTTAAGGAATGTAATGTAGATGTAGTTGAAAGCGAAAAAGGAATAAGGGTTTGCGGAAGGGATATCATAAAATCTGTAGATATTAAGACTTTACCTTATCCTGGATTTCCTACGGATATGCAAGCTCCTTTTATGAGTCTTTTAAGTATTGCAGAAGGAACAAGTATGGTAATTGAAACTGTTTTTGAAAATAGATTTATGCATGTTGGAGAATTAAAAAGGATGGGAGCACAGATTAAAATAGAAAGTAGAAGTGCCATTATAGAAGGAGTTAAGAAACTTACAGGTACTCAGGTTAGGGCAACGGATTTAAGAGCTGGTGCTTCTTTGATTCTATCAGCTTTAATAGCAGATGAAACAACTGAAATTAGTGATATTTATCATATTGAAAGAGGATATTCTGAAATTGATAAAAAGTTAATAGCTCTAGGTGCTAATTTGGAAAAGGTAAAATAACCTTCAGATTTTTTCTGGAGGTTTTTATTTATAAAAAAAGAATGCTCTAGGACTGCTTGTAATTTTTTAAGAATGATATTTATAAATATTTCATATAAATGTACAAGTAGATTGTCGCAGGAGGGATAGCTTGAAAAAACTAAGCATTCTTTTTTTAATGATTTTTTTTGCAATTATAGGACTACCTGCTTTAATTACTTTGTTTTTTGAAGGGAATAAGACTGATGAAATAGTAAAAAATGATGAAAAAACTAATGTTGGGACTAGTATACGGCTTATTAAGGTCTTAGATGAAGAAAGTCAAGAAATTATGGAAATTGAGTTTGAAGAATATATTAAAGGTGTAGTAGCTGCGGAAATGCCGGCTTCTTTTGAATTGGAAGCTTTAAAGGCTCAAGGGGTAGCGGCTAGGACTTATGCAATTAGAAAAATGAGGCAAAATAATAATAAAGATAAGGCAGATATTTCAACGGATTCTGTTAAGGGACAGGCATATTTATCTCAAGAGAAATTAAAGCAAAAATGGGGAGATAATTTTTATACATACTATAATAAAATTTCTCAGGCTGTTGATGATACAAAAGGGGAAATTTTGGTTTATGAAGAAGAACCTATTGAGGCTGTTTTTCATTCTACTAGTGCAGGAATTACCCAAAGTGCTAAGGATATATGGCAAGTAGATGTTCCTTATTTACAAAGTGTAGAAAGTATAGGGGAAGAAGATTCTCCTGCTTTTATGGAAGAAAAGAAATTATCAAAGGAAGAAATAGTTGAAGCTTTAAAGAACAAATATCCAGACATTATTATTCAGGATTTGGTTGGACAAATTCAAATTATAGAAAGAAGCAGTGGAGGGTACATAAAAAAGATTCAAATAGGTAACAAAATTTTTTCTGGAGAAGAGGTAAGGAATTTATTTAATCTCAAATCAAGCTGTTTTTCAATCAAAGAAGAAGGGGATTATCTTATTTTTATTACAAAGGGGTATGGGCATGGTGCCGGTATGAGTCAATACGGGGCTAATTATATGGCTAAAGAAGGTAAGACTTATATTGAAATATTAAAACATTATTATAAAGACGTTGAGATTAAATCATTAGAGGACATTGAGGGAAATATTTTTAAAGATGAATAGCTTGTTTTAGCTTAGGTTATACTATACACGGAGGTGTATAGTATGAAAAATAATAAATTTTGGACGTATTTTAATAAGAAAGGTTATTATGTTATTTTATCATTATGTATATTAACTATCTTAGTTACAACATTTATTACTAGAAATAATTTAAATACTTTGGACAAAGTAAATGAAGAAAACTATATCGACTTAGATGAAGAATACGGAACTTTTGATTTAGAAGATGTAGGCACTATTAATGCTTACCAAAATGATTTAGACATTACAAATGAAGATATAGCAGGTTCAGGAACTGCTACTGCAGAAGATTTAATATTAACGGAGGAAGAAACAGCAAAAGAAGAAAGCAAAGATTTAGCTGCTGAAGAAGAGGTTATTATTGCCTCAAATAATGAAACAAATAATAATATAATTCCTTTACCTGTCGCTGAAGAAACTAAAGAAGATGAAAAAGTTGTTTCTTTAATTGATGAAGAGCCAGATAAAGAAACAGTAGAGACTTTTTCATTTAGTGAAGATACCATTATTCAATGGCCTTCTTATGGTGAAATAGTAATGGATTTTAGCTCGGATAAACTAGTATATGATAAGACTTTAGAAGAATATAGGGTGCATCCTGCAGTTTGTATTGCTGCTGCAGAAAATGAAGAAGTAAAAGCTGCAGCTAAGGGACGAGTTGAAACAGTAAAAAAAGAAGCCGACACAGGAATAACTGTAGTGATTAATCATGGAGACGGTTGGAAGACCATTTACGGTCAATTAAAAGAAGATCTAGCGATTAAAGAAAACGATGTTGTTGAAAAAGGACAAGTAATCGGTAAAATAGCTGAACCTACAAAATACTCGGCTCTATTAGGAAAACATGTGTATTTTAAAGTTGAAAAAGACGGAAAACCAGTCGATCCAAAACAATTTCAACACGAATAGTACTAAAAACTAAATACTAAATCATAAACTATCCCCCCTTAACATATATATTAATCAAGAGTTGTATTAAGGGGGGCCATCTTTTGAAGGGTTATATTGAAGAGAGAGCTATAGAAGTAGCAAAATTCATTATTGGTTCTAATGCTACCGTAAGAGAAACTGCTAAAAAGTTTGGAATTAGTAAATCTACCGTTCACAAAGATGTTACGGAACGATTAGAAAAAATAAACCCTAAACTAGCCTTAGAAGCAAGGAAGGTTTTAGAATTTAATAAAGCAGAAAGACATCTTNGAGGTGGTATGGCAACAAAAGAAAAGTATTTGAATATGTCTTTAAAAAATAAAGGTAAAAAATAACGATAAGCGTGCTTTATGCACGTTTTTGTTGTTAGACAAAAAATTTACAATTTTTTTATACTAAAATCCTTTAAATTTTTATATAGATTCGATATAATAGGGATAATGGACATATAGAGGCGTAAAATAGGAAGAGATATCTATTAATAAAATATAATTATATGTCGATATATAAGAAAGATTAACAAAGGAGAATGGTTTGATGGATATAGGAATTGATTTAGGAACAGCTAGTGTGCTTGTTTACATAAAAGGACAAGGGATTGCACTACAAGAACCTTCCGTTGTAGCCATTGATAATAATACTAATAAAATTTTAGCAGTTGGAGAAGAAGCAAGAAAAATGCTAGGACGTACTCCAGGCAATATTGTTGCTACCAGGCCTCTAAAACAAGGGGTTATTTCTGATTATGAAGTTACAGAAATGATGTTAAAATATTTTATTCGTAAGGCAGTAGGAAGAAAATTAATTCGTAGACCCCGTATAGCAGTATGTGTTCCAAGTGGGGTTACTGAAGTAGAAAGAAAAGCAGTTGACGATGCAACTAAGCAAGCTGGTGCAAGACAAGTATTTATTATTGAAGAACCTATTGCTGCTGCTATTGGAGCAGGAATAGATATTGGACGAGCTTGTGGAAGCATGGTTGTAGATATTGGCGGAGGAACAACTGATATTGCTGTTATCTCCTTAGGGGAACCAGTAGTTAGTTCTTCATTAAAGATTGCAGGAGATAATTTTGATGAAGCAATTATTAGATATATGAGAAAGAAGCATAATGTACTAATTGGGGAAAGAACTGCTGAAGATCTTAAAGTAAATGTAGGGACAGCTTTTAAAAGACCGAAGCCAGTTTCTATGGAAGTTAGGGGAAGAAACTTAATTACAGGACTTCCTAAGACTATTTCTGTTTCTTCAGATGAAATGTTAGAAGCTTTACAAGAACCAGTTTCTAATATCGTAGAAGCAGTTCATGCTGTATTAGAAAAAACCCCACCAGAATTAGCAGCAGATATTTCAGATAGAGGAATTGTAATGACTGGAGGAGGCTGTCTGCTTTATGGTCTTGATAAATTAATTAAAGAAAAGACTGGAATTAATGTAATTATTGCAGAGGATGCCATTTCTAGTGTAGCAATTGGAACAGGTAAGTATGTAGAATTTATCTCCAGTTCAAAGAAATTTTAAGTTGAGATAAGGGGGTATTCAATTGATAAGAGGGTTGTATACTTCGGCAATTGGAATGACAACACAGTTTAAAAGAATGGACGTAATATCAAACAACCTAGCAAATGCGGATAATACCGGATTTAAAAAAGATATTGTAGTATCCCGTTCCTTTCCCGAAGAGTTGACAAAAAGAATAAACGATCAAAAAAATGGATTTTCTAATAATCAAAATATAGGGAGAATGAGCTTGGGACTTTATGTTGATGAAGTATACACCAATTTCAGACAAGGTTCTCTTGCTCAAACCAGCGATCCTTTTAACCTTGCTTTAGAAGGCAGAGGATTTTTTGCTATTCAAGGCGAAGATGGAGTTGAAAGATATACCAGAGATGGTTCTTTTGTATTAAATTCTGATGGCAGACTTATGACTAAAGAAGGAAATTTAGTATTAGGTGAAAATGGAGTTATAAGCTTAGAGCAAGGGGATGTACGAATTGACGAGGAAGGTAATATATTCCTTGATAATGAGTTAGTGGACAGGCTTAGAATAGTTAATTTTGACAACCCCGAAACTCTTAGAAAAGTAGGAGATAATTTGCTTGAAAGAAGCAATCAAACACAAGAAATTGCTTTTGAAGGTAGAGTTACACAAGGATTTTTGGAGACCTCAAATGTAAACGTAGTTGACGAAATGATTGATATGATTACAGCAACTAGAATTTATGAGGCAAATCAAAAAGCTATTCAAACCCATGATGAAACATTAGGAAAAGCAGTTAATGAAGTAGGAAGATTATAAGGGGGAATCTAATATGATGCGTTCTTTGTGGACAGCAGCTTCAGGAATGAAATCCCAACAGTTGAATGTCGATAATATTTCTAATAATTTAGCTAACGTTAATACAGTAGGTTATAAGAAAAGCAGAATGGAATTTAAGTCTCTTTTATATGAAACTATGGCAAGAGCAGGAATAGACGAAGAAGGAGTAGGCACCCCTGTGAATCTTCAAGTAGGTCATGGAGTTAGGCCTATTGCATCGACTAAAGATTTTAGCATGGGAAATATTGAAATGACAAATAATCCTTTGGATATTGCTATTAATGGGGAAGGTTTTTTCTCAGTATTAGCTACTAATGATGAAGTGCTTTATACTAGGGATGGAAGTTTTAAATTAAGTGTTGTAGATGATGAAATGATGCTTGTTACTTCTGATGGATATCCCGTATTAGATATTAATGATGAGCCTATTTATTTACCACCAGAAGTTAATGTTTCTAGCTTGACTATTGCAGAAGATGGAACATTATCTTATGTGGATAATGAGTCTAATACAATTGATTTAGATCTTCAAATACAACTTGTTCAATTTAGAAACAGGGCAGGCCTTGAAGCAGTTGGACAAAATTTATTTAGAGAAACTTCTGCATCAGGAGAACCTCTTTATGAAGTAGATGGAGAAGTTAATCAAGCTAGTAAGTTAATACAAGGAAGCTTGGAATCTTCTAATGTGCAAGTAGTTGAAGAGATGGTTAAGCTTATCATTGCTCAAAGAGCTTATGAAATAAGCTCAAAGGCGATTCAAACCTCTGATGATATGCTTGCTCAAGCAAATCAATTAAAACGATAAGGGGTTGGATTAATCTATGAAAACTAGTCCAATTAATATAAATACATCTTTTCCTTTAGATAATGCTGTAGAGATTCAAAAGCAAAATCAAAAAGCTGAAAATTTTGAAGAAGTATTAAAAAAGGCTTCTGAAAAAAAAGATGATGGAGAATTAAGAAAAGCTTGTAAAGAATTTGAAGCATATTTTATTAATCAGCTTTTTAAAGAAATGAGAAGAACTATACAGCCAGGGGGGCTTATTGAAAAAAGTAGAGGAGAAGAGATATTTGAAGAAATGTTGGATGAAGAATATTCCAAACTTGCTTCAAATGGAAATGGTATAGGTTTAGCAGATATGCTTTATAAGCAACTGTCAAAGGACATAAAATAAATAAGCTAATAATATATTTATTTCTTATCAAGAAAGGTGGAGGGAAAGGGCCCAATGAAACCCGGCAACCAGCATAACTTATTTATGTAATGGTGCCAATTCCCCCGGAGCATTTCCGGAAGATGAGGAAAATAGAAAAACCTCATTTTGAGGTTTTTTTTAATATTTTTTTATATATTTAATTAGAATATATTTTATAGAAAAAATTAAGGAGTTGCCATATATGCCAAGAAGATTATTTACTTCGGAATCTGTTACAGAAGGACATCCTGATAAGCTTTGCGACCAAATTTCAGATTCCATTTTAGATGCAATACTATCCCAAGACCCTTATGGCAGGGTTGCTTGTGAAACAGTAGCAACAACTGGCATGGTTTTAGTAATGGGAGAGATAACAACAAATTGCTATGTAGATATTCCAAGAATAGTAAGGGAGAAAATAAAAGAAATAGGCTATAATCATGCAAAGTATGGCTTTGATGGAGATAGCTGTGCTATTATTACATCTTTGGACGAGCAGTCGCCGGATATAGCTATGGGAGTTAANAAATCTTATGAAGCAAGAATCAAGGCAGAAGAAGACATTGAATCTATTGGAGCTGGAGACCAAGGAATGATGTTTGGCTATGCTTGTGATGAAACCCCAGAGCTTATGCCAATGCCAATTGCTTTAGCACATAAATTATCCCGAAGATTGGCAGAAGTACGCAAAAACAATACCTTGTCGTATCTAGGGCCTGATGGAAAAACACAAGTTACTATAGAATATGAAGATGATAAGCCAATCAGGGTTCATACGGTTGTTGTTTCAACACAGCACGATGAGACAATAGATCAAGATACAATAAAAAAGGATATCATAGAATATGTTATTAAACCTGTTATACCTAAAGAGCTTTTAGACAATGAAACTAAATATTTCATTAATCCAACAGGACGTTTTGTCATAGGAGGGCCTCAAGGGGACTCTGGTCTTACAGGTAGAAAGATAATTGTAGATACTTATGGCGGATATGTAGGGCACGGTGGAGGAGCTTTTTCTGGAAAGGACCCTACTAAGGTAGACCGATCTGCAGCTTATGCTGCCCGTTATGTAGCAAAAAATATAGTAGCTGCTGGTATAGCTTCAAGATGTGAAGTAAATCTTGCTTATGCTATAGGTGTTGCACGACCAATATCTATCTTAGTAAATACTTATGGTACGAGTAAAATATCTGACGAAGAAATTATTAGATTAATTGAAAAACATTTTGACCTTCGTCCAGCAGCAATAATTAGAGATTTAGATCTTAGGAGACCTATTTATGCCAAAACAGCAGCATATGGCCACTTTGGCAGGACAGACGTAGAATTTCCTTGGGAAAAAACAGATAAAGCAGAAATTTTAAAAAAGGAAGTTTTAAAGGCTTAAGCCTTTGAAACTTCTTTTTTTGCCTTTTCTTTTTTTGGGATATAACTTATGATAAAATAGCTATAATATCATTGAGAATGGTGTGAAATTATGGATGAACAAATTATTATCGAAGGAATTGTTGAAGATATTATTTTCCATAATGAAATAAACGGATATACGGTATGTTCAATAAATGCCGATGAAGATGAAATAGTATGTGTAGGTATTTTGTTAGAAGGTCTGCATCCTGGAGAAAATATAAAAATAATAGGCAGTTGGGTAAATCATCCTATCTATGGGAAACAGCTTCAAATTGACAGCTATGAAAAAATAGTTCCAACAACAGAAGCTGGGATTGAAAAATACCTAAGTTCAGGAATCATTAAAGGGATAGGTCCAACCCTTGCTAAGCGAATTGTGAAAAGGTTTGGTTTGGATACTTTTAGGATTATAGAAGAAGAATGGGAACTTTTAGCAGAAGTAAAGGGAATTAGCAGACAAAAAGCTTTACAAATAGGGGAGCTTTTCCATGAGCAAAGAGAATTAAGGAGGGTTGCCCTATTTCTACAAGAGTATGGGATATCAACTTCTTATGCCTTAAAAATTTATAAACAATATGGAGAAGCTACTATAGATATAATAAAAACTAATCCTTACCGTTTAGCTGAGGATATTTTTGGTATAGGATTTAAAATGGCGGATAAAATAGGTATGACTATAGGTGTAGATGAGGCCTCTCCCCATAGGATAAAGGCAGGAATTAAATATATACTCAATCAATATTCAAACAATGGTCATGTATATGTCCCCAGGGATAAATTATTGGCAGCTGCATATAAATTGTTAGAGATACCAGAAGAATTAATTGAAAACGCACTTATAGAGCTTCAAGTTTTTAAAGATATTTATCAGGAAAAGCTAGAGGGGGTTGATGTTGTTTATTTGTCTTCGTTTTATTATAAGGAGATAAATGTAGCTAGGAGACTATTGGATTTATCAAGTATGAAACAAGAAATAAATAGCAAAGAAATTGAAGAAAGAATAGAAAGGCTAGAAAAACAAAAGGATATTAAACTGGCAGATGAGCAAAAGGAAGCCATAAAACAGGCCATGGGGGAAGGAGTTCTTATAATTACAGGCGGCCCAGGAACAGGTAAAACTACTACTATAAATATTATTATAAGCCTATTAGAAGAAGAGGGTTTGGATGTCATTTTGGCAGCACCTACGGGAAGAGCAGCTAAGCGGATGACAGAGGCTACAGGCAAAGAATCAGGAACAATTCATAGGCTTTTAGAAATTAGTTTTATTGAAGAAGATAATAGAAAACAGATTTTTGAAAGAAACGAAGAAAGACCTCTTGAAGCAGATGTTGTTATTATTGACGAAATGTCCATGGTAGATATATTACTTATGGATAGTCTATTAAAGGCTATTGCTCCCGGGACAAGATTAATATGTGTAGGAGACGTGGATCAGCTTCCTTCTGTAGGTCCTGGCAATGTTTTAAAGGATATGATTCGAAGTCAAACTATAAAAGTAGTACGTTTGACAGAAATCTTTAGACAGGCAGGAGAAAGTGCCATAGTAATGAATGCCCACAAAATTAATAATGGTGAATATCCCTTACTAAATGAAAAAGAAAAAGATTTCTTTTTTATAAAAAGGAGTATTCAAGAAGAACTAATAGATACTATAAAGGAGTTAATTCTTCACAGGCTTCCTTCTTATATAAAATGTAATCCTCTAAAGGATATACAAGTATTAACTCCTATGAGAAAGAGTACTCTTGGAGCTTCAAACCTTAACACAATACTTCAAAAGGCATTAAATCCTCCTTCAAAAAAGAAAAAGGAAAAAAGCTATGGTATAGTTACTTATCGTGAAGGGGATAAGGTAATGCAAATTAAGAATAATTATAATATACCATGGAAAATATATAGTAAATCAGGAATAAAAATTGATGAAGGAGTAGGTGTGTTTAACGGGGATAGTGGTATTATTGCAGAGATTGATGAAACAGGACAAAGCTTAACGGTAATTTTTGATGATATGAAAACTGTAGAATATGATTTTAGTCAATTAGATGAATTAGAACTAGCTTATGCAGTTACTATTCATAAATCACAAGGTTCAGAGTACCCCATAGTAATCATACCCATTCATAGTGGTCCTCCTATGCTTATGAATAGAAACTTATTATATACTGCAGTTACAAGGGCAAAGGAATTGGTTGTAATAGTGGGAGTAACAAGTACGCTTTACCGTATGATAGATAATAATAGGGAGATTGACAGATATTCTACATTATCTTATAGATTAAAAGAATCAGCAAATCATCTATGTGAAGGTGAAAAATGTGATTGATTTTTTACTGGATTTAATTTACCCTCCCAGATGTATTTTTTGTGAAGATATTATCCCTATCGAAGAGGAAAGAGCTATTTGTAAAAACTGCAAAAATATTATTTCCTTTGTAAAGGGAAAGGTTTGTCAAAAGTGTGGTAAGCTATTAGAAGATGATATGAGTAAAGATGTGTGTATAGACTGCATTAAAAACACTCAGTATTATGATAAAGGTCTAGCACTTTTTGTTTATGAGGGCTTGGTAAGGGATATGATATATAGATTTAAGTATGGGGGACATAAAGAATATGCAAAATATCTAGGAGAATTTTTGTCAGAAAAAATAAGAAAAGAAAGACTAGAAGAAAAAATAGATTTGATTATACCTATTCCTATTCATTCTAATAGAAGAAAGAAAAGAGGCTATAATCAATGCGAAGAATTAGCAAAAGTGATTTCTAAAAAATTAAATATTCCTATGAATGCCTCTGTATTGATTAGAAAGAAGGAAACAAAACCGCAAAGTGGCTTATCATTTACACAAAGGAAAAACAATATGAAGGATGCCTTTGAATTAAAAAATACTTTTGATATTTACCATAAAAATATATTATTAATTGACGATATATATACTACAGGGGCTACTATAAATTCTTGCTCAAAATTATTAAAAAAGAAAAACGCAAATGAAGTATATTTTTTGACACTTTCAATAGGACGTGATTTTGATTAGGGGGAGTAAGATGTCATACGATATTTGCAAAATTTGCGGACGGTTTTTTTATAAAAGTGGTAGAATTTATTGTGACGAGTGTTATGAAAAAGATAAAGCTGAATATAAAGTTGTGCGGGATTATGTTATTAAACATAGGGGATGCAGTGTTATGGAAGTGTCAAATGCAACGGGAATACCCGTAAAAACAATTTATCGTTTTGTTGAAGAAGGAAGAATTGACATTGATGAAAAGAGAAAAAATGAACAAATAGATTAGAGATATTACAAGAAATGGGGGATACAAATGGAAGTAATCAATTGTAAAAAATGCAATAGACTTTTTCAATATATTGCAGGAAGAATGATTTGTCCTATTTGTCAAGAGGAAGAAGAAAAGGAATTTAAGTTATTAAAGGAATATTTATATGAGCATCCAAGGGCAACTATGATAGAAGTATCTGAGGCAACAGGCATATCTATTCAAGCTATTAAGCATTATCTTAGAGAAGGAAGATTAATTATTACAAATGATTCTCCTATAGGAATAGAATGTGAAAAATGCGGTGCAGAAATAAAAACAGGAAGATTTTGCGAAAGATGTGCTTATGAATTAGAAATGGGGATGAGATTGATTACTAATGAATTAAAAGAAAAAACAAAAGCTCCCTATCCAAATAGCTCAAAATCAAAAATGCATTATCTTAAAAGAAATAAAGATAACTAAATAATGTATATAGGTCTAAATTCTTAGTCCTCTAATGACGATATATTTAGTAGAGGATTAAGGATTTATTTTTGAGTGTAATTAATTTTTAGAAAGAAGGTGAGTTTATGAAGGTATCAAGAGTAGATAAAATTATGGAAATATATAACACTTCAAAAATGAAGAAGACAGAAAAAGCAAAGAAGACTGAAGGTAAAGATACTGTTGCATTGTCTAATCAAGGCAAGGATTATCAAAAAGCTCTTAAAGCCGTATCCAAAGTACCAGATATTAGAGAAGAAAAAGTTGAAGAAATAAAACAAAGGATTCAATCAGGAAATTATGATATTAGTGCCGAAGAACTTGCCGAAAAGATAGTCGATAGTATATTTGATATGAAGATATAGGAATGGTTGGAGGTTTCTATGGCGGGTTTAATAAATGAGCTAATAGATGTTTTAACTGAAGAAATATCCTGTTATGAAGAGCTATTGAAAATTTCCAAGGGAAAAACTGATATTATCGTAGAGGGAGATGTTGTTTCTCTTCAAAACTTAACAAGTCACGAACAAGAAATAGTAGGAAAGACTATAAAGCTTGAGAAAAAAAGAGAAGAGATTATAGAAGACATAGCATTGGTTTTAAATGAAAACAAAGATACCCTTACTATAAGTAAACTACTTGATAAACTAAAAGACACTGTACAAGAATCCAAAAAGTTAAGAGAAATACAACAAAAAATACAAGCTTTGATATCAGAATTAAAAAGGGTAAACGATCAAAATAGAATCCTACTTAATCAATCTATTGAGATGATTGATTATACAATTAATGCTATACAAAGCAAATATTCTTATACTACTAATGATTATAGTCAAAGAGGACAAGTGCAAGACCTTGAAGGTAAGAGCTTCTTTGATGCAAAGCAATAGGGGGGGATTATTTTGAGTTCCATGGCTAGCTTAAGTAGAGCTATATCCGGATTAAATGCAAGTCAGGCAGGACTTAATGTAACCGGACATAATTTAACGAATATAAACACCCCGGGATATGTAAGGCAACAGGCCTTACAAAATGACAGTTTTTATTCAGATATAGGGATAAAAGGGAATACAATCCTTTCTGTAGGTTCCGGAGTAGATGTTACAGAAATTAGACAAATTAGAGATTTCTTTTTAGATAGAAATTATCGTACTGAAATCAGCTCTTATCAGTTTTATAATGTAATGAGGTCAAGTATAGATGAAGTAGAATCTATTTTGGGAGAAATTAACGGGGAAAGTCTTAGTGATGTAATGATGGATTTTTGGAGACAAGTCAATCGTTTAGCTACTGCTCCCGATGGAATAGATGAAAGAAAGGCCTTTATTCAAAGTGCAGCAGTTTTTGTAGATAAAGTTAATCATATTGCAAATCAATTGACTGCTTATCAGTATGATTTAAATAATCAAGTTAAGGAAACCGTTGATAGAATTAATTCCTTAGCAGTTCAAATTATAGATTTAAATGAAAAAATAATGAAATATGAAATAAACGGAGATAATGCCAATGATTATAGAGATGCAAGAAATAAGGCATTAGACGAGTTAGCAGAATTGATTGATATACAATATTATGAAGATGCTACTGGACGGGTTCAGGTTAAAGCAGAAGGACATTTATTAATTCACGATAAATTTATTAATAAATTGAAATTAGTACAGGCAGAATCTATGAGTCCTTTCCAAAAAGCAGTTTGGGAGGATACTGGAGAAGATGTAATTAAAACTAATAAAGATGTTACCTCTGAATTTGGAAACGATTTAGGAAAGTTAAAAGCGTTAATTTTATCTAGAGGAAATGTAGTGGCCAATCATACAACTGATTGGACGGAAATTACCTTAAATGACAAAAAAACCATGGAAGATGAAGGGAATTGTTTCTTGATTCCTAAGATCCAAAAGGAATTTGATACTTTAGTAAATAGTATAGTTACTACAATAAATAATATTTTATCTCCATATGATCCAGTGACTTTAGAAAAAGAAGCTAATGCACCTATGGGACAGGATAAAGATAAGACTATGCATATAGAGCTTTTTTCTAGAATTAGTGTTGCTAGATTTGATGCAGCAGGAAATTATATAGAAGAAGATCCTAATGATGTAAGTACCTTGTACTCTGCTGGAAATATTAGAATAAATCCTGCCCTTTTAAATGANGGAGGGTATAATTTTTTACCTTTATCCAGATCAGGTTATGTTGGAGATGATTCAATTATTCAAGACATTTTATTAGCATGGAATGATGAAAATGTACAGATAGCTAATAATCAAAAATTAAATTTCCAAAATTATTATGCTGAATTTGTTACTAGAATTGGAACAGAAGGAAATGAGTTTATTAGAAGATTTGAAGACAAGCAGATAGTGGTTAATCATGTAGATAATTTAAGAAATGCAATGTCAAGTGTATCTGTAGATGAAGAAATGACCAATATGATGAAATATCAACACGCATATAATGCTTCTGCAAGAGTTGTTAATATCGTAGATTCTATGATTGATACCATTGTTAACCGAATGGGACTTGTAGGAAGATAATTTGGCACTAAAGGGGTGATTAGGTGGGTTTTTTAGGATTTAATACTGCAACTAGCGGTTTATTTACTGCACGGACAGCCCTGGATGTAACATCACACAATATATCCAATGCTAATACAAAGGGATATAGTAGACAAATAGCAGAACAAAGAGCTACAAATCCTCTTCCTACGGCTACTGGAAAAGGTATGATAGGAACAGGATCTGAAGTATATGGAATAAACCAAATAAGAAGTTTTTATCTGGATACTAAATATTGGTCGGAAAACTCTATATTAGGTCAATATAGTGTTAAAAAGACTCAGCTTTCATTAATAGAGAGTCTTTTTAATGAGCCTTCAGATTCAGGATTTAATGTTATTTTTAACAATCTTTTTGAAGCAATAAATGGAGTAGTAAATAATGCAGATAGTGGAGAACACAGAAGTGCTCTAAAGGAAGCAGGAGTTACTTTAACAGAATATTTTAATTCAACAGCCCAACATTTAAAAAAGTATCAAAGAGATTTAAACTTTGAAATAAAAACCAAGGTTGAAGAAATAAATGTTATTGCAAGAAAAATACAAAGTTTAAACAAACAAATTTTTAAATATGAAATGGATGGAAGTAAAGCAAATGACCTTAGGGATGAAAGGGCTAAATTAGTTGATCAGCTTTCTAAGATTGTTAATGTTGAAGTTGAAGAAATAGAAACAAATCCAGATGTAATAAGCGGAAAATATAGTGGAGTTGAGTATAGGGACAAGAGTGAAAAGCATTTTAGAGTTAAAATTAATGGACAGATTTTAGTAGATCATTTTTATGCTACAGAATTAAGATTGGTCCCAAGAGAAAATTCTGCTGGAGATGATATTAAATACAATCCTGAAGATATAGAGGGCTTATATGATATAAAATGGGCAAATGGTCTTGATTTTAATATAGCTGATCCTAATTTAGGGGGAGAATTAAAAGGCTATATAGATATGAGAGATGGTAATAACAATCAGAATTTTAAAGGTAGTTTAGATTCCCAGTTAGCTACTGGAACAGGAACAGTTATATTAACAATTTCTAATCCTAGTAGAATAGACCTTGATAGTAAAGGTATCATTACAGCAAACGGATATAAAATTGAATATAGTAATTTAAATTATGATTATGCAACTAATACCATAACTCTTGAGATAGATGAAGGTAGATGGAATGAAGTAAAAAAACCTGTTACTGATGTTGAAATTGGAAATGCCATTGAGTATAAAGGTATACCTTACTATCTTAACAGATTAAACGAATTTGTAAGGACTTTTGCAAGAGCAGTCAATGAAGGTAAAGACAGAATGGGCCAAGACATAGAAAATATGTACGGAGGACATCTAAATGGTATTAATTTAGAAGGAGAAAAAGGATATTACTTCTTTGCTTATAAGGAAAACGGAGAAGCAAAAGGAAGAGATGATTTTGCATCAGAACTTTTAAGATATGAAAAGATAACAGCAGAAAATTTTTCTCTTGCAAAAGATATATTAGAAAATGTTAGCAATATAGCCGCTGCTTTGGATGGACAAGGCTTACCAAGTGGGAATGGTTTTATTGAAGCCTTTAAAGCATTAAGAAATAATACCCATTTATTTAGAGAAGGTACTGCCGATTCATATATGAATTCTATAGTAAGTGAATTAGGAATTAATGCAAAACAAGCTAATATGTTTGAAAAAACTCAAACAAATATTACCATGGCAGTAGAAAACCAAAGAACGGCTGTAAGCGGAGTAGATATTAACGAAGAAATGGTAAATATGATACAATTCCAGCAGATGTATAATGCTGCTGCAAAGATGATTTCGGTTATGGATCAAATATATGATGTAACCATTAACCGTATGGGAGTAAGTTAGGGGTGAATATATGCGGATTACTAATCGAATGATGGTTAACAATATGCTTTTAGGCTTAAATAGGAACACCCAAAGACTTAATGATATTTATATGCAAATGAATACTTTAAAAAAGATTCAAAAACCATCGGATGATCCTATTATAGCTGGAAGAGCTTTAAAATTTAGAACAAATGTTGCAGAGCTTAAACAATATCAAGATAACGTAAAACAGGCAAGATCATGGATGGAAACAACAGAGCAGGCTCTAAAGAATATGAGATCTATACTTGATTCTATGAGAGACCGCTGTGTTCAAGCAACATCAGATACCTTAACTACTGAAGAAAGAGAAAAAATTGTACACGAACTTAGGCAATTAAAAAACCAATTAGTTCTTGAGGGAAATGTAAATTATGCAGGTAGATATGCATTTACTGGTTTTAAGACAGATACAAAACTTATTTACGATGAAAAAGATTCTTCAAGAACGTTTCAGTTAGATCTAAATTATGCAAAGGAAGATATAGAAAATATAAAGATGTCGGAGCTTGAATTTACAAGAATCCGCTTACCTTATGGAAATATCGATGTAGGAACAACTGTCCAAGTAGAAGATGGAGGAGTTTTAACTGCTCTTACCGTAGTAGAAAAAGAATCTACAGATCTTCCTACAGCTATAGATTCTGGAGATGGGCCTTATGATTTGCCCCCTGCAGGAACTGTGTATGTGTTAAGAGATTCAGGTGAGGTTATTTTTAATCCTTTGGATCTACCAGATACTCTTACAAATATTGAAATTAGCTTTCAAAAAACTAATTTTATAGAAGGGGACCTTAGACCTGAACACTATTATGCATGTACGGATATAACAGATCCGACTAATCCTATAGACTATGTTCCTTCTTATGATGAAATGAAATATGAAGTAAGTACTAATAGCAAAATTACTGTAAACACACTAGGAAATTCTATAATTACTCCAGAATTAATGCAAGATATTGATGAATTAATTAGATATGTTGAAACTTACGATAAAAGAATGGAAGAAATCGAAGCAGGATTAAGGCCAAAGACTGATGAAATTTCTCTTGGAAGAATATTTGATTCAATGATTGGGAAATTTGATAATCACATGGCTACCTTATCTACCCAACATGCAGACTTGGGAAGCCGTATGAAAAGACTTGAATTTATTGAAAACAGACTAAGCTCCGATGAAGTAAACTTTACTGAATTGATGTCTGCAAATGAAGATGCAGATTTAGAAGAAGTATATACTCAATTTAGTATTCAACAATCAGTATACTTATCTTCTTTAATGGCAACTTCAAGAATCATTCAACCTACTTTAGTAGACTTTATAAGATGAATTATATAAAAATAGGAACGGAAACACCGTTCCCTTTTTATAACTTTTGATATAAAATTATAAATACCTTAACAGATAATGGAGGGAAAACAATGATTCTAAATACCAAGCACTTTGGCCAAATACAAATACAAGAAGATAAGATTCTTATTTTTGAAGAAGGCATTCCAGGCTTTCCTAATAATAAAAAATACGTATTAATATGTGATGAAGAAAATGAAGATTCTCCTTTTTGCTGGCTTCAATCCGTTGAGGATGAAAATATTGCTTTTGCCCTTTTAAACCCAACAAAGATTTATAGTAATTATTCACCTAAAGTGGATGATGACCTGATTAAAAGCTTAGGAGATTTTAGTGCTAATGACTTAGCACTTTATTGTATAGTTGTTATTCCAGAAAATTATAAAAAGATGACTGTTAATTTAAAGGCACCTATTGTGATTAACACAATAACAAAAAAGGGAATGCAAATAATAGCTGAAAATGAAGAATATGAAATAAGGCACAACATTTTTAATGATTTGACAGAATATACTTCCACGAAGGAAGGTGTATAATATGTTGGCATTAACTAGGAAAAAAGAAGAATCTATAATCATTGGTGACAAAATAGAAATAAAAATATTAGAAATTCAAGGAGATAAAGTAAAACTAGGAATTGAAGCACCAAAAAATGTGCCAATACATAGAAAAGAAATATATCTGGAAATTCAAGAAGAAAATAGGATAGCATCACAAATAAATGTCAATAATTTCAATTCAATTAAAGATATTTTTAAAAAATAAGTCGAAAAAGATATTTTTTTTAAAAAAACTATAAAGTTTATTAAAATATAAGACGATATAAAAAGTGAAAAGAAGAGTTGGCCAACTCATCTAATTATAGGCAAGGATGCCTAAATAAAAATTCAAGGAGGAATATGTATGATTATTAATAACAATATGCAAGCTATTAATGCTCACAGACAACTTGGTATCAATGCAACTGGACAATCAAAATCAATCGAAAAATTAAGCTCTGGTTTAAGAATTAACCGTGCAGGAGACGACGCAGCTGGTCTTTCTATTTCTGAAAAAATGCGTGCTCAAATCAGAGGATTAAATCAAGCTTCAAGAAATGCTCAAGACGGTATTTCTCTTATTCAAACTGCAGAAGGTGCTTTAAATGAAACTCACGCAATCCTTCAAAGAATGAGAGAATTAGCTGTGCAAGCAGCAAACGATACATATGTAGCAAATGATAGAAGTTATATCAAAGCTGAAATTGCACAATTAGCTGCAGAAATCGATCGTATTGCTAGCACAACAGAATTCAATACTCAAAAACTTTTAGATGGAACTTACACTAGCAAAAAATTCCAAATAGGTGCTAATTCCAATCAAATGGTTTCCTTAAGCATTGGAAGCATGAAGAGTTCAGATCTTAAAGTGAATAATATTACTGTTGATTCTTTTGATAATGCTACTAAAGCTATTTCAACAATTAACGAAGCAATTAACACAGTATCAAAAGAAAGATCAAATCTTGGAGCAATCCAAAACCGCTTAGAGCATACAATTAAGAACTTAGATACTGCTGCTGAAAACTTACAAGCTTCTGAATCCAGAATCCGTGACGTTGATATGGCTAAGGAGATTATGGAATTCTCCAAGCTTAATATCTTAAACCAAGCAGCACAAACAATGTTAGCACAAGCTAACCAAAATCCACAAAGTGTTCTTCAATTATTAAGATAATAATATTTAATAAAGCCAAGGTATATGCCTTGGCTTTTTTTGATATAAATAATATATAGCTTCTTGTCGATATAAACTAATGAGAACCCATCATATCTTTAATTAAAAACTTAAGTATAAAGGAGCTTAATAATGAGTTCTTCTCTTTTTGAAAAAAATGCCAGACAATATAATAAAATATATGGCAAAAATTTAATAGATTCTAAGGACAATTCTAATGTAGTTTTGGAAAAAACAAAGGATGATAATTATACAGTTAAGTTAAAATATTTAACAAGGGAACTTTATCTTCATAGTAAATATTCGCCAATTAAAGAAGCAAAAAGATTTGTTGAAAAAATTGAAGACTATAATATTAAAACAGTCTTTATAATATATGGAATGGGCTTGGGTTATCATATAATGGAGCTTATGAAATATTTACATAAAGATAATCCCTTGATTATTATTGAGCCTGATGAAGAAATTTTTTGTAAGTCATTTTCTATACTTGATTGGACAAAGATACTTAATAGAGACAAGACTTGTTTTTTTACTGGAACAGATAGAAAGGCATTTAATATTGTCTTAGGAGAATTTATTGATATCTCAAATGCAGATAATATCCAATTTTTATGTTTCTCGCAATATGACAGGCTATATCCTGAATTCTTAAATATTGTTGTTGAAGAAATCAATAATTATATTTCACTTTTTACGATTTCAAAAAATACTAGAAAACATTTTTGGGATAAATATAATGAAAACTTTTTTAACAATTTATCAAGTATTTTGATGAATTATTCTATTAATGATTTAAAGGGAAGTTTTAAGAATGTACCTGCTTTTATAGTGTCGGCAGGGCCCTCGTTAGATAAAAATATTAAGGAATTAAGAAATGTAAAAGATAAAGGAATAATTTTTTCTGGTGGTAGAACCTTAGGGGCTTTAATAAAAAATAATATTACACCTAATTTTGTTGTATCAATGGATCCAGGAATAGAGGCTTATAATGTTTTGCAAGAACATGCAAATCATAATATAGCTCTTATAAGCACAATAGTTTCAAATGATATGGTTATACAAGAACATCAAGGAAATCAATTTTATATTTCCAACAGTGAATATATGGAACTTATTAATTATTTTACAAAAAAGGATATGGACATTTTACCTTTAGGTGCTTCTGTAGCTAATGCTTCTGCAGCAATAGCAGCTTATTTAGGCTGTAACCCTATTGTATTTGTGGGACAAGACCTTGCTTATACTGATGGTAAGTATCATGCCCATAGCTGTAAAGATGAAGAAGAAAATTACGAAGATGAAAAGTTTGAAGTAGAAGGAATAAAGGGTGGCAAGGTATGGACAAATAGCGTTTGGTATACTTTTTTGATGTGGATGGAAAAGTTTATACATCATTCTTTTGATAAACTTTTTATTGATGCTACTGAGGGTGGGGCAAAAATAAATGGTACAAAGGTATTAACGTTAAAAGAATGCATAGAAAATTACTGTAAAAAAGCCTATGATTTAGACAAAGAATTAAAAGAGATAATAAAAAACAATAAAAAAGAATATAAAGAAGAAGAATATAAATTGTTATTGAGAAATTTAAAAGTTAGTTTAGATAAAGTTTCTATAATTGTTAAAAAGGCCTTAAGTCACTTAGAAAAGATAAATAATTCTTTTGATGAAGGAAATATAACTGAGGAATCTATTCAAAAACTTCATATTTTTGAAGGACAAATCTATGAAATAATAAAACATAATCCTGGAGTAAAAGATATTTTAATGCGGATTTTTGAAGATGTTAATTCAAATAAAGAATTTATTGAAAGGATAAATGAAACAGATCAAGAAAAAACCCATCGGATAATAAATAGAAGTAAAGAAATATATACACAAATTGAGAATACAATTAAAAGTATTGATAGATTGATTAAAATCAATATGAAAAAACAAAGAGAAACAATAAAGGTATTTAAATGTGTTATTCATTTTAAATCTTAAAAACAGGAGGAACTAAGATGGATAAAAGAAAGGAAAAGATGGAACTAATTAATATGGCAGTAGAATACACTGGCAGGTTAATAGAAGGAATAAATGAGGCAGTGGATGCATTTCATGAAGGTATGGAAGGTAAGGCCCTTGATTTAGTTGTTCAAATAATTGATGGCTTAAAGTGGACTATGGAAGCCATTACTGTTACTTTAGATGTGCAAAGAGACCCTATCGACATATCTGAAATAAATGACCCTTTTAATGAGATGGCTGAGGCATTAGAAAATATTGATTATGTATTAATGGCAGATGTGCTTGAATATGAAGTACTTCCAAAAGTGGAAGAATGGAATCAAAAACTATTTTTAAATTCAGGAGAGCCATCATGAGTCATTATGAAAACAACATGAATTTATTAAAAACAAAGGATTTTTCTTTGTACAGCAAGATTAGCTTACATAATACTGATAAAGAAAAGTATATAAAAGTGTTAACTCCCTCAAAAGACTACAGTTTAAAGATTGTAAGCTATGATTATACCCGACAAAAATATATAGATTTCTTTCTTCATAGTAAATATAATCCTGTAAGAGAAGCAGAAAAATTTGCAAAGGCTAAATGGGAGAATAATAAAGTTGTTTTGCTTTATGGCTTTGCTTTTGGATACCATATAGAAGCTATCCTTGAATTGTTATTAGAAGACCAGGAATTATATATATTTGAAATGAATTTAGATGTATTTAAGTCAGCTTTAGAAGCTAGAGACTTAACTAAAATATTATCCCATCCAAGAATCCATCTTATTATATCAGATGATCCCAAAGAGTTAGCCTTAAGACTATCCCAGTTATTAAAAGAGCATGAAAACTTGATTATTTATCCAGCTTCTTTAAAAACTATTCCCCAAAAAGGTGACAATATCCGTTTTATTTTGGAAGACTGGGATATTAAAAAAACTGAGCCAGATGAATGGAAAGAAAGAGTTACACGAAACTATGAAAAAAATTTAAGACTAAATTGTCCTAATGTGGGGGAATTGTATGGTAACTATAAAGGACTTCCTTTTATTATAGTATCGGCGGGGCCTTCTTTAGAAAAAAACATGAATCTATTAAAGCATTTAGAGGGAAGAGCATTCATTTTTGCAGTTGGAAGAGTATTAAAGACTCTTCTTTTAGAAGATATTGAACCAGATATGTTTTGTATTATTGATCCACAATATGAGCCTACCTATTCACAAATTAGTGGATATGAGGACTTAAATATACCTTTAGTATTTCATGATGGCGCCGCCGCTGATACCATAGCAAAATATATGGGACCTAAATATATTGCATCAGATAAGAAAGAACATATTAAAAATGCAAATCACATTATGGATTTAGGTGGTTCTGTAGCCACTTGTGTTATGGATTTATCCATCCGTCTTGGAGGAAATCCTATTGTGTTTGTAGGTCAAGACTTAGCATTTACAAAGGGCCAAAGTCATGCTTATGGAAGTATAGTTAACATAGATGTAAGCAGAAGAAAAGTAAAAGGCCAAAACGGAGAATTTTTGGATACAAGCTTAGGTCTTTTAAGTTTTAAACATTGGATAGAAAATAAAATTAAAGATAATCCTCATATTGAATTTATAAATGCCACAGAAGGCGGGGCATTTATTGAAGGTTGTAAACATATGACCCTTCAAAATTTCATTGATAATTATATTAATTATTCAAATTCCTTTGACAAAAGATTAAGAAAGAGAAGATTAAAGGAAGAAGTAAAAATATTTACTTCATCAATTCAGTATATTAATTAAAAGATATTTTAATGACTATAAAAATAGAAAGTTCAAAAACAGAACTTCCTAGTTAAAAAGATAAACAGAGAAAAGCAGGTGAATATATGTTTCAGGGGAAAAAAATATTAGTTATTGGGGGAACTGGAACCATTGGACAAGGTTTAGTAAAAGAATTGATTAAACGAAATCCAAAGGTTGTCCGTGTTTTTAGCAGAGATGAATACAAACAATTTAAAATGGAACAAGAGCTAGGAAGGCTTGATAATATAAGATTTTTATTAGGAGATATAAGAGATAAGGAAAGAGTCAGAAGAGCTATGGAAGGTATAGACATGGTCTTTCATTTGGCTGCATTAAAACATGTGCCTTCTTGCGAATATAATCCTTTTGAAGCTGTAAAAACCAATGTAATAGGGACTCAAAATGTTATAGAATCTGCTATACATCACAGAGTAGATAGAGTTATATATACAAGTAGTGACAAGGCAATAAATCCAACTAATACCATGGGAGCTACAAAGCTTTTAGCAGAACGCCTTATGTCTTCAGCAGACTATTACAAAGGTGGAGAAAGACCAATCTTTGCTGTAGTACGATTTGGAAATGTAATGGGTTCTAGAGGTTCAGTTATTCCTTTATTTAAGAAGCAAATAATTGAAAATAAAAAAATAACGGTAACTAATCCTAACATGTCTCGTTTTATGATGAGCATAACTGAAGCTGTAAACTTGGTATTAAAGGCTTCTGAATATGCTGTAGGTGGCGATGTTTTTGTATTAAAAATGCCTGTAGTAAATTTAAAAGATTTGGCTGAAGTAGTTATCGAAGAAACTTGCAAAAAGTATGATTTGCCAAAAGAAGAAATAAAAATTGAAAATATAGGCCTACGGCCAGGAGAAAAGATATATGAAGAACTAATGACAAAAGAAGAAGGGGAAAGAGCAGAAGAGCTAGAAGAAATGTTTAGAATATATCCTATTTCAAAAGTAGAGTTAAATGATAAAGGCATAAATGAATATTCAACAGATTCATCAAAAGTAAAAGCTTTAACTAAAGAAGAAATTAGAAATCTTATTCTAAAAGAAAATTTAATTTAGTAAAAAATAGAACTTAATAAAAACAGTATTTTTAGAATACTGTTTTTTTATTGATATTGTGCTTACTGATAATTGTACTAAGGTTTTTAGTACTTTTTGACGAAATTAATAATAGTACATACATTTTAAGCAGGTGATAAGTATGAATAGAATAGGGATAATTGGTTCAGGTTATGTAGGCCTTGTAACAGGAGCTTGTCTTGCAGACTTTGGTATGAAGGTTATGTGTGTAGATATTGATGAAGATAAAATAAATCAGCTAAAAGAAGGTAAAATTCCAATTTACGAACCAGGCCTTGAACAATTGGTAGAAAGAAATACATATTATAAGAGATTAAGTTTTACTACGGATATTGAACAAGTAGTTAGTGAAAGTGATGTAATCTTTATTGCAGTGGGGACCCCACCTGCTGAGGATGGTAGTGCAGACCTAACTTATGTATTAAAGGCAGCAGAAGATATAGCAAGTTATATGAATGAATATAAGGTAATAGTAGATAAATCTACAGTACCCATTGGAACTGGTCAAAAAGTAAAAAATATAGTAAAAAAGGTATTGGAAAGCAGAAATGCACAAATAGATTTTGATGTGGTATCTAATCCAGAATTTTTAAGAGAAGGTTCAGCTATTTATGATTTTACTCATCCCGACAGAGTAGTGATTGGTGGAGAATCAGAAAAAGCAATAGAAATTATGAAAGACGTTTACCGTGTACTCTATTTGAATGAGACGCCTTTTATTATTACGAATATAGAAACAGCGGAAATGATCAAGTATGCTTCCAATGGCTTTTTAGCAATGAAAGTAACTTTTATTAATGAGATTGCAAACTTTTGTGAAAAGGTTGGAGCAAACGTACAAGAAGTTGCAAAGGCTATGGGAAGAGACGGCCGTATAGGACCAAAATTTCTTCATCCAGGCCCAGGCTATGGAGGCAGTTGTTTTCCAAAAGATACAAGGGCACTAGCAAGAATGGCCAAAGAACATAATTCTCCTATAACATTGATTGAAGCAACTATAGAAGCAAATGAAAGACAAAAGCTTTTGATGGTTAAAAAAGTGAAAGATGCTATAGGGGATTTAAACAATAAAACATTGGCAATATTAGGTGTAACATTTAAACAAAATACGGATGATATGAGAGAATCTCCTGCCCTTACAATAATAGGAGAACTTGAAAAACTAGGGGCAAGTTTTAGGATTTACGATCCCCAAGGAATGAAAGAAGCAAAATGGAGACTAAAATCTATTGAAGAAAAATGTGTGTATTGTAAAAATGAATATGAAGCGGTAAAAGATGCTGATGCATTACTTATAATAACAGAATGGAATCAGTTTAGGAATTTAGATATTGATAGTATTAAAAATTCAATGAAAGGTAACTTTTTCTTTGATTTTAGAAATATATACGATAGAGCTTATATTGAGAGTAAGGGTTTTAATTATTATGCAGTAGGAAGGTAACCATTTATCAATTGAATAAAATGATACAAATATTAATTGAGAGGTACAAAGAATAATATGGATAAAATAATTTATCAATCAGATATTAATGATTTTACTGAGGAAATTATTAAGAATCATAAAAATGTATATGTAGTTGATTTTGAAAAAGACATCTATATAGATAAGTCTGACTACTATGAGCTAAACGAAGAAGAGAATTGTTTAACTTTCTTGTATCAAGAGATTAAAGAGCTTAAACCAGAAGATTTTTATGTAGTTACTGGGGCAATCCAACCAATGAAAGACGGATTTAAGCTAGCATCTTTATCAGATCCAAAAAATATGGCTACAGAACAACAAAGAGCATTAGTAATATCGAAAGATCCAATTGTTCTTAACACCAATGATTCCTTGTACATAGCATATGAAAGAAATGTAAATACAATATATATGAGCTTAGTATCAAAATATTTTTATGAACAAACTATGAGATTACATAATAAAGAAATAAATTTTGAAGAATGGCTAGCAACAACCCAAACAAGAAATGAAAGCATACGTATCATTAATGAACTTCATAAAAATAAATTTGTTTTTTATGAAAAGAAAGGAAATCAGCAAGCCACACCTGATAATATATCTATTTTTAATAATCAACAGGAATTAAAATATTTAATTAATTTTGCTGAACGCTATATTTTAATGTCCAATAGAAAAAAACATATATTATTAAATAATACAAATCAAAATACAAATCAAAATATAAATGATTTATACTATCTGTGCTTTATCTATCATCCATCAGTAGAGCTTAATAAAGCAAATATTAAGAATTTAAAGTTGACAAAATCACAGGGATATGTATATCTAAAGCAGATTGAAAATTTTGGTAATAGAGAAAGTAGAAAAAAAATAATAATGTTTTTTTCAGGAGATGTAAAACTTCAATATTATTTAGATAAAAAAGATTTATGGGAGCAAATAGAAGATACAATGATTGAAGTTAAAGATGTATTACAACTAAGATTAGCAATGAGTAGTGGAAGTAAAGTATACAAGTTAATAGTATATGAAGATATATAAGGTTGTAGTTAGTTATAGGATAATAATTTTATAATAAATTTAAAATTTAATATTTATATAAATTAAACTTTTTATGCCCAACAATAAAATTTTGGGACAAAATATGGAGTTTTTAGATTGAGTAATTAAGCATATTTAGCCTATGCTCCCAAATATCTACAATTTGAACTACAATTACCGGATAAGACATGATGATTAAAATGAGTTTTTTTAAATTATAAAAACGCTACCAATATAAAATAATTATGATGGATATTTTTAAGTTAAATAAGAAATTATTGCTTAGTTTTAAACGCTTTACTTTATAGACAAGTGTTTGGGTAGAAATAAGTTATTAAATTGGGGGGCGAAATATGAAAGGATACAAAAATTTTAAGAATTTACAACTGCTATCTTTTATTTACAATAATTATTTTAATAAAAGAATAAATAATCAGTCCGGTAAAATAATCCCTTTTAGAAATAGTGTATTTATACTACATTCTACTGCAAAAAATTAAACTATTTAATAATTGAATTACTAATGCTAATTGTATCAAAAAGAATCATAGAAGTACAATTATTAGATTAGATAAAAACGCCAAACTAATAGTTAAAGGTAACTTTACTGTTTATTATGATGGAGATATTATAGTATTTGAAAATGGAAAACTTGAATTAGGAAGTGGATTCTTTAATTCTAATGTTAAAATACGATGCAAAAATCACATTAAAATTGGTAGAAATGTTGCAATATCTCATGATGTAACTATTATGGATTCAGACGCTCATAAAGTATTTCGCAAAGATTATAAAATGACTAGTCCTGTAATAATAGGAGATAATGTTTGGATTGGAAGCAGAGCTGTGATATTAAAGGGTGTGAATATTGGTAATGGAGCTATTATTGCGGCAGGGTCTGTAGTGACGAAAGATGTACCTCCTAATTGTATGGTAGCAGGAGTACCTGCAAGAATAATAAAAGAGAATATTAAAAGGGGTTAGCATATGATTGATACTATTAAGAAAGAGTTATGTACTGGTTGTAATGCGTGCTATAATATATGTCCTCAAGATTGTATTCATATGGCAGTAGATAATACTGGCTTTAAATATCCAAAGGTTAATTATGACAAGTGTACAAGATGCAGACAATGTATTAGAGTTTGTCCTATATTAAATAAGCTTTTATTGGATAATAAATGGACAAAGCCCAAAATTTTTGCAGCGTGGTCTTTAGATAAAAAGATAAGGTTGAACAGTACATCAGGAGGAATTTTTTCTGAATTGGCCAAAGTCGTACTGCTAAATGGAGGACTGGTGGTTGGAGCCAGGTATAACAAACAGCACCTTGTTGAACATGATATTATCGAAAGGATAGAGGATCTTAAAAAACTAAGANAATCTAAATATGTTCAAAGCAATATTGGATATATATTTAGAAAGATAGAAAAAGAATTGCTTAATAACAGATTAGTTGCTTTTTGCGGTTCACCTTGTCAAGTAGCTGGCTTATTAAAATTTTTAAAAAAGCCCTATGAGAATCTAATTACTTTTGATTTTGTTTGTAGAGGGACAAACTCACCTAAAGCATATTTAAAGTATTTGGAAATGTTAGAACGCAAGTATAAAAGTAAAATAAAAAGAATTTGGTTTAAAAATAAGACATATGGCTGGAACAGATTTAGTACACGTGTAGATTTTAAAAATGGAAAAACTTATATCAAAGATCGATATACAGATTTATATATCAGAGGATATATAGAAGAAAATCTTTATATGAGACCATGTTGTTTTAATTGTAAGTTCAAAACTTTTCCCAGAGTATCGGATATTACATTAGGTGATTTTTGGAAGATAGAAGAACGTTATCCCAAAATGGATTTTGATAAAGGAACCTCTTTAGTTATGGTTAATTCTAATAGAGGTGAGGACTTATTTGGCTTAATAAGTAACAATATTTATTATAAAAAAAGCACGTTAAACGTAGCGCTTAAAGGGAATCCAGNGATAATTAAATCATCAACAAGGAATCCTAAAAGTGATGTATTTATGAATATGCTAGATAAATATTCTTTTGATGTTTGCTTTAAGAAGTGCACAAAAAATAAATTTTTAAAAGATATACAAATGAAAATTTATAAAACTAAAAATAAAATTAGAAAATTATTGACTTACTAATACATAAATTAATTAATCAAAATATAAAAAAGTAATTTATGAATAAAAAAATAAATGTTCGAATTAGAAAAGAATTAAATGAAAAGGCAAAGGGGCACTTAAATGATTAACCAAAATACAAATATAATTTTAGCAGGAAATTCTTCTTACCTTAATAGAGGGTGTGAAGCAATAACCCGTGGGACAGTGGAAATATTGAAACATTATTATAAAGAGCCCAAGATTATTGCTGCCAGTTTTTTTGATAATTATCGTGATTATAAGATGCAGTTGGCAAATGAAACGGACGATTCGATTAAACATATTATGTTAAAAAAGCACTTGACACAAGGGAATATTAAAAATATTTATCGAATCTTAGAAAGTTATTATTATACTGGAAATCTTCGTTATTACTCATACGAATATTTAAATAAATTCCTAAAAAACACAAAAGTAGTCTTAGCTGTTGGAGGAGATGTTTATTCTCTAGATTATGGAATACCTAAACCATATACAGATTTAAATGAATACTTTTTATCAAAAAGAAAGCCTGTAATTTTGTGGGGAGCATCGGTTGGCCCTTTTACATCTAAGCCGAAATATGAAGCTTATATGAAAAAACATTTAAAAAGAATTACTGCTATTTTTGCAAGAGAAGATGTTACTATGGATTATTTAGATAGTATCGGTGTTAATAAAAAGGTTTATAGGGTAACTGATCCAGCTTTTTTATTGCCTATTCAGCAGCCAAAAGACATTACAAGTATTCCAGATAATTCAATTGGAATTAATATTAGCCCTTTGATGTCTAGATATATAACTAAAAATAATATTGATCAATTATCATATAAGACAGCTAATATTATTGATAAAATTATTTCTAAAACGGATAAATACATATATCTTATACCTCATGTAGGAGCTACAAATTCTAATGTCTACAAAAAAGATTATCGTTTTTTAAAAAAGGTAAATGACCTTATAAAAGATAAAGAAAGAGTAGTTTTGATAGAGGATAAATATTCTGCTTCTGAAATGAAGTGGATTATTAGTAAAATGCAAGTATTTATGGGGGCGAGAACCCACGCAACGATTGCAAGTCTTTCTTCTGGAGTACCGACAATTAGTTTTGTATATAGTATTAAAGGATTAGGAATTAATAAAGATATTTTTAATCATACAGATTATTGTATAAAAAAATCTGAGTGGAATCCGGATATTATTTTAGAAAAATTAATACATGTTTTAGATAATGAAAAAATGATTAGGGCTTATCTTGATGAGAAAATTCCAGTAATTAAACAACAAGCACTTTTATCTGGAAAATACTTAAGGAAGCTTTTTAAGGAATAGTTTAATGAGAAACTTTATAATTATAGAAATTAATTTATTGATTTTTGCTTAGCTAGTAAATTTTTGAATATTAAAATAAATAAAGCAAGGCGGGTTCTAAAGTGTCCAAGAAAAAAATTCTATTATGTACAGATGTTAAGTTTTGGAGATTGAGAATGGGCAACCATAGCAGAATAAACAGTATGATTTTATTTTTTTTAAAGCATGGTTTTCAAGTTACAGTAATGGGCATAAATGAGTTAACTCCTTTAGATCGGAAGCAAATCAAAGCCTATGGAAAGGAATTAAAAGTCATTGAAACAAGAAAATATAATATTTCAAAAATAAAGGGGAAATTTTTATACAAAGCGTTTGAGCTAGGAATAAAGAATGTAAATAAGATAAGAAAAAAAATAGGAGTTGCTCCAGATAATAAATTGTTGAGTGATTATTTTTCATATGAATGCTTATTAATTTTTAGATATTTATGCAAGCTTAAAAAACCAGATATCATTTTGATAGAATATGTTTATTTTGCTTATTTAGTACAAATGTCCAGACATTATATACCTAAGCAATCCAAGTTGGTTATTGATACCCATGATGTTATGTATCAAAGATGTAAAAGTTTTCAGACTCATAATGCAAAGAATTTCTTTCATATAACAAAGGAGGAGGAAAAAAAAGCATTAAATTGTTTTGATATTATAATAGCAATTAATCAAAAAGATTATAAATCAATAAAACGTATGGTGCCTGATAGAACGGTGCTTAATGTACCTCATTATCATGAAGTTAAGAAATTACCCAAGGTGTCTTGTGGTATCATTTCCATAATGTATATTGCTGGTGCAAGTGAAGCCACGGTAAAAACAATTAATCAGTTTATTAAATATGTATGGGTTGATTTATTTGAGAAATATAAGTCTGGTATTCAATTAAATATATATGGACAAGTATGTACAAAGCTTTCTAAAGAGCTTTTGAAATATGGAGTTAACCTTCAGGGATATATTGATAATTTGGAAGATGCATATAAAGAAAATCATATTATTATTAATCCTGTATTTTTTGGAAGTGGTTTAAAAATTAAGAATGTAGAAGCGCTATGTTATGGCAAACCCTTAGTAACTACTTCGGTAGGAGCTCAGGGGATTGAAGAAGGCAGTAACAATGCTTTTATGTTATGTGATAAATATGAAGATATGTACCATTGTATATGTAGTTTGATAGAGAATGAAGAATTAAGAAACAATTTAAGTGAAAAAGCTTATCAATTTGCATTAAAAAATTTTACCGAGGAAGCATCATATAAGCAATTAAAAGATCTTTGGTTAAACATGCAGTAAANAAACAGGCGAATAAAGAATATGGCTAGTATCTTAGCAATAGATATTAATTTTTAAAGGAAGAGATTGTTCAATGAGAATAGTAATAGTTACCAATGAATTTGTTACAGAAGATAATTTTGATGGCGGAATATCTAATCACTTTTATCGCTTAGCTTTAGCACTAAAAAAAATGAATTATGAACCAATTATTGTGGTATCATCAAAGGAAAACAGAGTTTTTTATTATAATAAAATTGAAGTACATAGAGTCAAGATTAATAAAGAAGTTTTAAATTTTTTTAAGATGCGCACAAATGATTTCTTTGGAAATATACCTTTATGGCTTTATCAAAGCTGGTGCTTGAACAGAGAAGTTAAAAAAATTAATAAAAAAAAGAAAATTTTACTGGTACAATATGCAAGTTATATGGCTACCAGCTTATTTAGAGATCCAAAGATTCCATCTGTTTCTTTAGTAGCAAGCTATGAACCGGTTTTAAGAGAAAAAAGGGGGTGTGAGAATCCCACTTGGAGTCAACGCTGCTTAGAGTGGTTAGAAGAGCTTGCCTTGAAAAGAGTTGATTCATTATTTGCCCCAAGTAATGTAATTGCAAATATTGTGAGGGAAAAAACTAAGAGAAATGTCAGAGTTATAGAAACGCCTTTTATGTTAGATATTAAGGAATATAACGAAGACTTATATAATAATAGATTGAAAGCCAAAAAGTACTTTTTATTCTTTGGAAGTGTAGCTTATCTCAAGGGAGCAAAAACCATTGCTAATATGATATATGATTTTTTAAGCAAAAATCCTGATTTTTACTTTGTATTGATTGGTAAAGATATACCCTATAATAATAAATCGATGGTAAGACAAATTATTCAAAAAGCAGGCATTTATAAAAATAGAGTGATATATATAAAGCCGATTCCTCATGAAAAGTTGTATCCTATTATTCGTCATGCTTATGCAGTCGTTTTACCTTCTCGTATTGATAATTTACCAAATGCCTGTATAGAAGCTATGGCATTAAAAAAAGTAGTGATCGGTACAGATGGTACCAGTTTTGAACAGTTAATTACTGATAAAGAAAGTGGGTTTTTATGTAAAACAGATGATCCTGATGATTTATTGAGAGTAATGAATAAAGTAATTGCTTTAACTAGCCAAGAAAGAGAACAAATAGGGGAAAATGCCTATGCAAGAATCCAGCAGTTAGATCCGGATATAGTTGTTAATTCTTTAGTTTCATTATATAAGTCTGTTATAAGGAAGAAAAAATTAAGTTATCAAAAATAATGA
>JGI24712J26585_10000143_pt1 | contig 57941 bp, 47 predicted proteins | sample BioPla3DNA2_FD_26585 | JGI IMG/M metagenome (IMG submission 26585) | reverse complement strand
TTTTTTTATAAATTTAAATTTCTTAAGGATTATTAAGAATTCACAAGTGATAATTATTTATCTGCAATTCAGATCATAGGGAAGTGTATAAATAAAAAAAAACAGATCTTTATTTTTCCCGTACAATGAGCAAAGACCCACTATACTCAACCACCTTCATTTTTCCCTTATAATAAAAGGAAAAATAGTATTGTCCATCTTGAAGATCAATCGCGTCAAAACATTGAGTTCCTATGAGTAACTCATCATCCTTCATGTAGGTATTATAATTCAATGCTTCATACACTTTTCTTCCCCAGCGATCAAAGATTTGCAGTACATTTTCACGATAACGATCCGGATCTTCAGGGTCAAACGCGGGATTAAGATTTTTGACAGCAAAAACGTCATTCAATCCGTCTCCATTCGGTGTTATGACGTTAGGAAACTCCAAATCTTGCTCTATCACAACCCTATGGGCTATAGAGCTGGAGCATCCATACACTGTTGTGATATAAAAAACAACATCATAATCTCCCCATGTAGAGTAAGTATGTGTAGGATTCCAATTAAGCGAATCCACTGTACCATCGCCAAAATTCCAATACCAATGCGTATTCGGATCAGCAGCAAAACGAACTGAATCGCAATAGTTGGTAAAGATTACCTCACCTCCAGTTTCACTCATCAAAGAAATTTCAGGAGTATGGGAAAACTCTGCAATAGGTTGAGGGTAGATTTTCAGATAATTCCATTTCACAATTGAATCTGTGCATCCGTTGGGAGTTTTAACAATCAGTTGCACATGATAGGTATCGGGGTTTTCAATAAAAAATTTGGGATTTACTTGATAAGAGCGATACACTTCCTGTCCCCCAAAATTATATATTCTCCACTCATACATATTGAACTGATGAGTATTTGTAATAGTTTCATTGGTAAACTGTATCTCCATTGGAGCACAACCTTCTACAGGGTCAGTATAAAAATCAGGCAAAGGATGGTCGTTAATAGAAACGTATATGGAGTCTTTCCCTGTACAAATAAGATCGGACCCCTCTGCTGTTGCGGTAATTTCAATTAAATACCACCCTTCAACCAAAGCCATAATCTCATCTGTTGTTGCTCCCGTATTCCACCAATAAACAGCATCGGGATCTTCATATTCGGCATTTAAAATGATGATTTGTCCCTCGCATAGTTTCGCTGTATCCAATCCCCCATTAATATTAGGTTCCGGTGATTGAATCACTAGTACATGAAAACTTGTATCATATTCACACCCATATTCATCAATAATCTTCACATCATAAACATTATCTCCTGCCTCTCCCAATAAAATCTGAGCAGAAGTTTTAGATGTTGGGATTACATGAATTCCCCCCCAGATCACTGTATCAATATCCACATTATATTGCCATCCACCGGGTACTATCGAGGGATCCAAAGAGAGGGACCAACTAAAAATATAACCATTATCATAAGGAATATGGTCACAAATGGTAATTCTCCAATTCCCATTCAACGGGCAGTTCAAAAGGTTTCCTATCGATTCGTAAATTCCATAATACTCCGGAGAGGTCGGTACATTAGTATGCATATTAGGCACACTGGGTCTCAGTGCCGGACCTGTCCAGGTTTGACCAATCTGATCCACATGATGGTATCCTACGGTAGGACCACCAGATCCAAAACAAGTAGTATAACCCGGTCTAAACTCATATTCCCATCCTATACCCGGAGTATTGTATGTGGGATTTCCAATAGGTGGATTGGGTGCACAACCCAGATCGATNCCACCGCCTCCGACAGAACAAGGATTACTAATAGGTCCCATAGGCATAGGATTTCCTGCATTGTGTGCTTTTAAAATCACAGATTGTCCTGAGGGACATTGCAAGCGAATAGAGATATCTCCCAAATAGGAATGCTCCATATTCAATCTAACTCCTTTCAGGTGATTAAGATCGGTCAACATTTGTCCCGGATTAAAAATATCGAACAGAATATCTGAGTTATAACAAGTATTATTGCCATCAGGTAGAAAAACGGTATGCGCTTCAGAAAGTGTACCGGTTTCAGTAGAGCCGACAGTGGCTGTTTGAATAGTAGCCAGAGGATCACTCCCGACATAAACATCCATATAATTACCGGAACAAGCATCTGGAAGTGGGGGTATTCCATTGATTGGGTTATCAGCTACCCTGATCCTTCCTTTGTACATCGTATTGGGGAAACAGCCCATTGTATCAATGGCATACAGCGTATAGTCCCAGCCCCTCACCTGTGTAAAACACTTGGTTACAACTCTTTGTGTATCAACAATAGAATATCCAAAACGCCAGACGAACATTGTATTCTCCTGTGTTTGTTCATAATTGATGTTATTTTGTAAGAAAACTGCTTCAGCACCAAAAGTAATGCAGCTATCTTTACAAACATTCATATAGAGTCCTTCTACAATCGGTTTGGTTGTTACCACAGGATCTACTTGTACATTATAACTTTGACAGGGTGCTCGACACGAAACAGTAGCAGCCCAACCGGCACCATTTTGGCTTCCGGAAACAAATACAATATGCAGAGCACCTGAAGTATTAAGAGAGGAAGCAACAATCGGTTGCCCCAACGGAGAGATCATTTCATTATAAGTAGCGATTTGAGGTGCATTGTTATCCATTCCATCAAAAACAAGAAGAGTAGCTCCTACACCCACCGAAAAGATCGAAAACTCAATCCTAACTGATAATCCGGGAGAAGCGGGAATAAAAGTGATAGCTGAAAGTTGATTCACTCCATGGTTACCGGAACTTCCTCCTGTATCATAAAAATTTGCAGTGCAAGTTGTATGGGTAGCGGTATTAGTTCCTGAGGGCATATTGATATTCTGTTGAGAAAAAGCAGTTACAATTGCAAAGCTAAAAAAAGCTAACAATATTACTCTCATGTCTGACGGGTTACAAATCAATTCACATAAAAAAAACAATTTTATTAATAATTCTATTTCTATTTTACAATTGTATTTCAAACTCTCTCAACACCTGATTAAGTGAGGTTTTTTTATCTGTAGACGCATTTCTTTTTCCAATAACCAAGGCACAATTAACATGATAATCACCAGCAGGAAATGTTTTAACTCTAGTACCGGGAATAACCACACTATTTTCAGGGATACAGCCACTATACTCCACTGGTTCTTTCCCCGTAACATCGATCACCTTTGTACTTTTTGTCAACACTACATTGGCTCCCAACACAGCTCCCTTCTTTACATGCACTCCTTCAACAACAATACAACGGGAACCTATAAAACAATCATCCTCAATAATTACAGGTGTCGCTTGTAAAGGTTCCAAAACACCTCCAATCCCAACACCTCCACTAAGATGTACATTTTTACCAATTTGAGCACAAGAACCAACTGTTGCCCATGTATCCACCATAGTTCCGGAATCAACGTAAGCACCAATATTGACGTAAGAAGGCATCAATATCACCTGAGATGCTAAATAGGAACCAAATCTGGCTGTTGCCGGAGGTACTACGCGAACCCCCAATTTATCAAATCCACTTTTTAGAGGGATCTTATCAAAGTACTCAAAAGGAGGGGAAACTATCTTTTGATTGGACTGAATAGAAAAATAGAGTAAAATTGCTTTTTTTATCCACTCATTAACAATCCACTGCTCTTCAGACAAATTAGCCACCCTGATCAAACCCTGATCCAACTGACTGATCACTTCTCTGATAACTTTCTGATAATCAGATTCCTTTAATAACTCCCTATTTTCCCAAGCCGCATTAATGAATTGTTCCATAATGAAAAATTTATATCATCCGCGAATTTATTAAAAAAAAACGATTTTTACCCCAATAACTCAATAAAAATTTTGTATATTTGCAAAAAATATCGATTGGCAATGCGAGAATGGGTCAAAATTTACTCTTTTTTTCTTATCTTGCTCATATTTAACACAATATGTATTGCTCAAAATCATATTGTTGTACTGCACACCAATGACACTCACAGTCAAATCGATCCTATTGAAACTCAAACATACGGAAACATAGGAGGAGTGTTACGCCGTTTTCAATTAATTCAGGAAACAAGGCAAAAAGAACCTCACATGTTACTTTTAGATGCAGGTGATTTTTTTCAAGGCACCCCATTTTTTAACTTCTTTAAGGGTTCGGCTGAAGTTGAATTGATGAACATGATGGGTTATGACGTCGTAACTTTGGGAAATCACGAGTTTGACAATGGAACAGCAGAATTGGCTAAACAGTTGAAAAAAGCTAACTTCAAAGTGGTTTGCGCCAATTATAAGTTCAAGAATAAAAAACTGAGAAGGATTGTAAAACCCTATACAGTGATCCAGGTTAACAATGTTAAGGTCGGTATTTTTGGGCTAACCGCTTCATTAAGTGGCTTAGTTTCTCCTTCAACACTTCAAGAAATCACTTTCTTGGATCCTATTGCCTCCGGAAAAAAAGTGGTTGAGCTGCTGAGAGATAAAGAAAAATGTGATCTCATTATTTGCCTGTCCCATTTGGGCTATACCCCGGTAGGTGATAACCTTATCTCTGATCAGATGCTGGCTGAAGCAATAGATGNAATAGATCTCATTATTGGGGGTCATACACATACCTACCTGGAAGAACCAGAAATAGTGAACGGTACACGAATCTATCAAACCGGTTCGAAAGGAACACGTATTGGAAAAATAAAAATTTTATATTAATAAATACACAGATGGCTTATATTGAATTTGACAAAGAGCAGTTAGTAAATATCAATTTCTCAAAAAAAAGAGAAATTTTGAGATGTAGTAGAACAGGTTCTTTTGCAACAACCACTATTTTGGGGTTGAATACGCGAAAATATCATGGCCTATTCATTGTCCCACAAGACAACATTGATGGGGAAAGACATCTATTGGTTTCTAATCTGAATGAAACTTTTATCATCAATGATATGGAATTTCATATTGGAGTTCAACAATTTAAGGGAGGAATTTTACACCCTAAAGGACATAAATACCTTGAGAGTTTTAATGCCGACCTCCTTCCTACTTATCAATATAAGGTGGGTAATTTCACTTTTAATAAAGAACTACTTTTTGTTTCCGATCAGGATCGGGTTTTGATAAAATATACTGTTCCGGAACAATTTGAATCTGTTTTTTTACAGGTTGAGCCTTTCCTGGCTTTCCGTCAGATTCATCAATTAACATTCAAAAACTACCAGGCTAATACCGATTTTGAATGGGTAAAAAATGGTGTAAGATATTGTCTATATGATCAATATACCCCTGTATACATTCAATCCTCAGAACCTGTTACATATCGTCATGAGCCTATTTGGTACAATAATGTGGAATATGAAGAAGAAATCAAAAGAGGATATGATGGGCATGAGGATCTGATGAGACCAGGTAAACTGCAGATAGAATTGAAACAAAAGGAACTCTATATTTCTATCGGTACGACCGCTATGGATCCAGCTCAAATTAAAGAACTGTTCCAAGAAGAAATGAAGAAAAAAACCACACGTTCTTCCTTCTTTAATTGTTTAGTTAATGCTGCTGATCAATTTATTGTAAAAAGAGGGGGAAAAACTTATATCATCGCAGGTTACCCCTGGTTTGGCCGATGGGGAAGAGATACCTTTATTGCTCTTCCGGGTCTTACATTAGCACTCAATAAACCGCAACTTTTCAAAGAAGTGATTGACAGTATTGTAGATGAAATGCAGGATGGACTTTTCCCAAACATCGGTGGAACAGGAAATGCTGCCTACAACTCCGTAGATGCACCTTTATGGTTCATTAGAGCACTACAACAGTATGCACAATTCACTAAAATGAAAAAAGAGGTTTGGAACTCCTACGGAGCAATTATCAAATCAATACTCAATGCCTACAGACAAGGAACGCTCTACAACATAAGAATGGAGGAGAATGGCTTGATTTACGCCGGAAATGATGGAGTAGCACTCACCTGGATGGATGCAGTAGTTGATGGTATACCCGTTACACCAAGAACCGGTTATCAGGTTGAGATTAATGGATTGTGGTATAATGCTATCCAATTTGCTTTGGAATTGGCAAAAGTGGCAAAAGAAAATGAGTTTATAGATCAATGGGAGCCTATTGCTAAAGGTTTTCCAAAAGTTTTTAAAGATACTTTCTGGTCTAAGGAGAAAGGATTCCTTGCAGATTATGTAAATGGTGACTATAAAAACTTCCAGATTCGCCCCAATATGGTAATTGTGACCTCTCTACCCTACTCTCCTATCAGCGAAAAAATTAAACAGTTAATTTTGAACATCGCTATGAAAGAATTGTTGACTGATAAGGGATTGCGCACATTAAGTCCTCAGGATGTTGACTACAAAGGTTTTTACGAAGGCAATCAGGCTGAACGAGACAGAGCATACCACCAGGGAACCAACTGGCCATGGCTGTTAGCCCCCTTCGCAGAAGGATTGGTGGCAGTACACCAAAAAGAGGCTATCCCGGTTTTGGAAAAACTTCTATATCAATTCGATTCTTTTATGAAAGATTATGGAGTATCTACCATCGCTGAAATCACTGATGGGAATCCTCCTTTTAAACCCAAAGGATGTATATCGCAAGCGTGGAGTGTTGCAGCTGCCTTACAAATAAAATGGTTGATTGAAAAAGAAAAAGGCACCCTGAAGGAGATCAAAAAATAGAATAAAAAGTTATGAATAGATAAAACTGAAAGAGATGAAAGTATTAATGTTTGGTTGGGAGTTCCCCCCTCATATCTCAGGTGGTTTGGGAACAGCATGTTACGGGTTAACTAAAGGTTTGGCCAAAAATGACGTAGAAGTACTTTTTGTCATGCCTAAAGCTTCAAATGATGAAGATCAAACTTACACCCGAATTATTGACGCCAGTGCTGTTGCAGTGGATTTTACCCAACCCCATATCACATCACTTTATAAAAATGTCTCCTTTATTGAAGTAAATTCAAAATTAGTTCCCTACGTAGGGATTAATCAATATTATCAATTGGTTGACCAAATGAGAAGTGGAAGCCTGGAAACCCAAACATCTGAGGGAAAAAGAACTTTCGAGTTTACAGGAAAATATACTCAAAACTTAATGCAGGAAGTTGAAGATTATGCACTGGTAGCTGCTCAAATTGCTTCCGAGTATGACTTTGACATCATTCATGCTCATGACTGGCTGACCTATAAAGCAGGAGTTGCAGCCAGAAAAATTTCAGGAAAACCATTGGTAGTGCACGTTCATGCCACTGAATATGACCGCTCCGGAGAAGATAATATTAATGATATCGTTTACGGAATGGAACGCTACGGAATGAGTGAAGCAGATGCTGTTTGTGCTGTTAGTAACTGGACCCGCAACATTGTGATTAACAAATATCACATTGATCCTAAAAAGGTATTTCCTCTTCACAATGCTGTTGAACCTGTTCTCAAAGAGGTTGTCAGAAAAAAATATGTGGAAGAAAAAATCGTAACCTTCCTGGGAAGAGTTACCTTTCAAAAGGGGCCTGAATATTTTATTGAAAGTGCAAAAATAATACTTGACAGAGATCCTAATGTTCGCTTTGTATTAGCCGGTGATGGCGATTTGATGCACAATGCTATTGAACGTGTTGCAGAGTTAGGCATCTCAGATCGTTTCCATTTTACAGGTTTTCTGAGAGGTGCAGAAATCGATGAAATGTTCGGAATGAGCGATGTTTATGTAATGCCCTCAATATCTGAACCTTTTGGGATCTCTCCTTTAGAAGCTATGAGAGCTTATGTTCCTGTGGTGATCTCCAAGCAATCAGGAGTTTCTGAAGTATTGACCCATGCCATCAAAGTTGATTTCTGGGATGTAGATGCTATGGCAGACGCCATCTATGGAATTCTACGCTATCCAGCTTTAGCCACCTTCTTAGGAGAAAAAGGGAAAGATGATGTGGATAACTTACGATGGGAAAAGGTAGCGGCAAGGTTAAAAAAAATCTATAATCAATTGTTAAACTCTTAAATCAAAATGTTATGCGTAAAATTTGTATCCATTTTCAGGTTGTTCAACCCCATTTACTGCGTACTTATCGTTTTTGTGATATAAATCAAAATCATAACTATTTTGATGATTATCAGAACAGGTACTTAATTCATCGATTAGCTGACCGTAGCTTTTTACCTGCCAATCAATTACTGATGGAACTGATAAAAAAATATCCTGATTCTCTCTATCTTAGTATGAGTATCTCAGGATCTACAATTATGCTTCTCAAAGAATACTATCCTGAAGCACTAGATAGTTTCAAACAATTGATAGCTACGGGAAATGTTGAAATTACAGGAAGTACCTTAACACATAGTTTGGCCTCCCTTAATAACAAAAATACCTTTCTAGAGCAAATTAAGTTGCAGGAAGAGATTCTAAAATCTACATTTGGAGTTAAACCCACTGTTTTTTGTAACACGGAGTTAATCTATTCTGATGAAATTGGAGAGTGGCTCTATGAAGCAGGTTATCAGACCGTATTAACTGAAGGTGCACGTCACATTTTGGGTTGGAAAAGCCCGGGATACCTGTACTGCAATCCTTATAAAACAGAACTTAACGTTTTGATGCGTAACCCCAATTTAGCAGATGATGTTACCTTTAGATTCAATGACTCCACTTGGGATCAATACCCCCTTAGTGCTGAAAAAATGATGCAATCGATTGATCGTTTCCCTAAGGATGAATCATTGGTTAACCTATTCTGGGATTATGACCTCTTAGGTTTAGTACAACTTGAGGAGAATGGTATATTTGATTTCTTTAAAGCTTTTCTATCCCAATTAGCGAGTTCGGCTAATCACCAACTATGTACTCCATCTGCGATCATAGAAAGTAAGACAACAAAATCTACAATCCATGTACCATGGGCTATCTCCAGTTCAGGTGAGGAAAAGGATCATAATGAGTGGTTGGGCAATGAACTTCAAAAGGAAGCTTTTGCACAACTCTTTAAATTGGAAGAGTTATACAATAAGTCTACCTGCGAGTACACTAAATTAGCGTGGCTGCGTTTACAAAATGCATTTCACTATAACTTTATGAGCACAAAATGGTTACCTCATGAATCTGTAAAACGAATTTTTGATGTATACCCCTCACCATATCAAGCATTCATAAACTATATGAATGTAGTGAATGACGTTAAACTTCAACTAGAAAAAACAAAAAAATAATTAATCTATGAGCATTGTTAAACCATCTATTCCTAAAGGTACACGTGATTTTCAACCTTTAGAAATGATGAAACGAAACTATATTTTTAACACTATTAAATCGGTTTTTGAAAAATATGCATATCTCCCCATTGAAACACCCAGCATGGAGAACCTCTCTACATTAATGGGAAAATATGGAGAAGAAGGTGATCGCTTGTTATTCAAAATCCTTAACTCAGGTGACTTTTTATCAGGAGTTAATCCGCAAGAGTACACTTCACAACAATTAACACCTCTTATTGCTGAAAAAGGATTACGTTACGACCTTACCGTTCCTTTTGCCCGTTTTGTTGTACAGCACCAAAACGATCTGACTTTTCCATTCAAAAGATATCAGATGCAGCCGGTTTGGAGAGCAGACAGACCTCAAAAAGGACGCTATCGTGAATTTTATCAGTGTGACATTGATGTAATCGGCAGTGATTCTTTACTGAATGAAGTAGAATTGATCCAAATTACAAATGAGATTTTTGAAAAATTTCAGATCCCTGTTGAAATGAAGATCAACAACAGAAAAGTATTATCCGGAATTGCTGAAGTTGTAGGACATCCCGAAAAGATTACTGATATTTGTGTAGCAATTGATAAAATTGACAAAATTGGTCAGGAAAAAGTATGTGAAGAACTACTCCAACGAGAAATTAGCTCTGAAGCAATTAATAAAATTGAACCATTCTTTAACTTTAAGGGGAGCAATAAAGAAAAATTGGATTTATTAAAGCACAATTTCGAAAATAGTACCATTGGATTAGAAGGAGTTCGTGAACTTGAAGATATTCTCAACATATGTAAAGAACTACAAATTGAAGAGCCCGAAATCGATATCACTTTGGCACGCGGTCTTAACTACTATACCGGAGCTATCTTCGAGGTAAAAACTGTGGGTGTAGTCATGGGCAGTATCTCCGGAGGTGGCAGATATGATGATTTGACTGGTATTTTTGGATTAAAAAACATGTCAGGGGTAGGAATTTCATACGGAGCTGAACGGATTTATGACGTATTGGAAGAGATGAACCTCTTCCCTCAACAAATTGGCACTCCGGTCAAAGTAATCTTCCTTAACTTTGGTGAAACTGAACAACTCTACGCTTTAAAGGCTGTTCAACAGGTCAGAGCTGCAGGAATCGCTGCGGAAATCTACCCCGATAAGGCAAAAATTGGAAAACAAATGAACTATGCCAACAACAAAGGAATTCCCTTTGTTGTTATGGCTGGAGCACAAGAGATAAGTCAAAATCGTTATACACTGAAAAATATGGAAACCGGAGAGCAAGAGATATACGATTTGGAAACTATAATTAAAAAACTATCATAAAAATTATTATAACCTGATAAAAAGTATGAAAAAAGCATTGATATCGGGAATTACCGGTCAAGATGGGAGTTATTTAACGGAACTATTACTCGAAAAAGGATATGAAGTTCATGGGATTATTCGCAGATCCAGTTCCTTTAATACCAAAAGGATAGATCATCTTTACAATAACCCTGATCTATTGGATAAACGCTTCTTTTTGCATTATGGAGACCTAACAGACTCTAGCAATCTCAATCGTTTAGTTGAAAAAATTAAACCCAATGAAATTTATAATCTCGGAGCACAAAGCCACGTTAAAGTCAGCTTTGAAGTTCCTGAATACACTGCGGAAGTTGATGCAATTGGAACACTTCGCTTTTTAGATGCCATTAGAGAAACCGGAATCAATACTCGTTTTTACCAAGCCTCTACCTCAGAACTCTTTGGAATGGCGCAAGAGGTACCTCAAAATGAAAACACTCCATTCTATCCAAGAAGCCCGTACGCTGTAGCTAAATTATATGCATACTGGATGGTGGTAAACTATAGGGAAGCCTACAATTTGTTTGCATGCAACGGTATTTTATTTAACCATGAGAGTGAACGAAGAGGTAAAACTTTTGTAACACGAAAAATTAGTGTAGCCGTAGCTAAAATTATGACCGGACAATTGGATAAACTATATCTCGGGAACCTGGATGCTAAAAGAGACTGGGGCTACGCACCCGAATATGTTGAAGGAATGTGGAGAATACTTCAACACGACACCCCCCAGGATTTTGTATTAGCTACTGGGGAAACTCACACTGTTAGAGAGTTTGTAGAAGAAGCTTTCAAAGTTTTAGGTGAAGAAATTGAGTGGAGAGGTACAGGTGTAAATGAAGTAGGTGTTCTAAAATCTATTGGTAAAGAGGTCGTTGCAATCAACCCTCGCTATTACAGACCTACAGAAGTGGAAATCCTTTTAGGAGACTATTCTAAAGCTAAAAAATTACTCGGTTGGGAGCCTAAAACTAAATTTAAAGATTTGGTTAAAATTATGGTTCTAACTGATTACCACAAGTTAAGCTCAACCTATATGTAAAACATTGTTAATATGAATTTAAATTCCAAAATTTATGTCGCCGGACATTTAGGTTTGGTTGGTTCAGCAATTGTAAGACAACTGCGAGCAGAAGGATACCATAATTTGCTCTTAAAAAGTTCCAAAGAAGTAGATTTGACCAATCAGGAGCTAACCCATGAACTAATTAGAAAAGAAAAACCCGATTACATCTTTGTTGCTGCTGCAAAAGTGGGCGGAATATTAGCCAATAACACATATCGTGCCCAGTTTATATACGAAAATTTGATGATTCAAAATAATCTGATCCACGCAGCCAAACTGAACAATACTAAGAAATTGCTCTTTTTAGGAAGCAGTTGTATCTATCCCAAAGATGCACCTCAACCCATACGCGAAGAGGCACTGCTAACCGGAGTTCTGGAGTACACCAATGAACCTTACGCGATTGCTAAGATAGCCGGAATAAAAATGTGTGAAAGCTATTATCACCAATATGGCTCAAATTTTATTTCTGTAATGCCCACTAATTTGTACGGAGAAAATGACAATTATGATCTCGAAACATCACATGTTTTACCTGCTATGATACGTAAAATGCATCTTGGAAAACTACTTTTCAATGATGACTGGGCTGGAATATACAAGGATCTTAAAGCACGTCCTATGGAAACCCTTAATGATCAGATGAGCAAAGAGGAGATCAAAACACAACTAAATCGGTTTGGATTAGAATCGGACAAAATTACACTCTGGGGAACCGGTCAGGTTTATCGCGAATTCCTTCACGTGGATGATATGGCAAGAGGTGTGATTCACATCATGAAACATGTTTCTGCCGATCAGCTTTACAAAGAAAAAAAAATATCCCATATCAACATAGGAACAGGTATCGACCTAACAATCAAACAATTGGCAGAATTAATTCAACAAATCACTGATTACAAAGGTAAAATTGTATGGGATCATTCCAAACCTGATGGGACTTACAAAAAACAATTGGATATCACACGTTTAAAAGAGTTTGATTTTACTCCTGCCATTTCTTTAGAGGAGGGAATTCGCCTTGTTTACCAACAATATATGCAGGATTGATTTTACACTGTTTGGCGCTCCATTTTTTGAATCAGTGACCAAATCACTACCCCGCCGGCAATGGTCACATTGAGCGAATGTTTTGTACCATATTGGGGAATTTCTAAAGCACCATCCACTATAGGTAATAATGCGTCATTAACACCAAACACTTCATTGCCTAATATAATGGCTATCTTTTTATTTTTTTCTGGTTCAAAATAATTTAAATAGAGGGGGGTATCTGTCTGCTCGACAATATAAACCATATACTGTTCCTCTTTGAGTCTCTTTACCAAATCTACGACACTCTTTTCGTATGACCAGGAAACCGATTCAGTAGCTCCGAGCGCAGTTTTGTGAATCTCTTTATGGGGAGGTTGAGCAGTGATTCCGCATAAATAAAGATGTTCAACAGCAAAAGCATCAGCGGTTCTGAAAAGAGACCCCACATTATTCATACTTCTAATATCATCCAAAATGAGCACCAAAGGGAACTTTGCCTCATCCTGAAATTCAGATACTGAAACACGATTGAGCTGATCCATCGAGAGTTTTTTCATAAAATCACCGTTTTAAAAAGGCAAAAGTAGAGAAAATTTAGAGATTAATGTTAATTTTATGAAAAAAAGGGTTTCATTACTGTAAAAATTTGTATCTTTGCGCGCATTTTTAAGACTAAACAATGAAGAATCCCAAATTAGCAACGCGCTATGCACAAGCCTTATTCGATTTCGCCAAAGAGCAGTCTCAAATCGAAGAGGTTTTTAAAGATGTTCAACTCATTATCAATGTTTTAAAAGAAACGAAAGATCTGCGAGTGTTAATTGATTCACCCCATGTTTCGCTCACAAAAAAGAGTGATCTTTTTAATTCTATCTTTTCAGGAAAGATTACAGAAACCTCCTTTACTTTCCTTTTATTGATTATCAAAAAGCGTAGAATTCCGGAGATCTTTACGATTTTGGAACAGTTTATCAGAATCTACCACCAACATCATAATATCAAAGTGGCTAAGCTCACTTTTGCTAAAGAGATTTCCTCCCCCTTAATTGATCAAATCAAAAAGCTACTGGAAGAGGAATTCAAATGCAATATTATCATGGATCTTTCCATAGATCCAAAAATTATTGGCGGTATCGTGATCAAAGTAGATGATGTTTTGATAGACGCTTCTATCGCTTCAAAAATTAGAAGATTAAGAACAGAATTTTCACAAAATATATACAAAGTATCCTTTTAACAGCAAATAACAAATTATATAATGGCAGAAATTAAACCTTCAGAAGTAACTGCAATACTTCGTCAACAACTAAAAAATTTTGATGCAAGCACCGAACTTCAAGAAACAGGAACTGTTCTTGTTGTTGGTGACGGAATTGCACGTGTATACGGATTACAAAATGCTCTTTCGGGAGAGTTGGTAACTTTTGAAAAACCGGAAGGTGATATCACAGGAATCGTGTTGAACTTAGAAGAAGATAACGTGGGTGTTGTACTATTAGGAGATGCAAAATCTCTCAATGAGGGAGACCTTTGTAAAAGAACCGGACGTGTAGCTTCCATTAAAATTGGTGAAGGCTTGCTGGGTAGGGTTATCAACACTTTAGGTGAACCGATTGACGGAAAAGGAGAAATCAAGGGAGAACTTTATGAAATGCCTATTGAACGCAAAGCTCCTGGTGTAATCTTCCGTCAACCTGTTAAAGAACCCCTTCAAACAGGAATTAAGGCAATCGATGCGATGATTCCAATCGGTCGTGGTCAGCGTGAGTTGATTATTGGTGACCGTCAAACAGGAAAAACAGCGATTGCTATTGACACCATTATCAATCAAAAAGAATTTTACGACAAAGGAGAACCCGTATATTGTATTTACGTTGCTGTAGGACAAAAAGGTTCTTCCGTTGCGAATACTGTTAAAACACTAACTGAAAAAGGCGCTATGCCTTACACAGTAGTGATCACAGCTACTGCTTCAGATCCGGCAGCTATGCAGTTCTACGCACCCTTTGCCGGTGCAGCTATTGGGGAATTTTTCCGCGATACCGGAAGACCTGCATTGATTGTTTATGACGACCTTTCAAAACAAGCTGTAGCTTATCGTGAAGTATCCTTGTTGCTCCGTCGTCCACCCGGTAGAGAGGCTTATCCCGGTGACGTATTCTACCTCCACTCCAGATTATTGGAAAGAGCCGCTAAAATCATCGAATCTGACGAGATTGCCAGCCAAATGAATGACCTTCCTGAGGTTTTGAAACCGATGGTTAAGGGAGGAGGATCGCTGACCGCACTACCTATCATCGAAACACAAGCAGGTGACGTGTCAGCTTATATCCCTACCAACGTGATCTCCATTACCGACGGACAGATCTTCCTGGAAACCAACCTCTTTAATGCCGGGGTGAGACCTGCTATTAACGTGGGAATCTCCGTTTCCCGTGTAGGAGGAAATGCACAGATTAAATCGATGAAAAAAGTTGCCGGTACCTTAAAACTGGATCAAGCACAATATCGTGAATTGGAAGCATTTGCAAAATTTGGCTCCGATCTGGATCAGGCTACTCAAAATGTATTGGATAGAGGGGTAAGAAACGTTGAAATCTTAAAACAAGCACAATATTCACCTATGAAGGTGGAAGAACAAGTTGCAATTATCTTTTGCGGGGTTAACTCTTTACTCCAAAAAGTACCTGTACAAAATATCAAAAACTTCCAGGATAATTACTTGTTAGAACTCAATGAAAAACATCCTGAAGTATTGGAAGCTATCAAGAATGGTATTATCGATGATAATATTACATCCGTACTGGAAAAAGTTTGTATTGAGATAGCAAAACAGTATGAAGTTTAGTACTGGAGTAAACTAATTAAAAGATTATGGCTAGTTTAAAAGAGATTAGAAATAGAATTGGATCGGTTCAGTCTACACAAAAGATTACCGGTGCTATGAAATTAGTATCAGCAGCTAAATTGAGAAGAGCTCAAAATAGTATTATCGGATTGAGACCCTACTCCAATAAGCTGAATGAAATTTTATCCAATATTTCTAGTTCTATTCCTAATAAATCAGAATTACCTCTCTTTATACATAGAGAACCCAATAAGATTTTATTAATTGTAATTACTTCTAACAGAGGACTATGTGGCAGTTTTAACTCTTCAATTGTAAAAGAAACACAACGCTATATTGAAGAGACCTATCCTGAACAACTGGAAAACAAGAACATAGATCTGATTTGTATCGGTAAAAAAGGGAAAGAACAACTGGAAAAAAGATACAATGTGGTTGAGCACTTTGAAACTTTCATTGAAAGGACACATTTTCATCCCATTGCTGAATTTGCTGAAACTTTAATGAATCATTATATCAACCATGATTATGATCGAATTGAGATCATCTATAACAGATTTGTTAATCCAGCCGTTCAAAAAATCGAAATAGAACAATACTTACCGATTGAAGAAGAAAGTGTAGAAGAGAACCAAAACACTCTTGGAATAGACTATATTTATGAACCTTCCAGAACTGAATTGTTAGAACTTTTAGTTCCTAAAATTTTAAAAACTCAATTATTCAAAACAATTCTGGATTCCGTTGCTTCCGAGCATGGTGCGAGAATGACCTCTATGTCTAAGGCAACTGACAACGCAATAGAACTGTTAAAAGAGCTTCGATTGGCGTATAACAATGCTCGTCAGGCAGCTATTACCAACGAATTGAACGAAATTGTTAGTGGTGCGGAAGCATTGAAAGGATAAAATGAGAAATATAAAAATACAAAAAGCGGTTTTCATTCAAAAACCGCTTTTTTTTTGTCGGGGTGAGAAGACTCGAACTTCCGACCACTAGTACCCCATACTAGTACGCTAGCCAACTGCGCCACACCCCGAATATGAGGGTGCAAAAATACAAATAATTATTGATATTACAACCATATTTTATTTTTTTATTTGAAGATTCACTTCAAAATTTTGTAATCCCCAAAAAAGGAAGGGATTTTCTGCAAAATTTTCGAACAACTTTCCAAAAAAAATCTTATATTTGCCGATTTGTATCAACTCACTTATTTTTGAACATTTTATTCATTATAAATATAATTAATCGATTTATGAAACCATATCTATTAGTTATTATCATGCTATCCCTAGTAACAACTCACACTATGGCCGATACCAATTCGGATTTTGTTTCAGATAGAACAATCTCCAATACGCTTTCAAAAATATACAAAAAGAGCGAAATCTCGAATAAGATCGTAGAGAGAGGTGTTAGACAAGTTGCTAAATTATGGCAACCTTCAGATGGAACCAACGAAGATTTTTTAAACCTTTGTGAAACCTATTCTTGCAGAACTAAAGCTGATAAACAAAAGCTATTTGAAAGAATTGAAGCTCACTTTGAAACTATCTTGGGATACAACAACCTCATTTCAATGGAACTACTCCGACCCGTTCATGTGGTTGGATATGAGAATCTCAAGATTGACGATATTTTTAGCGCTTATAATCCCAATGCCAACTTTAATGACGACATGTTTAAAAACAAGATTGCATTTATTGTAATCTTGAACTTCCCATACTACACGCTGGAAGAAAAAATGGCAAACGGAGATAAATGGACTGAACAAGAATGGGGCTATGTTAGATTAGGAGATATCTTTACCTCTCGCGTAACTGCAGAAATTAATCAACAAATCAATACAGCCACTGCACAAGCTGACAACTATATTTCCAATTACAATATCCCGATGGGAAAACTATTGGGACCTCAATTTGTACGCTATTGGCCCTGGGATATGAAATTGATCTCACATTGGGGGTTACGTGATGAAATAAAGGCACAATATGCTTCTACTAATGGATACGAAAAGCAAAAACTAATTTACCACACTATGCTGCATATTATCAAACAGGATATTCCCGTTGAGTTATTTGAAACTAATGATTATTATTGGCACGCCCCCTCTAATGCCATCTACCTTGCTGAAATTGAAGTAGTTGGTACTCCTGATAAAAACTTACGTTATCAACATCTTCTGAATATTTTTCAAGCTATGAAAAATAGCGACCCCTACTATCCAAACTATGAAAACTATATTGAACGAAAATTTAACACTGATTTAGAGATCCCTGTAGAAGAAGTTGAAAAACTTTTCACCACTCTAATCACCTCCCCTCAAGTGAAGGAAGTAGCACAAATGATCTCTAAAAGATTGGGACGTAAATTACAACCTTTTGATATCTGGTATGATGGTTTTAAAACCAGAAGCAACTATGATCCGGCTTATTTAGACAGTATTACTAAAAGTAAATATCCTACTCATGAAGCATTTGAAAAAGACCTTCCCAATATTCTCATCAAATTAGGTTATACTCCTGAAAGAGCAAAAGAGATCTGTTCACACATCACAGTAGACCCATCCGTAGGAGCCGGTCACGCTTGGGGTGCAGAGATGAAATCTGCTCACTCTTTGCTAAGAACCCGTGTATCCGCCAATGGAATGGACTATAAAGGATACAATATCGGAGTTCATGAATTTGGACACAATGTTGAACAAACGATCTCTCTTCATGACGTACCCAACTATTTCCTACACGGTGTTCCCAATACGGCATTTACCGAAGCATTGGCATTTACATTCCAGGGAAAAGATCTTGAACTCCTGGGAATCCCAAGTGAGGACTCTCTTACAGAAGCACTCAACACCTTAGACCTTTTCTGGGGTTGTTATGAAATTATGGGGGTNTCCCTTGTTGATATTAAGGTATGGCAATGGATGTACAGCCACCCTCAAGCCAATGCTAATGAATTGAAAGACGCTGTGATTCAAATTGCAAAAGATGTTTGGAACCAATATTATGCTCCTGTTTTTGGAATTAAGGATACTCCAATTCTAGCCATCTATTCTCACATGATTGATGCTCCTTTATACCTTTCTGCTTATCCAATAGGACATATTATCGATTTTCAATTAGAAAATTACCTCAAAGGAAAAGATTTAGCTCAGGAAATCGATCGTATTTTTGCTATTGGTCGTCTGACTCCAGACCTTTGGATGCAAAAAGCAGTAGGAGAAAAAATATCTGTCCAACCTTTGATTACTGCAACCGGAGAAGCAGTAGTAAAAGTTAAAGAAGGAGAAAAAGCAAAAAAAAGAAATAAAAAATAAAAACATTAATTGAGTTCCCATGCACGATAAATTAAGCATCGCTAAAAACTGGCTTCCTCGTTACACCGGAACCCAAGTAGAAGATTTTGGCAGATACGTAATCTTAACTAACTTTAGGGATTATGTTACCCAATTTACTCAAATGATGGATGTTCCGCTATGTGGCGAGTTATTACCCATGCAAAGTGCAACTAAAGACAATATCACGATTGTCAACTTCTCCATGGGAAGTCCAATGGCTGCTACGGTAATGGACCTGTTGATTGCTGTTGAACCCAAAGCAGTGCTCTTTTTGGGTAAAACGGGAGGTCTAAAACCTTATATCGGAGTGGGTGAACTTTTACTTCCCATTGCTGCAATCCGGGGAGAGGGAACTTCTAACGACTACTTCCCCCCTGAAGTACCGGCACTGCCCGCTTTTAATCTGCAAAAAGCAATTTCAACTGCTATTCGGGATGCCGGAAGAGATTATTGGACCGGAACCGTTTATACTACAAACCGTCGCTTATGGGAATATGACGAAGAGTTTAAAGAATACCTCAGAAAGATTAGAGCTACTGCTATTGATATGGAAACGGCAACATTGTTCTCTGTTGGTTTTTCAAATAGAATCCCAACCGGTGCCCTGCTTTTAATCTCAGATCAACCCATGAACATTGATGGAATTAAGACTGAAGAGAGCGATCAGTATGTTACTAAGAATTTTACTGAGGATCATCTAAAAATTGGAATTGATGCACTCAAGATGTTGATTAACAAAGGATTAACCGTTAAACACCTAAAGTTTGACTATTACGATTTTTAATCATGACTTTTGAACAAATTTTTAAACAATTAGAATCTCATCAATACGCTCCCATTTACCTTTTACATGGAGCAGAACCTTTCTATATTGACGTAATATCCGACTTTATTGAAAATCATGCGATTGAAAAAGATCAACAAGATTTCAATCAGTGGATAGTGTACGGGAAAGACACTCATATCGATGAGATCCTTGCTAATGTTAAAATGTTCCCTTTTGGATCCCCAAAAAGAGTGGTTATTGTTAAAGAAGCACAAGATCTTTCAAAAATAAATGGTTTAACCCCCTATTTGGAAAATCCCTCTCCATCATCTATCCTGGTTCTTTGCCATAAATACAAGGATGCACCGGCAGCTCTAACTAAAATAGTAGATAAAAATGGAGTGCTCTTCAATTCTAAAAAAATTTCGGATTATAAAGTTCCTAACTGGATTGCAGATAGAGTGAAGTTCTACCAATTCAGGATTACTGATCATGCAACCAATATTTTGGCAGAGCATATAGGGAATGATCTTTCAACTATCGACAACCAGCTCAGAAAGCTCAAGATCATCCTTCCCCCTAATAGTGAAATTACACCTCAAGTAATTGAACAACATATTGGGATTAGTAAGGAATACAATATCTTTGAACTGCAAGATGCCCTAGCTAAGCGAAATAAAGCTCGGGTTTACCAAATTATGTTCAACTTCTGTAATCACTTTGACAGCAATCCTAACCCTAAAACTATCAATAGTTTAACCTCCTTTTACCTGAAAATGTTAGCTTACAATCTTTCAGACAAATCAAAAGCTGCGGCCAAAACAATCTACACAACCAATAGTGATTGGGCTTTAAACAAAAACATACAGCAAGCCAATTCTTTCTCTATTGCCGAATTACAAAGAAATATTGCTATTCTGAGAGAATATGATGCCAAATCTAAAGGTGTGGAGAGTACAACCGCCCAGGAGGAATTACTGAAAGAGATGATATTTAAAATCTGTGGATAATCTGAATATGACTACCTCAAACAATTTAAGGAATCTGCTCAAACATCCTATCTACGACATTGTGGAACGGGTAGCTGATCAACTTGGTGTGGAAACCTTTGCAGTAGGTGGCATAGTAAGGGATTTGTTCCTAAAAAGAGACTCAACCGATATCGATATCCTGGTGATCGGAAGCGGTATAGAACTATCCCAAAAAGTAGCACAAGAAATCTCTCCGGATTGTAAAGTCTCAGTATACAGAAACTTCGGAACTGCACAACTGAACTATATGGGACACCAGATTGAGTTTGCAGGTGCCAGAAAAGAGTCTTACAATAAAAATTCAAGAAAACCCATTGTGGAAGATGGAACTCTGTGGGATGATATCAGTCGCAGAGATTTTACCATCAATGCGATGGCTATAGCCATCAATGGTCCTAAAAAAGGTGAACTGATCGATTTTTTTAATGGTTTTCAAGATCTTCAAAAGAAAATCTTAAGAACTCCATTGGATCCGGATGTTACTTACTCTGATGATCCTTTAAGAATGATGCGCGGAATTCGTTTTGCTACTCAATTAGGTTTTACAATTGAGGAAAAAAGCTTTCGATCCATTCAAAACAATGCTTCACGTTTAGAGATTATTTCAAAAGAGCGGATCGTGGAAGAGTTTAATAAGATTTTACTGGCTCCCCGACCCTCTACCGGAATCCAACTTTGTGAACAAAGTGGATTATTACAACAATTTCTTCCAGAACTCATTGACCTTATGGGAGTTGAGAGCCAAAATGGCAAAAAACACAAAGATAACTACCTGCACACTTTAGAAGTAGTCGACAAAATTGGTATGGTTTCCAACAACTTATGGCTGATTTGGGCTGCTTTATTACATGATATAGGAAAATCAAGAACAAAAAAATTCGATCCTGCACACGGATGGACTTTCCATGGACATGAAGTTGTTGGGGCTAAAATGGTGGCACAAATTTTCAACCGACTCCGCATGCCAACCAATGAAAAAATGAAGTATGTGCAACTCCTGGTGCAACTTCATCTCCGTCCCATCGCATTGGTCGAGGATGAGATCACAGACTCGGCAGTAAGAAGATTACTTTTCGATGCCGGCGATCAAATTGACGACCTAATGCTGCTTTGTGAGGCGGATGTCACTTCAAAAAATAGAGAAAAAGTTAAAAAATATCTTAATAATTTCGCCATTGTACGCAACAAACTGAAAGAGGTCGAAGAAAAAGACCAACTGCGTAATTGGCAACCCCCTATCGATGGACAACAAATTATGGAATCATTTGATTTACAACCATCAAGAGAGGTGGGCATCATTAAAACAGCTATTCGTGAAGCAATTTTAGATGGGATTATTCCTAATGAGTGGGAAGCGGCCTATCAATTTATGATTCAAGAAGGCAAAAAACTAGGTTTAAAATTAAAAAACAAGTAAACTCATGGCCGAATCAATCACATTAATCATCTTCTTTGCTTTCATCATACTTATGCTCTTCCTTGATCTGGGAGTGTTTCATAAGAAAGATCATGAAATCCAATTTAAAGAGGCATTGATCTGGACTATCGTCTGGATTTTTCTTGCCCTTCTTTTTTATGTATTTATTTATTTTAGGGGGGAGCTCATTCATGGCATCGAAGATATGGAAACGCTCCTCTCGATCAATAAAAAGCACCATCACCGACTTAATTTTGATGGTATGAGCTTCCAGGAAGCGATTCAACTATACCGCAAAACCCTCTCTCTTGAGTACCTTTCCGGTTACCTGATTGAAAAAGCACTCTCTATTGACAATATTTTTGTGTTTATCTTGATTTTTACCTCATTTAATGTAAATCGGGCTTACTTACACAGAATCCTTTTTTATGGTATTATTGGTGCTTTGGTATTCCGTTTCATATTTATTTTTGCTGCAGCAGCACTGATTGAACGTTTTGAGTTTATATTAGTCATTTTTGGAGCCTTCCTGCTCTTTACAGCGATCAAAATGTTTATTGACCGAAATAAAAAGGAAAAAATCGATATTGAAAATCATAAGCTGGTCCGCTTTTTTGCTAAAAGAGGATGGTCAACTACTACAGTACATGGACATGATTTTTTTGTCAAAGAGAATGGAAAATGGCTGGCTACTCCCCTATTCATTGTATTGTTAATAGTCGAACTTTCTGATATTGTCTTTGCTGTAGACTCTATCCCGGCGATTTTTTCCGTTACTAATGATCCTTATATTGTGTTTATGTCCAATGTGTTCGCCATCTTAGGACTACGCTCCTTATTCTTTATGTTGGAAAGTATCATGGACAAGTTCAGATACCTCAAAATTGGTTTGTCAGTGTTGTTGGGCTATATCGGGGTAAAAATGATCATAGTCTTCTGCTTCGATGTACATATTTCCACCAGTTTCTCTTTAATAATGATTTTATCAATCCTGACAATCAGCATTGTAGGATCACTAATCATGGATTGGATTGAAAGGAAAAAGAGTCAAGAAGCTTGATAATAAAATCATTACTCGTATTGCGTCCATCTTCCAAAATAAAAGAAAGAGTTATTCTCGATTTTTACATCAATCCTACGAAACATAAATAGATGTTGGTTTTTATAAAAATATTTCTAAAAAGAGATATTTTATAAATAAGAATTACTTATATTTGCAGATCATAAAAAAGTCGATAGTCAGTAATTAAAATTAAACCTTATGAAAAGAATCTTGGTTTTTATTTCATGCTTTATAGCTATTTGGAGTTTGAGCGCTCAATCCGTACAATGGGGCAATCAAGCTAAGTTGAAAAAACGTCTTTTTGGAAACAATTGGATAGCTAATGCGAAATACATCGGATCTATCGATGGAACCTCTTACTATGCTGAATCTGTAAACCGTTTAAAACTGGTAACAGTCGAGGATACCAGATTTATCTTTTTTGCATCTGAAGGGACCAGATTGAGCAGAGAATCAGAGTTGACTCAAAACACATATGAAGATATAGATGTGGGTATCTTTGATGAGCAGATTTATGTTTTACACTCTACTACTGCTAAAAAGGGACTTAAAACTGATGTTAAGTTAGATCTGTACAACCCTAATAACTTCAAAAAGGGTCAAACACGAGATCTGTTTTCCTTTGTAGCATTAGACAAAGATCCTTATGTTAATTTTGTAAAGTCTGAAAATGGCAACTTTTCAGCTTTTGTAATGAGTGGTATTAATCCAAGTACAGGAGAGGGAACCCTTATTCTAAAATGCTTTAACAAAGAGTTCAACGAAGCATGGACTCACTACTATGATTATAATGGCTCAGGATACCCCGAAATTGGAGATCTTTTTCTATCTAATTCCGGAGAATTAGTGCTACACGTTGTAGTGTTTAACGATAAGAAAAAAATGACCTCTTTTGACTTTATTGAATTGAGTACTTCCGACAGTAAATTTGTGAGTTTCCCATTGAATTCCCCCAAAATGGAGTTAATGGATTATAAAGTTGGAGCATACGGCGCCCCACATCAATATCTGTTTGTATACACTGAAAACATGAATATGGTCGGCTTTAAAGTAGATTTCAATGAAGGTGGTATTGACCCGGTTTTTACAAAACAACCCTATGATGGTGATTGGAAGATAGATCAAATCGTAGATTTAGGTAATGGAAAACACACTGTCGCATTTCAAAATAGAAACGTAATAGAGGTTGTGTCTCGTAAATCTAACGGTATGGTTGAAAGAACCTACTTCTATTGGAATAGAAGTTTCCGGTTTATTGGCTTGAATAGTGAAACCAATGAAATCGTTTACGATCAAACTATAGGCAGAAAATACAACCAAATCTTAGGATATTTCGTATATGAGCCATTTGCTACAGTTGCTCCCTATTATTTTGCAAAAGATGGAAAATTACATGTTGTTTATAATACTGATAGGGCAACCAACGAAAAAGAATGCAAAAAACACGAAAGACCTTCAGGCAATTTGAGAGTAAGACTTTCAATGGCAACATTGAAACCTGTAGCTAAAATGATTGTTGTTGACGAAGTTGGAGACTATACTGTAAAAACATTATTCGATGCAAAACAAACTAAACTTCCTCTCTTATCAAGATTCAGCCACGTCAATGATCAAGGTGAACTGATCCTTCCGATCGGAAAGGGAAAGAAAATGATGATTGGTAAAATGAGGTTTTAAAACTATTTCTTCAAATTTTGCTTCACCATCTCAATATTTTGCTGTAGCGTTTCACTGTTTGGATTGTATTCCAAAGCACGTTCTAAGTAGTACAAGGCAGAATCTAATCGGTTTTCGATTGCAAAGCTGACTCCCATATTTTCCAATGTTTGGGCATTATTGGGATCTATTGCAAGTACTTTTCTGAAATAGACTCTTGCACTATCCGTCCGATTAAATCCTTGTCCAAATACTCTTCCTTTCTGAATCAAAAGGTTCACCTGTTCGCCCTGCTCCTGAATGAGTTGGTTGATCTGTTGCATCGCCTCAACCGCCTTCCCCTCCTCCAGCAATTTCGTTGTCTCCTCTACCCGATTCCCATGCCAGGCCTGCAAAACCAATTGAGCATTCTGAGCAGCTAATTCATGGTTTGGATTGGATGTTGCAATCTGATTATAAATCTGATACGACTCCGCATACTCTTTTTTATAAAAATAGTACTCTGCCAGCAACATTTGAGCATTGGTACTGGTTGGATCCAATTGCAACGCTTTTGATAAATAAGTGTATGCACTCTTCAAATAGCGCTCCTTCGGACTCTCTTTGTACAATTTTAAATAACTGCCTCCGGCAGAAGTATTACACTTGATACTATTATCCGATACCAGCACATCCGTTGTAAAAAGCTTGATATCGTTCTTCCAGACAAAATTCCTCGCAAACGTCTTAGCACCGTAGAGGATGAAAAGAGGAAGAAGGGTGATGTACGGCAGTGCAGCGGGAACCTTCCTGCCCCCCATTTTTTTTAATATCAAAATAAAAAAGAAAGAAATGATCAATGTGAAACCCAGAAGTGGAATAAAGAGGAAACGATCATTCATAAAAGTGCCGACGGAGAACAGAAGATTGGAGGTGATGGAGAAGGTGATGATGAAGTAAGAGATGGCTAACGCAATGAGTGTTTTTTTACGGAATCCTTTGATTATCAAGTAGATTAAACCGATAATTCCCAATAATACAAGGAGCACTACAGGATTGGAAAAATTGGTGATTTCTATTTGATGGGGATAATAATCGTGTGTTAACGGATGCGGGAAGATCATCAGTTTCAGGTAAATAGCCCAAGTGTATAATACTGTGGCGATTCTTTCTCCAAAAGTGGCGTGAAGAAACGGATTGTTTAATATTTGGGGAACCTCTTCGGTTGCCATCATAGAACCTAATGCCCGATAACGAACGTAGAGAAAGATTGCTGAGCCGATAAAAAGCGGGATGAGTGTCCAAAAATAGTCCCATTTTTGAGGTTTTGAATCCATAAAATAAAGGACAAGCGGCACCACAGCCAAAAATGTAATCCCGTTTTCCTTAGAGAATAGACTGAAAAGGATTCCCAAAAAGGAGAGTAAAAGATAATATTTCTTTCTGGTAATCACAAATTGAATCGAAGTGTAAAGTGCAAAAAAGGCACCCAACATGGTCATGATCTCGTCCCGTCCTTTGATATTGGCGACCGCCTCCACATGGAGCGGATGAAGGACAAAAAGGATTGTTGCCACAAAATGAATGGAGAGATACCACTTTTCATGATCCCAACGCGGAAAAGCCGTTTTGAGAGTATGATAAATCAGGAAAGCGAGCAACAAATAGAGTACCAAATTTCCAAAGTGACTCACTGTGGGAAGTATGCTATCGGTAAACAGTTGCTCATTTCGCGGATCGCGATCCATTCCCACCTGATTTTTGAGATCACCTCCAAACAGTTCATACTCAACCATAAAGGTAAACTGCGCCAAAGGTCGATATCTGCCTCCTGCAACCAGGTTTTTCTCATGTCCGAAATAGCCAGAAAAGGAATCCTGAGTGAAAATATCTTTGGTTCCTGCCCAACCCTGCAAAGTATAATTGTTCTCAAATATCACTAAACGATCATCCAATGCGTAATCCAGAGTCAACGTGTTGATATTGGGGAGAAAAACCGCAATAAAAATAAAAAGATATCTCCAGTTACGAGCTTTCATTGAGGGAGGAATTATCGTGAATATTAACTCATGATCGCATGTCTGATTTTAAGAAGTGAGATCAAGAGAGGTTCCAACTGATTCAATGGCAACATGTTAGCTCCATCTGAGAGTGCATTTTGGGGATCCGGATGCGTTTCCAGGAAAATCCCGTCGAAACCTACTGCAATACCTGCCTTGGCAATAGTAGGAATCAAATGGGGTCTGCCACCGGTTACTCCTGCAGGTTGATTAGGCATTTGCAAGGAGTGAGTAACGTCAAGCACTACCGGACAAGCATTCTCCTTTAACTCTTCAATGCCGGTAAAATCTACCACCAGATTGTTGTACCCAAAAGAGGTTCCTCTTTCCGTAATCATCACTTGCGGATTGCCAACAGAACGCACTTTATCAACAGCAAATTGCATCTGGTTGGGAGCTAAAAATTGTCCTTTCTTAATATTGATCACTTTTCCTGTTCTGGCAGCGGCTTGAATCAACTCTGTTTGACGGGATAAAAATGCAGGAATTTGCAAAATATCTGCCACTTCAGCTGCTTTTAGCACCTCTTCAACAGAGTGAACATCCGTTACAATAGGTAAATCCAATTCCTTTTTTATTTTTGCCAAAACCTGTAATGCCTTATCATCTCCTATTCCGGTGAAGGAGTATTGGGAGGAACGATTTGCCTTTTTGTAAGAAGCTTTAAAGAAAAAATGAATCTCCAACTTTTTACAAATTTCTGCTATTGTTTCTGCAATAGAGTATGTAATTTCCTCATTTTCAACCACACAAGGACCGGCAATAAGGAAAAAGTGATTGTTATCATAAGTAATCATAAAACAATGTATTTAAGAGTGCAAAGGTATAAAAAATATTCTGACCTGAGAGTTTAGACCTCAAATGTAACATAATTTTGATAGTCAAAACAAAAAACGACATTATCGTAATTCGCAATCCGAAATCCGAAATTTTTATATATCTTTGCAGGTTGACTAACTGTTAATTATGGATGCTGAAATAACAAAATGCGCGGAACTTTTAAAAGCGGGTAAAGTGATCTTATACCCCACCGATACGATTTGGGGATTGGGTTGTGATGCTACCAATTCTAAAGCTGTTGATAGAATTTATAAAATCAAAGAGAGACAGGAGATCAAGAGTTTAATCATCTTGATCGACAGTGAGAGCAGATTGCCTCTGTACGTTGAAAACATCCCGTTGATTGCCTGGGATTTAATCACACATACCTATCGTCCAACTACTTATGTTTATCCAAAAGCAAAAAACTTACCTTCCAGATTGATTCCAATGGACCAAAGCATTGCGATTAGGATTGTAAAAAATAAATTTTGTCAGAAACTGATTCAAGCATTGGATAAACCGATTATATCCACATCAGCAAACCTTTCCGGAGAACCATCTCCCGCTTCATTTAAAGATATTTCAGCTCATATTATTAATAAAGTTGATTACGTTGTACCTGAAAAGTTCGCGGAAGGATCAACTCTGAATCCATCCCGATTAATCAAATTTATTGATGATTATAATTTTGTAGTCATACGCGAATAAAGCTAAATTATGAAAATTGCACTTTTTCCCGGATCTTTTGATCCATTTACCAAAGGACACGAAGAGATAGTCAACCGGGCGCTCTCTATATTTGATCAAGTGGTGGTTGCAATTGGAATACACCATGAAAAAAAGAGCTGTTCCCCGATTGAAGAACGAATCAAAGCAATTGAAAACTGTTTTCCGGGTAAGAATGTAAAAATCATTCAATATGATGGACTGACAGGGGAACTTTGTCAAAAAATGGGGATTCAATTCATTGTGAGAGGAGTCAGAAATAGTACTGACTATGAATATGAAAGAAGTATCGCAATTACCAATCAGCAATTATTTGGCGTTGAAACACTCTTCTTGATGAGTGATCCTCAATTCTCCCATATTTCTTCTACTATTGTTCGTGATCTCATAAAACATGGGGGGGACATCTCATCCATGGTTCCTAACTCAAGCCTAAAAAAATAGATCATGTTTCGCTCCCTGTTTCGTTTTGTGCTACTCATTGGCTTATTCCTGACCCTATTTCAGGGACAGGCGCAAAAACCACGCGAAGTCGTAATTGAGGGAAAAGCGGAATTTGCAACCAACTATAAAATCCGGGTTATTACCTTTTCAGACTATATCAACTGGGATCCGATTGAAACCACATCAGAACAAATTGCGAGAGATGGCAGCTTTAAACTCTCCTTCCAGATGCCTACTATCCAGTTGATTAGATTGGAAATTAACAGCGCCACAACTGAACTTTTTGTAGTTCCCGGACTCCATTATCAGTTTAAACTGGATATGGACCCTGCCCTGTTCACTATGTTCAATCCGGCTGATGAAAATGGTTTTATTCAACTCATTCCTTCTCAACTGGATACCAACGACCTCAATTATAAAATTGGAAAGTTTGAAGTTGAATATGCCCGCTTACTTGAAAAATACGGAAGAGATATTATATGGTATAAAAGCTGGACTCATCTGGATTCTTTAATCACGGAATTGAGTGAAAACTTCCCCATCCGATATGAACCCACCAACTACTACCTTTCCTATATCTACTATACTGTAGGACAACTGGAGGCTTTTCTTTCCAGTAAGGAGCCTTTAAGAATCTATCAAAAATATTTTGACAATGATTATATTCTGTACAACAATCCGGCTTACATGAACTTGTTTAACTACTACTTCAACGACTACCTTTTAGTATCACCCAGAATATCAAAAGAGACCTTAAACAAAACAATCAACGAAAACGCTGACTACCTCACTCTGTTCAATGAAGTGGGTAAAGATTTTTCATTAGTCAATGAGCGTTTAAGAGAGCTGGTATTGATTAAGAATTTAGCACAAATGATTAACAATGAAGAACTGAATCAAAATAATATTACTCAGTTCTTAAACCATATTGCTACCAACACCCGCTTCCCTGAACATCAACCTATCGCTATCAATTCGCTCAATAAGGCAGTTCAATTCAATGCTGGTGCCTCCATTCCCGAATTCTCTTTCAAATATGCTGATGGCTCTCTCTTCCATCCGGAAGAATTGAAGGGACAATGGGTTTATTATCACTTTTTCTCGACCCAATGTGTCAGCTGTATTCGTGAAATGACGCTCATTCAAGAGTTACAGAAACGTTTTGAAGGAAAAGTTACCTTTGTAGGAGTTGCTGTGGATCCTGATTTTTCTAAATTTTTACAGTTCAGAAAAAAATATCCTCAGTTTGATTGGAACATGGTGCACTTCAACGATTCTTACGCTTTTCTTAGACAAATGGAGATCACCTCGCTACCGGAATACCTCATGATGGCTCCGGATGGAACACTCTATAACCGTTATCCACGCTCTCCTGAAAAGGGACTCACTACTCACTTACTTCGTCTTTTAACAACAGAAAAAGAAGAGGGGCATCCCCTTGATCCACACTATCAGAGAAAAAAGTAAGTCATTTGTTTGTAACTTTATATTGATTTCCATCTCTTTTTTAAGTGATTATCTCTATCATTTTTATTTGATTTCTTTTATTTTGGAAATAAAAAAAAAGGGGGGAAGCACACCTATCGCTCCACCCCAATTTATGATCAAANTAACTCAATAAATTGCTCCTTAGTTCAGCCTAGTCATCAATTCGGATAAAATCACCATCCATGGTAAATTCTATATCCATATCGTTATTGAGTGTGATTTGTTGGTGATTGCCTTCCAATTCCCAACCTACTATATAAAATGCAGGGAAATTCGCCACAACATAAGCTTTGATTTTAGCAGGAATAACACTGTCGGGTAGCTCAAATTCACTATCAATCTTAATGATCTCTTTCTTTCTGTTGAACTCTAATTCAGTCTCTTTGTCCAAATAAACGTCATAAGTAACAGTAAAACCGTCAGTTTCTTTGATCACTTGAAGAATTTGATGGTCAGGAAAATGAGTATTAACGTAGGTCTGAATTTCCGCAGGAATTTCAGTTGGAGTACGTAAAATTTCTTGTTTATCGCATCCCTGAAGTGCGAAAAATAGAATTGAAAAAAGTGCCACAATGGCGATTGTTTTAGTTGCTTTCATGATATGAAATTTTAATAAATAATCTGTGTAAAACGCTACTTATTTTTTATTATTGTATTGTTTTAAAAATATTTTTTATTATAAAAAATAGTGAATATTTATCAATTTTATTGAATGTTAAAAATGAGCATTTTAACATATTTTAAGATTGTTTATTGCAATAATATATTTTATCAATATAAACTTGACAATGTGAAAATTAATTATTAGATTTGCGGTATCAAATAGTTAGAGTTTTATCCACCAAATACCTCATACCATGAAATCAATGTTTAAATCCATTTTAGCACTTGCAATGCTTACTCTGTTTGCCAATATTAATTGGGCAATGGGACAAACAGTGAATATGAACCGCTGGATTGAACTGGAATCAGATAGTGTAGAGAGGGTTATAACCTTCAAATTTGCGGCTGATTCTCCAAACACAAAAGCAAGGCTTCTTTGCGGAACACTAGATACTACTTTTAGCATTGGCACATATTTATACTATTTTTCATTTTATGTACCAAGTCATACAGTGACCATTTATGGTGATATAACAAAATTTGATTGTAGTTCCAGATATTTAACCGAGTTAGATATTTCTAATAATACCGGATTAACAACGTTATATTGTCATAGTAATTCTTTTATTTCCCTTGATTTTAGTGGACAAACAGCATTAGAAGAGTTGGATTGCAGTCACTTCTTTGAATCTGAGTGGTTGTACAGCTTTAAAAACGATAGAATCCGATTTTAATCCTTTTCTTATTACTATGAACCTAAGTGGCTGCACAGCTTTGAAAAAATTATGGTGTTATGACAACGTTCTCACTTCCTTGGATGCAAGCGGGCTCACAGCTCTAGAAGACATGAGATGCCAACATAGTAGTATTTCTTCTTTGGATCTTAGTGGTTGCTCAGCTTTGAAAAAAGTATGGTGTCATGAATGTTGTCTCACAACTCTGAATCTAAGTGGCTGCACAGCTTTAATTGAATTACAATGCGGATATAATAATCTCACTTCTTTGGATCTGAGTGATTGCCCAGCTTTAGAAAGGATGTCGTGCTATGATAACAATATTTCTTCTTTGAATTTAACCGGGTGTTCAAATTTGATTGTATTAAATTGCGAAAAGAATGATCTTTCTTCTTTAGATCTAAGTAGTTGCACAAATTTGAATAATTTGCATTGTCCCGGTAATAATCTCTCTATTTTGAATCTTAGTTACTGTCCGCTCTTGCACACTTTCAATTGCTCTGAGAATAATCTTTCAAGTATTAAAATATGGGGTTGTGAAAATCTAACCTACATTGAGTGTCAGGACAATAAACTCTCTGCCTGTGGATTGGACTCTTTATTTTACCTCTTACCCAAAAAAACAGATGGTAATACATATAAGATCATTGTTAATTAAAACCCGGGCACCCGTTTCTGCTGTGATACTCTGGCCACCAATCGTGGTTGGTTGGTAGTAACTGACTATTACACTTTAGTTGTCAACTCAGAATATGATTGTCCCGATTTTATTCATGAAGAGGAAGAATTTGCAATTAAGGTTTATCCAAACCCGGTTAGGGAAGATTTACATATTGAATGTTCAGATAAGATCGAAAGTGTAAAGATCTATGATGCATTGGGAAGAAAAATTATCAGCAAAGAAAATACCCCAAATAATACTTCTATTGATTTTTCTAATCTTGGGAGTGGATTTTATATTCTTAAACTTCGTGCCGCGGAAGGTACAGAAGAGTTTAAGGTGATTAAACAATAAGCATAAAATTTACTATTTTTGCAAAAAAATAGGTTTTATGCACCGAGTCCTGGCTTTATTGTTATTGATGAGTGCGCAGCTATTACAGGCGCAGAATGCGGGAATTATCCCATCCCCCCAATTATTTTTATTCCAAAAAGAAAAGAAAACACTTGATATTCAAGAGAAAACAGTTGTTATAGCACAAAATGAGTGGCAAAAGAATGAGAAAATTGCAAATATAATATCCAAATTAGAGCGGCAACTTGCGGAAGAGTACAAAGCCGATTTAATTCTAAAAGGGAATAAAAAATCAAAAGGAATCAAGCTGTTTTTGAAAAAAGAAAATATGCCCAATATTCCGGTTAATAGAGATCAGGCATATCGGTTAGTTATTGATAATGAGTCAATTACTATTGTTAGCGAAACTGATCAGGGTGCTTTTTATGGCATCACGTCGTTGATGCAGATGCTGACTCATTATCATGCTTTAAATCAAGCAGTTCCACTCTGTGAAATCACGGATTACCCCATTTTGAGCAAACGAGGCTGGATGGATGATATCAATCGGGGACCGATTCCGANTGTGGATTTTGTCAAGGAGGAGATTCTGCAACTTTCTGCGCTGAAAATGAATTGCTTTACGCTCTATACGGAGTCCGTTTTTAAGACTGAATCCCACCCCGATGTGGCGCCCATCGATGGGTTCACTGCTGCGGAAATTACTGATATAGAGGAGTTTGCAGCATTGCATTTCGTCGAGATGATTCCCAATCAGCAAATGTTCGGACACATGGAAAAGATGCTTAGAAATCCTTTTTATGAGCAACTGGGAGATGATCAGCACATTCTAAACCCTTCTGATCCAAATATTTACAATTTTATTGAAGATTATATTGACGAGATTGCTCCTTTATACCGCTCCAATTATTTTCATATCAATTGTGATGAGACTGAAAATTTGGGGGGAGGGAGAGCTCAAGCACTGGTCGAAAGTATCGGTCAGAAGGAGACTTATCTAACTCATATCCAAAAAGTTAACCGGATGGTCGAAAAGCACAACAAACAAGTGATAATGTGGGCTGATATCCTGTTGAAGGAGTCCGAAATGATATCGCAACTCCCAAAAAGTATCATTCCCGTCTTTTGGGCATACCATGCCGCGCCCTCCTTTGCCGAACCGATGAAACAGATCCGGGAACAAGGTTTTCCCTTTTGGATTGCTCCCGGCACCTCCAGTTTTCAGACTATTGCACCCAATCACGAGATCTATCTGAAAAATATCGCTGTTATGACCCGAGATGGCGCACTAAACGGCGCTTCCGGAATGCTCAACACCTCTTGGGATGATTCGGGAGAAGCACTATTTCAGAGTTTATGGCATGCTCACGCCTGGGGAGCCGAAATAGGCTGGAAGCCATGCAAAGAGGATGATCCTGCACAGTTCGAAAAGGAGTTGAATCAGAGATTAACCCAATTTAACCGCAACTATTCCTTGCATCGGTTTGGTGTAGAGGGTTATTTCGAGACTATTGAAGCGATAGCCCAAAGTAAAGCAGCAATTCAGGATGGCATGACGCTTTGTTCCCACACCTGGCGACCGCTTTCAGAGTTTTGGGCTCCACTTTTAACTCCAGAATATGATGCTTTAAATCTGAATCTACTCAATCAAATTCCTGATTTGAGAGCGCAACTGAGTCGCTTTGCATCACAGGCCAAACGCAATCATAAAGATCTCGATTTTTTAAGTTATGTCGTTGATCGTTACGAATACAATGCCTTGAGAAACCGTACCCGCAAGATGATTTACGACCAATTTATGGAGGGTACACCTGAATCATTGGCACAATTAGATCACCAATCTCAGTTTTTGAAAAAGAAACTCCATGCTTTGAAACTCAGCTACCAGAATTTGTGGGAAAATGAGTGTCGGGTTCACTTTTTCGATGAGATTCGCAAACGCTATGACCGTGCTGCAGAGGAAATCAACCAACTGCCTTATCAGATTATGATCTCCGCTCAAGTCACACACAACGCCCCGACAACCTCATCCAAACAAACCGTTGAATTCAAATCGTTATATCCCAATATATCAATCTATTACACAACAGACGGCTCAACCCCTAACCGGTTTTCTGAACAATACAGCGCTTCATTTCCACTGACACAATCCTCCATTATCAAAACGGTGGTGTATGATTCTCTGCAACGCCCATACTATCAAGAACAATATTTACTGCAACATTTAGGAGTCGGGAATATCGTTCATCTTCACACTCCTTACAGCACTTATCTCCCACAATATTCCGGGGGTTCTGCATTCTCCCTAGGGGATGGTTTGACGGGTGGATCAGACTTTAGAGACGGGCGTTGGCAAGGCTATTGGGGTGAAGATATTGCTGTGGAGTACGATTTTGGCTCCCCCAATTGGTTTCAATCATTGAAGCAAAATTCCATCAGCATTGTGCAGGATGGATCCTGGCTCCCGACACATTGCATATTTACACTTCAACCAATGGGGTTGATTATCAAATAGATAAATCTATCATCTTCACTGAAATTGATGATAAAGAGGTTGGAATTTACTTCCGCAAAGTGGACGATTTAAAGATAGAAACCCGCTATTTGAGGATTATTTACAAAAACAAAGGTGCTTTACCTGCCTGGCACGGCTCAGCCGGAGCAGATTCTTACCTGTTTTGTGATGAAATTATAATCCGTTAATGATTATTGTGGGAATCGATGATGCCGCAAATATCTCTAAACACCTCTTCAACAGAGCGCATTCCATCTATTTCAAACAACAATCCTTTCTTTTTATAATATTCTGATACCTGGAAGGTTAAGTTCTCGTAGTTGACAATTCTTTGCTTGATCACTTCCGGAGTATCATCGCTTCTCCCGATCAATTCTGCACGTTTAGCCAAACGTTCTGAAACAATCTCCTTGTCCACTTTAATACATATAACCAAATCTATTTCAATCGGACGATCAAAACCGATTCCTTCCAACATTTCGGCTTGTTCAATAGTACGCGGTACACCATCCAGAATAAACCCCTTAGCATTGGGAAATTTTTGTAAATAATTAGCCAACATATTCAAAGTTACCTCATCCGGACAGAGATTTCCCTTCGAAATAATGGCGTGTGCCAAAGCTCCTAATTCCGTACCTTTGGCAATCTCTTTTCTAAAAAGTTCACCTGTAGAAACGTGGTGTAATCGGTAACGTCTTTTGACCAAATCTGCCTGTGTTCCTTTACCCGAGCCGGGTGCACCAAGTAAAACCAGATTAAATAGTTTTTTTTCAGCCATAATCACTGTTTTGTATCAATTATTACTCATGTAACTGATAAATATCAACCAAATTTCTCCCCAGACCATCATAATCTAATCCTCTTCCCACTACAAACAGAGATGGAATATTGATACCAATGTAATGAACCGGTAAAGATTTATCGTATGTATCAGGTTTAAATGTCATCGTTGCAATTCTTACATCTTTCGCTTTTTTTTCTTTCAGTAAAGCTGCCAAATGGATATAAGTATTTCCTGTATCCACAATATCTTCGATAATCAAGACTCGCTTTCCCTCAATATTTTCAGTTAACCCTATCACTTCCTGAAGATTATCTGTACATTGTGTTCCTCTGTATGAAGCAACCTTAACACAAGTAACCACACATTCGATATTGAGTTGTTTGAGTAAGTCTGAGGCAAAAATGATCGCTCCATTCAATGTAACCAGAATGATGGGAGTGTCATTTTGATAGTCCTGATTAATTTGTTGTGCTACCCGAGTTACGGCTTCATCAATCTCAGCAGATGAGATCATCTTTCTGAACTTCTTATCTTTAACTTGAATCAGTTCCATAACTACTTGATTTTGATTTTTCCTTTATTTAAATGAAGTTTCACTCAGTCCGGATCCATTGAGAGCTAACTCTTTCATGTAGGATGGAACCTCTTTTCCAAGGTATTGATCCACATAGATCTTAGCTAAATATTGTCCTAACATAAAACCGTGTCCACGCATACCCATGAGCAATCCCAATTCAGGATCTACAATATATCTGGGTTCTACGTAATAGCCTGACCAGAATGCCTGGAATGTCACCCCACCGATTTGAGGAATCCAATCCACAAAAACTTCAGATACAATTTCCAGGAACTCCTTAGAGTTATATCTCAAATCAACACGGGTTTCATTGGGGTCAATAGCAGGAGAAGCACAGCCAATGATTTGACCGGTTTCGTGCAACTGTTGACCATATACGGCAGAAAAACCTTTTCTCACTCTTCTGTCAATCAACATATCCAGACTATCGCCATTTTTACCCAACATGGGCAATCTCTTAGTGATAAAAGCCTGGTGTTTAACAGGATAGAGTCCGGTCTCAATACCCAATTGTTTTGCAAAAACATCCGCTTCTTGTCCTAAAGCATTGACAAAGTGATCGCAATGGTACTCGACATACTCTTTGTTATGGGTTAGAACCAGTGCCATATAACCGTTTTGAGTTTTTTGAACTTCCAATAGTTGTGAGTCTTCCAAAATAGTTCCGCCGTGTGACAATCCAATATTCCTTATCGCATCCAAAACCAAGCCCGGAGTTGCTTGCCAACATTCATTGGTAATCAATGCTGCTTGATAAATATCCAGAGAGTCATTAAAATAAGGAGATATCTCTTTCTTGAAATCCTTTTTATCCACCATAAAGGCATCTGACCAGCTCATGGAATCATGCAATGCTTTGTAAGTCTGATCATCATGTGCAAAACCGACATAGCGTGTCTGTTTCAGATTGATTTGAGTCTGTTTTTGCAGCTCTTTGTAAATTTCCAGATTTTGACGTGCGATATCTGCAATTTTAGGTACGGAAAAAGCGGGTCTTCCACCGGCAATATTGCGCCAGGAACTACCTCTACGGAAGTTCACCATCACTACCTGCTTTTTGTTTTCTGCAAAATATCTGAACAATGCACTTCCGGTCATTCCTCCCCCGGCAACAAACACCTCACATCTCTCCTTGCGGGTCGGTTTTCCGTCCACTCGGGTTATCAGCTCAGGATTACTATCTGTTGGATATAATTCTTTTACATTAACTTGACTGGAAAGGGGACCTCTGGGGGTAGGAGTACCCACTACTTCTATACCTTTAGTTCTCAAAAGCTGTCTCACTCTGGGAACACATCTCTTTCCACGACAAGCACCCATTCCAATACGGGTGATATGTTTCAACTCATCCACCGAAATCATTTTACGATCTCCAACCGACTTCAAAATACTCTCAAGTGTAATATCCTCACAGTGACATACATAGATAGAATCCTCTTTCTTCTCAACATAAGGAGTCATCTTAAGTGGTTTAGGATATTTATCTTTGGCAATAAAACCGGAAACATCGGTCAAAGATTCACCTTCAAATTGGGTTGCTTTAACCCTGGCAACATGCGTTTTATTAGGTTTTCGCAATATCTTCTCAACAACTCCTTCACCTAACTTTTTCCCTTGATTGTTAATGAGATACACCTCTGCGCCTTCATCAATAAAGTACTCAATAGGTAAGAAGAGCCAGTTCTTTTTGAGATTATATCCAAAAATAGCCAAACCGGGACATTGCGCTACACAATCCATACATCCAATACAGAGATCATAGTCGATAATTGGAACCGAAGAGGTAGAAGATTTGGTAATCGCTTTCTGCGGACAGGCAAAAGAGCAAGGATTACATGCAAAACCATACAAACAGTCGGCAATCACGAATCCCTGTTTCTGCATTCTTTCTTCGGAAGGCTTTCTGGGTGTTTCCAATATCCTTACCGGATGTTGTTGAGAGTCAATATAATCCTTAGAAACTTGCAAATAGTGATCAAAATTGATTCTCTTTCCGGCTTCCATAGCAATTTCGAGGGCAGCTTGCTTTCCTCTTAACACCGCGCAGGTTCCCTCTCCTACTCTCACCGCATCACCCACTCCATAAGCATGAATACCAAACACAAATCTTCCTTTAATCATGATCTGATCATCAGGAATCAAACCTGTACAAATATTGATTACATCGATCCCCTCAATCACTTTTTCGGTACCCGGAATCGGTTTAAAGTTTTCAGCTTCTGCTATCACTGCACCGACAACCCCGGTTCTATCTTCATTAGGTATCGCTTTCAATAAAACGTGTGATGTCAGAATAGGAATACCCAACCTTCTCACGCGGTTTGCTTGAACGGGAAAACCACCTTCACGGTCCATGGCTTCAATAATAGCAACCACATTGGCTCCCGCCTGATAAGCTTGATAAGAGGTTAAATATCCGATATTTCCGGCTCCAATAGAGAGAATATTTTTCCCTAAGAGCGTATGTTCCACATTCATCATTTTTTGTACCACCGCAGCGGTATATACTCCGGGAAGGTCATCATTCTCAAAAGCGGGCACAAATGGAACTGCTCCGGTAGCAACTACTAAAAATTGTGCATCGACATAAAAAATCTCTTCGCTTACTAAGTTTTTAACCGCAATTCTTTTACCTTCCAAAACATCCCAAACAGTGGAGTTAAGGATGATGCCATCGTGATTATCTCCTGCCAGGTGACTGGAAATTTCAAATCCGCGCATCCCCCCATATAATTTTTCTTTCTCAAAAAAGAAAAACTGGTGCGTTTGCATATTGAACTGACCCCCAACGATCGCATTATTGTCAATCACCAAATTGGGGATTCCGAGATCATTGAGTTCTTTACGACAAGCCAAACCTGCCGGACCGGCACCAATAATGACAACCTGAGTTTTATATATCTTAATCTTTTTATGCGTATCAATTGGCGTAACGGGAGGAATATAGTCTGCCGGAATCTCAGTTACAGTTTTAACCCCATCCACTTTGGTGATACAGATTCTTTTCACCTGACCATCCACTAACATTTCACAGGCACCGCACTTCCCAATTCCACACTCTAAACTTCGCTCTCTCCCATCGATACTATGGCTGTGCACCGTGAATCCCGCTCGGTGAAGTGCCGCTGCAATAGTGTAGCCCTCCTCTCCTTTAACAGGAATTCCGTTATATTCAAATACTACTTCTCTTTTCGGAGAAACATCTAAAATCGGGTGTTTTTCAATTTTGCTCATAAATAAAAAAACTGTATTGTTCTCAATTTAAACTAGATAGAATCTTTTTGTCCTCATTTTAACAAAAAGCAAATATACATCAATTAATGGCATTACAGAGTATTTTTTTTATTCCTCTGCATTTTTTTTATAAAAGTGCACTGTTCTATTTATCTTGATATCAGCGAAAACGACAGAATGAAATAGAATAATTTTAAAGAAAAGCATTTAATTGAATCCTTTTCTTTATATTTGCAGGTTAATTTGATGGCACATTATTAATATTCAAAAACAGTATATTTATGATTAAAAAAATTACATCAAGTCAGGAGGCAATCCAACTAGAGGAGCAATATGGTGCTCACAACTATCATCCACTCGAAGTTGTACTTTCCAGAGGTGAAGGTCCTTTTGTATGGGATGTTGAAGGTAAGAAATATTTTGACTTTTTATCAGCCTATTCCGCTGTAAATCAAGGTCACTGTCACCCCAAAATTATCAACGCGTTAATTGAGCAAGGTAAAACTTTAACCCTCACTTCGCGTGCTTTTTATAATGATATTTTGGGTGTTTATGCAAAATATATAACCGAATATTTTGGATTTGACAGAATGTTACCCATGAACTCCGGTGCTGAAGCGGTAGAAACTGCTTTAAAACTGTGCAGAAAATGGGGATATATGAACAAGAGTATTCCTGAAAACCAAGCTAAGATTATCTGCTGCGAAGGAAACTTCCATGGTCGGACTATCACCATTATTTCTATGTCCAGTGACCCCACAGCATACTCAGGCTATGGTCCATACACTCCGGGTTTTGTAAGAATCCCTTACAATGATATTCCTGCATTGGAAAAAGCATTGGAAGATCCTAACATTGCCGGATTTTTAGTTGAACCGATTCAGGGTGAAGCAGGCGTTTATGTTCCTGAAGATCAATTCTTAGCTAAAGCTTACGAATTGTGTAAAGCTAAAAATGTACTCTTCATTGCTGACGAAGTACAAACCGGAATCGCCAGAACCGGAAAATTGTTGGCTTGCGACCATGAAAATGTAAAACCGGACATCTTAATCTTAGGAAAAGCACTCTCCGGCGGAGTTTTCCCCGTATCTGTAGTGTTGGCTAATGATGAGATTATGCTCAATATCAAACCGGGTGAGCATGGCTCTACATTTGGAGGAAATCCTGTAGCATGTAAAGTGGCTATAGCTGCGTTAGAAGTCGTAAAAGAGGAAAACTTAGCAGAAAAAGCTGAATATTTGGGTAAAATCTTCCGTGATGAAATGAAAAAAGTTCAAAGCGATATGGTAGAAATCGTGAGAGGAAAAGGGTTGCTTAATGCGATTGTTATTAAACCTAAAAATGGAAAAGAAGCTTGGGACGTATGCGTAAAAATGAAAGAGATGGGAGTTTTAGCGAAACCTACACACCAACACATTATCCGCTTTGCTCCTCCTTTGGTGATCACTGAAGAACAATTACGCGAAGCTATCGCCATTATTAAAGAAGCTATTTTATCTTTTGATTAATCAACTAATTATAGAATTATGACACAAATCCTTGCCATAAATCCAGGTTCAACATCAACTAAAATTGCTGTTTTTGAAAATAACAAACAGGTTTTTATTAAAAATATTAAGCATTCAGCTGAAGAGTTGGCTCCTTTTAAAAAAATCACAGATCAGGTTGATTTTAGAAAAGAGATTATTCTCAACACACTACGTGAGAATGAAATTGAAGTTGAGACCATTCAGTTCGTTATCGGTCGTGGTGGATTGATTAAACCGATTCCTTCCGGAACTTACAAAGTGAATGAACTCCTCAAAGAACACCTCACTATCGGCTATTCAGGTGAACATGCATCCAATTTGGGTGGACTCATTGCAGACCTGATTGCAAAGGAAATTGGGCTTGATGCTTCCTACATTGCAGACCCCGTTGTGGTGGATGAACTGCAAGATGTAGCTCGTATCACAGGTCACCCTTTGTTTGAGAAAATCTGTATTTTCCATGCTTTAAATCAAAAAGCAATTGCCAGAACTTTTGCTGCATCTGAAAATAAACAATATGAAGATCTCAACTTGATTATTGCTCACATGGGCGGCGGAATCAGTGTTGGAGCACACCTAAAAGGAAAAGTAATCGACGTGAACCAGGCTTTGGACGGGGATGGTCCATTCTCTCCTGAACGCTCCGGAACACTTCCAATGCACCAAATAGTTGATGTCTGCTTTAGCGGAAAATACTCCAAAGAAGAGGTTAAAAAGATGATTGTTGGAAAGGGAGGTTATGTTGCCTATTTCAATACCAACGATGCTTATGAAGTGGAAAAAATGGCATTGGCAGGTGATCCTAAAGCGATACTGATTGAAAATGCAATGGCATATCAAATTGCAAAAGAGATTGGAGCAGCAGCCACAGTCCTCAAAGGCAAAATTGATGCGATTCTTTTAACCGGTGGGATTGCTTACGGTAAACCCATGATTGAGAAAATAACACAATATGTTGAATGGATTGCTCCAATTAAAGTTTATCCCGGTGAAGATGAAATGAAAGCTTTGGCCTTCAACGCACTCATGGTGATTAACAAAGAGATTGAAGCAAAAGAGTATAAATAATGAGAATTGCACTCTACAGCAGGCCCCATAATTGTAAAGATAACCCCTTTATTACCTCGGTTTTAAAGTTGTTGTCTCAACATCAGGTTCAACTGATTGCTCATGAAAATTTACAAAATGAGCCTTTTATGAAAGAGTGTCCGTTAAAAACTACTCCCTTCTCAACTTATGAAGATTTAAAAGCCCTCTCCCCCATCGATTTTATCATCTCGTTTGGGGGAGATGGTTCTTTTATTGATGCAGCCAATCTGGTTGCAGATTTACAAATTCCGGTTGTGGGAGTCAATACCGGAAGAATCGGGTTTCTGACAGTGATTACCAAAAAGAACTTCGAAGCCGCGATTGAAGCGCTCATCAATAAAGATTATGAGATAGAAGAAAGATCTTTGCTCCATATTGAAGCGGATCAGCAACTCCCGTTTAAAAATCTGTTTGCAGTGAATGATGTAACCATCAGACCTTCAGATGAGACCTCTATCAACGGTATCCTCGTTTGGGTAAATGGGGTTAAAGTCAACACCTATTGGGCTGATGGACTGATCATTGCAACTCCGACAGGATCAACTGCCTACTCATTGAGTTGCGGGGGTCCCATTATTCATCCTTCCGCACAGGTTCATGTGATTACCCCGATCTCATCTCATACTTTGGCGGTTCGTCCCATTGTCGTTCAGGATCAGGATCGGATCATCATCCGGGTTCAAAGTCGCTCCAATCGATTCTTATTATCCTTAGACTCAACCCGTTACGAAATCGAGAACCCCTGCACATTAACCATCACTAAAGAGGCTTTTTCCATTCAGACACCCCGTTTCTTCAGCTCCGATTACTTTTCCGTCATCCGCGAAAAACTGATGTGGGGCATCGACCTCCGGAATGTTAATGAAAACAACTAACTGAAGGCGGAGGGCGGAAGGCGGAAGGCGGAAAAAAAGTCGAAGGTCGAAATAAATTACGGATCCGCTTGATTTTCAATTTCTTACTTCTTATTTCTTATTTGGTATTTTAAATAAACAGGGGGCAGGATTTGTAGTGTCTTTCTGTTAATCTGTCACCCCACTCTGGAATATGATACCTTGGGGAAAATTTTATTTCGGATTTCGGATTTCGGATTTAAAAACTTGATTTTCATATATATATATATTATAAAATTGAATTTGGTCGTAGAGACGTTGCATGCAACGTCTCTACAGCGTTTGGGGGATTCATTCAATCCACGCCCTAAAGAGACGTGGCAATTGATATAATTGAATATCAGGCAATTATATCATATTATTGCTAAGATTAAAATTAAAATTCAAATCTAAATTTGAATTCGTAATTCGTAATTCGTAATTGATCCAGCCAGTTACCTATTAGGCACAATATTCCAGAGTGGGGAAAAAACATAACAATAAAGGAAAATATGATCTGCCCCCCTTTTATTTTTATTTCAAAATAAGATAGAAGAAATAAGAAGTAAAATGNTGATANTCAAGCTGATATATTCATTTCGACTTTCGACTTTCGACTTTCGACTTTTAATACTTCGCTTTTCCCCATAAGCGTAGAACCAGCACCTCTGCCAGGAAGAAAAATAGCGCAAGCATGATAAAATAGCGCCATAAAGCGATTCCGGTTAGCTTGTCGGCGACCGATTTGGTGAGGTCCTTAACCTGGAAATTGAGTATTTCAACCTTAGCTTCACTGTTTTTGGTGATATTCTCCAATTCTTTTTTGGAAAAATACTCCAATTGTGATTCCCGGCGATTGAAGTTCATCGCCCAGGTGGACAAGGTGTCATCCCCAAAGGTCAAATCGTAGAAACCGGGAGTGGTAATCTGATTGTGGAAACTCACCGCCAGATCATTGCCTCTGTTTTGCTGTTCGGGAATAAACTGCTCCCCATTATTTCTTGATTTTAAGGAAGCTACCTCATCTCTCTGTGTCTGTTTACGTGGAACCAACACATGCTGATCCTTCCCAATGGTGTAATAAAGCTGGGGCTGAACCTGACTTTGAATCGCAATATTGTGCAACGGAATAAAAAAGAGCGCGTGCTTGTGGGCATTCCCAAAAAGATCATTCAAAGCCACAGCAGAAAGGAAAACCCCACCCGTACCCACAGGGAAATAACTCAATAAAGGCTCTCCATTTTCCAGATTTACAATCGATTCCATACTCCTTTGAACAGAACCGAAACGGTAATGTTGGAGAATTGTCGGTTTTTCTATTTGCTCCTCCTCCCTTTCCAGTGCATCTTTATAGTAAGGACTTTCGTAGTTAATCTCTCCCATTTTCAGAGGTTGTTTGACCAGAGATTCAATGGCAGGCAGTTGTACACTGCTTAAAAACTGATTCCAGGATGTGCGATCTAAAGTATCAGGGGGGAAAAGCAAAATCTGAGCTCCCCCTTCAAGATATTTCACCAGTTGATCTTGCAAACCACTCGAAAAACTCTCCACTTGATCCAGGATCAACAAAGCGGTTTCCGGGAATAGCGAGTAATCGATCTGGGCAACAGGCATCACAGTCAGTTGAAAGAGCGAATCTTTTCCGTACAATGCATCAATATATCTGTTGGGCTTCCCTCCGGATATTGAAATGATAGAACTCTGATCAAAAACAGGATAGGTAAAATAGAGACGATCGTCATAGTTAATGGGGGCATCATTAATCTCCAAATAGGCGGTTTGTGTTCCCTGTTCGTTAATGGTGTAGGAAATTTGTGCATCAGCATAACTTTTCGCCTTGATATCCAGCGCTGTCAACCCTTTTTGCGCTCCGTTAACATACAGTTTCAAAGGCAACTTAACCACATCGGTCTCCCCATAGTTTTGCACTCTGACATTGAGCAACACGTTATAGCCTTTTTTGAAAACCGGAGCTGAAAACCAACAAGAATCGATCGCTATATTATTGACTTGTGCAGCCGTAATGGGAACCAAAAAATTGGAAGAAAGGGTATCTCGCAGCAATGCTGAAAAGTCAAACTGATTTTTCTGAAAATCGGAAATATAATAGACAATCTCATTCTTCATTTTGGAGTTAAAAGCTGCATTTTCTTTAAATAGCAAAATTTCTTGCAGCGTTCTGCTTTGAGGAGTAATTTGAATCTCATCCAATTGGGTCAGAATCTCTTCCTTATTTAAAATATGCGTGTGTTGAGGAAGAAAATCGTGCGTTATCAGTAGAAATTCATCATTGTATGAAAAAGCATCTACAATCTTTTTTGCGGCATCTACAGACTCTTTAATTAATGAGCCGGAGGTCGAATTCGCCTCCATGGAAAAAGAGTTATCAACAAAAACGGCAATCAAGTTCCCACTCTCACTTTTTTGATTTTTTCTCGGAATATAGGGCTGTGCAAAAGCAAAAACCAAACAGGTTATAGCTAAAATACGGAGTAAAAGGACAATCAACTTTTTTAATTGAGACTCTTTTTTTGTTTTAAGCAGAATATCTTGTAATAGTTTTACATTTGAAAAATATTCAACTTTAAATCTTCTAAAATTAAATAGATGGATTGCAATGACTATCAGTATAGTAAAGAGAGCAAACAGAAAATAGGGATAAGTAAACTGCATTGATATTATTTTTTGGCAAAATTAAAAAAAATATTCTTATTTTTGCATTCTAATAGAATTAGTTTATGGATTACAAAATTATTATCATTGCAACTGTAGTCTTAGGAACCATCGGTTTGCTATCTGCGGTCATTTTGTATTATATTGCCAAAAAATTTCGCGTTGAGGAGGATCCTCTTATTGACGAAGTGGCGGAATTGCTTCCGGGAGCCAATTGTGGGGGCTGCGGATATCCGGGCTGTAAAGGATTGGCAGAAGCCATCGTGAAAGCAGGCTCATTGGACGGATTGAACTGTCCTGCCGGTGGGTCATCCACAATGGATAATATTGCCGGACTGCTCGGTTTAACTGCGGAGGCAACTGAACCTAAAATTGCTGTATTGAGATGTAACGGTACTTGTGAATCAGCACCTGCTAAATCATTGTATGACTCAGCTTTAAGTTGTGCTTACGCTAACACGTTATTTGCCGGTGAAAGTGGCTGTCAGTATGGATGCCTGGGTTGTGGCGATTGTGTTACCGTTTGTCAATTTGATGCCATTTACATGGATCCGGAAACGAAACTTCCAACTGTTATCGAGGAGAAATGTGTTGCTTGTGGTGCTTGTGTCAAAGCTTGTCCCAGAACACTATTGGAACTTCGCAATAAGGGAAAACGAGGTATGAGAATCTATGTTGCCTGCTCCAATCAGGAAAAAGGAGGGGTAGCAAGAAAAAATTGTTCTGTTGCCTGTATCGGATGCAGTAAATGTGTTCAGGTATGCCCTCACGACGCTATTGCAGTAAATAACTTTTTAGCTTACATCGATTTTAATAAATGTAAACTATGTAGAAAATGTGTAGAGGTATGTCCTACCGGTGCTATTCATGAAATCAATTTCCCACCTCGTAAACCTAAACAACAGACTGAAGAGGTTAACAGTTCCAATGAATCACTTGCTTAAGATGAAACGTATGAAAACATTTAAAATTGGTGGTATCCACCCTGAAGATAACAAACTGTCTAAAGGAATTGAGGTTGAAGTTTTCCCCTTACCCAAACAGGCAACCCTATTTGTGAATCAAAACTTAGGAGCTCCATCTACACCTGTTGTGCAAAAAGGAGATCATGTCAAAGTGGGACAACTGATTGCCAAGGCGGAAGGATTTATTGGCGCTAACATTCACTCTCCTTATTCCGGAACGGTTACCAAAATAGATCCGGTTTCAGATTTTATGGGCTATAAACGTACAGCTATTGAAATTGCAGTAGAAGGAGATGAATGGATGGAACATATTGATACAACTCCTGAGCTTAAAAAGGAGATTACTTTGTCCAAAAGTGAGATCATCGATAAAATTAAGGAGTGTGGTATTGTCGGATTGGGAGGCGCTTGTTTCCCTACCCATGTCAAATACATGATTCCGGAAAATAAAAAGGTGGATTACCTGATTATCAATGCCGTAGAGTGTGAACCTTATATTACTACCGACCACCGCATGATGCTGGAAAAAGCAGAAGAGTGTTTGGTTGGGATTGAGGCATTACTAATTGCTTCCGGTGCTCCGGTAGCACTGATTGGTATCGAAAACAACAAACCTGATGCGATTGCTCACCTTCAGGAACTGATCAAAGATCATCCTAAAATTCAGGTACATCCTCTCAAAACCAAATATCCACAAGGGGCTGAAAAACAGTTGATTCATGCCTTGACAAACAGGGTTGTTCCCAGTGGTAAACTCCCTATCGAAGTGGGCGTAATTGTGAATAACATCACCACATGTTATGCTGTTTATGAAGCTATTCAAAAGAATAAGCCACTGATTGAAACGCACCTTACCGTATCAGGTAAAAGTTTGGAAAATAGAAAAAATTTGCGTGTCAGACTGGGTACTCCATTAAGAGAAATACTGGATTATGTCGGAATTCCGGAAGATACCGGTAAAGTGATTTCCGGTGGTCCTATGATGGGAAAAGCGATCGCCAATCTCGACACATTTGCGGTAAAAGGGATGTCCAGCATCCTCTTTATGAATGAAAAAGAGAGCAAACGCGGTGAAACGATAAACTGTATCCGTTGCGGTAAATGTGTATTAGGTTGTCCTATGCGACTAGAACCTTACTTACTGGCACCTTTAGTTGAAAAGAAAGATTATGAAGCGTGTGAAGCCAATGGCATTTTAGATTGCATTGAATGTGGATCTTGTTCATATAATTGTCCTGCTTTCAGACCATTACTCGACTTGATTCGGGTTGGGAAAAGTAGAACTACTGCCATGATTCGAAGTAGAAAATCTTAATTCTGAACAAAATTTAGGTTACATATTGTAGAAGAATTTAACTATTTCAAAAAAAATAGCGAATAGAGGCTGAGCGTATTGTATTTTTTTGTATTTTTGCCGACCAATTCAAAAACATTAAAAAAATGAAAAAAGATATTCATCCAAAAGAGTATAGAGCTGTTGTATTTAAAGATATGTCTAACGATACTGCATTCCTAAGTAAGTCTACAGTTCAAACTAAAGACACTATTGTATGGGAAGATGGAAACGAGTATCCTCTAGTAAAATTAGAGATTTCCAACACATCACACCCATTCTTCACAGGAAAAGTTAAATTAGTCGATACTGCGGGTAGAGTTGATAAATTCCGTAGTAAATATCAAAGACATCTTGATAAAAAGGAATAACATTTTTCACATCATAACTTGTGAGGCTTTTTAATTTGATTGAAAAGCCTTTTTTTATATTGGGTAAACTATGAACTATATTCTTTTTGACAACGAAGATTGGGAATCCTTACTCCCTTTCACCTTCCTCCGACCCATGAGTCATATTCGGATTGGAATTTTTACCATTCAAGAGAAATGGGACATTTTTTTGGGAGTAGAAACTTCTCCGTTGACTCCGGAATACCTTCAAAAAGCATATCCTGTTCATACTACGGATGATAATATCTGCATTGCGGGCAATATCATCCCCAATGAAACTCTTGTTACTGCGATCACTCAACTACAAATGAATGAAGCGTTGATATCAAAAGAGAATCAACTCATTGCAGCGCGAACTTCCTCTATTGAGCAGCTTTCTCAATGGGAAACATTACAAAAGATTCCATTTGAAGGAACCTATTTTCAGCTGACTGAGAAGTTTGAAATCTTTCTGCATAATGGAGAAGAGATTATCAATGATTTGAAAAGAGTATCTCCTACTCCAATTTCTGAAAATGTTCGAAATAACAATCTGATTTTTGGAGATCCTTCACAACTCTATATTGATCCTACAGCAAAAATCTTTGGAGCAACTTTAAATTGTACAGAAGGTCCCATCTATATCGGAAAAAATGTTACGGTTATGGAGGGCAGTCATTTAAGAGGACCTTTAGCCATATTAGATGATGCCATTGTTAAAATGGGAGCTAAAATTTACGGAGAAACCACCATTGGACCGCTCTGTAAAGTGGGTGGTGAAGTTGAAAATGCAGTCATGTTTGGTTATTCCAATAAAGCTCATGATGGCTATTTAGGTAATTCCGTAATTGGTCATTGGTGCAATATTGGTGCCGGCACGATTACCTCAAATCTTAAAAACAACTACAGTTCGATCAGACAATGGAACTATAAAACCCGTAGATTTGACCATACCCGCCAACAATTCTGCGGATTGATGATGGGGGACCACTCAAAATGTGGTATTAACGTCGCTATCAACTCCGGAACTGTTATGGGAATCTGCACTTCCGTATATGGTGCAGAGTTTCAACGATTCTATGTCGCGAACTTCATGACCGGCTCTCCTATAGGAGGATATCGCAAAAACAACTTTAATAAAATCATTACTTCAGAAAAAGCAATGATGGCACGAAGAAACATGGAACTAAATGAAACTTTTATAGAAATAATGCGTACACTGTATGAGAAAAACGACTGATATGCTAGATGAACTATTTGCTATAAGTGACATAATAAATAAAGAATCTCACTTTATCCCCATATTTTCCTTAGAAGATGAGAAAACTCTGAAAGAAGAGGTGATCAACGATGAGATTCCTATCCTACCCCTTTTAAATACGGTTCTTTTCCCGGGAATGGTTATTCCAATCACCGTTGGAAGAAGTAAATCGATTAAACTGACTCAAGAATATTCCAGATCCAACACCCCAATTGGTGTAGTTACTCAAAAAGATACTGATGTTGAAGATCCTACTCAAGAGGATTTATATAGCGTTGGAACACTCGCTAAAATTATCAAATACTTGTCCATGCCTGATGGTAGTGTTACCATTATTGTGCAAGGGATCAAACGCTTCCAGCTGATTGAACTGACTCAAACGGAGCCTTACTACAAAGCAAAAGCTGTTGAATACCTATCCAATGATCATGATCCTCAAGTGATTAGCGGTGAGACTTTCAATGCGATCATGGACTCCATCAAAGATACGGCTACTCAAATTTTAAAATTAAATAGCCAAAATGCAAAAGAGGCAAGTTATGCTCTGAATAACATTGAAAGTCCCTCTTTTTTATTGAACTTTATTACCTCAAATCTTTCGATTTCAATCGTTGAGAAACAAAATATTTTGGAAATACAAGATATTGTCGAAAGAGGAAAAGTAATATTAAAGTTTCTCAATAAGGATCTTCAGTTGCAAGAACTCAAACATCAGATCCAAAACAGATCTAAAGAGGAGATTGACAAGCAACAGAAAGAGTACTTCCTGAATCAACAGATGAAAGCGATTCAACAAGAGTTGGGTGGCTCACCTGCTGATAAGGATGTTGAAGAACTGACTCAAAAGGCAGGCAAGAAAAAATGGAATAAAGAAACAGCTGAGCTTTTTGAAAAAGAACTTAAAAAGTTACAGCGAACCAATCCCATGGCGCCCGAATACTCAATCCAGCTCAACTACCTGGAGTTGTTGGTAGATCTGCCATGGAATGAGTATGTATCTGACAATTTCGACCTGCAAAAATCGGAAGAGATACTCAATCGGGATCACTACGGATTGGATAAAGTAAAAGAGAGAATCATCGAATATCTCGCTGTTCTCAAGCTCAAAGGAGATATGAAGTCCCCGATTCTTTGTTTGGCAGGTCCTCCGGGAGTGGGTAAAACCTCGTTGGGCAAGTCCATCGCTGATGCCATGGGAAGAAAATATATCCGCATGTCATTAGGAGGATTGAGAGATGAGTCTGAAATTCGGGGACACCGCAAAACCTATATCGGTGCGATGCCCGGAAGAATTATCCAAAGTATTAGAAAAGCAGGACAAGCTAATCCTGTGTTTGTATTGGATGAGATCGACAAGATTTTGGGCATGAATGTTCAAGGAGACCCTTCGGCAGCTCTTCTTGAAGTACTTGACCCTGAGCAAAATACCGCTTTCTACGACAATTATCTGGAAACTACTTTTGACCTATCCAGAGTGCTTTTTATCGCTACAGCCAATAACCTGGGAAATATCCATCCGGCATTGCTGGACAGAATGGAAATCATCGATATTGCGGGTTATCTGATGGAAGAGAAAATTGAGATTGCGAAAAGACACTTGATTCCTAAGCAACTCATAGAGAATGGAATGGAGAAAAAGAAGCTCACTTTTTCAGATGAAATCATTGAGAAAATAGTTTCTGATTATACCAGAGAATCTGGAGTACGTAATTTAGAAAAGCTAATCGCTAAGGTAATCCGAAAAAGAGCCGCTTGTTATGTACAAGAAGGAAGGTTAAAATCCAGAGTAATCAAGTTAAAAGATATCGAAGAAGCCTTGGGAGCCCCTATTTTCCAAAAAGAGCGCTCTTTGGATGCACAAATCCCAGGAGTGGCTACCGGTTTGGCATGGACAGCCGTAGGTGGAGAGATTCTTTTTGTGGAATCGGTTGTGAATCCCGGTAAAGGGGAAATTACGCTGACCGGAAATCTGGGTGATGTAATGAAAGAATCTGCAACCATCGCTTTTGAGTATCTCAAAGCGCATGCAGCTGATTATAACCTCGATCCGAAGATCTTTGAAAAGACCAAAGTGCATATTCACGTACCTGAAGGCGCCACACCCAAAGATGGTCCTTCTGCCGGAATTACGATTTTGACCTCCATCATTTCATCCTACACCCAAAGGTTGATCAGAGAGAAAGTGGCGATGACAGGCGAAATCACACTCCGTGGTAAGCTGCTGCCTGTGGGCGGAATCAAAGAGAAGATTCTGGCTGCCAAAAGAGCCGGCATCAATGATATTGTCCTCTCTACCGAAAATAAAAAAGATATCAAAGAAATTAAAGAAGATTTTATCCAAGGTGTTAATTTTCACTACTTTAGTGATATGAAAGACGCCATTGCATTCAATCTTTTGAAGTAATATCAATATGTTTTCAAAAATTGCCATTATCGGGAGTGGAAATGTGGGCTGCTGGTTATACCACGTTTTGACTCAAAAATTGGCACCACAAACTGTTATAGAATCTGTACCGGCACGGGATTTATCTCGCTTAACTTCGGATGCCGATCTCTATATTTTTACGGTTAAGGATGATTTTTATGAAGAGGTGCTGCAAAAAATCCCTTTCAGAATGCCCATGGCGGCTCATACTTCCGGATCTCTTCCGCAAGAGATTTTGGCTCCATACACGCAAAATTATGGGGTCTTCTACCCTTTTCAAACCATCTCTAAATCGCTTTTAGAGCAACAATATTTCCCAGAAGTACCGCTCTGTATTGAAGGGAATAACGAGCAAACGACTCAACAGTTGCTCTCTCTGGCGCATACCGTTTCAGATGCCGTCTATCCGATGAATAGTGAACAGAGACAACAATTGCACTTGGCTGCTGTTTTTGCTTCCAATTTTTCTAATGCCCTTTTTAATATGGCAAAAAAAATATTGGGGGGATCAGGAATCCCCTTTGAGATTCTATATTCCTTAATAGATCAGACCGTTGCAAAAATTAAAGTGATGTGTCCAGCAGATGCGCAAACGGGACCTGCACAAAGGGAGGATCACTCCATTATGCAAAAACATGTCGCTCAACTGGATGAGGAACAACTCAAAAAGATCTATCAGCTAATGAGCGAATATATTATTGAACAAAAAAAGAAAAAAGAATAGAATGAAAATCAGAAGAAAACCGGATTGGCTTAAAACGACTATGGTGAGCGGTGAACACTACGCTTTTGTCAAAAAGATGATTGAAGAACACCATCTGCACACCATCTGTAGTAGTGGGAAATGCCCCAATAAGGCTGAGTGCTGGAGCTTGGGAACAGCCACATTTATGATCATGGGTGATATTTGTACCCGGACTTGTAAATTCTGTGCCACCAAAAGCGGAAAACCCCTCCCTCTCGATCCGGAAGAACCGGAAAAGTTGGCAAAAAGCATCCAACTAATGCAACTCAAACATTGCGTGATTACCTCTGTTGACCGTGACGACCTGCCCGACAAAGGAGCGGGACATTGGAAAGCGTGTGTCCAGAAGGTGAGAGAACTCAATCCGGATATCATTATCGAACTGCTCATTCCCGATTATGACCGCACTTTGGTGGATATCGTTTGCGAGGGTGGTCCTGATATTATTGCACACAACCTGGAAACCGTTGCCAGATTAACCCCTGAAGTGCGCAGTAAAGCGACTTATCGCAAAAGTATGGAAACCCTCCAGCACATTATTGATGCCGGAAAAATATCGAAAACCGGAATTATGGTCGGATTGGGTGAAATGGAAGAGGAAGTGATTGAACTATTGAAAGAGGTGGCTGCCATAGGTTGTCAAATGGTCACTATCGGACAATATTTACAGCCCACCAAAGAGAATATTGAAGTGGTTGATTATATCACTCCCGAACAGTTTGAAAAGTACAAACAGATTGGGCTGGAATTGGGATTTTCAAGTGTAGAGAGCGCTCCTTTGGTAAGATCTTCCTACATGGCTGAGAGATCATTTTTGAAGAAAATCGAGGAACAAAAGAAACAGAATCATGCATAATCCGGATTTTATTGATTGGGGAACGATCGAATATGCCCAAGCATGGCATCAACAAGAAGAGATCTTTAATAAAATATTGGAAACCAAAAAGTTAGGTCAGTCAACGGAGGCGCTTCAAAAAGTGATTCTGTGTGAACATCCGCATGTTTATACATTGGGCAAAAGCGGTGCTGAGAACAACTTGCTCGTCAATCAGGCATTCTTAGACTCTATCCAGGCGACCTTTTTTAAAACCAATCGGGGTGGTGATATCACGTATCACGGTCCGGGACAGTTGGTGGGCTACCCTATTCTGGATCTGGAAAATTATCATTTAGGATTAAAAGATTACGTCCACCTGATTGAAGAGAGCATTATTCAGACCATTGCCGAGTATGGCATCGTGGGAACCCGTTTGGAGGGTGCCACCGGAGTTTGGCTGGATGTCGGCACGCCACAGGCCCGTAAAATCTGCGCTATCGGCGTTAAAGCATCCCGTTATGTGACCATGCACGGGTACGCCCTGAATGTCAACACGGACCTCTCCTACTTCAACCATATCAATCCTTGCGGATTTGTCGACAAAGGGGTTACCTCCATCCAAAAAGAGCTACAAAAAGAGGTCGCCATGAGCGAAGTGAAGAGGGTTTTTGAGAGGTGTTTTGTGGAACTGTTAAATCAGAGAGATTTTTAATTTCGGATCTCAAATCAAAAAAAGGCGGAAGGCGGAGGGCGGAAGGCGGAATGAATACAATTACGAATTACGAATTACGAATTACGGAACCGCTTGATTTTCTGTTTATTACTTCTTATTTCTTATTTCTTATTTGGGATTTTAAATAAATGGGGGGCAGAACAAACATCCCTTTTAGGTTAGCTCGTTTCCCCACTCTGGAACATTATACCTTTAGGAGAATGTGTGATCAATTTCGCCTTTCGACTTTCAACTTTTTTATTTACCTTTGCATTGTCAATTCCCATTGAGTATGAAAACAACAAGCTTATCAAGTCTGATGGAAGCCTGATTAAAGAGAGAGATCTATTTAGGGAAATTGCTAAGGAAATTCAAGGAAAAACAATAATTGCATATGAAATATTTTATTTTTCTTTCAATAATAGTCCTTTGCTCTTGCAATATGAGTAATAAAAATGCAGAAGGAAAAGTATATCCAGAGCTCAATAAAGCTTTTGAGGATACTTTGAAAGCAGAAACGTCAAACACCATTATAACACGGATGGAGCTGAAAATTACAGGCAATTTAAAAGGCAAAGGGAAATTATTTTACAGCCACGTGCCATTTGACCAAAAACAGTTTATAGTGTTAGAAGGAAATGTAAATAACAAGATTGAAACTGATTGGTATGATGAAAGGTGCTTGATTATTTATGAGCCTGAAAACTCTCTTGTAAAAGGAGAAATAATAGTAAATTTTAAAGTATACTAATTATGAAAGCTTAGAGATTATATTACTTCTACCAGCCTGAATATTTAAACTCCTATAAGAAATAAAAGTTAAAATTTTTACAATGAATAGTTTAATGAAGTTCTTACTCTCTTTTTTCTTTGTGATTAGTACTAGCGGAAATCTTTTTTGCCAGGAACCAATCGATAGTTTGAAAATCGGAAAGGAATATCAAGAATGCGAATATCTTTACTCTGATAATCTAACACGATCATATACTGTGTATGATTCAACAAGAGAAATAATGGATACATTTTATGGCCTTAAAATTAATTCAATAAAAAGATTATATAAAGTATCAAATATTTATAGCTTTGTTAATGTTGATGGCATAGAGTACAATCTCATAGAAATCACTGATTATTCAGAACATTGGCTTTGGACAATTATTTCTGAAAAAGATTCTGATTCTTGCGAAGAAATGTTAGAGGTCAATAAGTCTTATTATATGACAATTTATTACCTTAAAAATGAAGACTCGGCATTAAGATTACCTTATGATTCTACGGTTAGAACTATTTTTAAAAACAACGTTGTATGGATAGATTCTAATACAAGAAAAACTCGTATGGTGCATTCCCCAGACATAAAAGGACTCTGTTTCATTCCATCTGATTAAAAATGAAACATATTGTATCGGTCATCATGTCACCCCTACGGGGTTATTTTGAAGGCGGAAGGCGGAATCCAATTACGAATTACGATTTTACAAGGTAAAAGGAAGAAGGTAGAAGGTAGATTTAATTTGCAACATCATCTCGTTCTGCTAGGTGAACCCCGAAGGGGTGACATGATTATAGCAAAATGTTGAACCCAAGAGCCCTGTAAACCCCGTAGGGGTGACATTATTATAAATTTAGAATTTAGAGTTTAGAATTTTAAATTTAGCGATAATATGATTTAATTGCCTGATATTCAATTAGATCAATTGCCACGTCCCTTTAGGGCGTGGATTGAATGAATGCCCCAATAACCCAAGGGCTTTAGCCCAAATTTATTATAATGTTCCCCTTTTAGGGTTATTTTGATTTTGGAGGGTAGATTTCGGATTGTGGAATTATATGTTTGATTATTAGCATATTATGATATGCATTTCCTTATTCTTCAAATTGCTCACTTTATACTTCATATTATTGTAAATTTGGGCTAAAGCCCGGTATAGTAGAGAGCTTCCCCAACCCCGACCTAAAGGTCGGGGCTATTGATTTGACTTTCAATGAGATATGTTGAAAATGGCATAATATTAAAAACCGTAATTCGTAATTCGTAATTCGTAATTAAATTTCGCCTTCAAGTTTTTCAATTTCAACTTGTAGTTTTTTAGGTAGATCGTCAACGTGGCAGTGGCATTTCATATCCAGCGTGTACATTCTTCCGATGCAATAGTTTGAGTGTTTACAACCGTTTCTGTCTTCGCCGGCTTTCATTTTATTGACAAAGGCCGGGTCGTTAATCAGAGCGCGAGCCATTTGCACTGCCACGAAGCCTTCTCCCAACACCTCTTCAATTTTCTTTTTATCTATCAATCCTCCCACATATATTAATGGCAAAGAGAGTTCTTTTCTGAATTTTTTGGCATCTTCAAGAAAGAACGCTTCTTCAAAAGGGAGTGACGGAATCATCCATTTACCGACTAATTTCAAGCCCAGACGCAGCCACCAAAACTTAGCCCAACTCATGTAGTGTGCTAATGTTTTGAGGGGCATTGCTCCACGCATTACCGCCATAGGTGCTTTGCTCACAAACCCGGCGCTTAACACTAAAGCGTGAGCTCCCAGTCGTTCCAATTCTTTCGCAACCTCGATACACTCGTCAATTTGCATACCGGATTTGAACCCGTCATACATATTCACTTTAACCATGACCGCTATATCATCACCTGCCGCTTCCATAACTTCTTTCATCACCATGCGCATAAATCGCATTCTATTCTCCAAACTCCCGCCATATTTATCTTTTCGTTTGTTGGTATAGGGAGAAAGAAATTGACTGATCAGGTAGCCGTGTCCTGCATGAATTTCCACACCGTCAAAGCCGGCTTTTCGAGACAGAGTAACCGCATGTCCAAAATCCTTGGCAAACTGCTCGATCTCTTTTTCTTTCAATGCACGTACAATGGTGGGAGAGTATAAATTAAAGCCTGTGGATGCGCCCACCGGAATTTGTCCGCAGGTAGAAATATGTGTCATATTGCCGCAGTGCCCCAGCTGAATTGATGCTTTCGCACCCTCAGCATGTATCGCATCGGTTAATTCTTTTAATGCCGGAACAATCTCTTCCCGCATCCATAACTGTCCATTGAAAGATAAACCGCTTTTGTTGACTGCTGCGTAAGCAATGTTAGTCATTCCGATTCCACCTTTTGCAACCGAAAGGTGATAATCGAACAGCTCCTGGGAAGGTTCATTATTGACACACATATTTTCAAAAGCGGAAGCTCTAATAGTGCGATTACGTAGTGTTACAGGACCGATTTGGCAAGGGGTAAAGATGGGTGATTCTGTCATTATTATTGTATTTTTAAACGAATGCAAAGGTAATAAAGATTTCGGATTTAATCCAATTACGAATTACGA